>Ga0265780_10001097_pt1 | contig 39533 bp, 37 predicted proteins | sample P1T30metagenome_FD_192432 | JGI IMG/M metagenome (GOLD analysis project Ga0265780, IMG submission 192432) | Plant litter microbial communities from East Loma Ridge, Irvine, California - P1 T30 | ecosystem: Environmental > Terrestrial > Plant litter > Unclassified | place: USA: California...
ATGGGTGGGGGTATAAAGAGAGGAACGGAGTGCGATAGGGGAAGGCATTCGATTCGCACGTCAAGATAAAGACGACTAGAATCTCTATCAGTGAATGTGAGCCGCAAACACGTACAGCATAAAAGCTAGTGCAGGTGAAAGCGTGAAAACTACAATTTGCCACAAACAAACACCAGCCAACGCTCTAAAACGCAGAATGTGCAATGTAATGCATCCATCTGCGCTACTATATATATATATATATATAAACTCCGTGAAGTTGGGGCCAGCCAAAAAAACAAAACGAGAAGATGGACATGGCAAGAGTCGAACCTGGATGCGATGTGCTATATGGCGATATGCGTACGAGAACTTGTGCGCCGGATGTGCTATGCAAACAAACGCCTTTACCTCTATGCAACCGATCATCTAGCTGAGTAATTCCTTGATATCCTCAATCCTCTGCACACGCTTCTCCTCATCAGACATCATACCCAAAGAACTCGCACTGTATCTCATTAGCACACCATCTCCTTCCCACAACACCACTCCAGCGCACTTACATAAACTTCTTCCTCTCCTGAATCCTCAACATCTTCTCCTCAATACTCCCCTCAACCACAAACCGCGTGACCTGCACCTCCCTCTCCTGCCCCATGCGATGCACACGATCAATCGCCTGCGCCTCGACGGCAAAACTCCACCACGGGTCCATCATGAAGACATTTTGCGCGCATGTTAGGTTTAGACCTACGCCTCCGGCTCGCAGACTTAGTAACAATATGTAAGGTTTCGGGGAGGTGGTGAATTCGGTTAAGATGTGCGCGCGCTGTTTTTGGGATAGAGTGCCGTCGAAGCGGAGGTAGGGGATGTGGTCGCGTGTCAAAGCGGGCTCGATGAGGTCGAGGAAGGAGGTGAATTGTGAGAATACGACGGATTTCGCGGAGGGTGTGCTGCGCCGGATGGACTTGAGGTGAGTAAGTAGGGCCTGGGTTTTAGCAGAGCCGGTAAGACCAATGCGACGAAGAGAAATGCGCGGTGTCTGTGTCGTTGGCGGTGCAGTATCCTCGACCTTGAACGCGTGCTCGGTATCTTCATGCACGTGCTCGTGGCGCACGACTTCAAACACGTCGCGCGCGTTGATGGGTTCGCGGCAATTGAAGCAGCGCGGGACTTCGTTCTTGTCGCGCTGGTGCGCGATGTAATTGAGCAGACACTCTTTGCATGCGGAATGCCAGCATCCTGTGACTGCTTGGTCGATCATGGGTTCTTCGGAGCAGATGGGGCATTCGGCGTCTGCTTCGTCTTGAATTTGCTTGAGGACATGGGCGCCGAATTTGTTGACGTCTTGGTCGCCACCGGATGCCGTGAAGCGCTCGATAAGGCTGGACAGATCCATGTCATCGGCGAGACCATTGGCGAGGTCGGAGGCGAGTGATGCGTCTTCTTCGTCGGACACGATGTTGGCGTGACGGGTGAGCACGGGATGGCAGCATGACTGGCGCAGGCGGAGGATCTGGGCGAAGATGGTGGTGTAGGATTTGAGAAGGGTGCCGGCTTCGGCGTTGGCGTTGAAGACGCTCTTCGCGCGGAGGAAGATGTGGTCGTAGACATCTCGCTCGTCTTGTGATAGGATGATCTTCTCGACGTTGATGGTGCGAGTAGGTAGTGGTACGAGGGCCTTCCCGTCTGGCGTCTTCATGTCTTTCGTTCGACGAAGGACGAGAGGCTCGAGAACAGTCTGCACGACGTCAAGCGCGCGAATGAAGTCGCCAGATTCGAACGGCACTGTGATGAAGGTTTTCCAGAAGGAGAAGTTGCTCCACGGCTCGACCTTCAGAAAGCGCACTAGACTGAAGAGATCCTCGAGACGATTGACAATGGGTGTACCGGTGAGCACCCAGCGATGCATTGCAGTAAGCTCGTAACAAGCTTTGGCTGTCTTCGATTGTCGGTTCTTGATTGAGTGTGCCTCGTCAAGAATGATGCGGAAGTAGTCCAGCGAGAAGATGCCGCCGTGTGAGCCTCTGTTGCCGTCCTGGGCTGCAACTTGATTGAACTCAGACAGGACTGTGCCGTAGCTGGTGATGATGACATTCGGGGCGTTGGCTCCGTTCGAAGCACAGCACAGTTTCTGCAGGTTGACAGCCTTCTCAGAGCCATAGTACATCATGACTTTGAGCGTGCCCTCTCTTGACGCTTTCTCGGACTCACTCTGCCATTGTGCGAGGAGTGACATGGGCGCAATGACCAGAGTGGTATATGGAGCAGGTTCAACAGCAGTGCTGCTCTTTTGTACACGTGGCAACGGCTTTGTGACCTCCGATGACATCTCCAGTGGTACTTCATTCCGGTGAGTGTGTATCAAGCTAAGCATCTCGATAGTCTTGCCGAGACCCATCTCATCAGCTAGCACACCACCGAGACAATTCTGGTCCTGCGTTGGGAACTCAAGGGTCATCTCTCCAGAGTATGGGTTGACGTAGAACATGGCCTGATCCTCGATGGCAGGTACAGGCTGATTGTCGGCATCCTGTGTCGGCCATTGATACTCCTCCCAGAGCGGATGCATGGACTGCTCCTTGCCCTTGAGCGACTGGTCCTTTTCTTTACCAACCATCCAGTACAAAGCCTGCTTCTGGTACTTTCGCAGGTCCATCCGGAAGGTGTCGGCTGGCTCAAGCGTGGGTGTGCTGAAATCGAAAGACTGTGCTTTCTTGTACAGCGAGTCGAGCTGATCTTGCTCCAGCTCCTCGCCTTCTTCGGCATCGTCAGCTGGCGAGGACGAGCCGGGCTCCGTAGGTGTTCCATTGTCCACTTTTGACTTCCTGTCCTTCTTGTCGTCTTTCTTTTCAGCACTCTCCGCTGCCTGTAAGAGGCCTTGCCGCTTGTGTTTCTCGGTCGTTTCATTCTGTTGGGTGGGATTGAGATTGATCTGCTCGAACAGCTTGACCATACCAATCTGCCGCATGCGGAGGTCGCGCTCATCTGACGTCTCCTTCTCTTCGAAGAGGCTGACTTCGCGGTTGTCTGCTGGCTTGGTGAACTTGCGCTTGTCGAATGCGCTGCGTAGGAGGTGGGCTCGCAATTGCAGGTAGATCGTCTCGCCTGTCTTCAGTCTGTCTGGCGTGAAGACGACGTTACCCTCAAAGGTGCACACTTTCTGGTCGATCAGCGGTGCGACCCAGGCTGCGGTGTCGTTCTCCAACCTGCCAACCTCGTCGCCCCTCTCGTTTGTGAATCGGACTAAGATGTCAGCGTTTTTGATGCTGACGACCTTTTTCGCCTTGGTCAGTTTTGGCTGCTTCTTCACGCGTTCGATGCCAATCCTCTCGTTATGCCTCAGCATGCCCGTACCGCTCTTCGTTGACCAGCCCACAGCGCCAAAGGAGCCGACATATCGCTCGGTCGGCATTTCACGCAGCATGACTGGTGTCGATGCTCCAGAGCCTGGTGTTGACTGGACTGACACTTCAGAGTCGTTGCGCTTGAGCGTGTTGGTGATGCTTGATTGCATCTGAGGGCGAGGTTTGAACAGAGGAGCGGTCGGCTGGCGCGGCGCAGTACTCCATGAGCCGTCGAGGTAGAGGTTGATTGCTGCTATATGTCAACACGTGCATGACTTTCATCCCATGTCTGTACAAACCTCGTTCGACATTGTTGCCGCTCACGTCCTTCAGCTTCTGCAGTGTGGGTGCCGACAGTTCTCCCACAACAGCCTGGAGCATTCCCACATCGAAGCCATCTGATTCTACTGCCTCTTTGACCCCATTGGTCTCAACATGCGCCGGTGCATCCGCCTCGACTACTGGTGGCGGGGTCGGCGGAGATGAAGGCCGTTTGGGACGCGGTTGGGCGGGCGATGAGTCTTCAGTGAAGAAACGGCGCTTCTTCGCCGGGCGCTCGTCTGGGTGGTGTGACTCCATCATGTTGTGGTGCTGTTGAGGGCGCTGCAGTAAGTGCACACTTTTGCTTAGTCGACGCGTCGAGACGCCAAACGCGCTCTCGCGGGATCGACATGGATAGCGTCATGCACACACCACTCGCCATCCACTTTTTGGTCATGACACTCAGCCCTACCATCGTCTGTACATAGTTGAAGCCATTTCCACTACACTGTTCCTTCCCAAGTCCTTGCTGATAGACATCAATGGCTGGTCTTCGCGTGACATAAACTTCTTCTTCTTTCAAAGTCTGTAATGCGAGCTTCGACGCTCTCCACACCTTTCACTCGGCGTTCTCTAGCCAGCCCAAGACCACACCGGAGGCACTTCCACGCCTCACAATGCCTCAGAGATGCTTCGACATCCCCAGAAGCTGAGGTAGCACGTGCGAGGGCATACTGCGCAGACCTCGTGAGGTATGACCTACACCACCACCACAATCCACCATCACGACTAACGCCGTACAGAACAAGCGACGCACCCTCACACATCCTCCAGACCTTCATCCCCCCCTCCTCCCGCGATGCCTACCTCGCCATCCGCGCCTTCAACGTCGACGTCGCCCGCGTGGCCGACACCACCAGCACCCCCACCATCGGCATGATGCGCATGCAATTCTGGCGCGACACCGTCACCAAGGCCCTCGCGGGCACGCCCCCCAAAGAGCCCGTCGCCATCCTCCTCGCGCGCGCAGCCGAAGACCTGCACGCCCGCTCAGGCGGCAAGTCGCGCCTCAGCAAGAACTGGTTCCACCGCATCATCACCACGCGCGAACAGCACCTGTCCAACCCGCCGTACCCCACGCTCGCCGCGCTGGAACAGTATGCCGAGAACACGTATAGCACCATGCTGTATCTTACGCTCTCGGCAATCCCACAGGCTAGTCTCACGACGGATCATATCGCGAGTCATATCGGGAAGGCGATGGGTATTGCTGCCGTGCTGAGAGGTATACCGCTCATCGCATTTCCCCCGCAACAACCACTCGGCACATCCAACGCCATGACCGGGCAATCGGGCCCAACGCAAGGCGCAGTCCTGCTCCCCCTAGACGTCATGGCAGACTCCTCCCTCCGCGAAGAAGACGTTTTCCGCCTCGGTTCTTCCGCTCCCGGTCTGCGCGACGCCGTCTTCACAGTCGCTACGCGCGCAAACGACCACCTCATTACCGCGCGCGAGATGCTGGCAAAGTTACGCAGCGACGGCACAGTGGGTCACGACTTCGAGCACCAGGACGACGGGGAGCATGATTACAGCGCGCAGCAGCTGGACGTTGGGAAGGAAGGCAGATTGGCGGAGGTGGAGAGGGCGTTTGGTGTGTTTATGCCGAGTGTGAGTACACAGGGGTGGTTAGATAGGCTGGAGAAAGTGGATTTCGATGTTTTTGATGAGGGGCTGAGAAAGGTGGATTGGAAGTTGCCGATGAGGGCGTATTGGGCGTATAGTAGGCGGAAGATATGAACATATTATAATAGACTGGGAGTCTGAAGCCGCCGTTACAGAACACCACCATGAAACTGCGAACGACGAGCTTGTCACATCGCTCAGGTTAAAGAACACAGCACTTACGCCCGGTCCGCGAATCTTTTCAAGAGACACAACATGTACTGGAATCACTCGTTTCCAACTCAGCGCAGCATAAGGTAGGTCACTTGTTATTCGAAGAAAGAGAACGACGAGCATAGCACTAGTTCTTCTTCGCAATCTTCCTCGACTCTGGTAGCGTGACGTGTGAGATGTTGACTGTGCGCATTTACACTTGCTAGGTTTTGGCAGAAAGAATGCGTCTGTCTTTTTACTTTGACAACCTTGATACAGCACTGCACGTGACAAGTTTGTGTTTGTCGAGCGACGGCGCCGTCATGTACCTGGTAGCTGTCTTTTTCCGGACGCTCGCAAGACCAGAACATACATGGCTTTTTCTGTCTTTTTGGACACAAAGCAAAGTTGCACGAGTGTCAATGATGAAGCCAAGATTCGCGCGATGGTGCTTGTACTCGCGCGACCTGTCCTTGCTGCACTCTCTTCTCATGACAGCGGATGTTCAGAATTCTAATCATGATGGCAATGCCAGCGCCTTGCGCCCAGTCCAGACATGAACAGTGCCTCCATAGAGTTTTGGAACAGGACATGACACACGTATTTTTGGAAGAGCAAAATGTGTACGGCCATAACACGCTCGGAGCAGTCTGAGTCTGTGTTCTCCGACATGCTGCTCGCAGCTCATCGGCTGCGAGTACTTTTATCTTTGGAATAAGATGTGTGCGCTACGCAGTGCTCAGTGGCGCAGAAACATCGATTTGTCCCGAGCCTCATTTCGGAAAGGAGCTTAGCGTTCGTTGTGGATTATGCTTTCTCTTCATTGAGAGACGAAGTCCGATGTTCGATTATGGTCATAGGACCCAGCATAGGATATACACACTGCCATGTTGATTCTTTTGGTGGTAAGGCGTTCGTCACACCACCGACTTCCAAGTCATAGAAACGTAGCTCAGACGTTTTCGATTTCCAAAGCCGGAGCAAAGCGAGAAAAGATATTCAGACTCGCTGAGAGGGAGTTTCGCTTGGCTTGGTAAGTTTAGTGGTGAAGGCAAGTGGAGGGCGAGCGAGACATACGAAGCCATCTTGTTCTTTTTTTAGTACTCGGAAGAGAAGGACCTGTATTCGTCTCTTCTTTGTGTCTTTTAGATTTTGGTAAGTAAATGAGTTTTTGAGGGATTGGTAACAGAGGAGGGGACATATAAGTACGACACGATCTTAGGTGTTTGGCACACGGCATAACTTATTCAATTTTGCACATTTGGCGGGTACAAAAGAGGGAAGAGAACAAACAGGCCATGTAGCTCTTTAGGGAGAGTTTTAAGTGCCGGGAGAGAGGCGCAGATATAGCGCTAGGATTTGCGTTTCTCGAAATACCTAAGTTATATTAGTGTAAATGTCGGATCGTGAGTATCGGTAGAGACGTCGGATGCTCAATGCTGGCCAACGAGCCGACTCGATCCTACATCGGTCCGACTCGTGGCCGAGCTCAGGTATACCTTCGTAGCACCCACGTTCATAGATCAAGCAATCACAATACCAAGTCACAGAAGAACCTCGTTGTTGTTATTCACCCGTACGATCGTACAAGGCCTACCAACAGTAAATAATTTTTTTAGACAAGTATCGTAGAGGAACGTGGAAGAATCGGCAAGATGTAAACAGTGCATATCATTCTTGTTCTTCGGGACAAGACATGGAATGCCATCATGGAGACTTTCAAACGGGACGCTTGTCTCACATTGCATTCAGCGACACAGTTTTTCGGATCATGTGTGGTGCGAGCGTTGAGTTTTATTCTGGTGACAAGTCGTCGGAAGATGAAGATAATCGGAGAGAACCTGTCTGTGAAGCGGAGAGGAAGGCGAACAAGCCATTGCGTCGTTGGCATGCGAATTTTGTGCTGAACGACTAGCACGAACATAAACAAGTCCTCGATCAGTTTTCTCCTGGGCGGAGAGAAGGTTCATGAAGAAAGGTGTGAGAAAAGAAAGAACAGATATGAGGAGGCCTTCTTCATCTTTATACTTATGGATAGCGCAATCAAGATTTCGTAGGACAGAATGCGTCGTCTGCCATCATGAACAACAGGTATGATGCTCTTGTTGGTGCCGGCAGAGGCGCGGACATCGATTCTTCACGGACGCATTTTTAGTTTTCGAACTTTTCCTGACAGACAAGATTTTGTAGATATGAGAAAGATCGGAGATGCGGATGGAGTATAGATACTGCAGAGCCAGAGAGCCGTGCTCATGTTCCTTGACCATGCAGCTTTAACCCACTGAATTCCCAGTCATATGGTACTGAGTTTTTATGGCTGGTCGCAAGATATCTACATTGGAGCTCAAAGTCCTAGGTCTCGATAATTCTCAATTATTCTGTGTCGCAACGAAACATGTTCAGACGCTGCTGCAAGTTTTGAATACGAGAGAAACGATTTAAGGCCGCCAGTAGTAAAACATAGACTTGACTTCTTAGGATCTTTTGTATAGCATATAGATAGGCAACAGACTACTTTGCTGCAGCACACATACCACACATCGCACAGCGCTCTGTGAATACTCCAAAAATCTCGGACATAAGCATTGTTCCTCATGCGTTTAATATCGAGCTCAGCCCCGGGACATATTGCCTCTCCAAGCAATTGTGTTTAGATTTGAGGCATCGCGGAATCAAGAGAAGAAGCGCACGCAAACAAGCCATGCATATCCTCGTGCTGCTTTTGGTGTCGGAAGAACGGCAAAAACATAGACAAATTCTTTCGTTAACGTTATTTTGTTTGTTTTCAGACTCCGAGAATGTGTTCCGGCGAAGCACGCGCACCAGCGAAGCATGGACAGAGGCTACCGTACTTTGGAGCTATCTCGATGCTGCATTAATAACTTTCCACGTGAACTTTTAACTAGCCCCAGGGCATGGGTAGAAGCCGCGTTACTTTTGATGTCGAGTCAAGGCGGCGAACATCCACACATGTAGATCATGATCCACCACGTTGATTTTGGGTAACTTGGAGCAAAGGCAAAGACCAGAAGATTTTATGGCGCAAGATCATCGCTTTCATGATATTGATTTGACGCCAAGAAGGCGGAGAGCACATGCAATTCGAGCTTTTGGGTACTTGAGAAAGACAAACTTGTTTGAGAAAGCAATAGAAAGTGAAGCAAGACATATAAGTGCTCTAGCGCCAAGGACTTTCGCGCATTTGAGGAAGATACGCTCTTGTTAGAAAGGGGGTCTCCGCATCCATGGAGGGAATTGGTGTAGCATTAGAAGTGTTCCGCAATCTCTCAGAGGACAGACGTAACTTGCGTAGTATCACGTCGGCTTTTCCAACGGCCATGGAGCGGGCGTTGAGCCTTCTTGAATGCGGACTATTGGAACTGAATTGCGGCAGGAGATATGCAGCCGTCCTGATCGCTTTTGGAAGAGCACTAGCACCAACATGCGCTCTTGAGAAGGCTATTCGAAAGACTAGTGGGGAAGCAGGAAATCCGCGGGGTTGAAAAATTGCAGAGAGAATATCATCCATACGCAGTTGCTCGACCAAAATCTTAGTTATGATGTGGCGATGGGCGTGTTTCGGGAGAGAGCAACGGAGTCGTATTCGATGCCTGTGTATCTTTTTTTTTGGGTCTCGCAAAGGTGGACAGTAGAACAACTCCATGTCCCAACATCAAAGTGTTGTGCAAACTTTTGCAGCGGATGCTGGCTTAAGTGTCACACACGCTGAAGATAGACGATTCTTTCGATGAGAATTGAGGTGGAGCGGAACCTGACAAGCACGTTATATGTGACAGTGGTTGTTTCGGGGCTGAACGAGCGCAGCACATCTTGCAACTGCACAGGAATTTTCGGAAAAGTAGAAGCACGAGCATTGGGGTGTACTCGAAAGAGTTGGTAATCTTTGGAGCGGTAAGAAGATAATGAGACTGGAAACATGGAAAGCAGAAGGGTTTATATGTGGATTGTTAACAAAGAGACATAGACGTTGCTCATTATGATCTTTATTGACAGACCATGACATTCCTTGTCACGTCTTCTCCGATGAGAAAGCCAAGACATGAGAAGAACAGCGCAAAATTCTGAAAAAGTCAGAATTAAAAGCCAAGGAACTGTGCGAAGGTGCTCGTGTTTCTTGATTCGCCGACTTTCGCGTACAGGTTGTCCCGAAGGTCGACGCAGTGGAAACGAGCACCTTCGTACTGCCTAGCAATACCCTGCTATTTGTCACCACCCTCTTCCGCACTCACCTCTATGTGTCCCTCAAACGAAGATAGAAGTCCACGCCTCCGAATCAATCGTGCTCCTCGGTGATCTTCTGCACTGCGCAACGCCTCGCCCACTCCCACTTCGCGCTGAAATGTAGTCGAATGGCATTACAGTACGACATAGGTGCGTTCAAAGCTTTGCCACGAAGTAAGCTCTCGTGGTCAGCATTGATAGGCACGCACATCATCCCAGCAAGCCCACCTTCGCCCGCAACAGCCAGAGCTACCGCGCCGACATCGAAAGGCATGTGAAAGTACAGGAGAAGCGTGTGGTTGTCCATCTCGTAAAAAGCTTCTGGGTCTTCCACGATCGCGATTTTTGGAAAATTGCGTCTCAGAACAGTGTTGGTGACGTTGTCGTATCGCGGGTCTTGTACGATTATCTTCACATCGATGCCTTGAAGTCGACTAATTTCTTGTGCGACGTGCTTGAGGGCGAGGTGTTGAATATATGGGCCAGCGCCGAAGCCGTCTGCGCCCTTGCCGTATATGCTAGGATCATACCATTCTAGTTGGCCAAGTCCGATTCCAATGACCTTGTTCACGCGCCTTATCTTTCCGCTGCATGCTTCCAGATGTTGCGTGATCTCCGCCTTAGCCTTGCTCTTGTGCCATTGTTTGTCCCATCTCTTCATGAGAGGCTGAAGCTTGTCGAGATGCCACTTCGGCACAACGTTGGCAACAGTCGAAGCGCGAATGAACACGCGATGACGAGTCATCGGCCCTTCCCACTGTGATCTCCACTGCCTCTTGGGGATGCGAAAGTTGGTCGACATGTGGAATAAGTTGCGATAACCGATGGCATATTGGAAGGACAGCTCAAGATCGTCTGACTCCAGGTCAAGGAGCCTGCGAACGCGTGGCCTGTCGTTCAAATCTTTCATGATGTATGTGGTGGTGAGTTTTCCTGCCCTTGCATCATCGCGTATCTTTCGGATTGCTTTGAGTTGATCGACGGTGATGAAAGGCTCACTGACCAAGCCTAGAGAGAAGCACTCGGTTCCAGGTGTCGCATCGGAAAGAAGCCAATTTCGATTGGCTAGACAAAGGGTGCGTGACGGTGTGCTTGAACTTGTGCTGGAGCTGGAGCTTGAGCTGGAGTACCAGCTTGACGTTTCGGACATGACTTTGAGTGGAAATATGTCTGCTCTGCGACACAATAGATTCAGGAGGGGGTTGATTCAGTATTAATCGCGGGATTAAGCAAACCACCATTACCATAGCAATTGCATTCGTCTCATCGTCGCAAACATATCTTCCTGAGGCGGATCATCAAACAAATCGAAGACAACTAGGTGCGTCGATTGTGGACGAAGAAGACATTGCCTCTACTCGTCTATCCTTAATGGTCCCTCCTATCTGGAAGCCAAGTAAGATCTTCTTGCGATGTCTCAAGGCGAATGAAGATCAAAGGCGTGCTGATACATACCCACGTCGTCCAAGACTCCATGTACAACGCGTAATCTTCTTTCGAAGTCTGCTAGATTGAGGGGAACAAATCAATGCGCATCGTCACGCCCGACTGACAGCAACAGGGTGTTGTGGAAGGTGGACTCATGGCGCGTGAATGTGGAGTCGTGTTTACGGAATTTAGGTGCCACCAAACTCGATTGAACGTTGGACTTTGTCATGGATGAGATGCAAGATTGCTCTGGTCTGCGCAATGAAGTTCATACGATCATTGGAAGTGCGCAGAACGCGCTGGTGGTGAAAAGTTAGGGTAGTAAATCCCGGCCAATCAGCACGCGAGTCCCAGATTTCGAAAACTTGGCGCCACTAGATTACGTCAGCGCCCACCGCAGTCGCAAAATTGTCCACCTCGAACTTTCACATTTCACGATCTCACCACACACACACTCAGCGCAGGATATCCACTTCTTTGCGACTCCCTCACCCACAAAATGGCACCCGCAACCGTACGTACCAACCGCTTTGCTGTCTCTTGAACAGTAGGCTAAAGTACACCATGTAGAAGAAGTCCGCCGCCGCGAAGAAGGGCACCAAGATCACCAAGAAGTTCATCATCAACTGCTCGCAGCCCGTCAATGATAAGATCTTCGACATCCAGGCCTTTGAGAAGTTCCTGCACGACCGCATCAAGGTCGAGGGCCGCACCGGTAACCTGGGCGACACCATTGCCATCTCGCAGCAGGGCGAGGGAAAGATCGAGGTCATTGCGCACCAGGAGTTCTCCGGCCGCTACTTGAAATACCTGTACGTCTTGCGCAAGAGAGGGTATTTGATGGATACATGCTGATGATTCAAAGCACCAAGAAGTTCCTCAAGAAGCAGCAGCTCCGTGACTGGCTCCGCGTTGTCTCCACCTCCAAGGGCGTATACGAGCTCCGCTTCTTCAACGTTGTCAACGACGAGGCTGATGAGGATGACGAGTAAGCGTTTCGCTACGGTACTGGAACGACTACACATGATGGGCAAGATGAATGGAGGGAAGGGTGGTGGAACATTTGGCATATAGCACGATCTTAATTGAATTGCTGCATCTGCCATGGCTGTTTTCTCGCGTGCAGCGTAATGTTTAATACGTGAAAGTTTACAGCTCGCGTGACCCACATTCACGGTCCTTCTAGCGATCGCATCATTACACCCTTGTAATGGCTACAAGTGCGCTCCAGCAACATGCATAGATTTTGCACGATTTGCAGGGCGGGACGGGCCTTTAGTGGAGTCGGTTCTTCATCGGCGCAAAAGTCTTACCATCTGGCATCATTTCAAATTTTACAGCAAGTTCAGAGTGTCGCGTCTACGGTGCATGTGCTACCAGCTAGTTTGGATGCTGGTCGACATCTGGTTCTTGTAAGCGGAGCAACTGGGTAACATGATCACCGTAAGTCTCTGAAGTTTTCAAGATTGTCTTCAATACCTGCCGGGCCCCATTTGTTTTCTGTAGAGTACTGTGTTGTAGTGAACATCTAATCGATACAAGGACAGAAAAGTCTCGTGCACTGGGTCTGAACTAAGATTACCTGATTTCAATTGTCTTGAGCATCCTTGGTATGATCCTGAAAGTCGTTGTGATCGAGTAATGAGATGATGAGTATGGAGAGTCATCGGAGTGCGCCGTACTGTGACGCCGCGGAATATTGAAGGACTACACCGGAGTGCGGAGCGAGATGCACTTGCGAGTCCGAACGCCGACCTTGGATTGCCGCAATACCAAGAGTTCTGGATGCATATTCTCAGCCTCGTGATGCTTCAGCCTCGCGTCGAGCCGAGCGACATTGCAAGACCGTGGGCCGTGTATTGAGTCGATAAACACTGAACAATTCCTCGAGCAGGAACGTGGTCATTCGAAGTTGGGGCGTACGGCTATGCAACGACGGTAATGCGTGGCGTAGCGGGATCGTGCTGCGATTCCTTCTAGAAGCCGACAACAAATTTAGACATCATCAGCAAGAACGTTGACGAGCGGTGAGCTGCTGTTGGTGCCGCCATATCGTCGCAATAGCACGTTCACGAAGCGATTGGCAGGCGATGATTGCGACCAGAACATCCCAACACAAAAGGCGTGGCATGTTGGACAATCACAGGAGATTGTTCGGGTCGTTGCCCGAGATCCAAAATCAGGAATCCGTCGCAAAGGAAGGGCGTGATTTCCATGGTAGAAAATGGCAACGCTATGCAGGGGTTGTCAATTTATTACCCGATCGAGGTCAGCGTGATTAGCAACGCTCTGACGAACCCACAGTGTCGTCGGGTGTAAGCGAGATATCGTGAACTTTGGCTCTGGTGTTGCTGCTGGATTTCGTCGCCGTTCGCTGCATGGTCCTGGGCTGTCGCATTCGGTTGCCATGATCGGACACTTCCGATGAGGGACCGTCTCCCGTTGGACATTATCCCGGAGCAAGTCAGCGTAGCCGTTGCGATCGAGTAACAGGTAAGACGGGAGACCAGTCTGGTCCCTCAACATGTGGGTGCTCTGACACGAAGGTGCTCGCCAGGTACAGAAAAAGCGGGCCGTTGTGCCAGAATGTGTAAAGACGCTGCAAAGGATCTAGCAAGCATGTGGAGCGCGGCCACCACGGGCAAAAGCTGATGTTCTGCTTGGTTGCGGCTGTTGGTAAAATTTTCGAGCATTACCTAACGACGGCGCCTTGGCATATAAATTGTGATTCTGCATCAATATGACTGAGTGTTGACGACGTTGCACAATTAGCAATACCCTCGATGCGTGTTACAGGGCGCGGGCTGAACGGTCAGCTGGTGGCAGCAGTGACGAGTTGCGGCTCATTTCATGGTTGGCACATCTTCCGGCGGTGCATTCTTCCACGGAGATACCGAGTTCCCCTTTCCCAGCTCGCTCTTTCGAGACCGTCACAAACGCCAGGATGCGGGGAACCGCGCATAAAGACAGCGTCCGCGAATGATGTTGTCCGGCGGGCAGCTGTGCCGTAGCTTTGTGAGCACCCCAGAGTTTTCATTCCGGTGGAGATGTCGTTAGCATGATGCGTTTCTGGGATCGATGCCGACGGCGAGTGTCGCCCGACATCAAGCCACAAGTCTGAATCGGCACCGCCAGTCATAGAACGCGTGTCGCAGTGAGTGGGTTAGTGCTGGTCATCGAAGAATGCGTGCTGGACAGCGCGAGCGGCGCAAAATGTGTTCTGCATCGTGTCGAAAGCTCGCGGTTCATTGAAGCTGAGCGTTGCTACCGTGGTGCGTGGCAGGGCACCACGTTCGCAACTTCACAGGGCGATCACGAGAGACGCTTGAGGCAGCGGCAGCCCGTGCGTGCCTCCCTGTGACCCAAAAATTGCGAAAGTGCAGGGATGGGCTTACTGCGAGGAGGATAGCGTGGCGTTGTGGAAAGCTTGGGTTGAGTTAACGATGGCATCATGCTGAATGCGTACGGGGCACCCAGTCATAAGTTTCCATCATGTAAAATTCGTAAACGGCCTTTAATAAAGTCTTTCGCCTTCCCTTTTGCTTGCCTTGCTCTCTGATCAACTCCAGAATATGTTCCTGCCGCAAAACCTAACTCACCACCTAAATTCGCACAAGATTAACTCTTGAACAATTCAGTCAGGGCTTGCAGAGCTGCATATCGCTTCCCGGAGATACACCACTCAACCCACGCAGACAGTCGCGTCTACCGTTATCTCGCAGAATCTCGCTCACCTCAACCACTCACGTCAACGAACCTCAGCCCTACCCCAGATTTTCAACTGCCATGCCCGGTCGTTTGCTCTCCTCCCTCGTTAGGGTGGCGCCCTCGCCGATGCCAAAGCTGGACAAACCTGTCAAGGCCCACACAGCACCTCTTTTCCCCCCAGTCTACTCCTACGAGGCTCCTACAGTAAAGGAAACATCAACAAGGTCACAAGAGTCGCTCGTCATGGATATCTTTAAGCGCCATGACAAGCATCACGCGGACAAGAAGAGCCCAAAGGCCAGTCCCAAAGTGGACCCTCAGGCGGCTGCTTCCCTGAACATGAGCGTAGAGTCGCCGCCAATTGTATTCTACAACAGCGCGGCGTCGTCAACGGGCGCCATTTTTTCTGGCCAGCTCATGATGAATGTCCACGAGCCCCACGTCACCATCGACAAGTTCGAGATGCGCCTCCTCGCCATCGTCTCAACTAGGAAGCCAGTCGTGCAACACTGCGCCGACTGCAGCTCTCAGACTACTGAGATCCACAAATGGGAGTTTCTCACACACCCCACTTCGCTGCGCCACGGCTCGCATAGCTACCCCTTCAGCCACTTGCTACCAGGTCATTTGCCCGCCACAACCCATGGTAATCTTGCCACACTGGACTATTACCTCTCCGCGGTCGCTACGGCAGCCAATGGCGATAAGATCGCCTACAGGCGCAGCATCGACATCAAGCGCGCTATCTTCCCAGGCAACGAGAAGCATTCTGTTCGCATTTTTCCACCAACGAATTTGACGGCCGCTGTCAAGCTGCCCCCAGTCATCCACCCCATTGGTGATTTCCCGCTTGAGATGCGCTTGTCTGGTATCGTTCAGAACAAGGAGGATTCTCAGACACGATGGAGGCTTCGCAAGCTTAATTGGCGCATCGAAGAGACTCAGAAGTTCGTTGCTCCAGCATGCGACAAGCACATCTCCAAGGTTGCCGGCGGCGGTGAGGGCAAGGGCGTACTCCACGAGGATGTCCGCGCCATCGCCAATGAAGAGGTTAAGACCGGCTGGAAGACCGACTTCGAGCGCGGCGAGATTGACGTCGAGTTCAGAGCCGCTTGCAACGTCTCTCTTAAGCCTCTCTGCGACATGGAGAGCCAGAGCGGCATGAGCGTCAAGCACAATCTAATAGTGGAGATGGTGGTTGCCGAGGAGTGGGCTCCCTTGAAGAAACTCAGCCAGGCCACTCCCACTGGCGCTGCCCGCGTCCTCCGCACCCAGTTTCATCTCACCCTTACCGAGCGCTCTGGTATGGGCATTGCGTGGGACGAGGAGCAGCCTCCTCTATATGAAGACGTCCCGATAAGCCCACCTACGTACGTTAACGACTGCGAGGATCCGTTTCTTTCTGTGACTAGCTCTCGCTCTGGCAGCTTCAGCCTTTAAGCTTCCTAGTCGACGTTTCTGCATTCATACCTTCTCCTATACCCTTTCTTTAACCGTTCAACGCATTACGAGTTTCCTTCACGAGTTTCCCGACTGCTTCGATGATCGCGAATCAACTTTTTACTGTGGAGGAGATACCCATTTGCAATTGGTCTTTCGCACGCTTCCACTTCACTCTGTACTTTCTAGCATGGCGTTTCTGAGACAAGCTGGCATGTTTGAATTGAGCCCTAGTGAGCTCCTGTCGCACTGTGTTGGAGTTTAAAGGTGGAATGGGAAAAGTCACATCATCAACGCTAATTGCTACGAACACATAATACCTAGTCTATCAAGAAGATCACAAAACATGCCTTGACTACCGATGCTCACATGTATATCTCCCTGTCCATTTAACGTCTTTCAGCCAAGTCAATTGAAGTACCGCACCTTGTCACCACCAAATCTGCCCCGATAATGCATCACCTGCCCCAGCCTCGCACAATACCTGACCGCTCAAACAAGTCAACCACCACGCCAAATCCCACGATACTCGCCGCATCCCTAGCGCCACTACACCGGAAAACCTTGCAATCTACCCGCCCACCACCAGCGATCTCGAACGCAGGGCCGGCACGCCAGTGACACATAAATGCGGGTACCTTACTGAACGCCAGACACACACATTAGCATGGGACTTGGGCGCTGGGATGGGAAAGTGGTGGCTTGGGGCTGGATGAGGCTCTATGGTTGGAATTGCCTATTTGGGACAGTGCGTGCGGCTCTGCGGAGAAGTGCCGATGAATGCGGGATCGCGTTCTTGGGGACTTCTGGGGCGTGGGCTTGGAAGGAATGGGATGGGATGAGGTCAGTTTATTGGAGGATTGCGCAATCGTGACGGAGGTTAGTTTCAGGATCAGCATGGTGGGTGGTTGCGCTGTTTGCATGACAGATGTAAGTGTAGGAAAGGTGTAATGATGACTCGTGCTAGTCAATATAGGTAGTGTCTGGTAGTTTGAAGGCTAAGATGAATTTGAATATGTGAACGAATCACAGTAGGTGAATCTGTAGTCTCAATTGTTAAGTAAGAGGCGTGTTATGACTTGATCGAATTGAGGGCGAGACAAAGGCAAGAGGCGCGTGAGATGGGCTACTCGTCCTCGGAGTCCCCTGATCCGTCCGGAGACTGCGAGATATGCGTACGTTCCCCAGGCTCGCACAAGACGAACCGACACGTTGGACACAAGTGACCGTTCTCCATACCAGAACCATTAACGTTGAATACAAGGCACTCCTCGTGAAAGTAGTGGCCGCATTCGGTGTAAACAGTCGATTCGGTCATAGGATGGGAACGATCTCACTGAGACACACTGTGCACTCCTCTGAGCCTTTGGGAATAATTGCAGTGGGTTTGCAGAACTTTTCGGTAGGCACAGGCTCCCCAGATGGATGATACTCAGCCGTTGTGTCGTTGACCTCATACTCAACGAAATCCGGAACAATTCGAATGTTGGGTCGACCGAGCTTGATCAGATGCGAGTGGCGAAGCTCGTGCCCAAAGGCGCGGGTGAATATGGCCCACTGACGGAAAGACCATGTATTGTGGAACTTGCTGGAGTGGCCTCGATCAGCGATCATAGCGCGCATCAGTGGCATGCTGAGGGCTTTTGCTTTCCCGGTAATTTTATCAGTGAGTTCTTCATGATCAAGATCATACATGGCGGCCTGAAACTCCGCATACCCATCAGAATCCCCACCTTGCCAGCGATTTTGCCACCGTTGAACCAGATCCGCAAGCTCAGTCATCTGAAGCTGCTGTGTGTCTATGGGAGAGTTGCGAACAATGCACTCTTTTAGTTCCACACAGTACTCTTCCAGGTCGCTCACGTCAGGCTTTTGGAACATGTAAGTCGCTAGAGCTAACGTAGGTTACAAGCGAGGCGCCCATACAAGCGAGGCGCCCACCCCAAAACACACCTAAATTGCTGCAAAACGGCCTCTGAGATTACAACAACGGCTCTATATTATGCCCTGACATTGTAAGCATAGATTTTTGCACATGCCCTAATGCTATTGTTGGCTTTATAAATTTATTAGGTCTCTTGTTCTTGAGATCTTGAGTTTTGGCCTCTGATCCTGTACGGATGTACAGTATCTTACAATGCAGTGTAATTAACAACCTCTAGATTCTAACTATGACGTTGGATTAAAGATGAAATTTTATTCTACAAATTTTAGAACATAACATAGAGCCGTTGTTGAGATCTCAGGGGCTGTTTTGAAGCAATTTAGGTGTGTTTTGGGGTGGGCGCCTCGCTTGTACGGGCGCCTCGCCTGTAACCTACGTTACCGTAACATTGAAGACCATCGCGAACATTTTACCGACATGTTCAGGTAGTATGGAGGAGCCGATTGGGCCGGTCACCGTGAAGAAGCTTGGGAAGTAAATGCGCACCATGAGTTCGTTCCTCTCGTACACTGGATGCGTCGTGGGTCGAACCCACTGCTTCATAAAGTATGCCTGGTAGGCGAAGGTAAAAGCTGTGTCCAAGGTGACGGACATGATCGTGAACGGGGGTTTGTTCTTTTTCTTCTGTGGATTTGCAAAGTTTGACACGAGGGTTTTTATTTATATATATGTTGTCTCATTAGCTGTGAGAACAGGGCACAATGATTTGCAGTTTCACAATGCACGGTCACTTGTTCGTGATCACACTGTGTCTTAAGCATGCGGCACGAGACAATCGCTTGTTCACAGCACCAGCTGTAGACATGATATTCGGCGCTCTGCGATACGAACATCCTCCACGATGATACATGTTGAGTCAAGAGTAGTATTAGCTTACTAACGTATTCGGCGTCAGAAGAGATACATTACGCGTATGAGAGTATGGCTTGCTGCCGATTTGACAATACTTCATGGAAAAACCAGACATAGCATATCATTTCATTATTTCATTATCATTCGAAACGCGGTTCAAGCACCGAAATCGTACAATGCGTCGCTCATCGTTTCCAGACGAAACTTCGTCCTTGGATCAGTACCATCCCACAAGATACTCCGAGCCTGAGCCTAAGTGACAAGACCCATCATTAAAGCCTTACTCCAGACGAATATCCATAGCATACCGGTCATTCGCGTCAGCTAGAGCCTCCTCGTCCTCCATCATCAGCGAGGCTGGCAAGCGCGGTCGAGCCTCGCACATCTCGGTTCTGCACTCAGGGCAAAGGTTGGCAGTGCGCATAGCTGAGTCGTTGATCCAGAGCTCTAGGCAGAAAAGATGGAAAAAGTGACCGCAGGCAGTGATTACGGGTAGCTCCTCCGCGGGCGTGGCGTCAGAAGAACCCTCAGGGTCAACAATGACGTCGGCCACGCAGATGGAGCACCGTGTATCTTCAGGCACTGTGATTGCAGGCTTGCAGAAATTTGCGGGCGGTATGCGCTCGCCGCTGGGACGAAGCTCATCGGCATGGTGATCAGAAACGTTGGTCTGTATGCCCAGGATCTCGGGATCAGGTAGAACATATGGACATCGCTGCTCTTCGTACCTATAGCCACTGCTGACCTGAGTCCAGGCCCAAAAGGAATACTCCTTCCGGAAAGTCTTGCGCAAGCCGCGCATCAGGACGCCGAACGGTTTCCCAGTAGCGTAGAGATTGTACGCTTCGGCCATTCGTCGGTTCTCAGAATCACCTATTGGAAGCAATGCAGCTTCGATGGAAGTCGTAATTGGTCTTTCGATGCGCATGCGCTCCATGGTGGAGCTAATATGTGCAGCAAGCTCTCCCATATCGAGGCTGTCTGCATCAACGTGCGGACATTCCATGCGAATGTGGTCCTGGAGTTTCGTACAGTACTCTGCAATCTGCTCGCGTGTGGGGGATTGCATGAGTAGTAGGCCGAGGTTTTTTGCGGTCGTGCGGATTAGGGAGAGAAATTTCCCAAACTCTTCCGGCGAAGCAGTGCGAATGGCGTCTTCAGCGACAGCAAATAGACTGGCTAGAGGTATGCGAGACACCGCTACCAAGTTGGCCACTTCTTCTGTCTCCTTGCCCTTGCTCCAGAACGCGAGAATGCAGGCCTGGTTGAGGCGGTGGTAAATGAAGTTGAAAATTGGGCCCGGCATTGTTGCGTGGTTGATGTTAATGCTGAGGGTTTGGTGATGATAAGATGTATCATTCGAGAAATCTTTATATGCTGGCCTTGCACTCTCGGTGAACTGACATTGACCTCAGCTCACCACTCGTATTGTGCTTTCACTTGTCCCATGAACTGACAATGCTGAGGGCAAGATTTACTCGACTGGATGACTTTTAGCTTATGTACAATTAGGTGCCATAGACAATCTACTTTATCCACTCGAGAACCGTCCGTATATAAGACCGTTGAAGAAATGTGCTTGTAGGCAGTTTATCTGCTTCAAGCAGGAGCTTTGAGCGCGTGAAGTCACACTCCAATCAGCCCTTACAAAGACATGAATAGCCACCGGAAGGGTCTTCAATCGCTGATCTCTGGATGTAGAGGTGTTATGGAAAATCACCCAGGCGAACCGATCTTGCCCATGCTAGGACCGCAACACCCAACACCGGCCCCACAAGGATTCACTCAACCCAAGTGAACCCGACTCCTAGCAGTACACAAAACCTCTCGATCGAAGGGGCACCTATTCGAGTTCTCCATGGCTCCTAGATTAACTGCCCTGTCGAGGCATATCTCATGGAAGGGATGAGAGCCACTGCATCGTGCAAGCACGATTGCTTGGCCAATGGTCTCTAGAAAACTGAAGCAGCAGATCGGGCATATGGCGTCCGGTGGTTGAAGACCCTCGAAGGGTACACTGAATTCGCTTAGCGGTATCTTGTCCCCATCAGGTCCGTACTCAGTAGGCGTTTCGTCCGGAGTGTACTGGACGGATGGACGGGGCACGCCGGGCTTGTTGGCATGGTCATCTTCTTTGATCTCGCGAGCTGTCGCTAGGGTTAGCAAGTAGAACTGTTGGTGGAGTCAAGGTCATATCAAAGCGTACCTTCGCCCCAGATGTTGTCCACGATGCTGATATCATTGACGTCGTAGCCCCTGTCAAACATATCGTCAACCACTGCCACCGACAGGAGTCTAACGATAGTTGTTTGGGTGTCCAGGAGATGAGCGTACTCGGTGGGGTCGTTGATAGCGCGCCATGTGGATCGTGTAGCCGGTGTAGTCAGCAAGTAAGAAGTATAGACGATCCGCACAAGGTCAAATAGTTCTTCCACATTCACAAGTACATGCCCATGTGTCGTGCTCATTGTTTCGAAATCTCGCAGACATTCGACGGCATAGCCAGACCTCGTGCTCAACTCCTCAGTCAAGCGGATATCGTTTTCTCCACAAACGTAACGAGTGAAGGAGAGGGCAACGTCACTGACTAAGACTAGAAACCATCCAATATCGTGAGCGTCGCTGATGAGTCTGAGGGCCACGAACACGCTTGGAACTATGTCGTGGATTTCGATCGGCGTATGAACGGCTGTTGCTTCCATCGTTGGATTTGGTCGGATAACAAGAACTAGAACACACCTGATTGTCGTGATATAAGCGCCCAGTCTGTGCCGGTGGGGCCTCAGACACATCGCGAAATTGAGACAAAATGCTCCAAGACAATAAGGACCTACACAGGATAACGGAACAAGATCAAAACAATGTCTTGTACGTAGAAACATCGGAGACTTGTTCCAGAAAGGCCCGCCAACTCGCGAAAGCATCGTGATGATACGGAGCAATAGTGATATACACAAATGCTGAGCGGCTACCGCAAAGACATATCGCTATGATGCTCTGGCTATCTTGGGCTCGTTGAAGTGCCCTGGTCAGTTTTGAGTGACAGAAAAACGCTCTCCACGTCCTTGACGATATCCGAAAGCTTTTTGGAGGGCGGAAGCTTGTGCTACTATCAATGGAACTGTGGTGATGAGGATGCAACCTTGCGCACCTGCGGCACGTCGGCTTCAATAGGGCCTAAATGGCTTCGCGACCACTCCTTGTCGGGATGTGATGACTTGGTCGCCTGGTACTCCTTCTCGGAGATTGAATCTAGCCTTGGCAGTGTGACTGCAAAGAGTGGAAAGAGGCGAACGCTGCGCTCAAGCCTAAATTTGATGATGACGACGGATGGGATAGAGTGGTGACCCGGGATGAATTACATCCGACGATCTCATGCTCTTCGTATTAGTCTGCCAATGGCTGGGAGCCAGAGATTTTGGCCCGCCTCATGGCCTCTACCACCTTTCGAAACTAGGTACTGGATGGTTTCAGGGAGAGATACGGATGTCACCAATCTGTGTAGTGAGGTTGCTTGAGCTTGTCGAAGATCTGCGCATGAATCTGTGGCAGCTTCTACACTACTTCGAATGTCGATGCTTCCATTGTGTCCGACGTGGCTAATGTGATGAGGCGACGATGGCGATGGGGATCATAAGACCTAGGAAGCGAGAGAAGCGACAGACGTGGCGCGTTTAGCGATGTGTTGATGCAAGCACAAGAACCGAGAGACCGTTACCGACAAGGCAACGTACTGAGAGGACTCGTTGAAGTTCCTGTGGTGGCTGGATTTAACAGTGGTGGCCGAGCAATCGTAGTCGCACTCAGCCGCATCGAAGTCATCCAAGGCTGCTCATCAGTCGAAAGGCATCTGCAAACTCGGTGTAATCCCAATCATCCTCATCCTCATCCTCATCATTTTCATCATCACCAGCGAATCTCGAACCCTCATAGTCTTCTTTGGCGATCCCAGGCGGCGGTTTAAGCTCCAACCGCAAGCATGCTCGCAATCTGTCGTCGTCTATCGGGCACCTTGCTTTTAACCACTGAGCCGCAAGTTCGACTCGCTGCTCTCTCGAGTTGTTGCGATTCGCGAAAAACACCGGCCTCCAGCTTGGTCCTGATCGTGGTGGCGTGAGTATCGCAGTCAGAGACTCAAGCGCAGGAAACCGTGCAAGCAAATCCGTGCCACCTGCAATGATACTAGGCCAGAACCGCCGTTTCCATCCATGGCTTACTTCATCGAAGTGCCGGTTATAGATGCGATAATCCGCCTCGGTCGTGAACATTGCATGTTGCACGAGTGGTCGATATGTGGCTGATAGCTCGGTCTTGGTCAATGACCAGACTTGGAAAACATTTTCGCCATAGATGACAGGACAACTTTCCGCATGAAGCTGTTTGCAAGAGCGAAGTAGCGATAACGACATGATTTTACCTATTCTGGTGGGCTCGGTTGGTCCCTTGTTGTGATGGGGGATGACCATGGCCTTTGGCTGCGGTTGCGCGCTGTACGGGTTGGTGGAGTATACCATGATTGCGCCATGTACGCGAAATGCGAACCTGTAGATGTAGTCTCTCAGTTCGCGAGGCAGGTCCAAGAAGCTTGTTTTTGATGCGTCGTCCTTGTATGACTGTATCCACTCTAGCGAAACCGACGGCTGTGAATGTCAGCTGAGAGCCTCGCAGCTGCCCAAAGAACGTACGAGGAGTGCCATCACGTATGTCAGAGTCTCCAAACCATATGTCAGGAGTAGGTTTGAGCATAGGACGACGACGACGGCACCGCAAGTCGTCTTCTGAAGGGCGCGTGCCCGTAATCTATTTTTGTCGTCATTCGTGGGGGCCACGGGAACGCGTCCCGCTCCCTGCCGATCACACTGCCATGCAGTCAAAAATTGTCACGGGAACATCAAATATCTTCATGTCTTCATAATTGTGAAATGTGCTCTTTTGAGTTGATGGCAGTGTATCAATGCCTACGCCATACTTCGCTAGCTATGCTTCGCTAACTCCATGCTCAATCATGCAAATCCCCGTCTTCGATCAATATCCCATGTCTCTCCCTCAACCTCTGATCGCAAGGTATCTCAGACCTCTCACATTTGGGTGCAGGTTAAAGGATAACCGCCCGACTGCACCTAGCGATCGCGCTCCTTTATCTCGTCACTCGCAGCCTTGAGCGCAACCTGATGCTCCTTGGAGATCCACTCCCAGTACGTGCTCCAGACACGCAGCTGCGGATCCTCCTGCGCAGCACCAACGACGGCTTCTGTCCCCATCTGCTTGTTAAGCAAGACGCTGACCTTTAGCACGCCCTTGTAGCCTTCATGGATCTTCTCAACTTCCTGCTTGACAGCATTCTCTTTAGCCTTGACGTTGAGGACAGTGCGGAAGTTCTCAGCGATGGATTCTAGACGCGAGTGCACCTGGTCGGGCGCAACGAACATGAGCTTGGTGAGCATGAGGTTGCATAAGATGCGGACGTCGTGCTCGTCGGTAATGCCCGCGACGATGCGGTCGAAGAACTCGGATACCTCGATGGGGGAAAGACGGGAAAAGGCGGTCTCGAGCAGCGCGTACAGGGTCTCGTATGCGCTCTTGCGGATCTCGAGACCATCATCGACCTTGTGCTTGAAGGGTCCCATCTGCACTTCTCGGATGAGCTCAGGCTTGACGACAGTCTCCTTCATCGCCAGTGGCAGAAGCTGGTCAAGGGCCGGCAGGATGATCTCTGGCTTGTTGTGCATGGCTGAGTTAAAAGTCATGAGAGCCAGGCGACGATTTTCCAGGTCTGGCTCGTTGAGCATCTTTACCAGCATGGATACAACGATTGGCCGCAGATACTCATCGTAGGCTTCGTCGGTATCGGAGAAGGTGAAGCGCAGAGCCGCGATGACCATGCCACGTACGCTTCCTTGGCGGTCGTTTAAGAACGCCTGGATAATGTTAGCAAGTGATGACGGGTTAGTAGAGGGAAAAAAACTTACCTGGAGTTGAGGAAGGTACGTCTTGGGATCGATGATGGTCAATCGGCCGATACACTCGGCACCGATGGCCTTGTTGTCCTCCAGCTGAGACGCGGCAACCAAGTTCGACCATAGCGTAGATGCATATGGTATGATCTCAGATTCAGTGTCTTCATGCTGTAGGATCTCCTTGATGGCGTGCAGAAGCAAGTACTGAGGAGCCGAGGGCTGACCGAGCGTAGACAAAATGACAGGCAGGTATTTGCTAACGCTTCCAGCACCTGCACGACCAAGAGCAATCGCAGCAGCCAGCGGAACCTGTTCTGACTGAGCTGAGAAGTGCTTGATGAACAGCTTGGGGTCAATAGATGATTCTGAACCCAGCCGGAGCGCAGACTCGCCAAGGACGACCAGAGCGAGACACTTTCGCTTGTCGTCTGGTGCAGTCTCAAGCTCTTGGATGAACGCCTGTAGGGTTACACCAACACTGCTGCCGCCGTAGACGAGGAGGTTTCCAATGACTTTGCCAACTACCTCCGGGTAGCCACCAACGCCGACGTCCTGGAGCAGAGACTGCATGAATGCCTTGCCAGCACGCTGCTCGCCGATCGTGCGTACTAGTTTGAGCAATGCGTCGAGCGATGTGCCGCTGATTGAGCCCTGCACGACTTGGCAAAGCGCAGCGTTCAGCTGCGGGGTCATGGTAGATTGAGCGTCATCCTTCATGAACGTAGTCAACACTATCATGGCAGGGCCAAGGAGGTGTAAGTCGACAGCAGCTAAGAGTGGCAACAGCATCTCCACAATCTGAGCTTTGGTTTGACCATCCAGCTGCTTTCGGGAGTGCGGGTTCAGCGACAGTGTTCGTAGTGCGCTCAGGCTCGATCCTCGTAGTGCACGGCTGGCTTTTCGAAGCTGCGCCGCCAGCTCCAAGGCGACGCCACGCACCCACTTCGCCGAAAGCTCGCCATCCGCCTTAGTATGTGCTGCAATCGAATCGATGGCGCGGACAGATGCAAGGCGGGTAAGTTCATTTCTCAGTCGGTCTGCAAGAAGCTCAAGGCCGGATGTTCGCTTATGAGTGGAGATGAGACCTTCTGTGCCAGAGCTCCGGCCAAGGAACAGACCGAGGACGTGTAACGCGCTCTTTCGCACCTCCAAGTCGGCATCGTTTGCAGATATACGATCCACCAGGGCCTCGTAAAGTTGCTCTAGATGTTTTTGGTTGTGCGTGCCTGTAGACGCCGACCGAGGTGGTGTGAGCGCCTTGAGGACCTGCTCAGTTGAAGCGAGTGCTTCAATCGATAGCTTGCTATACTTCACCTTCACGCCCTTCAGGAGAGCATCAACGATGATAGGCAGGTACGGCTGGATGACTTGCGACGAGTGTGTATCTGCAATGGCACCAATAAGCTGCAGCGCCTGTATCCGAAGGCTATTGGCCGTGGTAGATGCGCTTGTCGTAGCTCCTCCCAGGATCTTTGCGGCTGCCACAACAGGCTCGATGATTTGGTGGAGATATGAGTCGAGGCCACCACGCTGTGTGATGACGATATCTTTGATCAGAACGATGGACGCCTGCTTAGTGCTGGGTTGGCTTGTGGACTGTTTCAGCAGTTGTGATACGCCCTTCACGATCTCTGGGCTCAGTTTAGACAGGCTGGCCTGCGGGCCTACGGACGGTGTTGATGACCGGGCGGGCGAGTCGAAACCCATGGAGAGGGAGGAGTTCGCGTGCAAGTCGAACATGCTGGCATCGCTACCTCCTCGTCGGCGCTTTCGGCTCGCTGGGGGACCCATGGCACCGGCCGGAGAGTTCTCATCTGCAAACTTGACGGGAGCTGGACCATCGCCCGACTTTTTGACCAGGTTGGACAATGTCGCGAGGACCTCCAATCGAACATTCTCTTCTCGCTCCTTGAACCGAGTGATGAGAGCTGGGGCGACCTTGCTGTAGAGTGTACCATCATCCAAGAGGTCACCGTTGCTTCGGGTGGAGATCAGAGTATAGAGAACCTTGGTCGCACATCGCCTGACTTTCCAGCTTGCGTCCTCGTCGTCATCGTAGCCGGTCTCTTCTTCGAAATCGTCGCCCTCGAGCGCGTCTTCGTCATCCAGCTCGTCTTCGTCATCATCGTCTTCTGCGAGATTTGGGTCGTATTTGAGGTATCGTGTTGCGGCGTCGATGGTCTCGTTGGTGTACATGCGCATGTCTTGTGAGCAGGACGCAAGGAAGCTCTCCAACGCAATCAATGCAGCCTCCAAAACCTCGTCAATCTCAGGGTCTCGCTCACCTTCGTCGTCTGAAACATCCATCCCCTCGTCTTGTTCTTGGGTGCTGAGTGCGCTTAGGACGAAGGGGGCGAGGGTCTGGAGGTAGGGGCCGAACTTGCGCGGCACCGATCTATCACTGTTAGCCATAAGTCAATACTTGCACGGGAAAGTACGTACCGAGCCATCGAACCCAAAATGGTGATGTAAAGCTTGCGCTTGGTCCGCGTCAGGTGAGGGTCTCGCAGCAGTTCGATGACACGCGAGAGGAAGGAGCTCAGCAGCTGGTCCGAAAAGTAGCCAGCCAGCGTAGAGATGGCGGTGACCGACTTCTTCTTCATCATGGAGCTCGCGCGCTCATTCTCAAGGATCTCGAATGTGATTTTCTGCAGAGCGTTGATCTCGGAGTCCTGCAGCATGGGCCCGAAGCAGCGTGCGACCTCAGTCAAGACATCGATGGCGTTGCTGTCGGCGCCCTTCTCCAAATCCTCCTGCAGCATGCCTTTGGGTACCCTTGGCAGACCCTGTTGTGCCGGCTGGATGACGTGGTAGCCCACGAGGCGCGGGATAAGCACCTTGCTGACAGCGCCATATGCCTCCAGGACATTTTTGCTTCGCGCAACGCCGGCGACGGGGCGTGGGAGAGAAACGACGACTTCGCGGAGGGCAAGCGACGGTATCGACTGGTCGACGGTGTTGTCTGTCTGCAGGTTGGAGAGCTTCTCGATCATCGGACACAGGATCTTGTCCGGGATCTTGTTGACGAAGGGGCCCAGACACTTGACCGCCTGATTCTGGACCTCGCCGTTGGTGTCGACGAGGGTGTGCAGCAGGCCCTCGACAGTCTTTGCACACGTGACCTCGTCATGTAACAGGAAGCCCGAGTGTGCGATGAGGAGAATGTCGTGCAGGTCGCTCAGGGCCATGAAGCGGAAGTCTGGGTCGTCATCGCTGAGCTTGGGCAGCAGTTGCGCGACGTTGTGGGAGGTCGGATTGGGCGGGACGGTCGAGGGTGCCATGGTGGCGGCGTGTGTTTGTGAGAGAAAGTCTCAGTGGTAATGTGAGTCTCGAATCTGTGTCGCGTAGGTAGGCGTAGGCGCTGTGTGGCGGGGTAGCTTTGGCGGGGTGGGTTGAGCAGGCGGAGGTGAGGATATGCAGATGTTTGGGAAGGAGCGTGGGGTGAGTGCTTTTATTAGTTGCGGGAATGCGCTGCAGGCCGCCGTGAGGGTGAAGGAGGGGAAGATTACTATGGAAGGAAATCGCTACTGTTGCCTGCCGTTGCGACCTGGAGCTTGAACTCTGCGCAACGCGAGCGGCCGTTCACCAAGGCGTACAGCTGTTGCCTCGAATTTTGCGTGCACTGTGGTAAATTCTACTGCACTTTGCACGCAATCAGTTCATTAGATATGTCTGTTGTGTTGTGGCTCAGAGCGGCATCTAGACTTTTGGCTCTGGCACGTGATGTATAAGTCCGTGCCCTGCAATGACGTGATGCTGAGATGGTGAGCTTCAAACGAGCGCACCATTACGAAACAACTCCATCAATTTCAATTGCCTCCCACTCAAGTCAATTGCTCTTGTTGCAGCTTCACAATGTCTTTCCTACGGTCATCTGCTTTCCGGGCATCATCATTGTCCCGCGCTGCACGCACTTCGAGGTTCCTCCGGTCTGCCGAGCTCCAGCCATGGCAGCGAGTTGTTCAGCGCAGGGCATATGCGAGTGAAGCCGGTGCACACGGCGCAGCAGGTCTAAGCAGTGAGATACCATGGTATGTTCTGTTCGCAGTCACACACTATTCCATATTTGCTCATACGCTGTAGGATGGCAGCCGGTATCGCAGGTACCGTTGGTGGCCTCTATTTCGTAGTGACCCAGGACTTCGGCCACGGTCCAGGTCATGATGAGGATCACCACGCCGAGACACACGAGACCCACGGAGCGAACGAGGGACAGGGTGACGACGACACCTTCCAGGATGAAAACAACACGTCTGGCGACAAGCACAAGTCTCAGGGCGGACCCGCAGACGACACAAAGAACAAGTCCAAGAAGAACGCGGGCGAGGGAGATGACAACAATGAGGTTGGAGGCTCAGCCAAGCCTACAGGAAAGAAGTCGGACGATGCTTCGAGGGACGCTCCCAAGGACAACGAGACCGGCGAAGCGTCTCCCGATAAATCTGATAAGGTACGTATTTATCTATGCATGAAATGGAGTAGCCCTTACTGACCCTTGTAGCCGAATCCCCGCGGCCAGCCCAAGAGCTCCAACGAGACGTCCGGCAAGCAAGAAGGCCTGTCTAATGCCGATACCCACCACAGCACAGCTGTTTCCAAAGACGAGACCAAGAGCAAGAAGGGCGAGGGTGTTGCTGAGACCGCGAAGCTTAAGGGTACCGTGTCTACAGATCGGCCAGGCGCCGAGAACAAGGAGGAGCGCGGAAAGGCCCAGTCTGACAAGGACGCATGAACACCGTGTTCAGTCTGTGCCTCTGTTCTCGAACTGTTTGTATATCATAGTACCGTAGCGGCCATCGCCTTGGCGCGACTTGTATAATGTGCGAATCCTATCACCTGTGTCATCATGCACTGCTGTATGCAATCATACCTGGGCTGCGGTTAAGGGCAGATCCTCACAACGAAGGTGCTGTGTATATTTTCAGGACACACTGCATGTCAATGTTGGTGACACCAAACATGCGAGCACATTCGTAATGGACGCAAGCAGGCGAGCTTGGCACTCGAACATCAATACAAGATGCAAGTCCAAAAGTGCCAGTTCTATTAACGTAATGCTGACGTGCCAAAGAGGCTGTACGTTCTCGTCTCAGAAAGTCATGCTTCAACAAAAGTCTCCGGCCAAAGTGGTACGCGCCGCCATCTCGTTGGCTGGCCTGGCGTGTCCTAAGCGCCCAACTCTGCTCCACCTACCCTGTCACACCTCAACACCACCACCAATTGGTCGCACCCGCGCCTCACTGCGTAGCTAAAAAGAGAGTCATGCTCGGGCGGGAGCTCTACGAATCTGCTGTCAAGGAAGTCCTGGTCTGTGAAATAGATCACCGCCTCGAGCCAGTCGGGACGAATGCTGGCGACAGGCGGCTCCAGATGCCGGGACGCCTCTGTGATTTCGGACAGACCTGATATCTGACCGTCTCGCCCCTCTTCTTGAGCTGATTGACATGTACTCGTTTCTAGATTCGATACTGATAGCTTGTATAACTGTGCGACAGAAAAAGGAACACCTGAATTACGATCACGACAGTCTCAAGGCGAACCACAGTTCATCGAAGAACGATAACAAGAAACATCTGCCTCACTGCGAGGCTTTTGAACAAGAACAAGGCTCATTGAGTCCGTCCAGCCATCATGGAGTACCGACCAGATTGCAACCAGCCTCATCTTCAACCTCAGACATCTCAGCGTCAGCATCAACGATTCTCATGGCAACAGTCTCCACAAGAAGAAGCGCCGGCCTACGAAGAAACACAGCAACGAAAGCCTCGCCAAAAGGCACAGCAATATGTGCCGCAACAACCACAAGTCGACACAAATGTAGAACAGAACCGGCATTTCTCGTACGCGCAAACTCCACTCGAGCACGAAGCATTCTTCTACGTACCATCGCCTACTGTACCGGCAGTACCAGCAATTCCCCTAGCTCTGCAGCAGTTCCAGCAAAGCCAAGCGCATCAGATGCAACCGCCGTCCACGCCAATCGACGAGCGGCCTCAGTCAATGATCATTCCGCTTACATCCGCGCCACGGCCCCAACCCCAGCCGTCAGCCTACGCACAGGACGAGAAACATCCTGTCTCCCCCATCTCCCCACAAACCGAGCCCCAAACGATGCCATTCTCGCCTATCTCGCCAAATCCACCGCCCCAAGCATTCGTACAGCCCGTGCAGCGACCGACGATTACCGCACCACGAAACAGCCATGAGCGCAAGATGAGCATGGCCGCTCTAAGTCCCATCAACACAAACGTTCAACCGCAGAGAATGCCTCCTGTTCCACCCACACCTCCTTCGGGTCGTCCCGCCTCGCCGCTGCCGCAAAAGACGCCCATCACACCAATGTCCGCCGCGTCGACAGCCATGGACACGCCTCGGCAGAACAGGCAGTCGTATGCGAACGAGCCGTACTCGCCGCACGGCTTCTCATCCACACAAACCAATAATCTGCATGCTGTCTTCTCGCCAGATGCGGCTCACGGTCCCAATGGTCTGGACTTCGCACTGCACCAGCCCGGTCAGACTATGCATCCCAACATGGAATCCTCGTCTAGCAAAGAATGGTCTTCGTCACTCTGTTCCTGCGCCCCAGATCCATCGACATGTCTTACCGGGCTCATCTGCCCATGTATTCTGTACGGCCGAACATCCTACCGCCTGTCTCAAAAGTCCGCCAAGAAAGATCCCACAGATATGCTAGCGCACTCTTCCACAAACGGGCACTGCATGATGATGGGCTTGTCCTGTGGACTCTGGTGGTTGTTTCCCATGCTCCAGCGCACGAGGATCCGACACGCATACAAAATTGCGGGAAGCGTTGGCAACGACTTCTTGAAGGGGTGTTGTTGCTGCTGCTGCGTGGCTGTGCAGAATGAGCGTGAGGTGAAGAGTAGGGAGGATGCGAGTCGCAGGTGGGCGGGGCCGGCGAGTACAGATGTGTACAAGAAGGTTGGGGCAATGGAGTATAAGCCACAGCAGTAAGTAGGCGAGCGAGTTTTGTGTACATTTTAGCAGACCATAGCGTCTGCTTTCCCACGGTCTTTTTCACGATACCCATGGCGTAAGATGCTTGTAGTTCTCGTATGTTCAGCGTAACACTCATTGTACTAGTAGAGTCATTTCATCTTTCTACGAATGACCCAACGCGCTTTCGCCAATTCATCTCATCCCGAGTTCCACCTTAGCCCTCACCGCTTCCCCCAATCGTCGCCGATCAAACACCTCAGATTATTCAATGACACGATCTCCTTACCTTATTCACATTGCGACCTACCGTTCCGGTCCCCGTTTAATCCTCCTACCTTTCTCGCTGACGAACTTCACTTTCTCTTTCACTTCAACCTTCGCTCTTGCTGTCGCACTCCTTTCTTGCTCATCGTGCACAGCCTGTTAATATATTGATGCTATCTTTACAACATCAGTCACCCTGGGATAGCTGAGCAGGCTGAGATACATAGCAAAGCGTTTCATTTCTACACTATTAACAGTAGACCCGTAGTACTCTCGGACCACTAGAAGATAGCAATAGCGCCAGGTGGCGATCCGATACCACCCTTCACATGCAGCGGCGCGCTGGTCATGAAGAAAGTATACCGCTTCTGCGCGTGGCACCTCTCGCTCAGCGTCTCCAAGTCCCACATCTCTCCAATCGGCGTACCTGTTCGACGTTAGTATATCGTTTTTAAAAGTTCTCCACGCTTCGAACATACCCCAGTGAACAAGCAGCCACTCGTGCAGACACCAACCGTCAGTAAATTTCGGCGGCCAAGCTTCGAACGCGACTGTGTCGCCAACAAGGCCCGCGAGATGCTGGTCGTACAGCCAGCGGACTGTCTTCTCGTTTGCTTGCACGCCGATAGCGACGCTGTTGTCGCGTGTGCCAGCCTTGCGCTCGGCTTCGCCCGCTAGACTATATCATGATCAGCACCAGGATTCCAAATCTCTTCTTAAAATATTTACTTATGCCACCGCACATAACCACTCCTAATCATCAAAATATCCCCCTGTCTCAGCGTCGTACCCTGCCACTCCAGCGTCTCTTTCAGCTCCTCCACCGGAATCTCATGCCTCGACACTGGACTTGGCGCCTTGCCATTCTTCTCCTCATACCACCTCAGCCAATCGCACAGCACGCCCCTGCCCACGATCCCACCCTTCTCGCACCAATTGTGCGTGCCGTTCGTATGCGTCGTGCCCGCCTGCTCGTGCGTAAGTCCGTTGTAGTAACACCCGCTGGCCTGGTGGGCAAAGTGCTTTAGGCTGTCCCATTGCGAGCCGGCTTGCGTGTTGATGGACACTTCGTCGTCCATGGCGACGAAATCTGAGAAGTCTGCAAAGTTGATGACTTTTTGGTGGAATTCTTTGCGGTTAAAGCCTGGGAATTGCACGTTTTCGAGGGGCCAGTCTAGTTGAATGCGTTCTCCGGTAGTGATTTCGCGGGCGGCGGCCAGCACAACGGATGGCGTGAGAAGATTGACGGCTGGGGAAGGTGTGAGAATGTGGTCTGGTTTTGCAATGAGCCTTATCGGTTCTTACCGCCGGCTTCATCTTTCTTCCCGTCTTTATCGTAGAAGCCCCATACGTTGCCTTGCGGCATGTTGTTGATCTTGGGTAGGTCATCGAAGGCAGGGAACTTGTGTTCGTTGTCTGCTGCTCCTCCCGTGACAGTCTGAGCGACCGATGAGAGGGTGTTTTGCACATTCTTGACGATACCAGCCATGATGATAGTAGTTCTGGAAGTAGATTACGTTTGTAGCATCGCAGTCCATGGAAATAGGTCATATATGGCGATTGCCTTCCCCGCGCCCGCCAGACTAAGTGCTGAGACCCCGCTGTTCGGCTGCTCGGTCATACTCCGTAGCCGTCGCAGTCGCAAGTGGTTCATGATGCTAGGCGTCCCCACGATGACGTTTCGAGGCGTACTGCTAGATGCGGGAGAAGTGCCTAGTGTTGGTTGTGGAGGTTCGTATCCGCGGACCTCCATCCGATGAGTGGAGGCGGCTTATGTAACCCACATGCCTTTTCCAGTTCTTATAGCTTTCGAAGGAACAACCCATCTGACACGTCGACTAGCGCTGCCTCCGGAACGTACATGAAATTCCAGTTGCCATCGGCATCTTTGTCGAAATGAATTGGTGGGACAAGCCTTAGGACGCCGGGATCCAAATCTCTTCGAAGACCTTGAGCCCACTTACTCTTCTGAAAAAACTTGGCCAGCGACTCGTGTCTAGTAACCTCAGGGCAAGCGCACGCAGGAGACACGAGTATACTGACATGCCTCATATTCCGCGCCCCATGTCGCGACGTCAAATTTGCGTGGAAGCCAAGCCCAAACAGATACATCTCCAAGCGCCAGCCGAGTTCTGCACCCATATCAAAGCCCGGCAACAACTCGCCCATGTCAGCTTCGGTGAAAAAAGGTTCGCAATGATTATGGTAGTTGATGAGCGCATCACGCTGTAGACAGCGCGGCTCATTTATAACTCGCATGTGGTAGACTCCGTGTACGACCTCATGAATGATGGTGACTCCTAGCAGAAAGCTCGTGTATATATCTTGCGCATCTGACCGGTCTCCAGAAGAGAAGTAGTCTCGAAAGGACTCGTTGAGATATACGTCCGATGCTCGTGTTTCGCCGTACCCGCTCGTAGGGCCAAAACGGAGCTTGAGAGTGGAGGCAGCGGCGACGGACAGATATTGCTTGGCCTCGTCGACTGCAGCGATGTTGAAAGATTTTGACGTTCGCTCCAGATACCACAGTCCCCTTCCCGGATGACAGGTCGGCGTTCCGAAAACCAGGTGCGTGAACCACAGTATCGAGCTGGTACTTGCAAGCATTTGAGAAGCGAAGCGTAGCGCTGGTTGGAGGTTATACCAGAGAGTTGCATCCTTGTCGAAGTCCTCGTTTGGCCAGTTCTCGCGTGCTAAAATCGGGTGGATCTCTTGAAGTAAGTTGCAGAATTTCTGTGAAGTGATGGTGGGCATTGTGATTGTCGTCCAGAGAGAAGTGATAATAGAGAAAAAAGTAATACTTTATGCTCCTAAGTAAAAATTCCAAAAAGAAATATCAAGGTTGGTTTTTGTTTGGGTCACTGGCTCCATGGTTGAGCCGTACCAAAATTCATCCGGAATCCTAAGGCACTCTCTCTCATGGTGGACCGCACGCTTGAACTTTACCGTGAAGTTTTTCCAAAAGGCTCAAGCTGTCAATAATTCACCATATCCTAGAGAACTGCGATTTAGCTTGAGTCCTATGCCCGATGTCTTGCGCGATTCTCTTCTGAGGCGCCTGAGTTGTTGATACTACGATACGTAACGGGAGCGGGAAAATGGGGACCCGTACATCTGACTAGGAAACTGATATCGGTAAAGAGAATAGGAGGTACGAAAATAAATGGGAGGAAGAACAATAAGAGAAAACCGAACAGGAAGCGACGTACTTCGAGGGAGTGGTAGAGTAACATCGCTTATTGCACACATACGAAAGTTGTGTTTGACATGGAGGTCACCCGCCTCCACGCCTGTCGTCCCTCCTTCACCCAGTCCGAGCCCTCTTGTTCAAATCTGGCTCATGTCTCCCAATTGACACCCATCCGCATCATGCGGATCCCCACAGCAGGTCCACGCGAAACCGTTTGGAAGTGCACCTCGCATATCCTCAATCAGCCCATTCACCTCTTCGTCGTGATGGTCCCAATAGCCGTCATTCCAACCGACTTCTGATTTGCCCGCGCTAGTGGTGAACTATGTGTTGAACAATTCACCGTGAGCTTAGAGGTACCTGGATGATATTCGCAAGCGTTTTGACGGTTGTCATTGGGATCGTTTCTTTTTTCGCACTGAACCTAAATCTCAAGGCGTTGCTGTAGTGCCTTGTGTTTGCACTTCGTGCCATTCAGGGGCTGGACGAACAGCTCTTTGCGCGCGAGATTATTCGCGTCTGCATTGTTAGCGCAGATCTTGATGAGGACTGAGCGGATTTGGTCCAAGGACGCGGACTCGAGTTCATATTGACAAACGATGGTTGTATTTACTGGGCCTCCGATGAACGCAGTTGAAAACAAGGAGTGTACGCGCAGTTGGGTCCTGTCGCGTAATCCCTGTGGTACCGGTAGTTCACGCTCTCGACAACCTTGGAAGCTACTGTGTCCAACAAGGTTACCGGTAGGTTCAGTCACGTCAACATGTAAGCATCAGGTGTATTTGATGTGCGAGAGGTAAGAATTAGTATCTCATGAATAAATACTCAAACCAAGCGTATAAGGATTGGACATCGATATCGCACTTGTCGTTGCTCCCGCTCAACCACCACTTGTGCCTATACTGTTCCGGCTTGACTTTAGGCGCCTCTATTCCTCCTCTCAAATCGACCACACAGAATCTCCCCTTTGTTTTCCTGGCAATTCCCGATTTGAATGAAGGCGTCTTTAGAGTAGACAAAAGCGTGGCTAACACTTCGGCTAAACCTGCCCCACCAAGAACTTACTCCATCTCAAGACCATCATGGTAATCACATCGACCCGAAACACCAAAACTCTTCCCTCTATCCATCTGGACAACCAATCTCACCATCAGACCAAAAAGCCACAACACTCTACCTCTCTCCTCAACCATGGGCCGCATAGAAAAATCCCAAGGCCTAGCGCCACCCGCAGTCCGCAAAGACCTACGCGCAAAGCAGGCACGCCAAATCATCAACAAGACGATTCCAGCACTTCTGGCATCGAATGCAAGAGCAAGGAAAGGGTCGGAGAGTAGCGAATTGATCGTGGACCCGCAGGTCGCAACCACCGAAACAGGTACAGGTGGCGATTATGATGAAGCAGCATATGTCAAGCGGAAAGGCCAAGGGAGACGCAAAGCAAAAGACGACTCGATGGGCGAAAAAGGCGCAAAGAAAAAGAGGAAACGAGCTGGACGACAAGGCTCGATAGACACTGATCTCATCAACCTCGCCATAACACCTGCACCTACAACCACAGCGTGTCGCACGGTACGCATACTATCCACCGACACCCTAACAGCCGCACGGATACTCGCTACAGCATCCAGAGTTACCAGAAAAGATCCAAACATATGTATTCTCAACATGGCGTCCCCCCTCCGGCCCGGCGGCGGCGTCCTATCCGGCGCCACCTCGCAAGAAGAATTCCTCTGTGCGCGCACCACGCTCCTACCCTCCTTACTCGAGACTTATTACCGTCTACCAGAGCTCGGCGGTATATGGAGTCCAAACGTGCTCGTATTCCGCAACGCGGCACCACTGGACGCCACTCAAGGCGAACTGGGAGTAGCGGATAGATTCTGGGTAAATGTTGTGAGTGCGGGTATGTTGAGGTTTCCTGAGCTCGAGGGCGGGGATGAAGAGGGGAGGGGGAGGAGATTGAGTAAAGGTGATAGGGCGGTTGTTGAGGCGAAGATGTGTGCTGTGTTGCGTATAGTGGCGCTGAAGGGGGTGAGGAAACTTGTCCTTGGGGCATGGGGGTGTGGTGCGTATGGGAATCCTGTGGTGGATATTGCGCAGGCTTGGAGACGGGTTCTTGATGGTGGTAAGAAGAGTAAAGAGACGTGGCCGAATCTAGATGTCGTCGTTTTTGCGATTGCGAATCGTAAGATGGCTACGGATTTCGCGGACGCTTTTGATGCTGGCATTGAAGTTGAGACTGGGCCGGGTGATGATGTGGCAGAGGAAGGCGACGAGGAAGATGGTGTGGCGGAGGAATTGAGGACGAAGATTGCTGAGATGGAGGGGCAGTTGAGTAAGGTGTGGAACTCGGATTTGAAGGCTAGGATGGGGGTGATTGTGGAGGGGCTGAGAGCGCAGTTACGGGAGAGGGAGGGCGGGACGCCGAGCGTTGGTCCGGATGAGGAGGGAGGGGAAGGGGGCGTGATGATTGGAGAGCATGATTCTGGAGAAGAGGAGGATGATGAAGAAGACGAGGAAGAACAAGAGAAGAGTAGCGAGGAAGAGGAATACGTGAAAGTGTGAAGCTTCTCGAGCGTTTCTAGGACCGTTCATAGACATGCTCTATTTCGTTCAATATGCACTCGTCGTCTTCGCTTGTGCGTGACGCGTGAAGAAATGGAGACAGGCACTATTGGAGAAAGTCACAATTGCGCATAGTCGAGCAAATTCGAGGATGCGTTTGGCCAGAAATGGGTCGCGAGCTTTCATGTGCATCTCATGTGATGCCCGCCCCTACGCAAGCGGGCAAATGATCCCCCTGGACCCCGACATTTCTTTCCATCTCATACTCCAACAGTCTAATCATCCACCCTACCGCCTCCCAGCCAACCACTCATCCGTCTCCCCCCACATCTTCCTCTGCGCCTCAGGCACCGCACTCCCCCCGTCCCTCACGCCCGCATAAATCGCATCCCACAGCTCAAACGCCTTCTTAAGATCTCCCGCGAAATCCACAGACTGCGGGAAATACCGCGTCGACGCCGTCTCCAGGACTTTGGCCTTGGTTGCAGGGCTCGTGGGGTCCGCGTCGTGGCTGAGCAGCTCGTCGAGGTAGGATTTGACGGCGATGCTGAGGGCGCAGTTGGTGGGGAGGAGGAAGGGGAGTCTGTTGGGATGGGTGTTAGTTGGTGTTGGGATGGGGGCAGGAGGATGGGGGTGGCTTACTTCATGGCTACTTGTGAGAGGTCAATTGAGGAGCGGTTGCAGCATCCGGTTAGGAACATTTGCGAGGCTGAAACTTCCATCAGGTCGCGGAGCGTCTGCCGCACGACGTTGATGATGGAGTTGTAGCCGAGGAGGTGCTGGCTTAGTGGGCCGGTGAAGCCGATGGGTTTATGGCGCAACTCGCCTAGACCGGCGATGCGTGATACGAGCATGTTGAATCGTTGGTCCTTGGCTGTGATATGTGAGTAAAAGATTGTGTACAGTGAGATATGCAGACGTACTGCTACCCCTCATAGGGGCACCGTTGTATGAGGGAAACATGGTGACGTCGGCGGTCAGACTGCCCAGTCGCAACAACTCGACTGCAACTACTGTCGCCGCCTCCATGTCTGGCTGGCCTTTGAGACCGGCAATAGCACCGGCAAGCACCTTGCCCCAGGCAGTGAGGTGGTGTTTCGCATCAACATACTCTCGTACAGCCAAAAAGCGCCAGATGGAGTTATACAAGACCTCGTCCATTGTCGATAGAGGACTCGCAGGATCTCGCTGAGAGATTGTGTTCGAGGCGAAGTCGGTGTCCTGTAGCGATAGAACAGCAGAACCAAGATGCCCACAACCCTGAAATCGTTAGCACAGCGTACCACGCGCCACCACAGGTACTTACCCGGCTCTTCGCAACGGCGTCTCTGAATGTGTCTTCTTTGACATTCCATGACCCTACAACATTGAGAAGATCGGACGCGTCTGTTAATGCAATGGTCTGAGGGTCTGCACCGGGTGGAGAGGACCAGGCCTTGACTTCCAGGTCCTTCTTACGGTACCAGTTGTGCAACGAGCTGGACAGGAGGATCATGGTAGTCGCTCGCAGGGGT
>Ga0265780_10001098_pt1 | contig 39529 bp, 33 predicted proteins | sample P1T30metagenome_FD_192432 | JGI IMG/M metagenome (GOLD analysis project Ga0265780, IMG submission 192432) | Plant litter microbial communities from East Loma Ridge, Irvine, California - P1 T30 | ecosystem: Environmental > Terrestrial > Plant litter > Unclassified | place: USA: California...
CGGGCTGACCAGGTGTAGAGGAAGCCGCTCATGATCGCTGCCAGCAGGTTCGGCGCCGCGAATTCGCCCAGCTTGAACGCAACCGCGGGCGCACCGACCGCGGTAAGGTTGCGGGGTCGCGTGGCGAGCCTCACAACGGCCTTCGCAACCGTCTCCGGTGCGAGCGCACCCGGTGGCAGCGAAAGCCGTGCGCCCGTATAATTGCCGGCATGGTCGACGCCGGGCGTGTCGACGAAGGTTGGACAGACGTCGCATATATGGATGTGCGGACGCTTCGACACCTCGCCGCGCAACGCCGCGCTGAGCCCGCGCAGACCGAACTTGCTCGCCGAATAGGCCGCTGCATACGGCGTGGCCATAAAGCCGCCGGCCGAGATCATGTTGACCCAAGTGCCGCGATCCTGCGCGAGGAAGATCGGGAGCACCGCGTGCACGTCATTCATGTGCGCGACGAGGTTCACGTCGACGACGCGCGCATGGTCTGCGATCGGCACGTGCTCGTATCGGCCAAGCACGCCGACGCCTTCGCAGCTGAACCACAGGTCGATACCACCAAGCAGTTCGCGCGCCTCGGCGGCGAAGGCCGCGACCGCGCCCGCGTTCGTACAGTCGACCGGACGAACGGTGGCGCTGCCGCCTGCTGCGGCGCAACGGCTTGCGACGTCGTCGAGCCCTTCCCTGCCCCGGGCACCCAGGACGACCCGTGCACCTGCCGCCGCAAAAGCCACCGCCGTGGCGGCGCCAATGCCGCTCGATGCGCCGGTGATCACCACCCGGTGCCCGGCAAGAGCGTGGTCAACGCTCATCGGATCATACCCGGACGACTTGACCGCAAAGTTTTCGCGAGGAGGCGCCGTTGCGCCGTGGAGCCTGTCTTGTCATCATGCATAGACGCTCAACGTTCCGAAGGCGCTGCTGTGTCCACTCCTGTGTCGCGAGCGCCAGTTCCTCATATCCAATTTGACCAAGGGGCCTTCACGATCGCCAACAAGGGCTTCTTCGTTATTAACCCCGGAGCCCTATTGAACCGCGTCAAGTTTGTCTGGCGAGCCAACGCCCGAGGAGGTTGATCCATGACGAGCAAAACGACGAACAGGTTTGCGCCTCAAGTCCGTGAGCGACCAGTACGAGATGTTTTCGACCACGAGCAGGATCGTCCATCGCGATGGACGACGGTCGTGTCGATCGCGGAGACAATCGGCTGCGTTTCCGCAGAGGCTATATGGATCGATGAAGAAGGCCCAGGTTAACGGCGCTACATACTCGACTGTGCCACAAACGACGACGCCGCCCGTGAGGGCGGCGTGATGTCGAGTTGTGGGATTTGGTTGCGGGGACATGCCGCCATTTTGATTTGTTAACCCGCTGCCGGTGCTGACTCACCTCACAATGTGCGTCGGTTTCGCCACCGAGCGGTCCCAGACCTTCGTCGGTTCCGACTGGCAGGAGCCACGCTGACCGTGGAACGGGCAGGCGTTGGAAGTTAGTTGGCCAGAGGCGTCTATCCAATGGCCACGACAAACTTCTCCGATACCGGACGTGTAGACACATTTTAAGACCGTGGCCGGCATCTGATCTTCAAACGTTGGCGTTGCCGCTGACCTTGGGCGGCGGAAATGTCGATCAGCGGGCGGATGTTGCGATCGTATTCGAGCGAAATGAGCAGAGGGTATCCGCAGGTGATCAGGAGACCGTCGGCCCATCCCGTCTTCATGCTCGTCGGTATTCTAACCGAGGAATATCAGCTTCCAACGTTACTATCATGCCAACAAGAGCCAGCTGGAGGCACGGCTATCGCTGCGACACGCTACGTCGGACTGCTGGTCGGGGAAAATGCGACGTGGCTGAACGGATGATCGATTCTCCGACCGCTCTACTCGCCGTCATCTGACGCGAGCGTCGGACCGAGATGTCGCCGCGAAGGTTCAGGTCGCGTCCAGCGACGTCGCCGCGACGATCGTGCGAAATTCGCCGACGATCTCTGGATGTCGCGATTCCAGGTAGGCGGCGACGTGGCCGTTTTCGATCAGCCGTCCCAGGTAGCGCGATGCAAGGACGAGTTGCAGCACATCGTCGCCGAAGGTCGCTTCAATGCCGCGATAGTCCTGATTCAGCTTTTCGAGTTCCCGTTCCATTCTAGCCATCTGCTCGGTCGTGACCCCGGCAATGGCCTTAGGCCGGTCGGGCTTGGCCAAATCGTCCTGCCGCGTCGCCGCAAGTATCGCCCTTGCGTAGCTGAAAGTGAAATTGTTCATTGAGGTCATCAGTTCGGCCGTCTCAACCTGCCGATAGTCCTTCATGCGACGCAGGACATCGAATACCTGTGGGTTCACAGGCCGATCCTTGAGGATCTCGACCGCGTCGTCAGCTATCCCGTCCAGCAGCTTGCGCCGCCGGACAACCGACTTCTCGTCCATCCCAAGAGCCGCCGCGATCATGCCTGCGGGGACGCCGCGATCTATGGCGCGGGTGATCATATAGTGTTCCTGAACGGTAGCGAGCCGGTTCACGCGCTTGTTGTAAGTGAAGGCCTCGTCGTCGTGCGACACGATACACGTCGCGGTGTCCATACCTCGGTTCTGAAGAACGTGCAGTCTCAAGTGGCCGTCCAGCAGCATATGCCGGCCTTCTCCGTCGGCCTTGGTCACGATGAGCGGTTCGATCACGCCCACCTCGCCGATCGAAGTGGCTATGCGGCCATAGCGCCTCGAGTCCGTGATGCGCTTCGTCATCGGCCTCAGCGGCAGGATCGCCGTGACCGGCAGCTGCAGGATCTCGCGTTCGAACGATATGCGGACGGCGATCGGAGCATCATGCATCGGACATTCCCAGCCGCTCGGCGATCGGTTGCGGCAGGCTTGCCAACCGTTCCGCCCGCAGGAGGGTGACGAAGTGGTCCTCAGCCAGCAGCTTCGACATGGCACCAACGATGAAGGTCAGTCGATCCTGTGTGAGCCGGGCCTTCCGCACGAGCAGCTTCTGCCGCCCGACCTCCTTCTGGTAGGCGCGGATCAGCCCGGAGGCAGTCGGCTTCTGACCGCGCTTCTCACCCTGTCGGATCGACTTGATCCCCTTTCCCATCAGGTTGCGCTCGTCGACGATCCGCCTGATGACAACGAGCTGATCGCCGGGCAGATCACCGTTCTCATAGGCTTCGGCCAGCGCTTTCTGCACATCGCCGTCCTTCGCGCGCGCGATCTCCGCGGCGATGGTATGGGGGATGACGCCGCGCTCAACCGCGTTGAGCAGTCTCTCCTCCCCTTTCTCGAGGAGGAAGTTGATCGTCCAGACATATTCCGGACTGAAGCCGATCTTCTGTGCGATCTCGGTATGGGAATAACCCCGCTGGCGCAATGCGCCGACTTCCCGGATGAGTTCCAAGGGCGTCTGGTTCCTGCGCGCCATGTTCTCGACGAGGCTCATAACGAAGCATTCCTCGCGAGTCGCCTCGATCACCACGGCGGGAATATGGGTTTCGCCGAGCCGGCGAAAGGCCTCCATCCGTCCTTGGCCACATACCAGCTCGTAACCATCGCCGCCCGGTGCACGCCGGACAGTGATCGGACGCTTGAGTCCGACCAGTCGGATGCTCTCGACCATCTCCTCGAATATCCGCTTGTTGCGACTCCGGGGGTTGAGAATCTCGACAGAGGCGATGGCGATCGTGACGATCTCAGGCGGCACGGCCTCCCGATTGTCGGTCATTGGGCATGCTCCAACGAATGACGGCGCAGCAAATGGTATAGGGGATCGAGACCGTCGGTGCGGTAGGCATCGAGATCGAGACCGTTGTCCTCGCCCATTCCAAGCCTGCCGCGGGCACCGACGTCGATCCATGGCAGGAGGTAGTAGTCGCGGACCGTGATGTTGTCGGGGTCGAGCCGGACGACGACGGTGATGTCCGGACAAAGACCGGCATCAAGACGCACGCGCCATCGCAGGGTCCCGACGGGCGTTGCTTGGCAACGTGCGATGACGACGGCGAGCGTGACCTCGCGGTTGACGATCAGGAGGTCGGTCGTCTCGTCCACCACAACCTCTCCGCCAATGGCTTCGATGCCGGCAATCGTTCTGGCCACCACGTTCGGATGTATCAGGCGCAGCTGGCGGTTCGTCTCGACGTAGCGGTAGTCACGCGCCGGCTCGTAGCCGATCAGTTGATAGGCGCGCAGCAGGCTGCCGAAGCGGCTGCGATAGGCGGCGGACGACGGCATGTCCTCGACCTCGTCGATGATCATCCCCGACAAGGTACCGTGCGACCCAAGCAGATTGGTGAGCATTCGTAGGAGATCATCGTCGCTGAGCCTGCGTGCGCGTTCCGTCAGGATGACCTGGGCGGCATCGAACAATGCCGGGTCGACGATCGCCTCGAACGCGCCGTCGCTCCGCACCCACATGTCGGGCGTGTTCACGACGCGCTTCTTCTTCAGCTTGAAGGAGACGCGGTTGTAGACGTTGTTGCCGACGTATTTCTCGTTGCAGAGGATCTGGCGGATGACCGCGCGGGACCAGGGCTTGCCGATGTCGGTGACCTTGCCTTCGCTGTTGAACAAGGTGGCGATCTCGCGCTCCGAACGGCGTTCCACGACGAACAGCCGATAAATGCGGCGGACGGCTTCGATCTCCTCGTCCGGCCCAGGGACCAGAATGACGCGATCGGTCTGGAGGCTCTTGTGTTCGCCCCGGGCGAGTGGAGCCTTCGGCTCGTTAGCCTCATTCACGAGGAAGCGGCGAAGGCCGTAGCCGGCCGGACCGCCCTGACGATAGCCGAGCGTTATCAGACGGCATTGGCCCGTGAACACTTTGCTGGAGAGCTCGCGGCTGTATTCGCCCGCCATCACCCTCTTGATGCTCTTCATGACGCTGGACGGAAGGCTGCCATCGTTGTCGAACTGCTCGGCACAATAATGGACGTTGATGCCACGGTCGCGGCAGATGAACTCGTAGTAGGCGCTTTCGTCTGCATCCTGAAAGCGGCCCCAACGGCTGATGTCGTAGACCAGCACGGCTTCGTAATCCGCGCTGCCGGCCTGAACGTCGGCGATCAGGCGGCGAAGCGAGTCGCGCCCGGCGATGTTTAGACCACTGCGCCCCTCATCGGCGTATGTGCGGACTATCTCGAAATTGCGACGCGCGGCGTAGGCGGCGATGATCTCCGCCTGGTTCTCGGTCGAATAGCGCTGGTGATCGGTGGACATCCGCACATACTGGGCGGCGCGGACCGGTCCTGATGCTTCTGACTGCACCGTATTCCCCGACATCTATCACGAGCGCTTCACAGAACTCGTTCAATTCATGCCCCGTCTAGCGGCGGGAGGACGGAATGTCGTTTGCGAGGAATGACCGAAAAGTTCGCGTCGATAGCGGAAGGGAGTTTCCGATCGATCCCGGCGCCGACACCGAAGCGGCCTTTGCCGCCGTGATCGCGGACGCCCTGCGGCGGGACTTCGGAGATGCTCCGACCCATGTGAAGCACATCGCACGATTGACCGGGGTGAACGGGCGGACGGTTCAGAACTGGCTGCAGGCGAGGAACGGGCCGAGCGGTTCTGGCCTGGTGGTCCTGATGCGGCATTCGGACGAGGTGACTGCTGCGGTGCTGACGCTCGCGGACCGCTTGGACCTTCGCGATCGTGCCGCCGCCAGCATCAGATTGTCGGACCTGCGTAAGGCCATCCTGGCGGTTTTGCCGCATCTACCAGATGCGTGATCCATGTCGGTCCAACCTCACCGCACTAATTCTTCATCGGCTGAAGGAGGGTGACAGCGTCGCGGCTCGTTCTGATGGGGTGGACATCGCAACGTCTGCGGAAGATCGGACATTTGAAGTTGGCGCGTCGAACTGGACGTCCCTCGCCAAGAAGGCTCGTTTCGTCGCGTCGACAATCCTCGGTCTTTCGGGAACTGCCATCGGATTCGCGGGGCCGAGGCCAGAGCGGAGACGGGCGCCCTGCTGCCGTTGTCGCTCGCGCAGATCACGACGGCCAAGGCATCCGAGGCCGGGCGCTCGTGGTCCTCGCGGAAGGATCACCTGACGCGCTTCGCGCTGCGGATGATTATGCAGTCATCCGGCTTTCCTCCCGAAGAAGACCGCGCTGCGAAGGCGAAGGGCTGGTCGCGGCCTTTAATGGTGATGGCACGAGGCCGCGCTCAGGAGCTTGAACGGATCCGCGCTCTTCCGCGGAACCTCAGCGTGCGCGAACGGGCGGCGGAACTTAAGACCGCAGATCTTGCGGCACGCGGCGCCCAGTTGGTTCTGGACCAGGCCCCGCATGACGCGCGCGTTGCCGCACATCAGCGCGTGATCGCCCATCTCGACCAGCGGCGCGCGGCGCTGAATGCCGACGAGGCCCGCCTCGTCGCCAGTGCCACGGCGGCGGTAGCGGCGCGCGAGGCTGCGGCCGGCACTCAGGCGAGCGCCGATGCTATCCTTCAGGATCATCGCCGATGGGCCGAGGTAGTGGATGTATTGGAAGCACAGCCTCGCTGGGTAGAGGTCGGTGCCAAACCTCCGAAGCGCCCTGCTTGGAGCCAACGCATCTATCGTGATCGCCGACGGCGCGAGCCAGGATGGCTGCCGGGGATCGAACCCGTGTCCGTTGAAGCCGTCCAATTCGCGCTGCACGTCGCTCACGACCATGGCGATTACCGCCATCAGGGTCTGCGGCCAGCCCGCATGGACAAATCAGATGTCAGGGTGAAGCGTTGTCCGACGGCAACATCGAGTTCATCGAACACCTGGCGTCGCTCGGTCCAAGCCCCCCTGCCCCTCACCGGCCCGTATCGACCTGCCCGAGCTAGAAACACCCGAACGGCAGCGATGAACTGATCGTCGTGCGCGGCACCATCCATCATCTCATCGGTGCCAGCGTCACGGGCACGCGATTGCCGGACGGAATGACGATCAGTATCCCGAAGAACCGCACCACGAAGCGCGTCCGCTATGTCGCGTGAGCGGCTCTTCCACCCCGGCAGTAAAGGCAGATCATCGAAATCCGGCATTAGCAGTCGCGGCTTAGCGCCCGACTGCCGCGCACGCGCCACGGTATCGTGCAACAATAGCTCAAGCTGCTGCTCCATCTGCGCCAACCGCATCGCCGCCATGCCAACGATCTGGAGCGGCAGTAGGCCGGCATACCAGAACTGGCTGAGCTGCCGATCACCGAACGCGCTGTCGGTCCGATCCTGGCTGACCTGTACGAAAAACGGGTTACTGGATTGGCCGCTGCGGGTGACGACTTCGTTGAGAATCGGATCGAGCGCGAATGCTCCCTCTGCCGCATCGAGATGTTCGGCATGGGCTATCGCGTTGGCTCGGATGTCCATGACCGCCGGGATACGGCTACGCGGCTTTTCCGGGCTGACCCCGACCTCCCCAGTGCGATAGCCGCCGACGAATTTGCGCAGGGCGTCGGCAATCGGTCGAAAGACGGACACAAGCGTTGATGCCCTGACCCGTGCACCAGCGCCGATGATCAGCCAGCCCATCGGTCGGGTCATCGATCGCCTCGCGCGCGCAGCCGTCGCCTGGCAATCGAACGCCGCCCAGATCAGCGCCATGCGGACTAGGATGCTAATCGCCAGATCATCGTCGAGCGCAGGCGACAATCGGCGTGATGCAATCATCTCGAGTGCGATCAGATGCTGGCCGCGGACGACCGCGGCGAAGAATGGCGTATCCTGCTCTTGCCTCCGCCACAGCTCATCGACGAACCCATCCAGGGCCATGAGTGGCGTGTTCCCGCCGGCCCAGCCGCGGACGCAGGTGTCGATCAGCGTCTCGTCGCCATCGCGCGACATCAGCCATCGGCACAGATCGGCGAGGTCTTTTCGGGTGTGGGGAAGGCGATCGGTAGGAAGCTGAAGGTAGCGGGCTGCCAGCACGGCCATCGGGAGATCGTCCCATCTCCTGGTGCCGAACAGGGCGTCACGCTTCTGCCCGGTGGTAAGGTCGTCGCCCCAGATGCCGTGCCGCAGCCGGACGATCGTTCGGTAGAGATCGAACCCGGACCGGGGAAACGCGACGAGCACCTCGCGGGTCAACCGGCCGAAGTTTGCGGAGAGGGATCGGGCGAGGTTCTTTTCGGCGGCCATGGTCCTGCTCACCGTTTCGGCGTTCCATCCAGCTTGAGGATAGCAGGTACTGATTACGATTTCGACAAGGTCGCCAGCGCCTCCGCGATCTTGGCCTGCGCGATGTCGTACAGCTTGCGATAGTCGTCCCGAATCATCACCGCGCGGCTGTAGGCGGAGTGGCCGGTCCGCCCGGCCGACTGTTCGGTTTCGATCAGGGCGATTGCCGTCTCGAGCGCCTGTCGCTTCTCAACGAGGTGGCTCAGAATTTCGTCGATATCCTCGATATCGTCGGGCTCAGGCGTCATCGTCGTCACTCCAGCTATCGGGATGCGGCGGCGGCGCCCAATGGGCAGGGTTGCCGCCTTGCTCCTTGATCCATTCGTACGCCGCGCCCCTGTTCGCGAGCGCAGGGGCCGGCGTCCCAAGGATGCGGCACAGCGTTTCGACCAGGTCGGCCTGGTCATCGCTGATGGGCTTGCGCCGCCAGGGCTCGTTCGGCCCTGCCCGCCCGGACGCCTCGAAGCTGGTGACACTGGCGTCGTAGAGCGCCTTGCGGTGCGCCCACTCGATAATCCGGCCCCAACGTCGGCACCAGTCGGCCTTGCGCGGATCGCCGAGGATCGCGCGCAGCAGGCTGCCGAACGGCTGGGGTCCCCCCGCCAGCCGCACCTCGGCCATCCATCTCAGCATCATGTCGGTCTGGGCCATCAGGCCGAGCAAGGTAGTCGCGTCGATCTCGCCGGCGAGCAGCACGAAGGCACTGCCGATCGCGTATTTGCGCGTATCGACCGATGCGGCACCGCCACGCCGGAAGGGCCGGGCCTTCGCCTGCCGCCGCAGCTCACCGAGCCGGGCCCGCTCGATCTCCTGCGCCGCCGTGATCCACGCGTCGAGTTCCTCGAGTTGCGTCAGCAGGCCGTTGAGCGACGGTGGTGGAGGCGGCAGGGTCATGTCGACAAGATCGGATGGCGATCGACACTCTGACTCCAACCTCCCCCCACCCTTGAAGGTCGGAGGGTGCGTCCACCACAGGTTAGGATTACGTAGGGGGAAGAGTTAGAGGGGGGTGGTGCGCGATAAAGTGTTTTCCTGGCTCGGGCGGCCGTGAAAACGCGTTTTGCCACCCCCCTCATTCAACAGACAGGGGCCAGGACGATGAAGCTCGGACAGGTGAGGAATGGGTCGCCCGCGATCACGACCGCGCTTGCCGATGCCCGTAGCGCACGGAACCGGGCGACGCGTGATAGCCGATCCGCCGTCGCCGAGGACCGTGCCTCCGCCAGACGCTACAAGCGAGCGCGCGCCGAGGAGGACCGCGAGCGCGCCCATGCGATGAACCGCCGGATCCGTGTCCAGGTGCCTGAATCCGATCGACCGAAAACCCAGAGGCGGACACCGCGGCGGCTTTTCTACCGCTTGAGCGGCAAGGCCATGAGCAGCCGGCTGGTGATCGCTAACGCTGTGTCGGGCGGCACCCGGTCGATCCATTTCGCGGTGACCGCGCGCGGCTTCGGCTCGAAGACCGGCCGGGCCTGGCGCGACGGCGAGGGCGAGCGTGCCGCCCAATACATCACGCGCGAGGACGCGCTGGAAGGCGGTGAAGCCGGCTGGTGGTCGAACATCGCCCAAAATCGCACCGAGCTGGTGGCCTTCCACCGCGCCAGCGAGGCGATCGAGAAGCACGATCGTGCCAACGCCAACGTGTATGTGAGCGAGATCATCGCCCTGCCCGCCTCGCTGATCGCAAGCGAGCGGTGCACGGTGGTGAGGGACTATTGCCGCTATTTCGACGAGCGCGGGATCGCCTATACGGTCGGCATGCACAAACCCGATCCTGCGGGCGACGTGCGCAACTTCCACTGCCACATCGTCTATTCGCTCCGGCCCGCCACCCGGCACGATGCCTATGACTGGAGCTTTGCCGTATCGAAGCTACCCGACGTCAACACGCCGGAGGGCATAGCGACGCGCCGCAAACTGGCGACCGACGCGATCAACGTCACGCTGACAGCGGCTGGCAGCGGGCAGCGTTATACCCACCTGTCCAACCGTGCCCGCGGTCTTGGCACGCCTGCGCCCAAGCAGGGGCAGCGACAGACCTGGGTGTCGCGCCGCCTGGCAGCTGCACAGGTCCGGTGCGACGAACTCGGCGTCATGCGTGAGCGTGTTGCTGTGTTACGCAAAAGCCTGGCCGTCATCGTCAAGGCTCATGGGATGCGCGACCTGGCGATCGACCGCCTCGGGTCGGCACGCGACCTTCTGCGCAGCCGGCTGATGGCCAACGACGACCGACTGGCAAGGTGCCGCAACGTCGTTGCGGCCCGGGTGGGCGATGCCGATGGACCCGAGCGCACGCGCACACGCTCGCAACCGATCGAAGCGGCCAAACCTGTCCTGGCGGACAAACTGCGTGCCGCGGCGGCGAAGATCCAGTGGCCTATGCTGCTCGATCAGCAGCTTGCCGCCGTCCGAGCGCGGATTGTCGCGCGGCAGCGGCGGCGCAAGGCGTTGGAAGAGGCTGCCGTCCGTGCCGCCGAACCTCTGCCGGATCTGATGTCGGCCTCTGATGGCGTCCTGAACAGGCTGGTGGCGGATTGGCAACGCATCACGGTCGACCGGCAACAGCAGGATATCGCCGTCGCGGCTCTTCGCGAACAAGCTCTATTGCGGCTCGATCAGGCGAACGCACCGATCGATCCTTCGGCGAACGATCGGCTTGCGCGTGCCGGGGAACGCATAGCCGAGCGCCATCGTCTAGACATGATGCTGATGCGGTTGACCAACGCCATGGCATCGCTGCCGGACCTCGTCGGCCCTAAAAGCGCTGTCGCGGATCGGCTCACGGCAGCGGCCATGCGCCAACCGGCGGCGGTCGCGGGATCGCGCGAGATGCTGGCGCGATCAGTGCCTACGATCTCGCTCCTGCCCGGCTCATCGCCGCCTGCGGCGTCATCGGCCGGTTCGGGAGGCGCCGGTCCGGGCGCCGTGCGCGATCCTGCCGGCGAGCCACGAGGCGAGCGGAAGGCAGCCCCCGTGCGCGACGATGCCGCACGGTCAGCTAGCGCCGCCACGTGGTCGGAGCCCGAGCGCCGCTGCAAGTCCGAGCCGGCTCACGAACCGGATACGCCGCGGCGGATTAACCCGACGCCTGTCACCCACGCCGACATCCGAAGCGAGGAAACGAAAAACGATACCGATAGCTCCGGCGTCACGGCGCAGCAGCCCGCCCCTGCGATCGGAAACCCCGGCGATATAATCGGCGAGCGCAATCAACGGCGCCTTCCGCCGAGGCTGAGCAAGGGACCGGATGATGTGACCGGCGCCCCGCCCGGCGGCGGGAGAGACGGGCCCGGACGCTGAAAGCAGGAGGGAAGCCTGTCGGCTGCACCATGAAGGTGAAAAGTTGACCTTGGCGACGCGTGAACAGCCCCGCATCGCCTCAAGACGGAAATACCCTGATGAAGACCAAGAAGACGGCTGTGACGACGACGTGGCAGAGCCCGAGCGACGTGATGGACACGCTTTATGATGTCCGCGAGCCCGGTTGTGACGGTGTCGGTTTCGCGCTGCTACGTCCCCGCGCCAAGCAGAAGGCGAACAGCGTCGCGGCGCTGATCGGCGCGAAGCTCTCGCCCATCAAGCCGGCGGTTAGCACGCCGACGACACCCTGCGGCATGCCGGTGACCGCGCGCGATCACCGCGTCCTGCTGGCACGCGGCGTCGCCGACACCACGCTCACCCGGCTGCTCGACGATTACGACGCGGCGGTGCGCCCGCATCAGCGGCTGCTGGCCGCGGTCATCACCGTGCGCGGGGACGAGGACATGCCGGCACACGACCTGCTCGACATGGCGGCTACCTACGCGACGATCCATCTGGCGCGCGGTCGTCGGCTGACCAGCGTGGTCGCGTTGCATACGCCGGGCGACGAACTGAGCCGGGCCTTGCCCCACGCGCATATCTGCATCCTCTCCCGCCAGCATGCCCCGAGCGGCTGGCTAGCCGAACATGAGGATCTGACCGACACCGCACACGGCCTGTGGGCGGAGGAATGGGCAGCGTTCCGCGCTGGCTGGGAGCGGCTCGCCGTAGCGGCATGAGGTAAGTGGCAGACGGGCGACCAGCGCCGCGCCGTCTGCCATTCCTATTTGGACGATGGTATCAGAACGACGACTTGGCCGGTGCCCCGCCTCCTGCTGCGCGTTGCACTTGCGCCTGCCACTGGCGTTCCGCGTCACCGCCTCCCATCAGGATGAGCTTGACCTTGTGATACGCGTCTTCCTCTGCATGCAGCGCCGGCCTTGCGGTTCCATATGCCGACCGGCACGGCTCGCCTGCGCTGCACCAGGTCAGATCGAGGGGAGCCTGCGGAGACGAGGCGCGGGTCGGCGCGCCATAGCGCTGCGTCAGTTGCGCCCTGAGCTGTGCACCCGTGCGTCCCGCCATCGGCGCCTCATATTTGACAACCTTGACCTCGGCGCCCGACGGCACCGGCCGGAACTCGACGATCAGAGCCTCATCGCCCTTCTTCGCCTGGATGGTGGCAAGACCAGTGCGCGGCAGGTCGAATGAAGAGGAGCCGCGCTGCTGTCGCTTCTGCTCCTCTACGGTCGTTGCCCAGTCGCGTCCCGAGAAGGTCTCGATCTTCCAGCCATCGCGGGCGAGCGCGGCCAGTACTTCTGGCGCGGGCATGCCGATCCGAACGCCTGCGGTGGTCAGCGGCTTGGCGGCAGTCCTTGTCTGCGCAACGGCATCCTGTTCGGCAACGGACGCCGATCCGCAGGCAGCGAGGAACGCCAAAGCGGCGGCGGCGGTGATTCTCGTCATCATGATATGTCCTTGTGCATTGGACGTGCATCGTCGTTCGCCGGGAGGCATCCCAACGTGGCAAGTCGATGGTGGAGGGTCTTTTATTGGAGAGCTGCCGCCGCAGTTGGCGGCGAGCGAGCCCGAAGCGTGTGGATCATCGTGGCACCGGCGTGGCAAAGCCTGAAGTGCCGTGGACGCCGGCGGAATGGGCGGCGTTCACGGCGTGAGCGATGCTGAGACGCAGCGACCAGCGGGAATCGAAGGCGGTGGACCAGCCGAGTTCGACATCATACCCGCCTGCGGCCGGCGTAAGATCGATGTTCGCGGTGCACGTGCTGACCCCGTCGCCGCCGTCCGATCCGCCGGATAAGACCGGTCCTGAATGATGCGCCGAGCGCCAGCGCCGGCGATAATCTTCAATCATGTGCACCACCGTGTTCGGCGGTGCACAGGCTCATCCAGCCGGCGGCACCGCCCCATGGAACGAGGCGGTGCCGGCCCGTGAGCCGGAGATTGGAAACCTGCGTTGAGACAGGCGCGAGTGTCTTTAGGCCCCGAAGCGCCTTGGACATACACACCCGCTCCCCGGCCGAAACTGGTTCGGGCCGGGCGTACGGCTACTCAACGACAAGGTTTCCACGCCTCGGTCCGCCTGCTGGCGAACACACTATCCATATGACGGTCCGGTTAGCGAACCAAGTGCTGTTGTGCGGATAAAGCGGTGCGTGCGCCATAATGCGCGCCGGACTTAGGCAGGGCAAATCCAGGAATAGCCAGCAAGGATGAACGCTTATCCGTCAGCGTGAATAATCCGCCGGAGAAAAGAAAATGAAGCGACACCGGTTTCCCTGGGTATTCCGCCTGGCCGCAACGCTGCTGCTACTAAGCGCTGTCGCCGGACAGTGGTGGCAGCACCAGCCCGCTGGCGATGTCGGCGTAGCCGTGCTGACGGTCATCGCCTCACACTGCCCATCCGCCGTCGAGCGGCAATCCCGCACAGTCAGGATCGCCGACAGCGCCCGCGCACTCGACCGCTGGGGCTATGCACGGTTGACTGAACTGGTCCGCCGCGATGGTCGCGATCGGTGCCAGCGGCAGGACTGAGGGAAAAGACGGTCGGGGCGAAGCGAAGCCCCTGACGAGAAATGAAATTCGAAGGGGGCCTGATCCGGACCGTGCCGGTCCGGGGATCACGCCAGTACACGAAGGCCCCCATGACCCCTATGATCCACGAAGCGCTGCCGACCGCGTCGGTTGCGCTCCTGAAGTATGTCCTCGCCGAGCTCGGACCCCACGAGCCCGAACCGCTGGGCGGCAACACGGGCCTGCCTGCCGCCGTCGAATGTCTGAAGCATGACCTCATTGTCGCGGTCACGCCGATCACGGCCGCCGGCCTGTTCGATCCGGCATTGCTGCGCTGCGCCGCCACGCGCTCGTGTGATGTCGTGCTGGTGCGCCATGGCTTTCACCCTGAGAGCATCGACCCGGTCCGCGTCGATATCGCGCTCCACTCGCTTAGCGGTCCGTTTCTCCTCACCGCCCTCAGCTTCTTCCGCCACCGCGACCGCAGCCTGCATCTCGTGCCCGACGGCTCCGGCCTAGGCGTGAAGATCGGCCGCGACGGTGCCGAGATCGCCACCGGCTCGCCGTGGGACAGCGCGTGGGATCGCGCCGCCGGACTGGAAAGCGCTGCTGCACAGATCGTGCTCGCCTGCCGCAGCAGGAACCGGGGTTGAGATGAGGAGGAGAGGAAGCGGCCCCGATGCGGGGATGAAACAAGGAAGCAAGATGATGACCATGACCTGCGACGCGTTCGAAACAGCCTGCACCAAGGCCGTCGCCCGGTTGCTGCTCGGCAACCGCAAGCTGAAGGCGGGCGTCGTGCTCACCGGCGGTGGGCGGCTCGACCTGGAAGGCAAGATCAGGCTCGGCCAGAAGGCACGAGCAAGGGAAACAGATGTGCTCCACCTTGAATATGGCCCAGGCGAGGATGGTAGGCATGCGCTCACCGGCATGATCGTCTTTCTGGTGCGCGAAGACATCTGCCACATCCATAGCGATTGCCGGCTGTTCCTGTCGAAGGCAGCGACCCGCGGTCTTGTCCTGCCGCAATCCGGCGCCCGTGGCCACTTCCGTCTGGCCCCCGGCGAGATCCTCCACATCGATGGTAAGCCCGCTGGCGGCGTTACCGATGGCATTGCGCGCGCCGATGCCTGGCTCGCACGTCAGCTGACGCTTGAGAGCTACGCCGCCGATGACGGTCGATACAAGGTCTGGGCGCAGGCGGCGTAACGGTGACTGCGACACCGATGATGGAACCGACAGGGCCGACAAGGATCACTCGGCAGGCGTCAGCGACCTATGGCCTTGATCGCCAGATACCGCCTTGACGCTGCGGGTCAGCCATAGCCCCGGGACCAGTTCTGCGTAGTGGTCCATCTGCTGGCGTGTAGCGCCCAGTGTCAGGATCATCAGGGAGAACGGGGTATGCTGGCCCCTGCCTTGCGTATCGAGAAAGCGGACGCGCCCCCGCAGCAGATAGATGTCGGCGTCCGCGCTCAGCGTCTCGTGAAACCAGGTAGAGTCGGTCCGGACCGGCACCAGGCAGACGACGGTCTCGACCTTGCCGGCACACCATTGATCATGGGCGCGTCGCAGCCACCGAAGGAGTTGCGAATATGGCGGATTGACGAATGCGACCTTGCCTGACCATTCGTCGACCAGCCCATCGCCGCCTTCGCTCAGCAGAATTCGCTGACGGGCGACAACTGGGCTGAGCAGATGGCCGCACGGGTCGAGGTCGATCTCACCGAACGCCGCGTAGATGCCCGCCATGAAGTCCGACGGGGTGAAGCGGCGGTCGCGATCCTCCTTATCGCCTTGTCCCCAATAGGTTCGTTCTGGCGCGCGGCGACGGGCGGTCGGAGCGATTACTGCTAGCAAACGCAGGAGGCTGGCCACCGAGCCGCCGCCCCGCTCGAGACCGGCGATAGTCGTTGGTGACAAACCCGTCTTGGCGGCTGCCTCTCTCAGCGACACCGACCGCTTCCGCCGTTGCGCGCGAAGCTGCTCGGGCAGCGTCTTGCCCGCCGCGAGACCGGTCAGGCGAAAGTTCAGCGCCGCCATGGCAGTGATCAGTGTCGGAACCGATCCGATGCCCTTCTCCAGCCGCTTGATGGTTTGCGCATCGACACCGATCCGGTCCGCCAGAGTTCGCTGAGACCAGCCGGACGCCCGACGTGCATCACGCAATTCCTGTATCAGAATCTGATCCTGTTTAGGTTCATATTCTACTAGGCTATCTGACGTCTCGTGATATCGGCAAGACGGTTGGCCATTCTGCAAATTCAGTGGCCACTCCCCACGTGACGAAGGGAGCCAGACAGGCTGCATTTCGGCAGAGCTAGTTGAGAGCGGAACGGCTACCTTAAGGCGATGATCGACCAGAGCAGGTCGTTCAGATCAGCCATCGCGAACGGCAGCTTCTGACAGAAACCGCCGATGGCATGCTCGGACGCCGACAGCCACGAAGGCGTTGAAATTGCAGTCGCTTGACCCAGAATGGCAAAACATCAAAACTGCCTCTTCTTTAAATCACTTGCCGGGACGACCGCGCCCGCTAGGGGCTCTTCGCGTAGCCACGTCTCATAGTAGACCCCGACAAAAGCGAGAGCGAAAACCGTCTGGCGCGCAAAGTCGAGCGCCGCCGCTGAGGAACGATCCCCGCAATAGCTGCTTTCATCGAAAAATAACGCATCTCCCCTTAAACCAATGCGATTGGGACTGGTCTTCGAAACACTTAGCGACCGGTAAATCGGACCTGCTGCCTTGGGACAGAGGCAAACACCGTCGCTTTTCTCGTCCCAAGTAGTATGGCTCCAGCGCGACGAGACTTGATTTCGCACGCTGAGCACGTTGCGATAAAGAGATCACATGCCGACGATAGCAATCAATGCAACGATCAATCTGACGGACGAAGAGGCGGCAGCGGTGGCCGATGCGCTCGGCTGTTCAGTCGCTCAGTTGCAGGCGAATTTCGCGCCCTACGCGCCGGCCGCGATGCGCGAATATCTCGACATGTTCGGCGGTCAGGCCATGACATCGGTCTTGGATGCGCGCGACCGACGGCTTCTTGCGATCCTTTTGGCGCTGGCCGATTTCCCGTCCGACGAGACGATTGCCAAGCTCTTCAGCCTGACCGGGACAGCAGCGCGCGCGCTGCTGCGCACGACGCTTTCGCGCCATCGCAATCGGCTCAAGGGCGTGGTCGTGGCGGCCGCCAAGAAGTTTCTCGCGGCCTGCAATCAGGCCCAACCGGGGGGCGACTGGGAGGCTCGCTATCCAAGTTCCGTTCTGGTCGAAATTCTCAATGGCCATCTCGCGGCGGCGACGCAGCCGCGCGCGCCTATCAGGCGGAGGCCCGGCACATTTGATACTTATGTCGTCGCCAACGGCGCCAAAAACGAACTTGCTGCGCTCTATCCATGAATCCGTCTGACCATCTATCCGATGCTGTCTCCGCAGCGAGCCTTGTACTTGCGGTTCTTGCCGCGCTCTACAGCCTCTGGCTGGGCGATGTGAATGCGGCACTCGCGATCATCCCCAAGCCGGATCGCGACGACCGTTCGCCGCAGCGTAAGCAGGCGACGGGCGTCCTGCTCACCAAGGCGCTCCCTCTCATGGTCGCGACGGTATCGGCCGCGCTCATCCTCGGGCCACGCAGCGTCGCCATTCTAGGCGAAGTTTACGAGCATCATGCCGACAGGCCATTCAATGATGTGAAGGCACTCTTCGTGCTAACCTCGGCGCTGCTTGTTGTCTTGGCCATCGTCGCTGCTGTGCAGACCGCGGGGCTCCTTGGAAAGCGAAGCGAGTTGCGCTGAGCTCGACGGGGCCATTTCCGCCGTTCGAACCTTTGGCGAACTGGGCACGGCGACCACGAGAGATCGCATCGGATAGAGAGCCGGAATGACCGAGACGCCCGTCCCTGATAGCCAGCAGCAATTGACCACGATCAAGCGCCGGATGACCAAGGCCCTGAAGGGCTTCAGCAGCGAATATCCGGAGAGTGCAAGTGACCGCGCCATGATGGCCCATTCGCCCGATCGCGCGCTGTTTCCAGTTCCCGAACTGGTGCTGTTCGGATTGCACACGGTCATGGGTTTTCGCGCGAGCGGACCTTGGGAAAAGGTGCGCTGGACCATCTTCGCAACAGTCGATGGAGAGCCATTCGGCTTCACGCTTCAGAAATTCGGGTTCCGGATCCTCGCACCGCGCGATGTGGGCCCCGAACTCCTGGCGCGCGTGTCGGGGCAATTGTCGAGCTCGTTGAAGGTGCTGGAACCGCTTCTCAAACTCTATGCAACAGCACAGATCGCCGAAGGCAACCTGACCCTCCAGAACCGCTGGCGAATGTACGAGGATCGGTATCGCTATTTCCGCGCCCTGGCGGACGAGGCCTTCGCTTTTGAACCACCTGAGCTCGCACGGGCGGCAGGGAAAAAGGCAACCGACGTCGACCACCTCCAGGCCGCGGTGGCGAGCATCAACCGCAAAGGTGAGGCCGACAGCCACGGCTTCTACGCCTCCGGTGCGATGGTCGACGCCTGGTTCAGCGGGCTCGAGCACCGCATGCTGTTACTGCGCGCCTTCCTCGGCCGGCCGCTCGCCAATGGGGCCTTTCCGGCATTCCTCTCCGCGAAATGGGATGAACGGCTCGCAATGCTGTTCGTCGGCGGGGTCGACGCCGCCGCCGGAAGCCTGCTTGGCAAGCTCCGCGATGTAAAGGCCATGATCCGCAACCCACTCGCGCACGGCGGCGTCGAAAATGATGGCGGCTCTTTCTATTTTCATCTTCCCAAGATCGGTGCGGTCCCTGCCAATCTGTCGCGCTATCGCGGGCGGCTGGAAATGAGTTTCTTTCCGATTGCCGCTGGCACGCATGAACAGACCTGTCGGCTTTTTGATGATGTTGACGCGATGCTGACTAGCGGCCCGTTCGCATTGCCCAACGAGTTCGTGCTTTGGGGGATCGACCCGCAATTCGATGCGGAGAGTATCGCTGAATATGGCGAGGCGATCAGCCAGGGCAATCAAGCGGTCGAGGCGCTGGTCGACCATCTCGGCCGGCTCTGGGAGCGGCACGTGAACATGGACTATTGAAGCCGGGAAAGGGACGACGACAATGGCCGACATTCCCTATGGCAATCGCCGCGCTGACATCCTGACCCAGCTCTCCCAGAAAGAAAGGCTGGTGTTTATCGCCGAAGGCCTTCCGATCATCGCTGCCAGCGCGCGGAGTTTCTGGGATGCGGCGCAGCTGCTAGAACAAGGCTCACGCGAGCAGAATGTCCTCGAAGGCTTCGCGGTCGAGGAAGCCGCCAAAGTGCTGATCCTGATGGACCTGATGCGCTGTCCATCGAAGCACATCGCGCGGCGCGTCAAGGGAATCGTGAAGACGTTTTACGACCATCTCAGCCGAATCATCTACGCCGACGCCCAAGGCTGGCGGCCGGTCGATGTCACGCAGCTTCAAACCTACGTCGATCAGGAGCGACAGGGCCACTATCTTGAAGGTAATGTCTGCGAATATATCGTTCCAAACTGGAAGCTCTACAGCCGCGAGTCCGCGATGTACGCAGACATCGAAGTCCATGAGGACGGCAAGCCGCAATGGTCTGCACCTCGCGGCAATGGGTGCTCGCTGCAGATGTTCGGCGGGCCACCGCTTCCGCTTCTGCTGATTGAAGCAATGGCGGCGCTCGGCATGTTCACGGTCAAGGGCGTGCGCATCGTTCACCAGACCTGGCAGTCGCTCGATTTCATCGATATCCAGCATTTCGACGACCATCGCCGTCTGTTTCGCAAAATGCTCGAGAACCTGATCGCCGCGAAACTGCCGTCAGCCGAAGCGACCGACGATCATGTCTGGCAGCTCAACAGCCACTGGCAGTTGCCGATGTACAATCTTCAGTTCGGTAAGATACCAGTCGAGTTGGAGGTGCTAGAAGCCGAACGCAATGCAGCGGTGTGGCATGAAGTCGGCATCTGAACCCAAGCGCTCAGGCCGAATCGAGCCTCCGCAGCGCCTCAAGCGCGCGCCGCGCATACTGGGGATCATTTACGAGGCGTCGCAGGCGGGCGACGTCGCTGCGATCGCCGAACGTCTCGAGGATCTGAAAGGCGTAGCGAGGGGCGCTGTCCCGTGCGTGCGCAAAGCGCAAATGTTGCGCCTCCCCGCCCTCGTCGAGATAGCGTCGCGCGACTGCCAACCATTGCGGCGTATACCCGCGCAGCAGGCTCGGTCGGGGCGTAGCGGGCGGCTCGCTCCAATGATGCTCTAGGAGGCTTTGCTCGAGCTCGCTGAAACACCCCATGACAACACCTGGGGGCATCCGATTCAGCGTTGCCCAGATTTGCGCAGGCGGTTCGCGTTCCGCGCCGCCGGATGTCGCGTAAAGCAGGGCGCGCAGCAGGATCAAGGCGTGTTGCGTATCCGTCTGCCCGTCCTGCGCCGGCAGTGCGAGTTGATGGCGTGCCAAGAAGCGCGTCGCCACCGCGAAAGCGCTCCACTCTTCTTGCGGGAATACATTTTGCGGGTCTGGCAAGCGGGCGAACTCCTGCAAGATCGCGCCATCGATCGGGTCATCGAACGATGCGATTTCTCGGATGACCCAGGACAGGTTGACACATTTCCGGGCGTCCTCGCAGCGTGCGGCCCGACGGAGCAGCAGGCGACGCTTTTCGGGGGTCAGAGTATCGAATTCGTCGCCATAGATATGATCATAAGGGTGATCGAACATCGCTACGGCGACGGTCAGGGCGAGGCCGAGAGTAAATTCGTCTTCATTCGGCCCGGTTGCCCGTTCGAACTCGTCGCGAATGCCCTCCCTGGCCCCCTCAGCCGAATCGTCGAGCCCTCCGAGAAACTTCAGCGCGTCGATGACCGCCGTGCTGATCCAGATGCCTTCGCGATTGGCATCGATCGTCTCTATCGCTTCGATCAGGGCGCTGAGCCGGGCGGGACTTGCCTGCCGCACGAATGTCGCGGCGTGAAGGATCGCGAGTTTCACCTGGGCCGGTTCCCATCGAAATCGTTCGATAATCAGATGCGCAAGCCCGTCGGCAACGTCGTCGACATCCGTGTGATCGAGGAACAGGTGCCGTCGCTCGAGATAGAAATGCAGCTGCCCGGACGTGAGGCGCGTTATGTCATGGGGTGCATTGCGGTGGGCCGGACCTGCGATATCGAAAACACCGCTTCCGGCCTTCTGGCTAATCTGGGCAAGGCCACTTTGCTTGCCGAACCCGAAATAGGCCAGCCGGAACGCGTTGCTCTTCAGCGCGATTATCCCGGCTGCGGTCGCGGCATCGGACAGGCGCCGTCGCTCTTCGAGGAGCACGGCATCCATGGTCGCGCACAGCTGGAGGAAGCGCTCGATCCGGTGCCCGGTGCCCACCTCCCGCGCGAGTGCATTAATTCGCGCTTCCTCGGCCACCGAGCGTAGGCGGACCGAACCGTCTTCCCAGTCGACCGATGGATTATCGCCGGCGACGAGCATCAGACGCAAACCGGCGATCTCCGACTCGATCTCGCTCTCCGCCTGGGTGAGCAGGTTGTCCGCGACCTGCACCGCGATCGGTCCGGCCAAGCCACGGGCAGCGTCGTACAAAAGCGCTGAATCGCTCGTCGTTTCGAGCACCGTTTTTACCACCGCCGGATCGTCGATCACCGACACAATATCGGCCGCCATTGCTTCGAGCGCGGGCAATGCCAGCAGGAGCGAGAATTTCTCGCCCGCTGCGGCGGCGAATTGCGCATAGGCGAAGGCAGCGCAGGCATTGAGAAGGATCTCGTGTGCGAAGGAGACGCGGCCTCCGCGCCTGACGAAGAGGTTGGCGGCAAAAATCGCGTCGATCTCGGCGTTCCCGATGCCCTTCGTCATGAGAAGCTCGTCGAAGGCGGTCTCATTGATCGAGAAGCTGGTGCTTTCTATCAGCGTCTGCGCGAGGAGGCGCATTCCTGCCGATCCTGAACGCTGAGAGTTGCCCAAACGGTGCCGGATGAACTGTTCCACCAGGAGCTGGCGCGACGCATCGGCGGGCACAGAAGCGCCGATTTCGGCAACGATCGTCGCCTCGAACCCGCTGACGACGGCTTCCAGCAACGCACCAAGATTCATACCGACCGATCCAAAGTGCGACTTGGCAATCCGTTCCTTGAGGGCAAGGGTTGGCGCGCGGATCATGATTTCTTTCAGCCCCGACAACTGCGGCGGCACTGCCGCCTGCCCCGTGACGATGACGCGCGCATCGAGTTGCCGAGCAATTGCGCGGAGCCCGCGCAGCGCCGCGTCGCGCGCCGCCCCGAGTTCGTTGATCCCGTCGAGTACGAGCAGAACCGGCGTGCCGGTCGCGCGGATCGCCTTGAAGAGCGCCGCGGCGCGCACGTCGATGACGAGGGCTAATTCGCGCTTGAGCAATCGTGACCAAGACCCGTCGAAGTCTTTCGCCGCGAGGTAGAGGACGCAGTGGCCCGCTCGGGCGGCCTGGCTTCCCAGCCACCGTGCCGCCAATGTCTTTCCACAGCCCGACGGGCCCTCGATATAGCTTCCCGGTGCCTGATCGAGAGCGGCCAGGAGCGTTGCACGCTGTTCCTCGCTCTCGGGCAGCCAAGCCTCGCCATCGCGCACGAGCTCACTCGCGATCCTGTCGCGATAGTCTCGCATCACGACGAAAGCGGGGGCAAGCGCTTGACCGCCCATCACCTCTGCGAGCGTTGCGGCCCGCAGCGACCGGCGCGTCGCGAAGGCGCGCCATTCTTCAAGTGTCCATGGATTTTGTGAATTGCGAGAGGCTGTGGGATCGAACCGGTCAAGGTCGGTGATCACGACTTTGAAATCGCCGTCCGTGAGCGCTGAGCCTTGCGGCAGCGGCGTCGCGAAGACCACGGCCGCGTCCGGATAGAAGCCGGCGACGTCTGCGCTTTCGCGAATGGCGTCCCGCAGGCGGTTCTTTTGCCCAAGCGCTTGCTGATATCCGTTGGTATAGCGTCGCCATTCACCGGAGACATGGAGCCGTTCCCAATCCCCATCGAGGCCACCACGTACCGGGAGGCGGGACGCTTTCACTTCGACCAACACGGCATGGCGCGTGGTAATGACGACGCTGTCGATCTGTCGGCCGGCGAGTTGAAAATTGGCAAGGAGGATGAACGACTCTCCTGCCGCTGTCAGTGCGGTATGGATTTGTGCGAGCGCGCGCCGCTCGGACCATTCGTCGATGGCATCGCCTATGAAGATCTCGCCAAGATGTGCCGCCGCCATTCAGCGACCATAGCATCCACCGAAAGCTCTGCACCCTCGCGATGTACGAATGGCCGGCTGCCTGGGAGGGCGTGAGCCGATTCAGCATCCGGAATTGGGGAACTAGCCGCTGCGGACCTGCCCGGCGGCTCGCGACCAAAGCCAGCCGTTCAGATCTGCTACCGCGAACGTCTGCTCCTGACAAAAGCTGGCTTACGGATGCCACGAAGCGAATGTGAGCTTTGCACCCCGATGTGGTCACTTACCGCGGCACTCCAAGAGTCCAAAAGCTGACGTGCGCTGGTTCGGCAATAGACCACCGATGCCTAGTTATCCCGAGTGCTTTTGATCATCCACGCAGTGCATGGGCTTTCGCGAGGACCGCGCTCGGTTCAACGGCTGCGCCAGCTCGAAGAGGTTCCTGGGCTATCGGGCAGGTCGCCGGCGCGACGAGCGCGGTGCTGACGGTCTGACGGTCTGACGCGCGCTTGCCCTGTCATCGCGGCGCGCAGACGCTACCCGGGCGGTTGCTGCGTTCGGTCGCCCGCGTAAACCGCGAAGCAGACGACGAGGAGAATGAGCCCGCAGGCGATCTCGAAAACCGTAAAAGCCTGCGGGACGACGCCCTTCGGCACAAACCCGCCGCCGCCGCTCGTTGTGATGGTGGACGCGCTGTAGAACAAGATGTCGGTGATGCTGGTCGGGGCGCTGGCAGCCTGCCAAGCGTCGGCCGGCAAGAGCGCGAGCAGCAGCGCGAAATTAACTATTATCTCAACGTAGCTGGTTAGCGCCAAGCTAATGCGCCGGTGCCCGTCGAGTGAGCTTTGCGATGGCTTCTTCGCGAGCTTGTCAAAGGCGTCCCGGTAGAAGGCGTAGAACACCTCGATCCCCCGCGAGAGGCAGTAGCTGCCGAGGGCGAAGGCCACGACGCCGATCGCAACGCCCGCGTCCGGCCCACCACCTTGGGTGGAGCCGATTTTGTTGCTGCTGTAGGCGAGCATCGCCGCGACGAGCACAACCGACACGATCAGGTAGAGCCTATTCATCTGCGTGATCACGCCGGTGCGCGCCTCGCCTGTCTGGCCGCGCTTGCGAAACGACGCGAGCGCGTAGGTCCACGAGGTAAACAGCACGAGCCATTCGTAGATCGGCAGCTTCCCCGTCTTGGGATTGGGTTCGAGGTCGGGATCGGTCGACGGCATCACGCTTCTTCCTTCTTGACGAGGCCACTGCGCGCAGCGTGGTTCGCGACGAACCCGCCGGCTTCGTCGAGCAGAAAGTTCGAGTCGCCGGCGAGCAGCGCGGCGCGGGCCTGCTCGGCGCTCATGCCGGTGACGGCCGGCAGGACCGGGATGGCGGCCGAGATCAGGCTGCCGAAGAGCGCCTGATCGTAGGGCCGGAAGAGGGGAACGCTGTCCGTCGTCCCGCCGATGACGACGTCCGTGCGGTCGGGCGAGATGCGGGTCCAGAACCTTGGCCGGTTGATCAGGTCGAGGTTCGCCATGGCGAAGTGAGCGGCCAGGTCGCGCGCTTGGAAGGTGCTCACCGGCCCCGTGATCTTCTCGACGATCCACATCACCCGGTTTAACGCGGCGCAGGAGTCGTCGAACACCGCGATCATCCCGGTCCTGCCCAGCTGCAGCAACATGGTCTGGGCGTCGGTGAACGTGATGAGGTCGAAGTCGGTCGGCTTTGCGTCGATCGGGAAGACGAACAGCGATCCGACCGCCTCGCGCTCGACCGTGGCATTGATGTGGAAGGCGCGCGCGACTGCGTGCAGGTGATGCATGTGCTCCCAGGTGTAGTCGGCTGAGATCGGATCGTCGCCCAGCCGACGGTCGAGGTGCCGCTTCAGCCGCCGGTCCTTCAGGTGCAACTTGAGGAAGATGAGCGCCATCCACGTGAACGGCAGCAGCCCGCCATGCTCGACCATGTAGTCTTGGATCGCGTCGCCGCCCGCGCGGATCAGCGCGCTCATCGGATCCTCGAACGTGCGGGCCATCTCGTCGTTGCAGGGCTTGCAGCAGGGGATGGTGTAGTTGCCGTAGACCGTGCGCTGACCGTTCGGCAGCGTTACCGTCTTCTGGTGAAGTCCGAAGGCTCGAAGCGTCCAATTCGGGAGGATGTGCTCGTCGTTGAACTCCACCTCCCGGCGCGAGCGACCGCAGATGAAGCATGACGTCCCCTCGCAGATCGTCGTGACGAAGTCCGGCCAGGAGAAAAGTAGGACCTCGCCGGTGCCGTTGCGGATCGTCTGGTCCGTCGGCACGACCGTGAAGGGGACGTCAGCCATGGCTCAGCCTTCGTTCCGGCTGTCGCGACGCGAAATGCCGGTCTCGATGAGTTGCCGGACTTGGTCCGCGCCCATCTTGCTGTGCACGCCGTCGTAGGTCTGCGGGATCTGGTTCCAGATGCTAGCCTTGCAGACGATCATTAGCCCGCCGCGCAGCATCCGGTGAACCAGCCGCGCGTGGTCGGGCAATGGATCGTCCTGGTCGTCGACGAAGCCCCGGTCCCAGGCGTCCCGCTCGACGTATTCGCCACCGCCGATGTCGACCAACTCCTCGTCGGCGCGATCGCGCCGCCGGCCTTCCGCGTTTCCGTCGGGATAGACGCCGGAAGGATCGATCGGCTCGAGATCGATGTAGAGGAACGACTCCGCAAGCTCCGTCTCGATCCGTTCGAGCCGCAGCCGCGACGGCCGCCCGAGATAGACCAGTCGGCGGCTGACTTGGAACTCGAGCGCGCCGGGCTCTCTGCTCGAAGCGCGGACGTCCAGGAAGTCATGCCCGCCACCCGTCGGGAAGTAGCCGTGGTTCTGACCGGAACCCATGAAGGGTTGGAGCACGCCGACCATCTCTTCGACATTCAGCCAGCTCGTCGATGTCGTTCCGCCTGAACTCGTCAGGCCGTTGACCTTCGCGCTCCAGCCCTGCCGCTGTTTGTCGATGTACGCGTCGTGTCGGGTGCGTGCCGGTCGGCGGGGCGGAACCGGCGCGGTGCCGGCGTGCCGACCTGCGCCGATCGACCGCCGCGCGTGGGTAAAGTTCTGGAAGCCGGCCTGACGCGCCGCTTGGTCGAGCGCTTGGGCGCGCTTCATGTTGGCGTTTGTCTGAAGGCGGTCAGCGAGGCGCTTCAGGCCGTCGATAGTGACTGGACGCAGTTGTCCGGGATCCGACATGTCATTCTCCAGGCCCGCACTGCGAAGCGTCACCCGCCAACCACCTCACAACGGGCCAAGGAAGGACCGTCGATACTTTCAGAACAGTGCCGATTACGGCTTCGCTGCTGGCGGGCGGCGGGCTCCTGCCGGGAGCCTACCATTGAAATAATGACTCGAGCGAAGCATGGGAAGTGGTGGGCCGAGAAAAATCGGCAGCCGCCGGTTATCGTTGCCGGAAGACCATGCGCGTCCAGCCGGTCCCGCTCTTGTCCGCTTGCAGTCTGAGGACTGCGAGGTTGTCGGCCTCGGCGATCACCTGTCGGTAGATGTCGGAAAGCATCTCGATCTTCGACTCGGAAGCGTAATGCTGGGCGTCGGCGTCCCAGGTGGCCAGAGTGCCGGCGATGTAGTCCGGAAGCCTGACCATGTCGTCGAACCACATCGTGTTCTCGCTGGGAACGCAGACGCATGGGCCCGCGGCGCCCGGCTCGACCCCCATGGCCTCCGTCATCGCGCGAAGACTGATCTCAGCCAGCGGCCAGAGCGCGCCGCCGCACCAAGTCGTCATCCTGTCCCGGTCGGACATCCAGGCGATGTCGCGGCCATTCGTCTCGCGCATCAGTGCGATCGTGATCGCGGGGAACAGCAGCGACAGGAGCAGCACGTCAGCCATTAGCCGGTGTGAGAACCTCCTAGCCGCCGCGAAGTCCCGGACCTTTTGCAGCGCCGCGATGGCGCGTTCGCCTCGATCCTGGCGCTTTGCCAGGCTCAACAGCTCTTCAGCCGTCTTCCGGGCGCTGAGGACACTCTCCTCGCCGGTTTCGGCGAACAGCATGCGTGTTTTTGACAGCATAACCGCGAAGTGGAAGACGTCCGGTGCCTTCAGCAGCGCGAGCCCGGATGGGTCGAGCTTGCGCGTCTCCTTGATGTCGCGGTGAAGGACCCGTCGGATGCGTTCCTGCAACGCAGGCAGGTCTTGCATATCCGGCATGATCGTGAACGCGAAGACGTCGACGGGCCTTTTCTTCTCGCCCACGACGTAGTCCGCGGCGATCAACCACCTTGCACCCGCAGGTTGCCGAGCCACGAACGCGGCAAATTCCGCCTTCGCCCCGGCGTCGAAGGTCTCGAAGAAGGTCTTAATTAGGGCAGCCGCGTCCATCGCCCTGATATAGCAACAGATCGAAGCCCGCGCACGACCGTCGCGAGAGACCGGATGGGCCTGGCGCGCTTGTTGGCCGGGGCCCATCTGCCTAGGAAGTGAAAGGTTTGAACCACTGGACGGTAAGATGGATGACGAGGAACTCGAGCGGTTGATCTTCGACCTTCGCGCTATGCTGCTGGAGAGCGGTTTCCAGTGGGCAATGGAACAGTCTGACGCGGCAGCCTTTCCCGATCGCGGCAGGCGACAGACGGCGCATGACCTGATCGATCTTGCCGAAACCGTGACCGTCGACCTCGCGGCATCCGAAATCGCCGCGCTGGATGGGTTCGGCGTCGATCTTGAGTTCAAGCCGGACGACGAAGGCGGCGACCTTGTCGATTTGGATGCAGCATTTCGCGCAACGGATGACGATCGCGACGTCCGATACCGCGTGCGCGGTCAGCAGCGCCGGACGCAGCTCGAGCAACTCACGCGCTACGCGCCGGCCTTTCGCGAATTGAGGTCCAAGGTCGATGGCCTCCTCTAGCCTATTGCCCGCGGTCCAGGCGGCGCTGTCGAGCGCGGCCACGCTCGGCTACAACAGCGCCTCGGCGGCTCACGACGTTTACGAGGGCTACGTCCTCACGCTGCTGGTCCAAGCCGCGGTTGCGCAGGGCTGGAGCTGGTCACTGCGAGACGGATCGAACGCGCCGACGACAAAGGCCGTGTTTCGTCTTGGTCCAGGGCGTCTTCCTTCGGGCAACTTTACCCACGTCCACCTGTCGCAAGCCGGCAAGGCGAGCCTAGAGGCGCACATCGGCGTTAAGGTGGCTGGCAAGTCGCCCGTTGTTCACGAGTTCGACTTGCTGGTGGTGCCGGAGGTCGTCGCCGACCACTGCCGAAAAACCAACACCGACCCCACCCACACGAACACCGTCGTCCATGCCGAAGCGAAATATTACGGCGGCAACTTGTCCCTCCCGATCGGGCGGGCTGTGGTCGGCCTCGCCGTGGACTGCGGCCTCGTGACGTCGGCACCGTTCATTGCGCGGTCCGTCCTTGTGACCAACCAAAACGGAGCGACCGTCGAGAAGCTGATTCAGCACTACGGCGTCTCGTTCAGGTTCTTGATCACCCCATCCAACCCGACTGGAGAATACCATCTCGTCCAGCTGTTTCGTGCGATGCTCTGACCGCCACACGTTCGCGGCGGTAGGTGGGCCGGCGTGATTCATTTTTGCGCGAAGGTGCCGGATTTAGCCCTAGTCGTGGGCGGAGCCCCGCGCATGACCGGGCTGCGCAAGAGGTATCGCGCCGGCCAAACTCGGCCGCTTGCCTATATCCGAATTTGGTTACACAAGTTCTCTCGGCGAACTTATTATAACGTGATTTAAAAAAGAGAAAAGGCGGAGTCCGCATGTCTGTTCTGGACATTCCCCTCCGGAAAGCTCTTCAGCTGTTCTACGCAAATGAACGATTGCGGCGATCAGTTTTGAAAGACGATATCCGCCTTGATCACAAAAAGGAAGCTGGAGGGACAAGAAGCCAAGGCGGGGATTTCTATCTACCCTTTTGGACAGATGTCAAAATGCACATAGCTGGCGATGGGGATCTCGCACAGATGACCATTGCTCGGGTATCATCGAATCAAAATTTCAAGCGCCTATATCCCTTGCTAAAAGATGGTGTCCTTGAACTGCTAAATGCTAAACTTCGTTGGTCGAACGAACCCGTAGAGATCATCCCGCAGAGCGTTCACGGTAATCTGAAAATCAACGAACTGAACGCCACAGTTCGTATACGTGATGCGCTACATGCCCGCGTGAGGGGGAAATATACCCGCGTCGTTTACCCTTACTTCAGCGAGGAACCCGGCCTCTCTGACGAAGCGGGCAGATTGGGACTATGGGCAATGCAGAACGCTCTCCCAAACTTAAATCCGAGCGACATGCGCCTTATCGACCCTCTTAGGCGCGTGTTTTTCTCTCCCGAAACCACGCCGTTACGCGGTGATGAGGAGGCCATATTTGTGGATAGGTACACAACATTAGCCAGTGAGTGGGAGCGAATAAGGCGTGAATGAAGCTAGCTGGCACCTTGGCGTCGTTCGCAAACGACCGGCTCAAGACATTTAAGCGTCATTGACGTAATTGGCGGCTCTTGCAGAAACCCGCCATTCGGAGCGCGCAAACCAGCCGATTGGCTTTGCGCGCTATATCGGTCGTTCGCTGAGCCATAGGCTAACCCCCGAAGCTGCCATTCGTTCAGGCGGTTCCAACGGCTTATTTCAGTTAAAACCGAGATGGCCGGTTTGAGGAGGACAATTGAGGTAAGCGGACGTTCGTCGGCTTGATTTGGAGCGACGGCTGCGCGGCCTACCAGTGGCCATTCAGAGGCGTAGCCGCCGGCGTCCTTACGACGGAGCTTGAACACTAGCAGAAGCGCATCGCGTGGAGACACGTTGTTCACGCGGCGTGGGGGCAATTATTCCAAGGAGGCTCGGAGCTTGTGATATAAAGTTGTGCTAAAGCTGCCGCTGGCGACGCGCTAACCCGCCCTTGGTCCCGGCTGGAACATGTATGGAACGAAGGTTATGCTCGCGCGGCGAAAGGCGCTCGGCTAGGCTGACGTTTCACGGACGGACCCCTAGAATGACTACATTGAGTTTACAAGCCAGACAAGATTTTCTGGAGAAGGATGCAAGGGTCAGCGATCCGCTTAAGGGGATCGCGGAGTTCGTTTGGAATGCGCTCGATGCCGATGCCGGCGCGGTGCAGGTCGAACTGGTCGAGAACGACCTCGGCGGAATCACCGCAATCCGGATCGTCGATGATGGGCACGGCATCTCGCGCGAGCGGGCCGACCATGATTTCGCGAACCTCGGCGATTCCATCAAGCGCAAGATGTCGCGGACCCGGACGCACGAGCGCGCGGTCCATGGCAAGGAGGGACGTGGACGGCTAAAATTCTTCTCGATCACGCGGCTCGCGAAATGGCACACGGTCTACGAGGAGGGCGAAAAGCGCTTCGCGTTCGACCTGACCATCCAGTCGAACAATCTCGAGCATTGCGAGCTGACGGACGCGATCGAGACCGTGGCACCCACCGGGACGATCGTCGAGCTGGTCAATCCCAAGGAGCCGTTCGATCGGCTGGGCAGCAGCGATGCGTTCCGCGAATTCAGCACGATCTTTGCCCCCTATATCCTCCAATATCCGACCGTTCAGATCAGCTTTAACGGGTTCACGATCGATCCGAGGATCACGATCCACAAGGAAGTGGACCTCCCGCAGAAACCGATCGTCTGCCCCAACCGCGTCATCGACGATCTGCGGCTCAAGGTGATCGAGTGGAACGGGCAGAGCGAAAGCCGGCAGATCTTCTTTGGCGGCGATAACGGCATCGTGCTCGGGTCGCAGGCCGCCTATGTGACCGCGCCCAATTTCGCCTATTCGGCCTATGCCTATAGCGCCTTCTTCCGTGAGCTTGCCGACGCCAATCTGCTCGATCTGGAAGGCGTCAACGATCCTGATTTCCTCCACATCCTCGAGCATATCCGCTCCGACCTGAAGGACTATTTCCGCAAGCGGCAGGCTGATCTCTCGCAAGGGCTCATCCAGGAGCTGAAGGACCAAGGCGCGTATCCCTATGAAGGCGATCCGCGCGACGAGGTCGAAAAGCGAGAACGCCAGGTCTTCGATATCGCGACCTATGCGGTGTCGTCGCACTCGCGCGAATTTGCCCGCGCCGAGACGTCGCTCAAGAAGATGACGCTTACCTTCCTCAAGGAGGCCGTGAAGCATAATCCGGACGCGCTCTCGACGATCCTGCGGGCGGTGGTGAACCTGCCGAAAGCGCAGCAGAACGAGTTTTCCGAGCTTCTCCATCGCACTGAGCTCGGCAACATCATTTCGTCGTCGAGCCTGATCGCGGATCGTATCGCGACGCTAACGGTGCTGCGCACCATGGTGTTCGAGCCCAAATATCGCCAGTCGGTCAAGGAGCGCGGCCAGCTCGACGCGTTGGTGCGCGACAATACCTGGCTGTTCGGCGAGCAGTTTCATTTCACGATGTCGGAGCCGGGGCTGACCCGGATCATGAAGCGGGTCGCCAAGGACCTGGGCAGCGGCAGAAAGCCGAAGAAGGTCACCAAGACGGATGGCAAGGGTGGCCGGGCAGACCAGTTTCTTGGCCGCGTCGTGCCTGGACCTGAGAAGGACCGTCACGAATATCTGCTGATCGAACTAAAGCGACCCGGTCTGACGATCAGCCGGAAGGAGTTGAATCAGGTTCAGGATTATCTCGACGCGTTGCGCACGCAGCCGGATTTCAGCCACACCGACACGCGCTGGCATTTCTACCTGGTCACCACCGAATATGACGCGACGGTCGACGCGATGATCCACCAGGCCAGCCGACCGGCCGGGGTGGCGCAGGAGGGCGACAATTACGTGCTGTGGGTCAAGACTTGGGGCGAGGTGTTGCGCGAAAGCGAAGCACGCCACCAGTTCATACAGGATCAGCTGAAGATCGAGGTTACCGACGAGCAGATCGACGCGCGCATCAAGGATTTGGCGCAGTCGGTGATCAAAACGTAGCGAACGTCGATCCGCAGCCCGCATGCGCGGGTTGCCCACGAGGAGGATTCACATGAAGCTCGCGCATTTGCGCATCTGCAACTTCAGATGTTTCGGGAGTGTGGCGACCGACATTGCGTTGGACGACACGACCTTCATTTTGGGGCCGAACGGCACAGGCAAGACAGCAGTGTTGCAGGCGTTGGGACGCATGTTCAGCCTCGATCCAGCCTTACGCAAGATAAGAGCCTCCGACTTCCATATAGCGGCCGACGAAGCGCCTGAGGCCTTGCCGGAAGAGCGCAGGCTCTGGATCGAAGCCGATTTCGAATTTCCCGAGCTCGAAATCGAGCAAGACGGTGCCATGCCCGCCGTACCGGGCAATTTCGCGCACATGCTGATGGTGGATGAGGACGAGCAGGTCCGCGTTCGCTTCCGTTTGGCGGCAACACTCGATCAGGATGGCGATATCGAGGAGACTTTCACCTATGTGACCAAGACCGACAATGCTGGGCTGCCGACCGAGGAAAGTAGAGCCTCGAAGCAGGATCGAAACGCGATTCAGGTCCACTATCTCCCGGCGCGCCGCGACCCTTCCGACCATGTTTCCTATTCAGCGAATGCGCTGCTGGGCCGCGCCCTGCGAGCCGCCGATTGGAGCGACGAACGCGCGGCGATCGGCACTCTCACGGCGCAGATAACCGCAGCCCTGACCGGCAACGCCGCCATCGAGGGCATCGGTGAATCTCTGACCGGAATCTGGAGCCAGCTCCATAAGGGGCAGTTCTTCGCCGACCCGGCAATCTCGTTTGCGCAAAGCGAGATCGATGCGTTGCTCCGTCATCTGAGCCTGACGTTCACGCCTGGCCATGGCGAACCGCTCGTCGATTTCGCGCGGCTGAGCGATGGACAGCAGTCGCTGCTTTACATCTCACTGGTGCTCGCCATGCGCGATATCGGCGACAAGGTTCTTGCCGGCGAAACCGAAGCGTTCGACATCGACAAGTTGCGACCTGCGATCTTCACCCTGCTTGCCGTCGAGGAGCCCGAGAACAGCCTTTCGCCGCATTATCTGGGGCGTGTCGTCCGGGCAGTTTCCGAATTCGCGAAGGAGCAGAACACGCAGGCGTTGGTTGCGACGCACGCTCCCTCGCTTCTGCGACGCGTTGCGCCTGAAACCGTCCGCTATCTTCGGCTTGACGCCAATCGTCGCACGGTGGTTGCGGCCGTCGTCCTTCCGGAGAACGAGGATGCCGCTAAGTATGTTCGCGAAGGCGTCCAGGCCTTTCCTGAGCTGTATTTCTCCCGGTTCGTAATCCTGGGCGAAGGCGACAGCGAGGAAGTCGTATTGCCGCGGCTCCTTTCCGCGCGCGGTATCCTTACCGATGATGCGTCGATATCGATCGTTCCCCTGGGTGGCCGGCACGTCAATCATTTCTGGCGCCTGCTGCACGCACTCGGCATTCCGCACGCGACGTTGCTCGACCTCGACCTTGCCCGCTACCAAGGTGGGTGGGGGCGGATCAAATATGCGGCTAAGCAACGCCTCAAATATGGCGATGTCGCGAATGCCGGGATCGACGATGGCGACATCGAGGGTATTCCGGCCTGGGACAGTGATGATGGTTTTATGGTCGATGACTATGGCTGGACCGAATATTTCGAGGAAAGAGGGATCTTCTTCTCATCGCCCCTCGATCTCGACTTCATGATGATCGAGGCGTTCGCCGAGGTCTACAAGATCGACGACGACGAACGCGAGGAGCCCGACGACGCCACGCTCAAGGCGGTCCTCGGCAAGAAGCATGACGTCGTCGGCAATCAATATACCGACGAACAGCTCGAACTGTTCGATGCTTATCACCGTCGCTTCAAACTCGGCAGCAAGCCGGCCTGGCACATTCGAGCAATGGCCGCGCTCGATGACGCCGAACTGGCGGCGGACATGCCTGCCGTGATGACCCGCCTGTTCGACTATGTCGAAACCGCGTTGGCGGGCCTGCCGGAATGATCCCGATCGAGCGATGGTCGCCGGCGGACGGACTGACGCTCGAGCCCAATGCGGTGGCCGCCGCCACCGAGATCACCCGCAGCTTGGTGCTGACCGCGGGCCCCGGCGCCGGCAAGACCGAAATGCTCGCGCAGCGGGCCGACTTCCTCCTGCGAACGGGGACCTGCCGCTATCCGAGGCGCATCCTCGCCATCTGCTTCAAAACCGATGCGAGTCAGAATCTCAAGGCGCGCGTCCGCAAACGTTGTGGCCCCGAGCTGGCGTCGCGCTTCGACAGCCATACGTTTCACGCGTTCGCCAAGCGGATCATCGACCGCTTTCGCCCGGTTCTCACCGGAAGCGATGCCTTGGATCCGGACTATTCGGTTGGCCAGCGCCGGGTGCAGCGACGGTCCATCACCTTCGTCGATATGGTGCCGCTCGCCCACAGTATTATCGAGGCAAGCTTGGTCGCGCGTAACGCAGTGCGTCAGACTTACACCCATGTCTTTCTTGATGAGTTTCAGGACTGCACCGCCGAGCAATATCGGCTGATCCTCGCCTGCTTCGGCGACACCTCGACAAACTTGACCGCGGTGGGCGATACTAAGCAAAGCATCATGGGATGGGCGGGCGCGCTTGAGGGTGTATTTCTGACCTTCGCCGATGCCTTCGATGCTCTGCCGCTCAATCTTTATCAGAATTTCCGGTCCGCGCCGCGGCTTCGCCGCATGCAGAATGCCATGGTTAAGATAATGGATCTCCCGGCCGCGCTCGATGATGACGATATCGTTGGTGACGAGGGCGAAATCGTCATCCTGCGCTTCGATGACAACAGCGAGGAAGCCGCGATCCTCGCGGAGCGGATCAAGGCCTTGATCGACGATGGCGTCGAGCCTTCGGAGATCGCGATCCTCGTCAGCAAGCAGCAGGCGCTATATTGCCAGCGTCTCACAGCTGCGTTCGAGGCCGCCGATATACCGTTCCGCGAGGAAGACCAGGCGCAGGATCTCGCGTCGGAGCCTGCCGCCTGCCTGCTCATAGACTTCTTCTTGATCGCGAGTGGCACGCGTCAGCCGGCCGCGTACCGCCGCTTGCTAGATTTCGTCGTGTTCAACCATGGTCATGACGAGGAGCGCGAATATCAGCTGCGCTCGCGGTGGGACCGCTTCGTCACGGACACGAGGCGGCAGGTCGGGGCGGGCGACGTCGATCTCGCGGACCTGGACGACCTGCAGACGCTCGTCACTGCATTGGTCGGTGCCGTTGGGCGCGATAAGCTGATCGCGCTGTCGTCGGACTATGCGCATGGCGGCCGGCTCGATCAGTTGATCGAGCAGGCGCTCGACCGCGTCCATCTGCTGATGCAGGACGACGCGGATCCGGCGACGGCCTTGGCGTCCTTCTCCGGCGACAGCGCCGTCCGCATCATGTCGGTTCACAAGAGCAAGGGCCTTGAATTTGATACGGTCGTCATCCTAGGGGTCGAGCAAGAGACATTCTGGGGCGACGCGGCTGCGGAACGGGCTGCCTATTTCGTCGGAATCTCGCGCGCCAAAAGGCGGCTATGGCTGACCGCTTGCCAATCTCGTGAGCGACCTGTCGGAGCGAAGCGCTGGACTGTCGAACGCCATGAGCATGACGAGTTCCTCGGCTACGCAACATGATTGCTAACGGCTCAACGTTGCGTTGAGAATCCGGCGTAGGCGGCTTCTGCCGAACTGAACTGTCTCGCTACTATAATGAGCGTCCGAACAGTGCGAGATCGAAAAACTCCCAAGATGACGATGGGTGGGTCCTAGCGGCGGGACCAGCCAACAAAGCCGATGTCCGCTTCGCGCAATCTAGCGCCCTGAAGGTGCCAGGATGCGACCAACTCATCTCTGCCGTTGTATGGTGCGCGTGTGCGCAGACGTCGGATGTCGGCTGTGGCAAGATCCACCGTTCGAAGCATCACCGGGGAACGGCACGAATGTTTCACGACGCGGGGTTTGCCTTCGGCGATAGCCGAACACGAATGGCCGCATCTAAGTCTGGTGCATTGACAGTCGTCGCTCAACGATTGGTTAAGCCATGATAGCCGATGACTGCATGTAGAGACAGGAGGGGGTTGCTGAATGGGGAAAAACACAAAAAATCTGCGGCGGCAACGGATCAGCTTACGAGATGCTGATTGCATGTGGTGCGGGAGACCGTTCGTTCCCTCCGAATCTGGGGGCAAGCTGTTCGTTGTTCATCACGTGCTGTTGGCGGGAACGCCACGTCGGAATCAGGATTTACACCTTCGTGGCTTCCATCAAGACTGTCATGTCGCCATTCATCAATTGGTTCCCGTGGCAACCACGCTTGATGGGGTGAGGTATATGATCCGCGCCGGGGCAAAATGTAGAGTAATGCCGGCAACCTGCGCCGCTCAGGGCTCCTGAAGTCTTGGTTGACAGTGCTCTTCTTTAAGCGTCCATTCCTCCAGATATCCCGCCATCTAAAGGCAGGCAAATGAACGTTGAGGCTCTTCCCTTCGAAATCGCCACGCTTGGCCGAACCGGCATCGACGAATGGACCGCTGTATGGTCTGACGTCGGTACGAAGCCTAGCCCAGAGCGCAGTGCGGAGATCCACGGCAAGCTTCAGGCAATGCTTTGCCAGCACCATTCACATACGCGGTTCGTCTTCCGCGATCCAGCGCCGCATCAAAATGCCGCTGATCCGGTGATCATCGATCAGGATTACTCAATCGTTGCGAAATACGGCGCCGATCCGGGTGAGACCGAGCGCGACCTGCGAACCTGGGCGCATGGGCAATGCGCGCTGCTTGCCCAACGTATGCACGAGCTTTCAGGCTGGCCTATCCTGAAGCTAGGCATCGACCATTTCCTTGTCCAGCGCCCCGACGGAGCGCTAGTGGATGCATATGGCGTTCACCATTTGATGAGCGACGAAGACGATTCCCATCTCGATAAAGTTGCCGATCGCTACGAAGCACGTGACGCTCGTTGGAAAAGGGGCGATTGCGATTCCCTCGGCTCGATGACCGCGAGCGAGGACCGCGCCCATGCTGACGAGTTCCTAGAGACGCCTTGGATGCTCGCGGTCTTCCCCAAGCTCCATCGCCTAGTCGTTCCGCTGAGCTATATGGCTCTCGAGGATCGTCCCGATGATCCATGCGACGAGATAGAGGAGTAGCAGTGCGAAGGTCTGAGCTCGCCGGTAATTAAGCCTTACGTCCGCTCCGAGACCGGAACCCGCCCTTCGTCGTCTAACCCGGGAACGACGACATTGTCCCACTTTTGATCCTCAAATCCCCGCTTACGCCGGAATCAACGAGTATCCGGAGTTGCGGTGCGTGAAATCGACCGGAAACTTCGAGTTATAGGTCAGTATCGCCCGTGCAAGTTCTGACGATTAAGATTGCAAAGGGAACACGCCTTCAACGGATATGTAACCCTGTGGGGAGGTTGGGGTCGTTCTGACGGGGCGGTTCCCAGTTGGGGAGGATGCCGTCCGAGCCGCCATCCCCGCTGCACGATCTCGCGCTAGAGCTTGCGCGCCTGCTCGCGCGCGATCTCGCCCGGCAGCGTAATGCGGAGCGTAATGCGGGCGCGACCGACACGCGGCCACGACCGTGAAGGCGACCTTCTTCCCTGACGCGGAAAGCATGAATGGAGGAAAAGTGATGCGCTGCGCGATCTATGCGCGATACTCGACGGACAAGCAGGATCCGCTGTCGATCGAGACGCAACTGATGATGTGCCGTCAGGTCATCGCCCGCAAGGGATGGCAGGAGGTGAACTGCTTCACCGAACCGGCGGAGTCGGCGGCAACGCTGCACCGTCCGGGTATGAGAGCGCTGCTTGCGGCGGTGGACGTCGGCGGCATCGACGTCGTCTTTGCCGATGCCATGGACCGGATATCGCGTAGCCAAGCCGGCATCGCGACGTTGTATGAGCGCCTTCGATTCCGCGGCATTATTCTCGCAACGCGCAAGGAAGGCGAAGTGACGCCTCTGCACATCGGGATGATGGGCACCATCAACGCCGAGCAATTGAGCGCCACCAGCGAAAAGACGCGCGATGCGCTAGTCCGCCGCCATGCGATGGGCAAGAATCCTGGCGGCTCGGCCTATGGCTATGAGAAGCGTATCGAGCACGACGGCAATGGCGAACGCATCCGCGGCTTGCAGCAGATCGTGCCGGCCGAAGCAGCCGTGGTTGTGCGCATCTTCGAAAGCTATGCGGCAGGCCTATCGCCCATGGCCATCACGCGACAGCTTAATGCTGAGAGCGTACCATCCCCGCGTAGCGGCAGAACCACCAGACATCCTCTCGGGAAAGCTGCGGCCTGGACGCCGAACACGCTGACCGGCAATGCCGCGCGCGGAACCGGGATCCTCAACAATCCGTTGTATATGGGCCTGCGACCGTATGCCAAGCAGACCTATCGCAAGAACCCGGACACGGGAAAGCGTCATGCGTTCATCAATTCGGAGGAGAAGCGGGCCGATGTCGTCGAGGCACCGGACCTGCGGATCGTCAGCGTGGCGCTGTGGGAGAAAGTAAAAGCGCAGCAGACAAAGCTGGCGCGAGGTCCGTTGTCGCAGACAGCGGCTCCCGCCCTGCCCTTCTATTCCCAGCAGCGCCCCCGGTATCTGCTGACAGGCAAAGTGACCTGCGGATCCTGCGGCGCCAGCTATGCTAAATCCGGTAAGAGCCGATTCGGGTGTCAGGGCGCTGCCAAGAAGGGTCCGACCTGGTGTGATAATCGTGTGACGATCCGCCAGGACGAACTCGACGCGCGTGTCCTAACGGGGTTGTCGACCGAGATGCTGCGCAACGATGTCGTGGCGGCCTTCCTGGCAGAGTATGAGACGGAAACCCGGCGTCTGGCGACCGAGACGGTCAGCACCCGCCCGGAGCGTGAGGTCGAGCTGGCAAACCTCGACCGGCAAATCAGCCTCGCCAAGGCGGCCATCCTGAAGGGTGTCGACGCAGCGATGTTCGTCGAGGACATGAAGGTCTGGAACGAGCGTCACAAGGTCCTGCTTGCCGAACAGGACGCCGCGCAGACAGCATCCACAGAATCCCAGTTACTGCACTTCGACCTTGGTCGCCTTTATCGCGAGAAGGTCGGTCACCTCACTGCGGCGTTCCTGGACGATGCGCTGAAGGCGCAGGCGTTCGAACGGTTGCGCGCGCTTATCGACGCGGTGGTTCTAACGCCAGAAGAAGGCGGTCTCGCCATCGACCTGCGCGGAGAGCTTGCGTCGATGCTGTCGCTATGTGCTGGAGCAGAAACGCAAAAAGCCTCCGCGGGGGTTTCCGAGGAGGCGTTGCAAATCAAGATGGTTGCGGGGACAGGATTTGAACCTGTGACCTTCAGGTTATGAGCCTGACGAGCTACCGGGCTGCTCCACCCCGCGACGGCACGGCTAGCGTGCGTTGGGTGTGTAGAAGACGTTGTGAATGGGTT
>Ga0265780_10001099_pt1 | contig 39528 bp, 20 predicted proteins | sample P1T30metagenome_FD_192432 | JGI IMG/M metagenome (GOLD analysis project Ga0265780, IMG submission 192432) | Plant litter microbial communities from East Loma Ridge, Irvine, California - P1 T30 | ecosystem: Environmental > Terrestrial > Plant litter > Unclassified | place: USA: California...
TTTGCGTGTAACGCTACTTTTGGGCAGTGACTGTTCATGTTTGCTGCGGAAGTCGAAGTGAAGTGAAGTGAAGTGAGGTGAAGTGAGAATGGCTTGGTTGAAGACAAGCAACTTTAACCATCATCGGCTGCGGCTATTCTCGTCGACGGCGCTAGTGCAGGAACCCGTTCTTGCCGCCGCCTCAGTGCTCCACTTTGTCAGCCCAACCGGTGAGCGATTCTACTCATAACAGGCGAAACTTCTTCATCACACCTCCATCCTCGAAGTTGCTACGCTTCTGCTGCTGTTGTTCGCGCCATTCCACGCCGTATCGTCTGGTCTCGTAACAATGTCGCGAGTTCTTCCCAGAACTGTGCCACTCATCTGTACATCGTGCTGCCTAAAGCACAAAGCAGTGAGGCACACCCAAACATACCTGCAGGATGCGGAATTGATTAGCCGGCATTAGATCCTTCGCGTATGGCTGCTCAGCCATGGGCTCGCTTCAAGACACAAGGTTATATATATAGCAGCTGTGTAAGTATATATAAATTACCAGTGTTCCCCATCTTCTCATTGCTCGACATCTTCCACCGACCCAGTCTTGAGCACTACCACCACCCTGTCGACAAGCATCACAACATGAACCGCCTCTCAGTCCTTGCCCTTGCCTTTGCCGGTGCTAATGCTTCGCTTCTGCAAAAGAGGCAAGGCTACAGCTCAGACTCGCCAAGTGACTTCGCCGACTACATCTCAAATGTCTGCATGGCCTCGGATGAATCTGGCAAAAGTGACATGAATCTTCCATGCAACCAAATCATCTCTATCCAGTACCAATGTATTGGTGGTGCGAAGCTTGGTGACTCGTGGCGCAATGCATCTTCCAACAACGAAGACATCGAGGACGACGAAGACGAAGAACAGGCGATGCTGCCGTACGAAGCACAGCGAGTCTGTATCTGCCAGTCGCAGCACAACGACCTGCTGAAAGGCTGTGCCGACTGCTCGAAAGCGCACGGCGGCATCTCACCCGAGGATTCGGTCACTGACGACCAGATCAAACAAGTCATGGACAAGTACTGTGACGCGAACACCCCCGCCACGGACAGCTATGCGAATGTGATCTCGCAGGCGCTGGTGTTCATGGCACCGAACTGGGAAGACATATCGTCCCCGAATAAAACTTCGACGACTTACTCGGACCCCATCGGAGACTCCACCGATGTCTCGCTGTACTTCACCCCCTCTATCACTGGAACTCCGGCGTACATTCCCGCTCTGCCCACTGGAAGTGTAGCCAACATGACTTACACCAGCTCGAGCACTTCGGGAGGCTTGATCGTGCCTACCGCCGTTGGCAGTAAGCAGGAGGAAGGCTCCAGTGGCGAGGAGAGTGCCAGCAGCGGCATCAGCAGTGCTAGCAGCGATACAGCATCTTCTGACGGCGGTGCTATGCAGACAGCAATGGCCCATCCGGGAGCCCTTGGTGCATTGGGTTTCGCGGCTATGCTTGCTGCTTTTTAAGGAGTGAGGAGTGAGGGAGAGGACAGTGTTTTTGTACATCTTTCATCGCTCATTGGAAGTTCGGAGTCGAACGAATTTAGCGTCGAGTTGTGAGATATCATACTTGTAGCAATACATGTAACTATGCGTCTGTGGGTGTTTCTTCTGCAGTAATATCGCATTCCCAACTTTCCAATCGGACAGTCCCGGCGCTGACATCACTCTGGGAATTGTGGAAGAATTATTGGCACCTTTTGCAAGCGAGAAGCGAGATGAGCGAGATGACAAGAGTCAAGCGAAATGACATGCACAAGCCGAAAACGAATCGCGGAGATGTGGGGTCCGGAGATGTGGGGGGATTGTGGAGACGCACAAAACAACGTCCGACTCTTCGGCGGCAGCTCCTCAAGGTGATTTGCCCGACGACTACGTACCCAGACGGCAAAAATTTGATCCCGGATGCAGCGTATCATTCAATCTGGTACTTACACTTGCGAACCTCCAAGGTCGACATCAATCGATTCTTGTGTTCTACAAACGTCAACAGCTTCATCTCGAAAGACGCCGTCCTCAGGTTACTGGGAGCCCATGACCGGAGAATCACCTGCGTCTTTGCGAGTCATTCACTTGTCCGAGGTCAAAGTCAAAGCCCCAGGTCTCGGCAACTTGGCTACCGGCAGTTTCCTGGAGAAAATGTGAGGTCCAACCTCACAGTCGGAAGCACCCATCTGGGCTGTGCTATGACCAGCCTGCAATAACCCAACGTCGATCTCTGCAACCATTCGCGGAGACTACAGGCATCAGAGAACAATTCATTCACCGATGCGGGGATACCCAGTCTTCCAGAAGCCGATACCTTGGAGTGCAAGACGACTTTTTGTGTATATAAACATGTCCTTGCCGTGTCGGCCGAATGATGCAGCACAAGCCAGTCTCCAGTAGCATCACCGACTCTATTCGTCAAGATGAAGCTCCAATCGGGACTTTCCCTCCTATCCATCATCCTACCCGCATTGGGTGCTCCCACATACGACAGCTACGGCTCCGTCAACACCACAGTGCCAGCCCAACAACAACAACCCTTGATCGCACTCAAACCCCAGACCACATCTTCCCGAGACCTCGTCAACCTTGACGGCTTGTGGAAGTTCGCCCTCGCATCCGAGACAAACGAAACAGCCTCATGGACGGCTCCTCTGCCCAAGAAAGCCCTGGAATGTCCTGTCCCTGCTTCCTACAACGACATCTTCACAGACCAATCCATCCACGATCATGTCGGATGGGTCATTTACCAGCGCGAAGTCGTTGTGCCCCGAGGCTGGATGGCTGGGGAACGCTATATGATTAGAGCCGACGCCGCAACGCACAAGGGCCGGATCTACGTCAACGATGAGTTTCTTGTCGAGCACCAGGGCGGTTACACGCCTTTCGAAGCCGACATCACGCATCTTGTTGCCGCTGGGGAGAAGTTCCGCTTGACGATTGCTGTTGACAACACTCTCACCTACTCGACCGTACCGCCGGGTATGGTGACTGTTAGCCCGCAGACGGGGAAGAAGCAGCAGACTTACATGCATGACTTTTACAACTATGCTGGTTTGGCTCGCTCGGTTTGGATGTACTCTGTTCCCGAACAGCACATTGTCGACGTCACCATCGTCACCGGTGTTGAAGGCGAGACGGGTCTGATCGACTACGACGTCGAGGTCTCCAACAACGGCACCAACACTGTCAAAGTCTCCGTTGTCGACGAAGAAGGCAACGCCGTCGCCAACTCAACCGGCGCACAAGGAAAGATCGAAATCCCCTCTGTGAACCTCTGGCAACCCGGCGCAGCTTACCTCTACCAAGTCCAGGTCAGCATCGTCGACTCCGACGACAAGACCATCGACACCTACAGCGTCCCCACCGGCGTCCGCACGATCGAAGTCAAAGGCACAGACTTCCTCATCAACGGCAAATCCTTCTACTTCACCGGCTTCGGCGCCCACGAAGACAGCAACATCCGCGGCAAAGGCTTCGACCCAGTCCTCATGGTCCACGACTTCGAGCTGCGCGCCTGGATGGGCGCAAACTCCTTCCGCACATCCCACTACCCCTACGCGCAGGAGATAATGGAGTTCGCCGACCGCCAGGGCATCGTCGTGATCGACGAAACTCCCGCCGTAGGCCTGAGCCTGAGCCTGATGGGCGGCGTCCAGGGCGAAGCTCCCGCCAACACTTGGGGCCCTGACGGGCTGGACACTCACGCAGCCCACGAACAGGCCATCCGCGAGCTGATCCGCCGCGACAAGAACCACGCCTGCGTCGTCATGTGGGTCATCGCCAACGAGCCCGCGGCGCAAGAAGAAGGCGCGCACGAGTACTTCGAGCCGCTGGCCAAACTGACCCGCGAACTCGACCCCAGCCGTCCAATCTCGTACGCCAACCAGGGAGCCGCGACTTTCGAGACGGACTTGATCGCGGACCTCTTCGATGTGAACCTCCTCAACCGCTACTTCGGCTGGTACGAGCAGACGGGCGACCTCGAAGCCGCCGAGATCGCTCTCGAGGAGGAGCTGCAGGGCTGGGCGGACAAGTTCGATCGCCCGATGATCATGTCCGAGTACGGCGCGGATACCATCGCTGGGCTGCACAGTGTGGCCAGCGTGCCGTTCAGCGAGGAGTTCCAGGTCGATATGCTGGAGATGTATCACCGGGTGTTCGATCGTATTCCGGCCATGGCGGGCGAGCACGTGTGGAACTTTGCGGACTTCCAGACTTCGATTGGCATTAGGCGTGTGGATGGTAATAAAAAGGGTGTTTTCACCAGGGATAGGAAGCCAAAGGCTGCGGCGCATAGTCTGAGGACTAGGTGGACGAACATGGAGGCGAAGAAGTAGGGTTCTGTTGGATGCCGATAAGCACTGTCCCTTGGTCGGATGCTTTGCAGTCTCTGCAGTATGAATGATGAAAGATTCCAGCACCATCTCTTCTTCCAATTCACCCAGTACTTCCCTGGCATCAGCATGGTGTCACCCATCAAGACCGTCACTGCCAAACGCATCTTGAATGCTTCCTTTGCTGAAAGAAGAGTCTTTCTCCGCACCGACCCATGGCTTTCGAAGACGTCCGACTCCAAAAATTCTCTATTACGATCGAAAACTCGGTCCAAGTCACAAAGACTCCTCGCCATGTCCGGCTGAGGAGCAAAAGATGAACTCATCGTGAGATGAGTGATGCTGTGGAGAAACCCGGAGTCGAACCGGGAACCTTCTCCACTTAACATGTGCTATGAAGCACGGTGCTAAGAAGATGTCATACCGCTAGACCATATCCCCTCATCAATTGCTGTGAATTGATGGAGAAAATTGAGGTTGCGGTACTAATAATACTTAAACCGATCGAAGCTAGGGTCCCGCGAGAGAAGCACTGCTTGCGTCTGTTATCAAGGACGTTGCTGCAGCAAGTGGCTACGGTCATTGAGTTCAAGTGGCTCAAAAGTGTAGGGTGGATGTCTGACAGGTAACTCCTCGTGAACGTCCACTGCCTCTCTCTATCCAACTCCCCGTCGACATCCACTGACTCTCCAACTCCATCTTCAAAATCCACTCCTCCCCCAAACTGTAACTTCAGCTCTCACTTCCAAATCCAACTCCAACCCCAACCCCAACTCTCAGCGGTACACATAGCAAGCCGTGCACTTGAAGTGGCCCTCGATCGGACAGCGTTCCGGGCACAGGACAGGATGGTTCGTTTGATGGCACTTACAGCACGCCCTATAATTGTGAGCCATCTGTCAGCCTTCTCCTTTCCGCCGCGTTCATTTTTCGTCAGGTGAGGATGTATGCAATTGGTTTGTCTTACTCACCATGAGCCGCGTACAGGGCCTTGAGCGGATGCGACTGTGACTTGCGGCCGACGGGCCAAGGCCGGCGTGGAGTTTGGGTTTTGAGGGCGGTGGGGTCTGTTGGATGGAGGATTGTTTGGGGGATGGGTGGGGTTCTGGTGGGCGTGGCTTTGGGTTTGAGCGAAGGGGTAGGGAGGTTTGGGGATGGTGGTGCCGGCCCTGAAGGCTTGGGGGTAACGGTTGTTGTTGCTGGAGTAGGAGGACTGCATAGTGGAGTTGGGTGAATTTCTTTGGTTGTTTTGTGAGGAAAGTGGGATTGAGAGGGATGAGTGTGAGAGAGTTGTACGTGTTGAGATGGGATGATGCTTGTGTACTTACCTCTTGTTAGAACTGTGCGATGCTATCGCTCTCTTATACATCACCATGTTCAACAGGGCGACACTCAGAGCGACACTCAATCCGCCTCACTCGTTTTTCAAGGCACAGCTAAGCCATGATGATCTTTGATGTGACGACCTTGGAGCTCAACAAGTGGATCGGGCAATAGATGCTGTTGCCGGGAGTCACTGCCCGTGGCTCAGTGAGGACGTGTATCACAGGGCTCGGCAGTGGGTCTAGAAGACGACTGGTATTCGAGCATCCCGATCCAAACCGTGACTACTCTCGAGCAAAATGTCGCTCAACCAGATAGCAAGACGCCTGCGCCTCAACAGTCGATTCAAAGGGAGCCTCAGAGCTTGACAGGCCAGCTAGATGCCACGTTTGAGCTCTCCCAGCAAAGCAGCGTTCGATGAAGTCGGTGTATGATGTGGCGAACAGTGCCGGCCTCTAGGTTCCTGAATGCCTTCCAGGGACGACGTGCGCTGGAAACTGCTATTGGCAGGGAGGTGAAATACAGGACATCAAGCTCTGCCCCAAACACCACAGCTCCCTGACTAAGTGAGGCGATATGGCCTAGTGCGTGCGGCCGCAAGCTCAAGCAGGAGTCACTTTTTTGAAAGAAGAGAGGCCTGCCTGTCAATTGCACCAGTAACGTTCCAAGCTTCGCGAATGGAATTGTACTGAGCATCTCAGTCTCTGCGCTAGCATAAAGAGACATACCCAGTACAAGGCGGTCATGGGCGCAGCGTCTGGCCAGAAAATAACGCAAACACGTATGTACAGGAAAGGTGAATTAGCATGCGCCACGGAAACATGTCGAAGCATCAAAGGCAAACCGCACGTCATCGTAAATAAGAGAGTCGAGTCCAGATTTTGAGGCCTGGTCCCGAATGACGGGCAGTGCTGAAGGCGTCTATACTGTCGATGTGCCTTGGCCCGGCCAGGAGCTGCATTTCTTTTGCGGCATGGAAGTGCAGTAGTACGCACAAAGCCATGTGGCAAGGATCCAGGACCGTCATGGTGAGCGCCATTTCCGGGGTGACAGTCTGGGTACGGGTTGGCGATGCAGGGCAGAAGCATACTACAGGCTGTTTCAGAGCTCGATAGGTCTCGCGTGGTGTCACGAGAGGCAGGCTCAACCGGGTGGCGGGCGGCCTCGATTGTAATAAGCATGTCCAGAACTGAAGTAGGGCGCAGTGTTGAGCGGACAGCTTGTGCGATAATTTGTCTGTCATCAGTCAGTCAATCAGGTTAGCATGGAAGCAATAAGGCAGCAGAGGCAATGCTGTCGGTGGCAAATCTAACACGGCATCTATCACGACTGCGGCAGCTAGCAATATGAGGCCGGTAGACGTGACAACACACGAGATAGCAGGGCGATGAAGGGTGAGGTGAGGTCGGTAAGGTAAGGTATCTCAACGGTGTTGCATGAACTACGAGTGAAGTGGAGTTGAGGGTCAAGTGACGTCGAGGTTCGTTGACGAGGGAGCGCCTGGAACTTGACTGGAATGTTTTGCAGGGATTCCCGTGATCGACTCTTCTGCGGCTTCCACCTTGCAATCTCTCACACATCCTTCCATCGCACCAACGCATCACCGCATCAGCATCACCCCAGTCCTCCGCCTCCACCTCCACAGGCGTATCATTGCAAGGACTGCGACAACACCTCCACCGACACACTACTGTTGCGCGCGCACACCACGCTCGCACCCGAGCGTCCCATGAAGCACGCGACCCTTCCTTCCGCTCTCCTCCACCTCTAAGGCAGTTACCTCTCCCTCAGTCCTGACCCTTCAACACCCATCGACCAGTCGCCAATATGGCCTTCAACTTCAACTGGTCGCCGCTGATCGCCGACACCGACCGTGTGCGCGACATGCTTACAACTGCGCTGAATAAATCACCGAAGCCACCCATCATAGTTGACGACATCCTTGTAAACGAGCTGAACCTTGGATCAACACCACCCGAGTTGGAGATTCTGGAAATTGGTGACCTGGCCGAGGACAGGTTCAGGGGAATTTTCAAGATGAGCTACACAGGAGATGCGTATTTGACGCTGAAGACGAGAGTACAAGCAAATCCTCTGAACACATACCTATCGACAAAGCCGTCGTTCACGAACCCACAGCCGCTGGCGGCGAGTAGTTCACTTACGATTCCTTTGCAAATCACACTGTCGGAGATTCGGCTCTCAGGGTTTGTCATCTTGGTCTTTTCCAAGCAAAAAGGCATCACACTCGTCTTCAGAAACGACCCTCTGGAATCGCTCAAGGTCTCATCCACCTTTGACGCCATCCCATTCGTGCGCGACTATCTGCAAAAGACCATCGAGAACCAGCTTAGAGTGCTGTTCATGGAAGACTTGCCGGCAATCATTCACAAACTCTCGCTACGCATGTTCAATTCGGACTACCAGGTCGCAGACATTGTACAGCCGAAGAAGAACATGGCTGATCTTAGGGCACACGCTGATCCATTTGCAAGCTTGTCATCTCTGGACGAGGACGGCAGTGCTTCGTTTAGTCTGGACCCCCCAGCAGAGACCTTTGCAAGCTTCTCACAAAAGAACCTTCTGCGCTTGGCGGCGTTGTCAGAAAGCCAGCGGACCCTGTCTCTTTTCACTCCCAGAGTGAGAGACACTGTGTACCGGGCGTGGTCAAACGCCGGCGAGCGCAAGGATGCGGCATCGGGCACAGCCACTCCAACCTACAGAACTGCAACGCTGTCGAGGATACACTCATCACTGGGCAAAACCAGTACAGCCTCGTCTGTTGCGTCTGAGAGCTCGGGAGAAGCTGGATCTACCGCTTCAAGGCCCACGCTGCCGAGCATATCGTCTACGACCTCGCTCCAGAGTCTGGGTAATTCGCGATCAAGACCTCGCCAGCGGAAAAGGAAGAACAGAGTGGTTGATCTCCGCAAGAAAGCTGTGGAGAACGACAGCGGTGAGGCCGCAAGCGCAGCTGGCAGCTATGAGGACAGTGCAAGTGCAAGCGGCAGCCATTCGAATGTGCTCTCTGGTTCTGGATCACAGCCGACCAGCGAGGTTCCTCACGTCGAGCGTCAAGGCGACGTTGAGACACCACCTCGGAGCCCAAAGAAGACGGTCGGTAAAGACTTGCAAATTTCATCAGGTCTTACCGACTCAAACCCAATCCGGCCTCCTCTCACGCCGCATCAGAAGTCATTCCACAGTCTCGTAGACGACGATCTTACACCGCGCGCGTCCGTGGTTCTACCAAGTCGAGACGCAGAAAAAGAGTCTCGGCCTGAGCGACGCCATCTGCCTCGCATGCAGACGCTGCCCAAGTCGAAATCCGTTGACCTTCCTCGCTCCCAGTCAGAAGCCAACATCTCCAAGCTTGGTGCTTCTTTTGGCGAGGGTTCGACCGGAGGCATTCTCGAGCAGGCGTGGCTCATGAAGATGGCGCATGAAATCGCAAACCGCGTCGCGGAAGAGAAGTCGAGAGGCCACATGTGGCACGGCGCCGATTCAGACGATGCCAGTGGTGCCGAGGCACCGCCTGCTTACGTGTCTTGATTTTCGCTCTATTTTCTTACGCACCTTCACCCTTCCCGAGTTTTCTGCGCTCTCGAGCGGACTGACTGGCTGATTCGTTGGTTTCTTTCTTTCTAACGAACAGATGTCAATTGTTTGTTGCGATACCCACCCTTGACCTGGTACAGCATGGCGTTTTATGAGCGGGACTGTAATTACGGTATCGGCGTATACCTTCACCTTTGTAACGATTAGGAGCATGGAAGGAAATTGGGAAGATATTGTATACGGAACCACCTCACCGCTTACTTTGCAATCATTTAGTAGCCAAGCAACAGCCATCGAATTGAAACTCCAAAGGGCCTTTTGAAACTACACATCATGCGAGAAGAACGGAGGTCTTCCATCAGGATTGATCATAACACCAACACTAACCCTATCAGTATTGGAAGTTGTCTAGGAATCGCAGGTTTAGCTATCTTTCAGTATGGTACAGTGGGTTGAAGACATTGGGACCGCCATATTCCTATCCAAGTCCATTCCAACCCAACAGGCAACCATGCACCACGAACATGGCGGACTTTTCCGACGTTTTATGTATTGCCAAACCCATCTGCAACGAATAAAACTTTCAAGGCACAACGGTCTGCTCCTCATTCTCGACCACATTCTTCTCCTTCCCCTTCCCCTCCTCTCCCTCTCCCTCATCATCACCACCCGCCACATATCTCCCATCCTTCTTGGCCTGCTGTCCCTTCTTGCCCTCACCACCACCTTCACCCTCGTCCTTGTCCGCAGCAAGCAAAGCCTCCACTTTCGCCACTTTGTCGGCGGGGCTCTGCTTCTTGTCCGTCCGGCTGCCGACGCGGATGTCGCTCTGGATGCGCACCACGCCGTTGGCGTGCAGCAGCGTGTGCGCTTGGCCTATGATGCGCATGACTTCGTCCCAGGGCCCTTCTGCGCCGGTGAAATGTTAAAAACAATCAATCGTGTTTGTCTGCTGAGAACGTGGATTTCGAAAATTGGTTTTTGAGAGTTGAGGGGGATTTTCTCTTCTTTTATTTTCTTGACGTGACAATGTGACATTGTGACATTGTGTGGTTCTTTTGGATGGATTCGGAAAATGTGTTCTTACCTAGAGTCGTGCCGGCGCTGTGCATTGTGTATTCGATGTTTTTGGCCTTTTTCAACAGGCGTTGGACGGCGGCGACTTCGTTTGAGACGGAGGCGGTTGGGGTGCCGATTGGGATGAGGCAGAAGTCTGTTGGTTGGCGTGGAAGATGCTGTCGTTAATGAAAGGTTCGCTGTTGCAGACAATTTGAAGAAATTGGCTGATCGTGGGCTTATTCAAGAGTGTTGCAGGTGTGTTTTCTTTTTCTGTTCTTGAACGGCCTGTTATGGTGCTACAGTGGGGTTGGGAGGATCATTGGACGGTCGAGATGTAGACACAAGAGAATACTGTAGATGGCAGTTGCACTTACCAGCCAAACACGCAGACGGCGTGGGAAGTGAGGTGGGACTTGAATCGGCCATCTTCTTCAGCACGTGCTGGAGTTGTGGCGAAGAGTCCATTTACACAGCGAGAGCCGGAAATGGGAAAGCAATATATAGTGTACGACAACGATGATGATGATGATGATGATGATGACAGCAGGATGTGGTTAAGGGTAATTCGGCTATTTGGACGAAGAACGTTGAGTTCGGACGACGGCGGGGTCGGTTTACAAGGCACAGCAGGTGTTGTGTGCATGCGGCCTGGTGGGTACTCTGCGAAGATCCTAAGAAGCTTGTTGTCTTTCGTGCAGCACTTCCATTATATCACACTGCTAATGCGACTGCTGTATTGCCACGTGAAGTACGCGCGTGGCAAGCGAAAAGAGATGGAAAGATCATGCCACTGTGTGTCAAGACGTTGGAGAATTGACTTTTACCCTGTACCTTTGACATGGTCTCCTCCACGGCGCTGGCCTGACTGTGGTCGAGTTCAGCAGGTCGCCAATACTACGCCGAAACAAAAGACATCGCAATGTCACTTACAGCTTACTACACCAATGGTGAAATACCACAGCTCTCGACAACTCGGACCGACGAGCTTGTCTCCTGCAAAATCAAGTACCTTAACGAAGGCGGCGCCAATTTCATCTTCAGCATCCTCCAAGCCGGCACAGAACTTCCCACGTCGCTGAGAAGCAAGCTTCTGCGCTTACGCAAAGACCTCTCCCACGTACAGACCACCACGGAGCAAGTGGAGTCCTTCAATGCAAACTTCAGGCCTCTGTTCCCGCCAGATTGCCTCGTGCAGCCCGAACTCGTGCGCTTGAACGATGGCATGGCAGGAGCTTTGAATCGCGCTCTCGACACTCTCAACCGCCCGTCTCGTCGTGATCAAGACTTCTTACCCCATGACGAGCGATACGGCCTTTTAGTGACTGACATGAGGCCGGCGGCTGGCAAAGCAATGCTGGAGATCAAACCCAAGTGGCTCCTGCAGTCGCCCAACGCGCCCTCGAACGCCAAGCGCTGCCGCACCTGTGCACTGCGCGCCCAGCGAGCGACTCAAGGCAAACGCACTGCCACGGACGAACAGAGCAGCTGTCCTCTCGATCTCGTCAGCGAGCGTAAAGAGGACAGGCAACGAGCGGCGAGCAAAACAACGCGTGAGACGCAACTTGCAGACTTCCTCGCCGACGGCGCCCAGCCTCTGTTCGCAATCCTGCGCGACCAGCAGAAGTTCTTGGATCCGCGAGGTGTGTTGAGAGTTTCTGGCGCGGAGGCGATTTACGATCTTTGCCGTGCCATGACGTTACGCGATTGCACGCTTTTCGTCAGAGCTGGGACAGACGGTATTGAGGCTAGGTTGGGAGATCTTGATTTCAAACAGCCCGAGAAACTGGGGCGATGGAAGGAGGTAGAACGCCAGTTGATAGATGACGGCTGGTACGTCAATGCCGAAGCAGATTCGCTGTGGTGTGAGGAGACGATCTGTCGACTTTCGCGATATACTTGAGACCAAGATGGGTGTCTTCACGGAACGGCTGGGGTTTTGTACAGACGATGCTGTGACGATTGCGAGCAGGGAGAGTTTTCGTTTAGATTGCGACCCAAGCCAATCTATTTGAATCTTGACAGGCCATGACCTGCAAGTAGCACGCGATGAGGCGTCGCAGACATGCAGACTCATCCGCAATTTTATTGTATTCCCCCTTGGCCCGCACTTGCGCACGTGTGAAATACTAGTAGGATGTTCAGCGTGTGTCCACAACACCAAACTCTCTATGCGGGACATCCCTTAGTCCACACACAGCAAGGTTAGGAGATACATGATGATTGAGCCCACAGCGGGACCCTGCTCACGGAATAGGAAGGATTAGACGTGAGGGTGAATTAATTCGACTCATGTCCGTGACAACGACAATAACGACACGACCGAATAACAGAACTGGTGCATACCACAATCTCTCGAGCTCTGGGATCTGTACGCGGCCTTTTATCCTTCTGTCTACTCAGGCGCTCTTAGAAGGACGGGAAGGATTCGACCGCTTCCCGTAGGAGCCTAGGAAAACAAGGATTGACGGAACCCCCCGATCCGGACCAGGAAAAGATCGATTTTCGAAAAGCTAGAGAAAGCGTCATGTCATGTCATTCATGCGCGGTGCGTCTTTCATGACACTGTGACAGGCGCACCACGCGTGATAGGCTCGACATGCTATAGCTCTCGAAAGTCTAACTCAAACGTGGGATATAGACTCATATAGTGCGTGCGTAGGCACAGCGCAGGCTGCGCAGCAACTACGTAGTGGATGGACCATTCAATACGCCCCTGAACAGTAGGTACACCACGAGAACACAGTCCTCCAGGAATCCCACCAGCGCCATCTGCATCGGCCATCGCGAGCTGCATCTGCCATCTGGGCGGCAGCCACAACGCTTGGAAGTCTTGTCCATGCGCCGCGGCTCTGGGAATCTCGCGGCTTCTAAGAAGCTCTCGCATGCGACTAAGAGGGTCTTCACGGCCTGGCCGCCAACGCCGGCGCCACCGATTTGGATTTTATCTTCGGGGGCTTGCGTCGGCGTCTACACATCGATGGTCTAGACAGTAGACGGCGACTCTGCAAGACTCTTTCTCGAGACCGTGTCGTGCGTGTCCAACTCGCCGCTGTACGGTCGAATGGAACGTGGCAAGGACGATCGATAACCACCGTGCTGCATGCCCGTCCACATCTGGAAACAAACCATAATGATCAGCGAGTAGCGCGGTCCGGCGGTGACGTCCCAAACGACCGAGACAAGGGCTCACGGGGTCTATCGCAAAAAGGTGGGCCTTGACGGCCTCGAACCATTGGCCCGACACGCGTGCCACATAGAAATGCCGATAGCAGGGCTACGAAAGGTTGTCGTCGCACAGCAGCAACTCAGTAGTGCCACCACCGTCTCCTAGCTTGCTTGCGCTCCTCGGTCCCGACGTGAACTGTTTCTACACTACTCTTCTTTCCTCTGTCTTGTTCGCACGAGCTTCTTCCGTCGTCCTTCAAGACAAGACTGCGATTCCCAAGACACAGGGGACGCCCAACGACGCCAGGTGAAAGTCCAATCCTACGAGCTTGGCGAATCGGAATCCTCGATCCTTCCCAAGGAAATACCCACACCACATCGACATGTCGAGAGAGCGTTCGGTCAGTCCGGTGGGGACTTCCAAGTTCGAGAAGGCGTATGCGCCCCCATCGCACAGCATCAGGTCTGCGGCGTCTGCAACTTCCCCAACGGCCAGTTCAATCGCCTTTGATGAGCGGCGCAATGGCTTTCACTACAGCAAACCCTCGCAAGCTTCAACAGCCAACAATTCCGTCTTGTCGACAGACCACAACCATGCCTATTCGACAGCTCCCACAAGTCTTGAGAACTCTCCTACAGAAAACACCGTCCAAGGACTGCCACACGACAAGACCACCAAGCCACCTGCAATGAAACGACGACAAACCCACAGCTCCAACAGCGCAGAGCACAGCGTCAACGTAGTCGACCCAGACGAATGGTTCGCACGCTTCCGCTCCGACTCCGCCGACCAGCACGAGCACATCTCCGACGAGTGTCCCGACCGCGCGACCCTCGCGGCAGCCTACAACATCCCCATCTACGCCGCCGACGGCACGCCCATGCCCTTCGGCCGCCTCTACCACCAAGCGACCGCCCAGCACACGCGACAACTCATCATCTTCATCCGCCACTTCTACTGCGGCGCCTGCCAGGCTTACCTCAAAGCGATCAGCGACAACATCACAATGCAGGAATACTTCTCGATCCCGACGCCCACGAGCATCGTCGTCATCGGCTGCGGCCACCCGGAACTGATCCCCTTCTACAAGCTGAAAACAGGCTGCCCCTTCCCCATCTACGCCGAGCCCACGCGCGCGCTCTTCAAACGCCTCGGGATGGTCTTGTCCGTCAACATCGGCATGAAACGCCCAGAGTACATGAAGGACATCTCGCCCGTCGCCTGGGCCGCCGGCCAACTCACCACCATCCGCCACGGCGTCAAAGCCCGACAGGCCGAGCTGAACAAGTCGAAGATGGAGGCGTCTGAGCGCCGCAAGAGGCAGGCGGCGCTGGATAACGATGTCGCGCAGTTGGATGCGATCGAGGAGCAGCAGGCCACCGACGCCATGTCCGCCGCCAGCGATGACAAGCTAGCCATCCGCAAGCGCGATGTCGTCAAGGGGGGCAACATCTTCCAGATCGGAGGCGAGTTCTTGTTCGAGGAGGGCGAGGTCATCTGGTGCCATCGCATGAAGAACTACCGCAATCACGCCGAGGTGTCTGTCATCAGGCGCATGCTCGAGCTCGACGATTGACTAGATGTGTGTTATGTCGAAGGGGTTTGAAGCGGGCGAAGTAGGTCAGGAACAACAACGGATCGTTGGAAAAATTCGCTCTGCTTTTGCATTCTCGCTCGCTTGAATAACCTTGCGGGTGAAGAAGAGCCGAGAGCTGCGGGTTGAGACAGGCTTCTTACCCGTGTCTCCGGATCTGCAAGAACCCAAGTCGGCACAACACAACACAGGATTGGGAACACCCAAGGACGCCATTTCGAAAGTGTGCGGAGAGAGATTCCGCCAAAAAAAGTGAACTATATCTCTGTCTCTACCGCCACAGCAACGCGTGCGGTTGAGAAACTTGGAGGAATCTGCGTTTTCCATTATACGGAAGAAAGGGAGCGAGGCATTCGCATGTTTGAACTTTGATGTTTGCATTACTGCTATGATCGATACCCAACTGCAGTCGACGAGAAGAAGGGGCATGAGGAGGAGGAGGAGGAGGAGGCGAAGCACAGGGAATGCCAGGACAAGACGAATGCTTGCACATAAAGGATGATGTTGTGTACGAGTCGCGGCGCTTGCAATATATTTTTACGATTTTTATGAAGAAGAAGAAGAAGAAGATGGATCGGAAAGCTGTACATGGACGACATCAGAAGAAGAAATACACTCAGGTCCTTGCCTAATATACCAGAAATGAGAGTCGAATACAACAGGGTTGTTGTACTGTAATCATTCACCGAAAATGTATTAGCAATCTTGAAGAATTTACTCTAGAAGCCGTAGGTACATGTAATGTTGATGAAGAAAGGGCGGCAATTGCTTCAATCTTGATCTGCGCGGTTTCTTGGCGATTCCAACTCTCCACTTCATCTCTCCCGCCGTTTTGTCTCTCCACGCCTGCATCTCATCTATCGTATACCCACTCTCGACTTGCCACGGTCCGCTGGATGACATGATTGCGAGCTGATTACAACGTCTTCACATGAGAGATGCATTGACATACGACTGAAGCGTTGTGCATACGATGGGTATGGCGGTGAGGCGGCTGTTATCGCCCACAAGGAGGTACTGTAGCTGTATGCGTCTACGAACAAGTCGCTGATGTGAAGTAGTGAATAGACGATGATCTAGATGATGAATCTGCGGCTTGTCGTCAGGGCATCTACATAGCAAAAGGAAATCCAAGTCACTCAATGGCGGCTCCACTAATGGCTTACTGTATGGGACTCAGGCGCTGCAATTGCGAAGGCGATAGATCTAACGGCTTTCCAACGCCTCCCGCAACCTCGACCTGCTCAAGCATTTGAACATGCACAACGAGGCCTGCAACTACAACAGGTACTATCACTGCATGCTCATCATACAGGCAAAACAATGGGTTTCCGGAATACTTGACTATCTAGTTCGGTACAGGTAGGCGACCAACTGGCTACTGTCAAGTGCAAGCCTCAATGCCATTGTTGAAATACAGCAGTTGAGCGTGAGGACGTTTCTACCATCCATGTCTCACCCATCCAAGTCAGTCAAATCTACCCTCGCATGACGGCCAACTCACCTAGGACAACATAAGCAAGACATCAACAAGCAGAAAACCATGTCCACTCTCCGCGCGCTGCGAAGTTGAACGGCCTCGAGTTCAAGTCCAACTGTTCTTGCACAGACACACCCACACTCTTTTGCTCACTCTTTCGTCTTTCCTCTCCATGGCTATCCAGAACACCACATTCGGCCTCAGCACTCCAAGCACTGCAGCTGACAGCTTCCCTTCCTCTCGTTTCAAGTCACCTTCGCTGCCGCCGCAAGCTACCGCTCCTTCGCCATCGTCCGTTTACAGCCAACGATTCCTCCCTCAGCGCGAAGTAACCAGCACCATGACCTCCAGCAGCGAAAGAAGAAGCATTTCGCCGCCCTTGGCCGAACGACCTGATGATCCAGCAGTCAGAGACTCGCCGGTCTCCGCTCGCTCCATCTCCACACCTCCTCTTCCTCAGATTCCCGGCAGCCCAACGAGCATGAAACCGCTACCAAGGCAGCCACCTAATGTCGTCCACAACATTAATGGCTCAGTGCCTCCAAAGAATCCAGAGCGCTTCACCAATGGCCGCATGTCCAACATGACTTTCCGTGCCCCCGACAAGCCTCTGGTAAACGACAAGCGTCGATCCAACGCCACAACCACCACCTTCGGTGGCCGCCGTGTTGAATCCATGGCTCCTAGTTACACATCGACTGTCACACCAAACAGACATCGCAACAGAACTCCCGGCCCGTTCGATCGTATTTCAACAGAGCCCAACTTCGCCCAGCGAGTCTTTGATGCCGGCAAGACGGATCTACTCTACGAGGTCAACGAGAGCACACGGTGGCCCTGGAACTTTGAGGACGTCAAGCATGGTGTTCTTGATCTGACCACTCTCGCTCGCATGCAACAACACGTCCTTCAGCAAAAGCTGGTGGCACAAGTCAATGCTTTGGGCCAGAAAGGCGCGTGGATGGAGATTGGTGTTGGCGAGACGATGAAGGAGTACTGTGAGTTTCGTCTTCCATCTCGACCGCGATGATCTGATCACTAACACCCTCATCCCCACAGGCCAAATCACCCGCGACATGGACTACATGACATCAACGGCGGCCTCCCGCCCCAACCCAACCAGCAACCCCTTCCTGATCTCCACAACCGACCTCCTCGAAGCCCAACTCCTCGAAGAAGGCGGTCTCATCGCGCGCAAAGGCGGCGCATCACCCTCATCCTCCAGCGCCAGCAACGAACCCAGCTCGACCGACTTTGAAAAACACATTGCGCGCCTACCCTACGCCCCCGAACCCATCTCGCCCTGGCGCGGCGCCCTGCGCCGTTGGTTGGCGATAATCTCGTCGGCGATCGCGCTGCTCCTGCCTTTCCTCATCATGATGCTCGTGCCGACTTTCGCCAGCAGGATGGCGACGACGTGCGGCATGATCGCCGTGTTTGCTCTTGTCGCCGCTGCCAGCGAGATCGAGACGCGGCGGGCGGTGGCTTACTTGCTCGGGTATGGAGGCTTGCTGATCGTGTTTGGCGGGCTGGTGCCTCCTGTCGACATGTGGAATGGGCTGCAATCGGCCGGAATGCTGATAACTTGAGAGAGAGAGAGAGGGAAAGACAATCACCTCTCTCTTTCCACTGCGGCTGCTTTTCTCCCTGCTTATTTGAGCCCGGCGCTACGGATCTAATTCTTTCATCGCCGACCGGACCGGACAGCCTGCTGAATGGCTTCTATGCGATTGCGAATCGACGATGCTTACGCAAATCCTGGACTACTGGATCCCATCTCGTTGTTGCACTTTTTTCTTCCGTTTTCTGTCGTTGTTATTCGTTTCATTCCGCCGACACGAAGACTTGGTCTAAATCACACCACACCACACCACACCTATCTACCCACCTACCTGGACCTGGAAACCCAACCCTTTTCATTTTCTTCTACTCTGTCAATATCTTCCCTTCTTGTCAACCTTCCTTTAACTGTCAAATATCCTTTTTCCTTTTTTTCCTCCTGTCGTCACCACATGAAGCATTTGGCGTTTGCGCAGGGGACCAAACAAAGAGGCCGAGCCCGCCTACAACATCTTTATCTATTTTTCCTTTACCTGTCCGGAAAACCTCACGCCACATTATAGCATCCTTACCAGATGTGCTAGTATATGGAAACTAGCAAGAACTATTAGTAGTAGTAGTAACTTTTATTTTATAATTTTTAAATATTGGCTTGGAAATCAATCGAGGCCGAATCACTACAATCTATCGTACACACACACAATCAATCAATCTTCTCAAAATGCTCTTGTCATCTTTCGCAACTTTGTGATCCCGAATGGAAAAAAATGTAAATGATCTCTTGAGACATTCTTTTCTATACACATAGATGACCCCTAACGAACACAAAAGTTTTACACGCCAAAAGGTAATATCAAAGGCCCAAAAAAAAAAGGAAAACGCCTAATCCTTCTTCTCCGCCATCCATCTAAGCCATATTCCCGAACGCCCTCTTCTTCCTCCCCTTGCTCAAATCTTCCTCTTCAAGCACAGCTTCATCGACAAACTCGCTCTTCTCATTCTCCCTCGCCTCGACCCCCAGGATCCCCAACCCCGCCAGATTGAAGCCCAGCACCCTCCTCTGCTGCCCTTGCCACTCTTCATACGCCTCGAGGATCTGCGCCAGCGGCTCGCGCAGCGCCCCCGAAGAGACGACCTGCGCCATGTGCGCTTGCAGCAAAAAGTACGTGACGCGCCACGCGAGCTCCGGGTGCAAGCGGGCGCGGAAGAAGCGGGCGAGGAAAGCGAAGAGGGTGGGGAGGGTGGAGAAGGGGAGTACGAGCAGAGCGTCGTTGAGGGCCGGGGGCGGGATGCGCTGGAGGGTTTTCAGCAGGTGCTGCTCGGCGGAGATGTTGCCCAGGGCGAGGAAGACGGGATTGCGCTGCGGGAAGGCCAGGTTGGGGTTGCGCAGCTTGTCGGCTTCGTAGCGCTGCATGAGCTCGTGGTCTTCGGCGCAGACCTCGAGGGCTTCCATGAGCTTCTCGCCGTGCGTGAGGGTCGCGATGGTTTGCTTGGAGGCGGCGGCAACTTCGTCGTCCTGCAGGTTCTCTTCGTCGCGGGCGTCGCGGTCGAGGTTCTGCGCGAGGGTGGCTTCGTGCATTTCCTCGAGTTCGCGCTCGCGCTCTTCTTCGAGGAAGATGAGGTCGTCGCCGACGGCCCACACGCGGATGGACTTGTCGTGGGAGGCGGTGATGACGGACTCGCCGGTGCGCGAGAGCGTCATGGCCCAAATCTCGCCGTGGTGGCCGTCGAACTTTTGGATCTGCTCGAACTTGTCGCCGTCCCAGGCCTTGAGGACGCCGTCTTTGGAGGCGGAGAAGAGGGTGTGTCTTTCTTCTTGCTCGACTGGGTGTGGGATGAAGGCGACTTGCATTACGCTGTCTTGGTGGGCGAAGAAGGCTTTGTGGCAGTCGCCGAAGTCGAGGCCCCAGACGCGGACGTTCTTGTCGGCACTACATGTGGCGATAAGCTTGCTGTCGGCGGAGATGGAAATGTTCAGCACAGGGAGCTTGTGGCCGTAGAGTGTGAGGAAGAGTTTGAGGGTGTCGTTGAAGTAGACTTTGACGGTGTTGTCAAGAGTGCTTAGTGCGATAAGCTTGCCATCTGGTGAGAAGCAGAGCGACAGGACGTCGTCTGCCACCTTCAGCTCTCGTGTTTGGGTGAGCTTCAGGCGTTGTGTTGTTCGTCGTGTACCAGGAATGTTCTCGTCAACCACGTCGAAGCGCCAGAATTTGGCGCTCTTGTCGGCACTACCTGTCACCACGCTGCGACCGTCGGGGTTCACAGCAAGCGTCCAGATGGCACCTTCATGTGCCTGGATTGTCTCGATCAGAGTGCTGGTGCTGATGTCGTAGAGCTCAAGCTCACCAGTCTTGGTTCCAACTAGTACGATCCGGTCGCCAGGAAGGAAAGCAGAGCAGAGCGCTTGGCCACACTCGAGAGTTCGTAGACAGGTTTGCGACTTCAAATTCCAGACCTTGAGCTGACCACTGGATGCTGAGGCCAACATTCGGTCGTCTGATGAAAGTGAGAGTGTGCGAACATCGGTCCTATGTCCTGGAAGCTCCACGGCTAGCGAGCGGTTGTATTCTGGGGCTTCCCGGCCGGATGCCAGCTTTTGATGGGGCGTCACTGTGTAGACTTCCACCTGGTTGTTTGTCGTGGAAGTGAGGAGTTGCAGGTTCTTGTTCGAGCGGCTACCGGCGAGAGACCAGTCCACGGAGCGGACCTTGCCACCAGTACGCACGATCACGTATGATACAAAGACATCACCCACCTCGGGCGTGCCCACCGCGTCTTCGGCCTCAGGAGCGAGAGTCTCTCCTGAGGCAGCCGCCTTCTCCCTTCTTCTCCTCTTCTTGCGCTGCATGTGCCTGTGTACCTCCTCGTTGGATCGAATCCGCCAAAGCTCCACAGCCTTCTCCGATCCGTGTACTGCGATGTAGTCCTGTCTCGGGTGGAATACAATACCAGTGGTACGGTCCTTGCCCTGCCTGTGAAGGATGCCCTGGCTCTTGAGAATATCCACCTTCTTGCTTTGCGCTGCGATGCTAGATCCGAATTCGGCAAGTCCAGCTAGATCCAGACTCCAGACCTTGAGTTCGCCATCGTTGCCGGCTGTGATACATCCATCGCCGTCCGGGTTCATACCAAGAGCCCAGCACTCTCCGTTCGTTTGTGCGACATGTGTCTCAATACAGTGAGGGCTTTGCAAATCCCAGAGTTTGACCAATGCGTCCTTGGATGTGGAAAGCAAATATTTCTCTTCAAATTCTTCATCGCCCGCGCTGACGTCGACAGCCTCGTCTGTGTGAGGGCTTTGCGATCGCGAAACAGGTGTACGCACGAAAGCCAGGCCGGTGATTTGATCCTTGTGTCCGCGCAGTCTGTACTCGGCGGCTTCGGAAAGCAGGTTCCAGACGATGATGTCCGTGTCTCTCGATCCACTAGCAAGTCGCGCTCCCTCGGTGTCGAATTGAAGGTGCATGACGGCCGAGCGGTGTCCGTTGAAACTGACGACAATCTGTCCAGAAAGAGCATCCCAGATCCTGATCGCGCCATCTGCGTGGCCAACGGCAACCAGATCAGGCTGTGCGGCGCATTGCGAAATGCAGGTGACGGCGCTACGGTTGTCGGTGTCGTTCCATCTTGAGAGTTGTTCGCCCTTCTTCACGTCCCAACAAATGACATCTTCGTTCGCGCCGACATATGCCTTTCCGGCGCCTGTCGACCGTGCGCTGGCGGTTTTGGACGAGGATTCCGGTGCCCAGACGCAATTGGAAGAAGCTGTGCAAACCGTGCCGAAGCTAACGGACGGCTCGTATTTTCTGTGGTTGTTAGTTATTGCTACACAGATGTCATGAAGTGTCAAGGGCGAAAGACATACCTGTATGATCTCACCATGGTTGGTAGAGGAGGATGGTCGACGAAAGGTCAATCGTAACCTTGAACTTTTTGCGACTCTCAAGTTATCGCTTCTTTAGCGCTAGATCTGGTGGTCTTATGGAAGTTTGCAGGCGAGTGGGTGGCTCCATAAGCTCAATCAGTCTACAAAGATCAGATCGGTGCCAGAATGCGGGGTGCATAGCCCTCCCGTCTCCGTGGCAGCTGCGTAATGCCAGCATTGGGGTACTGTAAGTGAAGTAAAGTACTATTGCATGCTGCTATACTATACAGGTAACCAAACCGACACTTCCACAACCACACACTCCGCTGAGAGGCAACACACACGGTCACTACCGCCAGTATGCTGCTCCTCGACTATCAGAACGTGCTCATCGAGTCGATCCTCAAAGACCGCTTCGCGCCGGAGTATGCCTTACCTCAATGATGATACACAACAATCAACACACCCAGTGCCCAATCCACTGACCAAGATCCTCCTTCTCGCAGCGCCACCCCGACCGCCATCGACCAGATCGTCTCCGACTTCGACAACGTCACCTTCCACATCAGCACACCCGAAACCAAGACCCGCATCCTCATCTCGACCAGCATAAAATGCTACCGCGAGCTGGTCCAGTACGGCGCCGATGAGGTCCTGCAGCGCGAGTACGGCCCCTACATCGTCGCCCCGGAGCAAGGCTACGACTTCAGCGTGCAAGTCGACCTCGAGAACCTGCCCGAGAGCCAAGAGGAGAAAGACGATCTGGTGCGGCGCATCAGCCTGCTCAAGCGCAACGCCATGGCCGCGCCCTTTGAGCAGGCCTTTGACGAGTACGCCGCCCTGCACGAGGAGGCCAGCAAGTACACGTCCGAGTCCGCGCCGCAGGGTGTGCGGGAGGGCGGCGGCGTGCGGGCCATCCACTACCGCGACGAGGAGGCCATCTACATCAAGGCCTCGCACGACCGCGTGACGGTCATCTTCAGCACCGTCTTCAGGGAAGAGACAGACCGCGTCTACGGCAAAGTCTTCCTGCAAGAATTCGTCGACGCACGGCGCCGGGCGATCCAGAACGCCCCCCAAGTGCTGTTCCGCAACGACCCGCCGCTCGAGCTGGAAGGACAGCCTGGCATCAAGGCCGGCAGAGGCGATGTTGGATACGTCACATTCGGTAAGAAGAAAGAATTATATGCTCGCGCATCCGTAATTATTTTGCTCCCCACTAACAAAAAAACAATGCTGAAGTCCTCTTCCCCCGCCACCTCACCCCAGCCCGCCGCGAAGAAGTCATCTCGCACATCCAGACCTTCCGCGACTACTTCCACTACCACATCAAGGCCAGCAAAGCCTACATCCACAGCCGCATGCGCCGGCGCACCGCCGACTTCCTGCAAGTGCTTCGCCGCGCGAGGCCCGAGGCCGAGGAAGGCGCTGCCAAGGAGAGGAAGACGGCGAGTGGTAGGACGTTCAAGGTTGGTGGTTGAAAAAAAAATGGAAAGGTTCGTTGCGAATGTGGGAAAATCGAAAAGTCTCTCGATTTCCGATGGAGAGGGAGAGAGAGAGAGAGAGGGTGAGGAAGCGGCCACTGCTTTTGGTCTGACGAAAGTATTATGTAGATAGAGCTCTCCGAAAAGAGAACTTGCAAGTATTTTTGTGATGGGAGAAAAAAAAAGGAGAGGATTGTTGTCATGTGTTCCGGAATCTTTCACACATTAGCAGCTGTATCCTCTGGAGATGCTCTTTGAAAAGCGACCCAGTCTGCCGAATGAAACCCCGATTCCAACACATCCATCCGGAAATCTGGTACCCTACAGGTGGAAAGGGACGGGGGAGGTTTAGGTAAGGAGAGGAGAGGACATCTATCAAGTATCTCAACCAGGTAAACGCACATATTAAATGAAGAAAGCCGAGACGTAGACACTGCACGAATTTTGGTTTCGGATTGATTGGTTGATTGGTTGGTTGGTTGAATTGGTTGAATTGGTTGATTCGAATTCATACATTACTTCGCGCGCCGGCTCTCCATCTCACCTCTCCTTTTGCTCCTTCTCTTTCCCACCACCAACCCCTTTTTTTTCCCGAGTCGATATGTTGAAGAGAGCAAGGTCAAGGTTTAAAGGTCAAGGGGAAAAGCCGCCAGTCTGTCTATCTAAGCAGAGAGTAACGAAGGAAAGACGAAAAAAAGAGGAGAAAGGAGAGAGCAAAAGCAAAAGGGGGAAAAAAGCTGTGACAGTCGAACAGCGAAAGAACCGTGGACTTCAAGAGAACCACTTTTGGGAATCAAAAGACCAATAATAATAAAAAAGGCGTCCTCCTCTTTGGCAGCAAGATGACTTCAACATCTTCCTCCTCCTCCTCCTCCTCCTTAGGCCGTTAGTCAGATCATTCTTTCTATTTCTCGCTCGCTGCTCTGAACTGGCAAAGCACACGCAATCAACAAGCCTCCAAAGCCAACAACAAAAAGAGGAAATCGGTGGTAAAAACCCACTCGACTCCCTCTCGTAAAACGAATCGCAATAAACTTGTGATCCTCTTTTCCACAGCAAGAGCGCCCTAAAACGCCTCGCCAAAGAACGAAGAAGAATTGAAAGTCCAACAAGAGGCGAAATTTCGAGACGGCAATGAGAAAACCAAAAAGGAAAAAAAGGCGTATTGGCCAGCTTTGACGGAGAGAGAAAGGAAACAAGGTTAATGGTAGAGTCTAAGTAAATAAGAACAAAATGTGAAAGACGGCATGGAGGCTTTTCCCCCGGCGGCTGCGGAGCCAGACCGGTCTCCCATGCTGAAGACGAAAAATGAACAAGGGGTGTAGTGTAGTGTGTGTGTCTGTGTCGTGTCTGGGGTCGTTAAGTCGGCGTTAGTGCGAGCGACCCCTTTATCTTTTCATCTTCTTGGGTCGCTACGCTTTTTGCTTGCATCGCATCGCATCTAACACCACCACATTATAGGTGCGGTGGTGAGTTCTTCTTCTCCTCAAGCCCTCCCAGGAGTTCGCTGGGCGGGATGCGGTTGAGGTTGGCGTTGCCGCGGTCTTTGCTCATGGGGACATAGCCCTCCCGCTTTCTGCGGAATCTTTCCAGCAGGATGCCGGCGACGACGAGCATGAAGATGAGGGCGAGCGCGATGGCAAGGCCGATCAACACGATGAGGCCGAGAGCGAGGCGGTTTGACTTGGCGCCGCGCAAGAGACCGGACGGGTTCGACACGAACATCTGGGACATTGTGCCGGGAGAACCATCGGCTTTGTTGGCGAGGACGAAGGGAACGGTGGTTGTGCCGTTGAAGAGGGCGACACTGGCATTGCCTGCAGAAGCGGTGTTCACGTTGCCGCTGAGCATGAGGACCTGGTTAGAAGGCACGAGGTCGGTGCCTTGGTGATTCTTTGTCACGGACAGGACTTGGAGACCGCGGACGGTAGTGCCTTCTCCGAGATCGGAGACTGCAGACCATGCACCGTTTTCGTACTTGGAAAGATATCCGGTGTTGTCTTCCGCATTGCTGCCGGCAGCCCACCATGACTTGTAAGAGCCATCAGCGGTAGTCAGAGCCATGATGGGACCAGGGAGGCCGGAGGCGCCTTCGAAGGTCTCGTAGTCGCCGTCTTTTGCGTGGTAGATCGCCATGGTGGTCGAGTTGCCCTCGATAGTCAAGTTGCCGGCGATGATGAGATCATTGTTGGAGATCCAGATCATCCTGTTGATGGTACCGGTAAGGCCGCTGCCAGGCGTGTTCCACTGCTGAGCCTCGGTGTCGTAGTAGCACATGGTACGGCAGGTAAGAGCACCGGCTCTGTCAAAGTTGCCTCCAACGTAGACACTGGTGGACTCTGGCTGAGTGGCTACAGCATTGACGACGACGGCGTCACCTGTAAGTGCGGGAGGCTGTGACGAGGCAAAGTCACCTGTGGTAAGATCGATCACGACAAGCCCGTTGACATCGGTGTCGGCGATGGCACCTGTCACAGCACCACCAGCATACAGAAGCGTGTCAATTGTGTCCATGCCGACGAAGATGGAGCTGGCATCCAGGCCAGTCACACCGGTGATGCGCTGTTCCGAATCGGTATTGTTGATGAAGACGAGATTCTCGACCGTGGATCCGTCGGATGCTTCTGCGGCGAAGCTGCCACCAAGGATGGTGATGTTCAAATTGTTCTCGCCGTAGAAGAGACCGCCATAGACGCCCGTTGCGTTGGAGCTGGTGTCCGCGTTCAAAGCACGCTTCTCCATCTCCGGAGAAGCAGACGAAGCTGGCTGGATCTTGAGTCCAATACTTTGCAGCGAGGGTTGACCGGAGCCTTCGAGCTCACATGCACCGCTGAGACCGAGAAGCTGGGTGGAGAAAGATCCGCCGTACAGAGGGCCAAATCCATCGACATATGTGTGTGAGATCAGCTTGCCGGACACAGAGATGTCAGCATCCGGAATGTTTTGAAGCCAGTTGCCACGGCTCGGGACCCAAATGGCAAGTCCAGAAGCGCTGAAACTCTTGTGATCGCCGAATTCCCTGACGGATGTGAAGGCACCAGAAACGGCAATACAGCTTTCGTTGACGCCACGGGTGATATTGAGAGCGACAGGATTGATGTTGAAGACTGGTCCATCAACACCTGCTCCAAGAGTCGACCACGTGCTCGCAGATGCATCGTACGCCGCGACGCTGTTGAGACCTTCGACAGTGTTCTCGGCAGTGTTGGTGAAGTTGCCGCCCATGTACAGCATCGAGCCGTTCTGGTACATGCACTGCACTTCAGAGTTCAAACCGCCGTCAGGCAGGGCAGTCACGTTGTCGTCGACTTTCATGATGTTGGAGATACCGTTGCCGCTGAAGTTACCAGCGACATATACATCGTTGTCGACCGTGGCGACTGCATGTATGAGAGCGTGATCGCGCAGTTTCGTACCAGCAGCAGTGATGGGAGACTTGGTGAAGTCGGTGCTGACCTCAGCCTGGTTTGGGTCGTATTCGAACAGACCGTTGAGGCCACTGGTAGAGTTGATGAGCTCAAAGCGCACCCTTTGAGCAACAACCGTAAGAGGTGTGGACTGGTTCGCGACTGGAGAAAGTGTGACCGAAGGACGGAAACCGTCGGACTCGGCGTCCACATAGCCATAGTAGATCTGGTCGAACTTGTCGTAGTTGTTAGTTTGGAAGAAAGTGGTGCTGACCGGCCCATCTTCGGAAGTCATGGTGCCAGTGAGGTTGACCTGACCACGAGTGGGACAAGAGCCGTCTTGTAGACAGCCGGGCGTATACACAGTGACCGAGTAATTTCCAGACTGGCGAATGTTCGGGGTGAATGTCACCGAAGTGTCGTGGTTTACCAGCTCCGAGTTGACGATGAACGCAGTCAGGAAGTCTGAGCTCGTCTGGTCACCGTTCGGAGTCCTCTTCCACGTGCCGTTATCAGGGCTGCTAGAGGAGCTGGAGATTTGTTCGGCATTGTTGCAGCGAGGCTCGTTAAAGTCGTTGATGGCGAACGCGAAGATTTGGTCTTGGTAAAGCTCGATACCAGACAGACCACCTCCATTTCCATACCAGTCCACGATGTTGATCCTGAAGGAGTCCATGCCAACTGGCGGCTCAAAGTGGAAGTCCTGACCAGTAGTGTTGTGCGCAAGCGGGCAGCGAGAAGAGCAAGATTGGTTGTTGCCGTCAGCGTCGTAATACTGCATTTCCAGAATACCGCCACTGTTCAGATTCTCAAAGTAAAAGGTCTTTGTTCCACGGCCTTCCTCCTCGGTGTTGAAGAGTCGTAGCTTGGTTGGGTTGAAGCCGAATGCGTAGTCGCCTTGCCAGTAGCCGGGAATGGCATCTTCGAGGAGCCATGCGTTTTGGGATTTTGCGCTGCAGATGATGCTGTAAGGATCGCTGAAGCCGTCCCTCGAGGTCGATCCCTCGGATGAGATGTTGCCAGAAGACAGGTTGATGACTTGGATATCGGGCTCTGTCGGGGTCGAGGTGTTACCGAGACCGCTGAAAGAGCCACCAAACACAATGTTTCCGGCCGAATTCTTCGCGATTGAAGATACTGCTCCGTTGAATCCAGCAAAAGGCAAGTTCGTCCATCCAGTAGTCCAAGCCATTGCGTTGGTCGAGTTGCCACCCATGAAAGAACCTCCCACGTACACGGTACCCGATTCATTATCGCAGTAGAGAGACCTGACCTGCCCACTCAGCCCGGGCAACGCCGTCACCTCCTGCGTATCGGGATTCCATAACGCGATACCTTGTGCTTGCACGCCACCGAGGCTTGTGAAGTTTCCACCCACTACAACACCCTGCAGTTCCCCATTTACTACAAACGGGCACATTGTCTCTATATAGGCGTCGGTCATGTCCAGTGTCTGAAATGCGCCGTTTGGGTAGCGCGTGAGCAGGCCTTGACTGCCATTGGCATTGAAGGCGTTCTCATTTTGGCCGACGTATTCGTAGAGCGATATGCTGTCGTAGTCTCCGGCTAATGCGACACGGCCTAGTTGTGAGAGGTCCAGATTTGGTGAGGGCGCGGCTGTATAGGGTAGTGCGTGTGCTGGTTGTGCGAGCAGTGTTTGTGATGTGAGAATAAGAGCTGTCAGCTCGGGCCCGAGGGCCAGGAGCTGTGAAAGTGGGTTGCGCATTGCGCGCGATTGAAGCCGAGTGGTCCAGACTCAGAGTCCCAGGCGGGTCGTATTATTTGTCCGCTATGGACATGTGTTGGTTGTCGAAGCAATGCAGATGAAGGGAACAAGCGAGGTGCGATGCGATGGTGGCCTCCAGACACACAGTGAGACTGTGGTAGAGATGCGTCGTCGTTGGTCGGGTTTGACGCAGCCGGCTGAGGGTTCGATTGGCGTGCTGCGAGCTGGCGGGCGCGGATCGGAGGCGGGCGAGGTGTTTTGGAGGGTGGATTCGTGGATTCGTGGATCCGAGATGGGCGTGATATTCAAAAGAATGACTGTGGTGAGTTGATGATTGTTGGCGGTGTCGTCGTCGCGTCGGCCTGAGGAAGGACCCAGGTGTGGTGAGGATGGAATGAACAATTCAAAGGTCTCCTAGACAGCGAGCGAGTCGTGAGCGCTGGGGCTCGTTAGGAGATTACCTCGACTAGCATGCGCCAATGAGGACGTGCCCGTGCACACTAACGCCTCTCGAGCGTGCTAATTTGGTGCAACGGCCGATGAGGATTCCCAGGCTGCGTCCAATGGTCGAGGAAAGATGGACTGGATGATATATGCAGCTGGTATTCGAAGAGTCTGAGAGTTTGGATATGTTGGTGTTTGGTGATGGTAGTGGTGGCAAAGTACGGTAGACAGCTGGCTTACCAGAGAACGACAGGACGTCCAGTCTGCTTGGGAAGGCGCCACGCAGCGACTACCGAAAGCTACATGATTTCTTGGCTCGTAACATGCTCAAACGGGGCATAGCCAGTGTGCAGCAAGCAAACCCTCCTCACCTTCGCAGCACACTACAAGAATCCATCTTTTCCCACGCGCCGCATTGGCTTTTCTGTTGTTTCACCCAGCACCACGTCACGATCCAGACTTTGCCAAATACACATCCCCTCGCCAACAACAGCTGTTTTTGAGATGACCAGGACAGCGGCGGCGGCGGCGATGATGATTATTGCGTGCGTGTGCGTGCGTGCAGCCAGCCCCCATGCACGACACTCTTTGCCCTGCGCTCTGCTCTGCTGCTGCTACATAACATATCATATCCCCGGCACCCCTGTCCTTTACACGCGCGTAACATAGGCAGGTATCCGCACGCACTGCCTCCGATCCCGACCGAACTCATTTATTATTAACCTTTGGATAAGAAGAATTCATCGCGAGATGAGGCCGCTTTGTTGTTACACCGAAGGGCATTTTCTTCGTGGTACAGCGTTTGATGCGCTGCATGTTTGCGGTTGGTTTGGCGGTTAGGGAGGCTGGAAATACCCGTTCTGTGTTACATGGTTTACCTTCTCCCTATCGTCTTTTTCTTTCCATTGCTTGCACGCACTTGCGACGTGTCAGAGGGTCGCTCTTGGAAGTCCAAGGTGATAATACCAGTGTACATGATGCAGTAGTGAGTAGGTAGTGACGGAACCCCATCAGCATCCATACAGCACATACAAACTCACAGCGACGACATCTTAGCCTTCTTCGCCTGCGCAATCACCTCCTTCGTAAGCATCTCCCCCTCCTTCTTCTCCACGCTCAACCGCCCAATCTTGATCAACCTCAGGATCATCTCTTCATCCCCAAAGTGACTGTTGTGCTCAAACTCTGGCTCCTCGCCATACGCCACCCGCGCAGCATCCACCAGAATCCGTGCCGTCATGCCATAAACACGGAATCTCGGCTTCGACAACGCATCCTCGGCGGCGCGGTAGAAAGATCGAGGAAGCGCAGGCTGCAGGCTCGAGCCCTTGCCGGGCTCGGCCTTTTTGCCGCTGCTGCTACTATCAGACGCAGGCGACGTTTTCTCGGGTCCAGCACTCGCATCCTCTGAAGCCTTCGCGAGGAAAGCCGTCGACGAGTTAACCGGCACGCTGAAATTGTGCATCCGCCAAGCGCTCTCGTGCCAGCTGTGCCACGACCCCTTGTACCACTCGCCCTCAACCGCCCTCTGCGCCGGATCCTCGTCCCTCTCTCTCAAGAAGTTGTGGAAAGGCGCGGTGAAGAGCGCCGCGACCTCTTTCGCGTCTAGCTTGGGCAGGATGTCTCGCGCGGCATCGGGGTTCCGATTCAAGGGCGACGGCGCGGGGGTTTTGAGGTAGGCCACGCAGGGCCGCACTCCGAGCTCTGTCATGGCTAGGTTGGCGGGCAGCTCGGTCAGGTGCTCGACGGTGTAGCCTGGCGGGAGGTTCTTTTCGCTGATGGGCAGGCCGATTTCTTCAAAGGCTTCGCGGCGGGCGGTTTGCCAGGGGGTTTCGAGGAGGGTGTCGGCTTTTCCGCCGGGGAGAGCTGCTTGGCCGGCATCTGGGATGTGTTAGAGAGGATAATTGGGGATGTTGTTGTCAGAAAGTGTTGAACATGCAGTTCTTGAGCCCGGCGCTGCGGATTGTGAGGACAACTCTGAGATCTCCGACTTTATCGGCAAATAACAGGATGAGCACTGCGGCTCGCCGCTTCAATGGGCATTTGTAGTAATTGGTTGGTGGAGTTGCGAACGCCCGGAGGTTGGCTATCGCTCGCTGTGAGAGTTGTCAGTAGGTTTCCTCTCGTGATCAATTGATGTCGACACGAATTGTACCAGAGACGCCGGTGAAAGGGCTGACATTGTATTGCCGCCATGTCGTCCAAGGTGAAGGTGCTGCTACCATCTACTATTGCCGTACATCACACCTCCGCCCACGTGCATTCGAGTCTGAGGCGAGATGGCGATGAACCTCGGCTTTGTTTCTGATCGATCTAATGCCGACTGTGTGCAGGGTTAGGGTTGGGGTTATGTATCAGATCTTTTGATTGATTCGAGTTCTTGCATGTTCCTTGGGATACTCATTCCCTAATACTAAGGTCATTCTTGGGTCATATCATCTCGTCAGTGGCTCGTAGGCAATGGCGTCTCAAGTGAGAAAGGTCACACGTGGGTTAAGTGAAGCGAATACATGTCATGTAACTAACTGAAGCCCCCTTCACATCCACACCTATACATTATGTTCCCACTCCTTCACAACCACCTGCACATCCACTCGCAAAACTGTCGACAATCCACAACAACCATCAATCCATTCATCCATCGAGTCCACGTCAAGATGCAAGCATACGTCCACGAGGGAACCCCAGCAGGCGTCGACGCTCCGCCGTATACTACAGCCGAAAAGAAATGGCTCAGCACTCACTGGGGCGGCGAGTTCAAATTCCTTCAAGCCTACCAACTAAGCATTCACGACGAGGATGATCGAGAGGAAGGGCGCCGGATTGTGAGGGCTTTCATCCATCAGGATAAGATGAATGCGCAGGGTGGTGGCGCGTAGTCATTGGACAAGACAAGATGCGAATCATGGTGTTCAGGGTTGGGGTTGGGGTTGTTTGGAGAAACATCTCATCGATCAACACCAAATGCGTTCCGAGACTTCGAGTGAAGTTGGCCATGTATCCGGATCTTGTCATATGGGTGGTCAGTCACATCACTGTAGACGTGAGCATCCTCGCAGTTGGTTGCTCTCGTCCTCGCGACTTCCATGAGAACGTCTCGTTCTTACCAACCCTACATAGGTAGGTTCACCAGCAAGTGCATCCAAGTCGAAATAGGTGATATATAAGTACTCCTCAAAGTCGAATGAAGAAACACACATGTCCCATCACACTCACTCGGCTTTCAAGACCATCCAAGCCCGACTCGGTAGACGACAACATCATCCACCCCCACAGATCACAAGACCACAAACCAAACGCCCCAGTCAACACGACGTTCACGTCCACACACACCCAAAAGCAAGACCTCGATCCACAGAAACAACCACAAAGCTACCAAAATGGAGTCCTACTACCGCACCAGAACCCCACCGTACACCACTGCCGAGAAGCAATGGCTCCGAGCCAACTACGGCGGCGAGTTTCACCTCCTTCGTTGCTACAGCCTCAGCATCTACGACGAAGCAGACAGGGAGGAGGGGCGTCTCATTGCGAGAGGGATGATGGAGGCGGACAACAGGCCACCTTTCTATTGAGCCGCAAGCTTCATTGTCGAAGCAGAGGCCCGTTGCTCAAAAGAAGCATGACCATGAATGCAGGAACATGGACTTTTCGAGGCGAATGTCGTTTCCGGAGCCGGGTAGATGGACGAAGATGATGGTCGTCGACCGGAGACTGACGTTGGATCTGTTTCGTTGCAGATCAGGGCGAGGCTCTACTTGTACCATAGCATACATTTCCCGAGTTGCGAGGACGTGGACCAATGAGCAAGCTTGATAATCCAGAACTGTTGTACTGTCAGATACTCTTCACAGCTCCAGCCTTATTCGTTAGCGTTCCTGTCATGTTGGTATGAAATGCCTCAAAGGATTACGAATGTCTGTCAAGGTTCAAACTTCGAGGTCAGTTTTGAACGCGTGGATCTGTCGATCTGTCCGGAGATGCTTGTTGACCGGCATCAAGGCTCCGAGTAAGGTGTTTTGCTTGCGGTCGAATGGCGTTGGAGGTGGTCATGGTGGACGAAAGGGTTCTCATTCGAGGGGATTCCAATGGATTTTGGCATTGCGTCTGCATGCAGTAGGTACAGCCTCAAGCGACGATAGCACGCGAGCGATATAGAGGCCGAAACCGCTGCCGAGGCTTTTGACAAGAATTGCAAGAAATGCTCTGCACAGTGGGGAGAAAGATGGCAGCCTTATGCCGTTGAGAGAATAGCAGAACGAAAGACGCACCGCAATCGAGCCTGCACGTAACAGTAATGCCTGTGTGTGCATGTGCTATCTCTATACCAGGGCATGCCAGTAGTCATAGCAAATGATAATCGCGCTGTGCTCGGAAAAAAGTGGGTAGATCAGATAATTCCTCGCGAGCCATCACTTGGGTGATCGAGCGGGATCGGCTTTGGCTCATGTTCGGTTCTGTTCTGCTTCACTTCCTTCTCACCACGGCCAGGCCAGTCACTCACTCACTTACAACCACTCTCGACACCCATTCGATTCGTGCGCACGAGAGGGAGACATACCGCGACTCTACATCGAGGCTGCCGCATGGGCTCTACCCTTCCACATTAAAATGCAATCCCTCGCTCGCCCGGCGTGCCGCCAATTGGCGCGCCAGCTTCGCTACTCACAGAGACAGCTCGGTGCCGTCGCAACCACCACCCAGCAAACCCCCTCCCAGGCCGCCGTCTCGCGCTCCACCAGGCGACGACAGTATGCCACCTCTCACAAGTCGCGCTACGACGACGGCTCCGCCCGATCTGCTGTGATCAATGTCCTTAACAACATCGCCTCGAAGCGTGAGGTCCAGCAATACCTCGCTCAGTTCACCTCGGTCGAGTCGCAGCAGTTTGCCGTGATCAAGGTCGGCGGTGCCATCATGACCGATTACCTGGACGAGTTCTGCGCGTCGCTCCGCAACCTCAACCAGATGGGCCTTTTCCCAGTCATCATCCACGGCGCTGGCCCGCAGCTGAACAAGAAGCTCGAGGAGGCTGGCATTGAGCCGCAGTACAACGAGGGTATCCGTATCACCGACGGAAAGACCCTGGGAATTGCTCGCAAGCTGTTCTTGGAGGAGAACTTGAAGCTGGTCGAGGCATTGGAGTCTTGGGGAGTCCGCGCCAGGCCGATCACCAGCGGCGTGCTCAGGGCCGAGTACAAGGACAAGGATACCTACAAGTTCGTTGGCGAGGTCAACGATGTGCAGACAAAGTCCGTAAAGGCCGCCATTGCCGACGGCTACATCCCAGTCCTCACCTGCATGGCAGAGAGCTCCGAGGGACAGGTCCTCAATGTCAACGCCGACAAGGCTGCCGCTGAGCTTGCCCGCGCTCTCGTTCCCCTCAAGATTGTGTACCTCTCCGAGAAGGGTGGTATTCACGACAAGGAGACCGGCCAGTTGATTCAGGCCATGAACTTGGACGAGGAGTACGACGAGTACATGAAGAAGCCTTGGGTCATTCATGGCACTCGCAGCAAGATTCGTGACATCAAGACGCTCCTCGACGACCTGCCGAGAAGCTCCAGTGTCGCCATCATTCACCCAGAGAGCCTTGAGCGCGAGCTCTTCACCCACTCTGGCGCGGGTACCCTTATCAGACGCGGCACCAAGCTCCAGCAGGCTGGCTCTCTGGCCGAGTTTGACCTGGCGCAACTCAAGCAGACTCTGGTCCGCGAGCGTGATGGTCTCGACTCGATGGCTGTTGTCGACCGTTACCTCGAGTCTCTGAAGAACCGCAACTTCCGCGCCTACTACGACGACAACATGGAGGCATTGGCTGTTGTGCTTCCTCCCGTTGACGGCACTTCATCGTCCCTCGCACACCTCTCCACATTGACAATGACTCGCTCTGCATGGCTCTCCAACATCGCCGACAATGTCTTCCAAAACCTGAAGCGCGACTTCCCCAAGCTCGCATGGACCGTCAAGCAGGACGACGAGAACCTGACCTGGTTCTCCGAGAAGGCCGACGGCAGCATCGCTCGCCAGGGTGAGGTCCTCTTCTGGTACGGCATTGATTCTCCCGACGAGGTCAGGGAGCTCATGTCCGAGTTCGTCCAGCACGGTCGCCAGATGTTCGGCGATGTCAACCTCGAGTCCCAGCTTCACCGCGCTGCTTCGGCTGCTGACCGTATCCGCGCCGGTGCCGCTCGCCTCGCAGGTATGAGGCAGCAGACTAGCAGCTACCACACCAGCGCCCGCAGGCCGCAGGTGGGTATGCAGAGCGTCTACGCTGCTGGTCAGCGCAGGACCTATGCTACCACCAACCCCAACCCGCCTCTTGGTATTAAGAACAAGGAGAAGGACTACCCCTCGAAGGTCGCCCTTATTGGCGCCCGCGGATACACCGGACAGGCTCTGATCGACCTCTTGAACCGTCACCCCAACATGGACCTCTGCCACGTCAGCTCTCGTGAACTGGCTGGCAAGGAGCTCAAGGGCTACGAGAAGAAGAAGATCATCTACGAGAACCTCTCTCCGGACGAGGTCCGTAAGATGGCTGAGAGGAAGGAGATTGACTGCTGGATCATGGCCCTTCCCAATGGCGTCTGCAAGCCTTTCGTTGACGCTATTGAGGAGGCCGGTAACAAGGAGGCCCTCATCGTGGACCTCAGTGCCGACTACCGCTTCGACTCTTCCTGGACATACGGTCTGCCCGAGCTCACCCAGCGCAACAAGATCGCCTCTGCCACCCGCATCTCCAACCCCGGCTGTTACGCGACCGCCGCCCAGCTCGGCATTGCCCCCCTCCTTGAGCACATCGCGCCCGCGCCCGCACACCCCACCGTCTTCGGCGTGTCCGGCTACTCTGGCGCCGGCACCAAGCCCAGCCCGAAGAACGACGTCAACAACCTCACCAACAACCTGATCCCCTACAGCCTGACGGACCACATCCACGAGCGCGAAATCTCCAACCAGCTCGGCACCAACGTGGCCTTTATCCCCCACGTCGCCGTTTGGTTCGCCGGCATCCACCACACCATCTCCATCCCGCTGGCACACAAGATGGCGTCGCGCGACATCCGCCAGCTCTACCAGGACCGCTACGACAAGGAGAAGCTCGTCAAGGTCTCGGGCGAGAGCCCGCTGGTCAAGAACATCAGCGGCAAGCACGGCGTCGAGATTGGCGGTTTCGCCGTCCACAGCTCGGGTATGCGCGTTGTCATCAACGCCACCATCGACAACTTGCTCAAGGGTGCTGCTACGCAGTGTCTGCAGAACATGAACTTGGCTCTTGGTTACAGCGAGTACGAGGGCATTCCTTTGGAGTAAGGATGGTGTGGATGGTTGGATTGAGGGAAGGAAAAAAGAAAAGAAGGGACTGTGGGTATATTGAACGCGGCGCTTTTTTTTTTCTTTTGTTCGCTCTATAGATGTTGTACATGTTTTTTCTATGAGAGCAGTATGTCCCTTGTGTCACGTGGCGTGGTGTTCAGATGAAGCGGTGGCTTCGTTTAGCGACACGTCCTGCTTACTGTGACAGTAGCACTCTTCTGATGAGAGTCGTACGAAGCAAAGATTGGACCTTTGCCTAAAAGCGAATAAGGTGCATTACCTGACTACCATGTTCAAGCATTTCACGCCGTCGCGCCATGCAATGCCACGCCGCCATTGCTTGTGCTCTCCACAGCTCGGATTTGAGAAGAGGCACACGCCACTAATATATAATTTCCGGCCCCGGAGTAATACGACATCGAAAAGGAAATGGCTGTTCACAGTTCGTCGAATTGATTGGGAAAACTAAGGTGTCATGGGCTAAAAGGCTGACGCGCATCATGACCCGCATTTATCATTTTGAGCTACCTAGACCCTGGGTCGTCATCGGTTGAAGTAAGCACGACTAATTGCAAAACGAGATCGATGAGATCGGGATCAACCACAGATCTTGAACACGAGATCTGGAACCGCCGGGAGGGACGCATACTTCCATGCGGTGTACAGTACGTTACCAGCGCCGTGGTTCTTTACCTCGACTTCCTTTTCGTTGACGTCTGGATTTCTGGTTTTGTTCCCTGCATGGCAGTTCGAAAATTGGATCGACCTTTGATGCCGTCATGTGGCTAATTTCATGTGCTTTACCTATAGTGATTGCTGAACGAGAGAGGGTCGGCTTTGAACAGCACCGTCTAGGTTCACAACGTAGCTACATGACATTTGAAGAAGGAGAAATTGTCGAAGCAGGGTCGAACGCATACAAGCAATCCGTATAGAACCTGCATATCGTTTGGTCCAGTCCAATCCAACCGCTCGCGTGCTTTTCCCTCGACTTCTTTCCACATGCGGCAAATGCTCGAAATTATTGCTTGCAACAATCAATCTGTCGGCCCCTCTTTCGATCCAAGGAGCCATCGTGCCGGGGATTTTCTGGCGTCCACCATCGTATAGCAAAGTCCGATCTGCATACACACATCCACTCGCTCTACATATCGAAGCCACTGCAGCCAACCAAACGGCCAGACAGGGGCTACTGTATAGGCAGCGATGCCGAGTGACCCTTGGACGGCGTTGCGATCAAAGTCTCCGAACGTTCTAAAGCCCTTTTGATTTACAGTACACTAGACTAGCCTGCCAGGGATGACATCGCCGTCGTCGAGATGTCCCAGTCCCCTCCACTTCCTCGTGTGCACCGGACATGAACATCGGCGTGGATCTGCCTGGCTGGCCATTCCGGTTGCATCATATGAGCAGGACGTGTCAGTGCTTCTTTCCACCCACCGTGGGGAGCGAGAAAACCCGCCGATCGACTTCGGCAGCGTGATGCCGTCGACGATCTGCCAGATCGTAGAAAAGACCAAAGACCCTCCCCGCCAGCAAATAATAATGGATGAACCCTGGCTCCCTCACTTTTCTCCCACCCTTCTTTGTTCCTGCATTTGGGTTGCTGGGATCTATGACCGCCATCCTTGAACCCTTTTAACAAAATCACCTGCTCCCTGGGACACCCCCCCATCTTGGTTGCATTGAAACCCAGATCTGACCTCACCAGTACATACTCGCCACGCAGCATACCCACTCATCCACTCGCACGCGCCATAGCGAACGTTGGAAAGTGGAAGCTTCTCATGTGAATGACGCTTCGCTGAACCTTGTCTTTGCCATCCTATACTACACTACTATACCCGGAAGCAAGGATTCCAACCTCCCAGCGACCTGTCCTTTGCATAAACAAAAAAAGAAACATAACCTTTTGGAAACATTTTTCTTTTTTTAATTCACGGCCAGAAGAAAAATGTCACAACCCAATCGGATTCTCATCTACCTGCTCCGACGCGATCTGCGACTCGCCGACAACCCGGTCTTCAACGAGCTCGCTCGCTTGAACAGTCAGTCCAAGAAACCCTTCACTCACCTACTCCCCGTCTACGTCTTCCCGGCTCAACAAGTCGAAGTCTCCGGCTTTGTCGCTGACGGGGAAAAGTCACCTTACCCTGAAGCCCGCAGCAAAGTTGGCGGTTTCTGGAGATGCGGCAGGTTACGTGCTCAATTCCTTGCAGAGAGCGTCTGGGACACGAAGCAGGATCTTGAGAACATCGGCAGTGGATTGACGATCCGCGCTGGAACTGTCAAGGATGCTGTCAAGTCGATTCTCGACGGCTACCGAGACCGGGACGATTCAGAGGTCCACGGCCTTTGGATGACAAAGGAGGATGGTTGGGAAGAGGACTATGAGGAGAAGGATGCTAAAGCTTTGATGGAGCGTGAAGGCAAGGAGTTCAAGCTTTGGACTGACGAGAAGTATTACATCGACGAGTGAGTGACTTCTGCAGCCCTTCAGTAATGTGCTGTCGAGTGCTAATGTTTCTGTTCAGCCGCGATCTACCTTTCAAGGACCCACGCGACCTCAAGGATGTCTTTACTTCTTTCCGCAACCAGGTTGAGCCGCTCAGAGAGGCACCCCGAAAAGAACTGCCCAAACCAGACCAGTTGCCACCTCTCCCGGATCACATCCCATCCCCTGCTGTACCATTCCAGATCCCTGAAACCTACAACGGTGTCCTCGAAGCACTACACAAGCCTCTTCCCATCGACGCAGGCATGCCCAACATGCCTCTCGAAATGCCCGAAGGAGCCGAGAGCGCCCACCCCTTCAAAGGAGGCTCCAAAACCGGCCTGCAACGAATCCGCCACCTGATCGAATCAGGCTCCATGACCACCTACAAAGACACCCGCAACGGCCTCATCGGCCAAGACTTCAGCACCAAGCTCTCCGCCTGGCTCGCCCTCGGCAGCGTCACCGCCCGCCAGATCCACTGGCTCATGGTCGACTTCGAAGACGGCAACACCGCCCTCGGCAAGTCCACACCAGGCTACGGCAAAGGCGAGAACAAGGGCACCGCCGGCGTGCGCTTCGAGCTGCTCTGGCGCGACTACATGCGCCTGTGCACCAAGAAGTTCGGCATGAAGCTCTTCATGGTCGACGGCTACCGCCGCGACGGCGAGGCCAACTTCAAATTCATCA
>Ga0265780_10001100_pt1 | contig 39519 bp, 33 predicted proteins | sample P1T30metagenome_FD_192432 | JGI IMG/M metagenome (GOLD analysis project Ga0265780, IMG submission 192432) | Plant litter microbial communities from East Loma Ridge, Irvine, California - P1 T30 | ecosystem: Environmental > Terrestrial > Plant litter > Unclassified | place: USA: California...
CAACGATCTTTTTAGCGATGCGGTGTTGCGCAAGTATCTCCAACTCTCACAGACGTTCTTTGTGGTGTTGGATAACCCTGACATCTTCCTGGATGTCACCGAGGTACGCCCTTCACCTTGGCCGGGGTGCTACACAGCGTACATCCCGCCGATCTATCCATTGTTAGTTGGTCACGGTAAACACGAGGTATATTGGCCCCGCCTTGAAACGGATCGCTACTCGGTGAACATTAACGGGGCGTGGGATGGCACGAAGAACTATAGCACCGCCAAAACTAATGCCGCCAATTCGGTTGGTGATGGCGAACTGGCCGCACATGGTTACGGTAACATCAGTGCGCATTTCTTGATGATTGGTTCAGACGTTTAAACGGCATACCTCCCACTCCCTTTTTGCAAGGAGTGGGAGGTTAGCTTTTATGCGCTTAATTTGAATCTGTACTACCCTGGCCGATCAATGTCGCCCCGCAACCTGCGCGGTCACCTGAACGAATAATACCTCGCCCATCGGCACCTGACGCTGTCCCTGTGGACGTGACAGGGGTGGTGTTATGCCCACGTATCGGACACTGATGCATGTCACCACTAACGCAGCCTGCTACCCCGTCTACGGTAAAACCACCTGAGGCGGAGATCATCTTCCCGCCATGGTCGGACGTATCGCTGATGCGCACTACTTGACTCATGGTAAACTCCTTTACAGCAATTGAACTTTAGTTTTAACGATCGTACCTTTGCCGTCGATCAACATCGACCCCCCGGCCTTGTAGACACTTGAACCACCGGAATTCACATTGACACTGCTATCTGTTTTCAAACTGAACGTCGCTGCTTTCTCGGTGATCCCTTTACCCACGGTGGTGTTGACATCCTCACCGATTTGCTCGATTACGTTCTTGGCGATGATGGTCAAGGTCTCGGGGACATTAATGGTCATGTTCTGTTTGTTGATGTCGAGATACGTGCCGTCAGCGTTTAACATCGAGAGTTGTTTCTCTTTGGCGTCAAAGTGGAACACATTACCCACGTCGTCTTTGATCTGGAAGAAGCCTTCCTTGGCATTGAGCTGAACGTTCCAGGCACAGAACTCTCCGTTAGCTTTACTGGTTTGGATATTGATCTGACCTTTGTGCGTGGAGACTTCAATGAACCAATAGCTTTCTGCGGTGACTTCAGTCACGCCTTCGTCTTTGGTGCCTGAAAAAGCCCACACCACCGTCTCGAGTTTACGCAGCGCCAAGTCGTCGTGTAGAGTCGTCCAGAAGAACTTGTCTTCATCGGCAAAGCGATAGAGCATCACCACCTCACCACGCCGTACATCTGGCGCCGAATTACGGTTTCCACTTCCCATCGGAAGCCAGGTTGCGGGGATGCTGTTGGCAGTTGTCGTCTTCACGTTGAACTTGCCGCCATTGGCGTCTTCGGACTGGACGGTGTCGTTTACTTTGGCTGAATTGATTTCACCATCGATCATGGGTGAATCTTCAATCGGGGTCACTTCCAACACCCGCTGCCCTAATTTTTTGTTTTCAGCTGCAACGCCGATTGAGTAGACCTTCAGCTCTGCCATGGTAAAATCCTAATGAGAATGAAAAATGAGTGGCACTATTTATGCTCTGTAAGAGCCCATATTAGAAAGATGCCATGTACCGCATTGACAGTTGTAAACTCACCGGTTTTAAGCGGATGCTGTTAAACGACATCCGTGAAATTACGATCACCCCCCACTCCCCAGTGCAGATTATCCTCGGGACCAATGGCTGTGGGAAGTCGTCCTATTTAGATCAACTCACCCCTTTACCAGCGGACAAGGACGCTTATGAAAAGGGCGGCGGTAAAGTTATCAACATTTTCAGTAACGGTAGTCATTTCAAATGCACTAGCCATCGCACCGGTAAGATGGAGCACAGTTTTGAGATGGACGGTGTGGAACTAAACCCAGGTGGCATTGAGAAGGTGCAACGTGAGTTGTGCTTGAAGCACTTCGGCGTCAGCCAACAAACGCACGACCTCCAATTGGGGACAGACCGTTTTACGGAAATGAATCCAGCCCAGCGACGGGAATGGTTAACCCGCATGTGTGATACGGATTACTCCTTTGCCATGGCGTCCTTTGAAGCGCTCAAAAAGAAAGCCAACGCTTTAGCGGGTGCTGTCAGTGAGAATCGTAAGAATCTGGTGTCTGAAACAGCCAAGATCATGAACGAGGCAGAGCAGCTCAAACTGGAAACAGAAGTCAAAGAGTTGCTCAATGACTTGGGGATTCTTAATGCGGAGCGTGCGCCATTAGAGAACCCTTCAGCATACCACCTAGATGAGCGCACACGGGCTTTAAAAGCGTTGGACGAAGTCTCGATCAGGTTATTACGTAATCGCGTTGTAGTGCCGTTAGAGTACGCTGACAAACGTGTCGAGCGAGATGAATGGGGTGAACTCAAACGGGTTTACTTCGGCTCCATTGCAGAGATCGACAGCGAGATTGATCGCTTGAAACATATCGCCACAACGAACCAGGCTTTGCTGACGGCAACGCACAGCCAATACGAAGTCTTGCAACGCCAGCACGCTATTCTGATTAAGACAGGTTCCGAAGGCGTTGACAGTTTGAACCGCCAGATTGGTGAACTCCGAGATGAGATCACTAAGAAAGTTAGCGCGTTGCGGTTAGGATTAGTGTTCCAGGACGCGAGAGCTGCACAATCTGCTTTTGATTCCATTGACGGTCCGTTAGGGTTAGCCATTGGTCACCTCCCCATTAACGCAGACAGGCGCTTCGGTCGCCAACGCCATCAAGACCTCCAAGCGCAAGCGATGGCAATTGCTGATAGGTTGCGGTATCTGGGTGAAGAGATCCAACGTCTGGTCGCTAGACGGGACCATGCTGACGAACACCGCGGTAAGGATCAACACACCTGTCCGTCATGCGACCATACCTGGACTGTCGGTGTTAACGAAACAGAATACGCACAGCTGTTGGAAGACATCAAAGCCAAACAGATTGCGATCCGTGAACCATTGGCGGTGCAAAAGAAGATTCAAGAAGACCTCACTGAGATTGAAGGTTACTTCGATCAATACCGTGAAGTCATGTCGTACACCAAATCCCTGACGATTCTAAAACCGTTCTGGGATTATCTCCAAGAGTCCCAGACGTTATTCGAAGCGCCCATGGAGGCGGTGAATCTGCTGCGCTATGTCAAACTCGATTTGGCGAAGTCCGCTGAGATCGGTGAGATGGAACGTAAGATCGTTGACTTTGAGAAATTGAAGTTGGCTGCTGCTGAAGTGGGCGACACGAATCTGATTGCGGTCCAAGAACAGATGGAACACATCACGGTTCAGTTGGGTGACTTAACGTCTAGCCTGGCACGCGTTCAGCGTTCGGTAACGGATTACTCTGAATATCGGCGGCAGTTAAACACGGGCTTGCAGTTAGGAGAAGAAGTTAAACGCTTGAAGCATCTCGCTGACACTCAGCAATGGGAACACATCGAAGCGATTCGGCGTGAGAGTATCTACCATTGCATCAACCAAGTGACCAATGCGCTGACCATGAAAGAGGAATCTCTCAGAGCGGCGAAAGCGCAGAAGCAACTGGTGGCGTCGTTGACGGGAATGTTAGCCACGTACGAAATCAAAGAGCAAGCTGCTAAGACCATGGTAAAAGCGTTGTCGCCTACCCATGGCTTAATTGCAGAAGGGTTGTTGGGATACATCCGTAACTTCGTCGGTCAGATGAATCAGTTCATCGATCGTATCTGGACTTATCCACTGCAAGTGATTCCAACCGGTTACAGCGTGGTAGATAACGAACAGTCCTCAGAACTGGATTACCGTTTCAAGTTAATTGTGGAACGGGAAGACAACGTAGTACCTGACATCGGAAAGGGAAGTAAAGGTCAGAAGGAAATGATTAACCTGGCTTTCAAGATGACAGCGCTGCGGGCAATGGATCTCACCGACACGCCTCTGTTCTTAGATGAGTTCGGGGAGGGCTTAGATGAGACTCACAGCTTCAGAGCCACAGAAGAGATTCGGTGGTTGATGGAGAACGGTAACTTCCCGCAGCTCTTCATGATCTCGCATTTCATTGCAGTGCACGGATCATTCACGAACGCAGAACTTTGTGTGCTGGATGATCGCAACATCGCTTTACCCGCAGGACGACCTTATAACCAGCAAGTTAGCATTACTCACTAAGGAGAATCACCATGGAACCAACTCAGCACGAATGGAACAGAGCGCCAGGCGGCATTTACGATCCAACGAAAGCGACGGATGTAGATGCTCGACTGGCTATGATTGCCGGAATGCATCCGATTGAACACAACCGTCAAACCGGTCGCACCACCCGCATGATGCTCGCCGCAGCTAACCACGTAAGTGCTGGCGCAAAAGCAGATGTTCTGTTTAAAGACGAGATGTCCGCCAAACGCTGGCGCGATCGGTTCGGCCATATTCCCAATTTGACCATCCGCGGTATGCACAGAAGCGAGCTGCACAGTATCGATTGGAAAGACTGGGCTGAAACCCGCTTGATCAACGGGGTCGAAACATTTGTTGACCACGACGTCTTGTTCATCATGCACAAAGAGATCTTCAAAGCTTACGCGCAATACGACTTGCCACTCACCGCAGCAACCAAAGCCGCTTAAACGGCATACACCCTACCGACTCTATCACGGGGTCGGTAGGGTGGTTATGCCCTCTTTAGGGAGGTGGTAAATTAGCCAACACAAACGCTTCGAGATCAGCGTTGTGGGTAGTTAAAGTTTGGATCTGACTTTGGGCTGCAACGAGTTTGGCGCGATCCGTTACCACAGTTACCATCACTGCGTTGCGGGCAGCTTCAATGGCTTCTGCATCGGTGATCGAAAGATACATTGTCGCTGACGTCTTGACTGCTTTTGCTACAGCACCCGTCACACCCAGAAGGTCATGCGCTAAGTCTTGCACCGCGCTGATGAAATACGCCAACGACATGTCTTCTGGTAACGCCCCCAAGTTCACCCCCACCAGCGTCGTGGAATACGGTAAGCCTGTTGAGACTGGCAAATTGACCAGATACGAGTTGGGCACGCGCAAGGTCTCACCGCTAGGTGAAAGAAGCGACAAGATGCAGACGTTGTTGGCAACGTCGTCAGCATAGTTCGCTTGCGTCAAACCAAAGGGATCGTAGAACAACGTAAACGGATCTAAGCCATCCGAAGCGATACCTTGCAACGAACGCACCTCACTGACTTGGTAAGGAATGTTCGGTGCGCACAAACCATCGAATGGCGCCTTTAAGGTAATCGCTCCGGTGGTGCCGACATTGGGTAAGAGATAAGCTTTACCCATGGCTTAGCTCGGCTTTACAGAAGTCGCTGCGATCAGGCTAGCTTTGGCAACCACCAGATAGTTCACATTCATGTAACTCTTGGCCAGATACAGAATGCCGTCACGGTGGATCTTTTGCATGCCAACTGGAATGGTGGTGAAGTCACCCATCGATTCGGCCACCGAAATGAGGTTCTCCAGGATGACTGCCCAGTCTTGCGTCACTTGACTCATCCGGTTAAAGTCGATCGAGCTCGACGCTACCGAGATAAAGTCAGGGAAGTAATCCGACAGGAGATATTTGGCCAAGCGGTTGTCTGGAGAACCGATCACGAGTAACGCTAACGAGCGATACGGATGCCCCATTGTCGTCAGGTTCGAATCAATATGAGAGTCTGGGTATTGCGACGCAAAGAGTTTCATCTTAGCAACAGCTGTTGACAGTTTGACTTGAGGGGAGTAAATGCCCGTCGACTGTTGCAAGTTCGGAATCGCGTACTGGTCTTCGAGTGGCACGATGATAAATTCAGTGCGCTTGAAGATATCGGGCAGCAAAGGAATCCACTGAGGGCGCGTGTGGGTACTGTTGGCCAGAATGAACGCCATCAGTGCGTCTTTGATCGAGTCGATGTTGTCGCCCGACGGACCGTAGATCAACACTGTCCAATCCGTTGGCACCGTATGCAGCGTGTTGAGCGGGTCGACGTAGTTATAGGTGTTAGTACGGATGATGGTTTCAGGGTATCCCGACTTCATTGCCTGGATCCGGTCCATCGTTTCCGAGCTCAACAGCGCCCGTACTTCAAGTTCTACTTCGGGACCTGACTTGAAGAAGTCGTCCAGGTTGGTAAACGGGGCGATGACGTAGATTTCGTATTCGTCGTATTGCGTCTGGAAGCTCGCGTCAACGAACCACACCTTCACGATGTTGTCAGGGTGCGCGGTATCGGTCAGGTTCTTCCACTGAACCCACTCCGGCAATGAATACGTGCCGTCGGAGATGATGTTACCGCATTCGAATTGACCCGCCAACCCAGCGTATTGCGTCAGCAGGTTTTCCAGCAGCACATCGGCAGCAACGCTATGGTCACCACCCAAGGTTTGGTTATAGACGAAGTTACAGATTGTCAGGGTTTGGGTGGCAATCAATGCCGGCACGGGAATGGAAGCTTCACCGTCTTTCGAGATGAACGTCGTCAGCAGTAAATTAGCTGCAATATCTTTGTTGGCATAATAGCCCTTGTCACGTGCGAAACTGCTACCGTAGCTAGACAGTTCACCGAGTTGTGCGGTAAAGCCAGGCATGTTGTTTGCAAAGTTCGTGTTGCTGATAAAACTCTTTTGTACGTACATCGAATTCTCCTGCCTTTGGCGTGGTGAAATAAGCAATAAGCGGTTCAAATTCACCAGTTCAGCTGGTTTGAGATTGGACCTGTGTCTATAAAATAACCTAAGAGGAAAGTAGGATGTCTTTATTTGCATTTCTATTCAAAGTCATCCCTTACTTGATGCCCTTCATCAAAGAGATGTTGATTGGTAAAAAGTCGTGGGGTAAGGCTTTTAGGGAGAACCGTAAGAAAACCATTCTGGCCATCGCTGTAATTGTCTCAGTGATCTTCAACATCGTTCTGATGGCGAAGCTCGGTTCGCTGGCGTACAGCTACTTAGGTCTCTCACGCACCAACGATGCATTGGAAGCTCGAATCCATGTATTAGAGAACAAACCAGTTATTACTGTGGGTCCGCTTAAAGCTGCTCCAGTAGTGATCACTGCACCAGAACCTCTCCAGGTAGCTGAACCAGTGGCCGTCGTAGCACCCCGTCCAACTCACACCAAACACAAGGTCGATAACACTGCGCAAATTAAAGCAGAGTTCGAACGTATGCGGCGATTAGAAGCCGCGCAAGGAAAATGACATGAAAACCTCCCGCTCATTCATTCGCTGGGCTGTTGTTGCGCTGCTCGTTGCTGCCTCAGGCTGCGGCAGTTTCAGTAACAACTTCAATAGTTACAATGAACGACCTTACACCAGCCCAACCGCAGCAGAAGTGTTGGGTGACCAAATCACGGCAGCAGCTACCGCCACACAAGCCCCGGCGCCTGTGACGGACAAGTCAAGTCTGTCACCCAACTTGCAATGCGAGATGTCGCCGTTTCCGGCTACGCCTCCGATGCCCGAACTGCCAGTGAATGCTTTGCAGGCAGCCAAAGGTTTGGAGCAGATCGAATTGATCGAGCGCAAACACATTGGCGAGCTGCGCAAATACATAGCTGAAGCGAAAGAGATTCGCCAGAAGAATCAACTGGAGTTTTTCGACAAGTGCCAGGTCATCAGTAAAGACAAAAGCAAAGACAGTAAATAAACTAGAAATGACGGTGTGGGATTTTTACCCTGCTCCGTCATCTTCTAGACCACTATGCTCTTAATTGAAGAACGGATAAAAGAATGGCCAAGAAGAAAGAAGTTGACGCTGTCGATGCAGTGCCGGTGATGCGCGGATTGCTCATTCACTCGGACGGTTCAGCGCGTCCAAATCCAGGGTTTGCCGGTTGGGGAATTCACGGTTACGTCTACGATGACAAACTGCCCACCAAAGGCACTGGTAACTCCGATTACGTTTTAACAGCGGACGACTACATGTCCAAGACCGTGAAGGCGACTTTGCCTAACGTGCCGCTGGTGACACCTGTGAAATACATCGACGGCATGGGTGCGGTTCCTCCAAACGCTTACAACTACGACGGCACACGCTCGACCAACAACGCTGGTGAACTGATGGGTGCGGTAGAAGCCCTCAAGGTCGCTCTGGAAAACGATGTCACGAAAGTGCGCATCTGGACAGATTCCAATTACGTCGTCGGCGGTTTTACCCACGCTCTGAACTGGCGCAAGAATGGCTGGTTAAAGAAAGACGGTGGTGTACCAGCGAACATCGATCTTTGGAAAGAATACGTCGAGCTCTACGACCAGCTGAAAGCCAAAGGCGTGGACCTGGGCATTAACTGGAACGAAGGTCATTCCGGTAACTTCGGTAATGAGATGGTGGACGATTTAGCTTACGCGGGGATGCGTCACTCCACCAACGGCGTCTTTGAAAAGAAGATCATTGAGTCACTGCCAGAAGGTTACTGGAAGTACGAAACAAATCGTCACCCGTTCCTGTCACACCGCCGGATGTACTACAACACCGTACCGGGTTCTTACCGGGAAGGTGAATACTGCCTGGGTGAGCATGACAAGGACGATGATCTCGCTGGCAAACGTCAAGCTAACGGCGCCTATGCGTACGTGCTCTTAGATGAACCTGAGAAGGTCCTGGAAGAAGTGCGAAAATACAGCACCCGTCTGGCCGACGGCAACGACACGGTGATGATTGCGCGCTTGGATTACATCTACCGCGCTGGCGTGCATGACATGATCACAAGCTACGGCGGACTGATCCTCAGTAAACCAAAAGATGCCCGCTCCATTCTTGACGCGCAACTGCGTGATGAGAAAGAACTGGTCACCAAAGAGCACAACCCACCGCTTCTGATTCATCGCTGTGTGGATGAGCTGAGCCAGTTGCGTGAAATCCTGGTAGACTTTAAAGCTGGTAAACCTGGCATGACGCTCACCGATCTGACTCCTTTAATTTATGAGTCTCTTATCGAAACGACCAAAAAGGGCGAAGAGAAAACTATTAACAAAATCAAACCTGAGTTTGTTGTAGGGACCTCGGATCTCGATGCGGTCGTAAACTATCGTCACCCAGACGGCAGTCTTCGCCAAACCAAGATCCAACTCTTGCTTGGCTTGGATTTGCTAGATCGCAATGCTTTAAAGCGAATCGAAGAACTCGAACCGGAAGTCTGCTTAGTTACTTGGCCGGAAGAACCAGAAGCCTTCCGCTACGCAACCATCATCAAGGTGAAAGGTGCGATCGGTATTTGGGCAGGCGTTTACAGCAACATGCGGTTGGTCTTGGACTAATCGCTTTCACCTCGCGATACAATTGTATCGAACAGGAGTCTTACATGCTCAGGAGTTTAATTGGTGGTTTACTGGACAAAGGGCTCCCCGCAAAGACGAAGCGGTCCATCTTTGTGGCGTCTTTGGTGGCGTTAATGTCCGGTGAAACAACGTACGATCAAGAAACCTTCAGCAAGCTCAATCGACTCATGGCCTTATCCGAGTCAGGCGAGAAGGCGTTAGCTGTCCCAGTGATGATGTCCAAAGTCATCTGGAATGGCAAGACGTCATTTGAAGTGTTTCAAGAAGACGTCACGCAAGGCAGCGTGAGCGCTGATCGCATGCCGAGCGTTGTTTCCCGGCTCATTGACAGCATGCCCCAGTGGTTGCTGTACGGCAGTGCAGGTGACATCGAAAAGGACGTCACCAAGCTGCTTAATGAACATGTCGCTATCGGCGTCTAGGTCATAACACCTTTGAACAACATAAGCCCATCTACTCCGCCAGTGAAGGGGAGTAGATGGAGTTATGCCGTGTCTAGTTTACTTGGCTTGCTTCAGTACTTCGGTGACCTTTTGCATGGTGTCACCGACGGAAGTCGTGATGACCAGCACCCGGAAATACGTCGCTGCAAAGAATTCCAACTCCGAACCAGATTGGTAGGCGCCGTTCGAGAGGTTGTTGGTCACTTCCGGACCAGCACCTTCAAATTCGTTGTTGCGAATCTGCTTGATGATGATTTCCAGTTGGTTGTTGCATTCGTCTGCTTTCTTGTGCAGGTCGTCGCGCGGAATGGTGTTGGCGATATGACCGACTTGGTCGAGCAGATGAAACACGTCCACCCATTCTGCGTTGCGGTTAACCACGTCCGCATACGTCGCTTCAGCTTTGGTGGAGCCGGTCTTGAAACACTTGGCGACCTTGGCGTTCATTGCTGCGCGCGCTTTTTCCATCGTCGCATACATCTTGTCATGCGGCATGGTGGTGATTTTGAATTGACGGTTCGTGATAATCTGCGCGAGGTACATCGAGTATTCGTTCAGGGTTTTCAGGGTCGTGTCGTGGCAGTGCTGGACAGCTTCCTTCAACACCGCCAGGTATTCGATATAAGGCACCACCAAGCCCTCAGGCACGAACGCCATGAGTGGCGATAGGTTCAGGTACACGCGCCCGTCTAAGAGCTTCATGAAGTCCCGCTCGCTGCTTTTCAATTGCACAGCTGGCGTCTTCTCGCTAAAGCTATGAACGAAACTTTGGAAGTTCTTTTGGATTGACGGGATCAGGTTTTGCAGCGAGTGAACGATCCCTTGCATGCTGAAAGATTCGTTCGAGATCAAGTCGCGCAGATGCTCCATCTCTTTCATCGGGTCGGTCTTGTAGTTCAGTTTGTTGGCTAACATGTCTGGGTCGTTTCAAAAGGTGGTAAAAAAGGTCGCCGCATCTGGCGAAAGTGTACATAAAATTATTCCAGTGGAACATCATCTGGACGTTAACGCATCAACAAACTATCAATTGTCATAATAACTGGAGTCATCAGTGAGTCTATTACCCGCCACTCTTCAGCCGGCAGCTTATATCGCCCCTTCCATTCCTGTTGGGGGTGGGTTCGATATTCTGAACGGCACGTACTACCGCGGCCTGAACGGAGAAGAAGTTCTCTCAGGTGGTTTCTCGTACATCATGGGTATTGCCGCCAAAGGTAACGTGGGTAAGTCCACACTGGCGGAATGGTTCATGTACACGGCAATGGGTCGTGTCACAGCTTTCACGTTCGAGACACCATCGGTCGGTATCTTCTACGACACCGAACTGAACAAGAACGAACCGCGCATGACAGAACTGCAAATGGCGTGCAAGATCCTTTGCAACCAGGACCTCTTCAGCGTCGGCCGTTTCACCTTAACAACCAAAGTCCAATACAGCGGCAACAAGTTCTTCGAAATGATCAAGGACTGGTTGACTGCCAAAGCGAAAGACCGCAAGAATAGTTACGAGACGCCGTTCGCTGACCGTGGTGGTAAAACACCCTTCAAGATGTTCGTGCCGACGTTCTCGGCCGTGGACTCGATTTCCGAATTCGACACCGACGATATGGAAGCGACCCGTGAGAAGACAGAACTCGGCTCCGGTGCCCAAAACATTCTGAACATGCGTGCAGGTTTGGTCAAGGCCAACTTCCTGACTGAACTCCCGCGTGTAACGGTCCAGGCCAACAACTACACTGTGCTGGTGGCTCAGATCGGTAAGAACACCGACATCGGTTCCTCACCTCACGCTCCGCCGCGGGTGCAGCTGAAGAACCTGCCATCGACCGAAGCCATCAAAGGCGCCACGGCCAAGTTCACGTTCGCGACTCATGATTGCTGGTGGATCGAACAGTCCGTGCCATGGTGGGACGATGACATGAAACCGGAATACCCGATCGACGCCAAGACAGCGCGTGTCAAGGATACCGACCTGCAACTGACGAAGCTCAAGCAGCTGCGCTCCAAAGGCGGCGCATCCGGTGTGCTGCACGAAATCCTCGTGTCGCAGAAGACGGGTGTGTTGCCAGAGCTGACCGAGTTCCATTATCTCCGTACTCGCAAGCGCTGGGGCATGGAAGTTTCGGGTGGTGGTGGCTCGATCATGGCCCTGTCGATCTATCCAGACAAAACCGTCACCCGTAACACGGTGCGTTCCGTCATCGATGTCGATCCGCTCTTCTGCCGCGCTTTGACCTTCACGATGGAAATGAAGCAGATGCAAGAACACTGGGCCTGGGTTATGGAAGACGACGTTTTCGTAGAACCAGCTGACCTGTATCAAGGCTTGATCGCACGCGGCTACGACTGGAAGGTGTTACTCCACACGCGCGGGTACTGGTGCCTGGGTGCAAACCCAATTCCTTACCTGTCAACGATGGATCTCTGGAACATGTACCACGGTACCTACGTTCCTTATTGGATGTCGAAAGACGACAAAGCCAAAATCAATATGGCACCCATTGCCGAACTCTACAAGAAAGCCGCCTAATGTCCGTTCTCTATCTCCTCATCGCTATCCTGACCGCCGTGATCGGCTACCAGATCGACAAGAGCATTGTCTGGGGTCTGTTCAACTTCTTCCTGTGGCCACTGGCCTGGGTGAAGTGGCTGGTGTTGAAACAAGTCAACCTGACCATCATCAAAAAATCGTTCAGCGGGTTTTTCAGCTAATATCGCCAGGGCCTTCGGGCTCTGGTCTTTCCAAGGAATCGATGTAATGCATCTGTTTAACGAACGCGATACCCTGACCCACACAGGTCTGGAAGGCAGCCTCTACGAGGTGATCGAGACACCCGACACATGCACACGTGGCGGTGAGCCGTATTACAACCTAAAGCTTCTGAAGCCTTCCCTGCACGCAACGCCAGAGAACGCCAATGGTCAACTGCGTCCGCAAGAGCTCGTTGAAAAGCTGTGGGTGAAAGTCGACGATGTCGATAGCCCTGTTTAACGACAACCAAGTCATTAAGCTCAAGATGTCCGGGGGGCGTTACCGTGTGATTGCCACCCCGGCAACTTGCATTTATAACGACCAACCTGCGTATCTCTTGAAGTCTTTGCGACCTATCGAAACACCACCGTTCTTTCGCTCGCAAGCCGACGTTGAAACGCAGTGGGAACCTACTGAGGACTAACTTTTTTATGCCCATTAATTTTTTGTTTCCTCGTAATTCGTTTATCTATCACAAAAAATCAGGTGGTACTTACGAGGTCGTGATCACGCCAGATGTGGGTCGTCTGGAGGCGACGAACACACCGGCGTACGGTTATCGCTGCATTATCAATAATCTCGTCTGGTTTCGGGAGCGAGCCGAAGTAGAAGACGGTCGCTTCGAAGCTTTACCTGCTGAGGCTACCGTCGAAGATTTTCACATCCAGCCATTATATCCTTGACTTTGTTGTCAAGAAATAATTTCTTAAAATTAACATTCTGATAATATTAAACAATGACATCTGATACTGTAGAACAAACTGCCGCCACCGAAATCGACGTTCCGGCTCGCCCATTTAAGCTGGCCGAACACGTGGTCTGGTGCTTGCAGGAAGCCCACATCGTTAACCCAGAAGCGTGGTTGATGGCGCTCGAGCCAGTTGGTTTTCAAAGTAACGACGTGAACGTTCAGCGTTTCTGGATCAATCGTTGCTGGCTGCAAATCCTGGCTAGCTTGCCAGAAGAACTCGCGCTCGACACCCGCAACGCACGTGGTTGCTTAATCAACGACATCGCTCTGGAAGAATGGAGCGTGTTGTTCCGTAAAGAGGTTATCCCATGCGCGATCAAGCACAAGTTGCTGACCCAAGTATTACCGAGCCCGTCGAACACAATCGACTCTCCGACTTCGAGCGACGGGTCCTCGTCTACAGCACTACCGGTTTCGACGACCTAACGTTATTCGAAGCGCAGATGGCTCGCTATGTGCGCGATAAAGAAATCAAGAAAGACAGCACGGTTTTCTTGATGACGTTAGATAAACCTGACGACACTCCGCTCATCTTGAATTGGTGTCGCGCCAATGGTTACCATTACGCAGTGTGGTTACCGAATTGGAAAGACGTTGACGTGGAAGGCGCTATCGTGAAAACGAATAGCTTCGGCCCGTATAATGCCTTAGCCAAAGCCTGGCGCGACCGGGATGTCTCAGAAGCTGCTAACGAAGGAATCTCTTTCTATGACGGGGTATCTCCCAATACCTTTGACATGAACGAGCGCATGAACGAATTGAAAAATTCACTGCGCATCGTTCTTGTTCACATAGACAAGAAAGAGGATTCACATGGTAGGCAATCGAAAAGCAGCTGAAGCAGTTCTTCTTAAGCGCATCGAGAGTTTGGGTCCAGGCGGCCCTACTCCCCAAATCTATCGCGACATGTTTGCGAAGATGGATGACAACGCATTTCATGCTTTTATGATGCGTATTAAGAATCGTGAGGTACGACCAGCCTACCTGGCCCCTAATAAAGGCACGGCACCATTGAGCGTTCAGACGGCATTGAACGTGGCGAAAGACATGGGACACAGTTTCTACCAACGCATTTGGATTACGCCAAGTGACGGTAAGCGGCCGGCATACCTGACGAACAAAGCTTATCTGGTATTGGATCTTCCATATCGTCGACAAGCGCAGTTGTTAGAAAAGAAAATTCGTATTCCGAAACACAATCGTTCGATCGATGACCTCACCGGTCAACCGTCGGGCGAATCGAAAGGCAGTAAGTTGTCGTCACCTGAAGTTCAAGTGATGGCTGCGTTGGACTTGCCTAACATGCTCATCGAGTATCTCAAGTACCGCGGTGGTGATGTGAAAGGTTACGACGCGATGATTGACATGATTGACAAAACAGGCAGTGTCGCCATGAAGTCAATCGAACACCTCGCAGGTGGCGTAGAATCGACGCGTACGTTCTCGACGATACTAACCTGCATGCACCTTCAGAACTCGTTGCGTTAAGTGATACGCTTTTTTATGGCTTAAATGTCAACTAAATGAAAAATGAATGATGTCCTGACAGCAACATTGTACGACCCACTGGTAATGCGGGAACGTTTCATCGTTTCCGTCAAACAGACGTTAAACAACGCACCTTCGACCGAACACATCCAAGCGAAGTTGCTGGACTTGTTAGGTAGCCGTTCCCCAGCGCTCTTTGCAACAGAAGAAGCGTTGAAGGATCTCTCGGAATTCGTCTTCACAGATGAACCCTTTCGGAGTTGGTTGTTTGACACGAAGTTTGTGTTCTTCATGAACATTGCCGGTGGTAACGGGATGGCGACGCTCAAAGCGTTGATTAAAGATCTGGCGTTGGCTGCGTCAGAGAACATGGGTATCGATAACGAAGTTGGCTTTTTGAACGACGATGAAGCAAAAGCTGCGCCTTCGTTGTTAGGTATGGACAAGAACCTGCTCGATGAGCTCGCCACTGACAGTGCAGTTAAAACGGTGTTGACGGTTAACACCTGGATGATTGTGGTGATGTTGCTGTTTGTCTTCATCGATCTGGAGCACGAGGTCCTCAAGAACCCAGCTGCGTTAAAAGAACCACAAACCAAAAACAAGTAGTTTTTACAAAACTTGATGAGACAACCCTAAGATGAGTTCAGCTCTAAGTGGAGTGTACGTTGATCTTGACTCACTCCTCGATACGCGCATTGGTACCCTCGCTAAGTTAGGAGGCAACGAATTAGTCTTAAATGTTTTAAAGGGCAACTACCATTCTCGCCAGGATGACAAGTTCCCTGGAGTTAACCTTGAGCAGTACAAAGCGCTTTACGCTAGTCGCGACGTTGAGACACTTACCCTCTCCACCCTCACAAACGTGATGTGGTTCTTAGGTAAAATTGTCACGGAGTTGATGAAGCAAGCTTTGGTACGTCCTTTTCACGAAGGCGTACGGGTGGTTTTAAACACTTATCCGTACCAGCTCACTGAAGAAGACCAAGCATCCATGAAGGGCATCTTAGCGGCAAAGATGAACGGCTATTCGACGGCGGAACTATCCTTCGAGCTTGAGACCGTATACCAGTCTGATGCAGAGCTAACCCCTGAATACTGCAAACTGAACTTCTCAGCGATGTTGATGTACAACTTTGATCACTGGCTAACCTTGCACCAGGTTGCGCTTACCCAGTTACCGATGAATGAGGTGACACTTTATGCGCCAGCCTTATACCACGTTCACACCCCCACTGAAGAACAGATATCCGAATTGAAAACGCGATTCCATTGGAGCCCGTTTGAAGCACTAGAGAAAAGCGTTAATGGCGGAGTTAATCTTCAGCTGATGCCGGTTGAATTGTTCAGCATTGTTAAGCCTGAATAAGTGGCAGACGACACCATACCCCACAGCCTCCCGCTCGCAAGAGCTGGGAGGCTGGGAGTAGACAGTAACACCTTCCAGTCTTACTCAGACTGACGACCTTTAGCGAAAGCGTCGTATGACAGCGACTCGACGCCCTGTTCCGTTTCACCTGGCACGAGATCAGGCGCACCTAAGTCATTCGGTAGAGTAGGAATCGCACGCGGATTGTTTTGCTGAGTTGGATCAACACGGAACATATTCGAGTTGATCGCGCGCAGCACACCTGCCACGTCACGGGCAGTAGCGTCAGCTGTTTTGGCAGCTTCTTCTTCAATACCCACACGACGACGACCCAGCGTACCTTTGTCCATATCGCTCGCAGCTTTAAGCATGGCCGAGAACATGGCGGGGTCTTCGATTTGGTTGAGGTTCTTGTTGATGGCTTGAATGACCCGTACCCGCACCTTTTGGGTGAAGCGCAGGGTGTCATCCATATCGAGCACATCGGTTGGTTCGCCAAGAGGTGGCAGAGCTGGTTCGAAGACTAAAGGTGGTGGAGCTGAATCCGGATCAAGGCCGTCTTCGGATGGATCATCGCGTTGCATGGTAGTACCTTTAAAGGAGGTGAGCGGGCATTCCCGAGAATTACGCTATTTAATCTCAAGACTATATCATTAAAATGAGCTGTATCAAACACATTAGAAAGGAGTTGGAATGAGAAGTTTACTGGGGCAACTGAAATCGTGGTTTGCCAAGCTCAATGGCGTCACAACGGAACCTGTTGACCCGACGACGTTGCCGTTAATGGAGCAAGTGCGTTATCTTTACGAACGCCTCGATTTAACCCCGTTCGCGGATTGGCGCCTGAAGTACGGCCAAGGTATTACTGTCAGTGTGGTGCATCCTAACATTGACCTTTGCGTCGACGACATCGCTAACCACATCCGTAACATGGAACGTTCTGGGCATGTGTTAGATAGCCAGTGCAACTACAAACGTAGCATCAAACCTTTTAACCGTTATCTCATTGACCGTGAGGGCTATTACCAAGAATCTGTCGTGAACAAACTGCGTGAGCTGCAGGATGCGACGATTGATTTGTGCAAAACCATCGACGAAGCTAAGACCGTTGAATACGAAACCAAATCGTATAACCTTCGCCAGCTGGGTCTCCTTTTAAATCATCTTCTCGAATTTGGCTACGCTCTCGAAGAGCTTAGCAAAACCTCTCACCCCGTTTAATCCCTCTTGTCCTTTTCTGCACTTAACCCGTTTCATCCGTTTGAGGTACCCGTCATGTTGAACCAAAAACCCAAAGTCAAACCCATCGCCAAGATGCTTGACGACCCGAATAAAGAAGTTGCCAAAACGCACGGCGCGAAAGGCTTGCTGTCCAAACTCTGGCGTTTGGTATTGCTTGATAACAAAATCTCTCACTACAAGTTCAGTAACCTAATGGATCACTATCTGAACAAGCAAACCAACCAAGCTATGGATAGCCCCGAGAAGCGCTTTAACAACCGTGGCAATCTCAACAAAGAATTCTCCAACTCCCAAATGAGTTGGAAGGTGTTTTGCAAGTGCATGCAGTTCATGCAGTTCAGCGAGATCCGCATCACGCTTGACGCCAAACACCATGACGGAAAAATCACGACACACCAGGTTCGGCTTAATCTGAAAGACGGCTTGATGGACGACCCAGATTTCGATGACGAAGTCACAGACCGTCCGAACGCCAAAGTTCCAGACGACCAAGAACCAATTAACTTCTTGGATGACGATGATGAAGAAGCCCAATAAGCCCATGAACAGCATGACCCTGCCCCCTCCTAACTTGACGCTGCCTGACCCCACACAAGACAACGTCACCCACATCAACGTTCACTACACCTTTGCCAAGTCAGCGTTAGGGCGCGAGCTCTCCACGTACAAGGTGGCGTCGTTTGAACACCCTTACTTCGGTCCTTTCAAATGCATTGAAGGCTTCATGCGGTATATCGCCAGTGGCTGCCGTGACGACAGCTTTCGGCGCATGACCGGCTCTGAGGCGAAGACACACTTCGTGAAAGCGATTTCAGCGGGAACGCTTAAGAGCTATGACATTGCGAACGAAGGTGCCATCTTAACTTCGGCGGTGTACGCCAAGCTGCAACATAATCCTGTGATAGCAACACACTTCACGGAGTCGACATTGCCCTTTGATTTGTATTACCTCTACAAAACATCGAACTTACCTATTCGTCCGGTGGACGGGTATTTGTTGACAGACTCATTAACAGCTCTACGGGACTTGATGGTGCAAGGCAAGGAGCCTACGCCGATTGAGCCTGAAGAGTACGCTAAGCTGATTGTTCGTTAATTAGTTTAGCCGAGAATGCCTTCCTTGAGGGCATTCTTTTTTTGTTCAAAGGCAGCTATGTTAACGACGCGTACCATCGCCCCCACTACTTTCATTGCTGCGCCTGATGCTAAGCTTGCAGCTCCTGACGTTTACGAGATTCAAAGCGATGCGGTTATTAACAACACGCCTTCGATTGATCCCGACAAAGTCACCTCTGACTTGTTAGGGAACATGAAAGGTGGCAGTGCCATGGCAGCTGGATTGCCTGGACTGGAAAGCTTGACAACGGTTGATGCGAAAGGGAACTTTATCAGCAGTAACGCTAACGGGGCAACTTTAAGTAGCGGCACGTTGGGTTCTTCCTCTGTCGATGGCGGTTATTTCACCAGCATCAGTAACGGGTTGAAGTCAGTGCAAACCGGCACCCAAAGTTTGCTGGGTAGCTTACAAAGCGGCATCGCCAGTATCCCTGGCATGAACGCCAACAACATGTCTGCATTAAGTTCTCTTCTGACGCAGAAAGGCGTACCCGCTAGTCTGACGGCGTTAGTGACAAAACCATTGGGTTCGTCTTTGGGTTCTGTAGCAACCATTAACGGTGTTTCATCGAACGTTCCTACATCTAGCTTGAGCGACTTTAGTTCGGTCGCCAAATTAATCAATACAGCGGTCGGTTCTAGTTCCACAGTTTCTCTGGCGAACAAAGACGCTACGGCGAGACTGATCTCTGCCTTAACGATCGGTGGCGCGGCTTCTGGTGTAAACAACGCCTTTAGTTCCACGTTACCTTTAGCTGGTGGCGATAAATCCATCATCTCCGTTGCCGCAGTAACGAGTTTATTGTCTGCCGCTAAAACGGGTAACGTCGCAGTAATGGCGAACATCGCTACTAGTGCCGGCGCTAGCGCTATTGGCAGCATCGGTAAAAGTGCGATGTCGCTTCTGTCAACGAACTACAGTCTTACAGGTCAATCCGGAAGCTACTCGGCAGCTGCGCAGCGACAAGCGTTTAGTGACACCCAAACCACGTTGAGTACGATCAACCCGAACTGGTTAAACAATGACCGTTACAAGATCGACGCTACCACCAAGCAACCGGTTTTAGATTTCCCAGTGATCGATGCTTCGTTGGTCAAAAGTGGTAGTCCAGCTTTTGCCGGAATGATGTGCTCAGGTGCGGTCGCCAGTGACGATCCTGACATGAAGTACCTGGCCATGGTGTCGGCTTTTCCGCAGTCCACACCAGAAGCTGAGTTGGCAAAAGCTTTTCCTTTGACGGTGACAGGTGTCACTACTCGCACCAGTGCCAATACTGACATCGTGTTGCCACCAGGTCCTGAGTTGGTTCCAGGCACGCCAGAATACCAAACCCAGATGTTCACTTACCTCAAAGCCAATAGTACCCTGCAATAACACAGCCTCCCCTCTTCCTTGCGGAGGAGGGGAGGTATGCTGTCATTTTTTTTGGTTATTTATCCGTACCACGGAAGAACATACCCAATGCCCGACCTGGGAAAGTGTTACCCAAGAAACTGGCCATGTGGGATGGTGACGTCCAAGAATCGTAATCCACCATCGCTTTGGTGATGTTCAGCTTCAGGTTCTTCAAGCCGTAGATCTGATCGTTCAGCGCCATGCCTGACAACACCGCCAGGTAATCCGAAAACACGGTGTCTTGGGTAAACGCTGCACCCGTTAAGGTAATTGCTGCAACGCGACCTGCGTCACCGTCAATGGCGTTACCGACCGCTTGCGCAGCAGCTTGGGCGAAACTGAAGTTCTCAGTAATCGGCATGTGCAGAATCGACGACATGTCGACAATACTGAACGTGACGTCGACACCCAACGCTTTACCGTCTTGATTGAAACCGACGTTACCAGTACCACGGGTAATCGACAATGACTCAATCATCCCTAAGCGAGTCTGGCAACGACCTTGGTCAAACAGTTCGACCAAGAACGGTCCCACGTACGACTGGGCGCCAGTGGACTTCGGTAACGCGCCAGCTAAAATCATTGCCAACGGAATGTCAATGTTCAAGACCTGTGACAACGGATTGTGATAAGGTGAAACCAAATTCATGGTGTACGTCGAATGCGGCAGTTGCGCTGTCGAACCTTGCCAGTATTTAGGAATGTCCACAAAAGCAGAACCTGCCAACGTCGCCAGACCAGTCATCTCGACAGAGTCCAACACACCAGTGGCAAAAGACGTTACAGCGTCCTTAGCAGCCCCAAAGAGCGCACCAACCGCACCACCCATCAGATTACCTTGACCGAAGTCGAAACGCTTGCTACGGGCCTCTGATGACATGCCATTGATCTTGGACGACAGATTCGATTCACCGACCGAGTTGCTGAAGGACTCCTGCACAGGGCCCGTTGCATTGACACGGAACGAAGCAAACTGGGAAGCGTCATCGAGTTCAGCTTTGGTGAACTTCACCAACGAATCCAACGTACCGGTCTTCTTGTCCGTCCCCGTGGCGCCATTACCAACTGTGTCTTCCAAAGATTCTGCTGAGCTGCCAGATTCACCAGCAGCGTCTTTAGGTGGGGCGACGTTAAACCACGCGGTCAGATAACTCTCCAGCGTCGGATGCTCAACGGTTGAGCCGGCTAAAGGTAATTGCTTACCCATGATCTCACGTACGACTGATTGCATGTCCGTGACACCCAACGAGCGAGCTTGGTCCATCTTGTCTTGAATGAGCGACATGCGCTGGCGCTCTAACCGTTTAGCCCGAGTCATCATGGCGTACACATCGATACGGCCACTTGGGCTAAAGATAGACGGCAGAATCTCTGACATTTTTTGTCCAGCTTCCACACCTTTGTAATCAGGTTCGAGTTCTGTACTAGCGGGACCGAACACCCGTGGCACGATACCGCGGTTCACGGAGATGTGGTTAACGATCGTTGTTACGGCATTCCAATAGAGCGGCATCGCTGGCTTGGAGTAGTAAAACTTGGAGTTCGGTTGCTTGGACAGAAAGTTCACTGCCGCACCGAGGAAGTGAATGGCCAAGAGCTGCCAAGAAGCCAACTGAACAACAAAACCAGCTACTTGACCTAACGAATAAAAGAACGCATTACTAGCGCGTCCAGTGCGGGCGATTTGACTGGCGCCGCTGTTATAGAAACCGGTAAAGAATTTGGTCAAGGAGTTGTGCTGCTCGATGCCAAAACGCATGTGGATGATTTGTTGATTGGCATCCAAGAACTCGGTATAGGCGCGACCTTTGCCTAAGCTACCTGAGAGTTTATTGGGGATCCGGATGTCGGCGTGACGGGTGCGCGCTGCAGGAGGATTGCAACAAAGACTACCGCCAGGACGTGTATCGGTGTAATCGATCGACGCGACGCTAAAGAAGCGCTGATTCGCATCGGTTGACGTGGGATCGAATTCATCACTACGAACGAGGAATGAACGTCGTACCCATTGGGAATCTGGTTTAAAAGGTAAAGCTGCCATCGAAGTAAATCCTCGTGAATGAAACAGGAAGGGAGTGGGGTGAGCCACTCCCTAGCCTTATACCGGAGCCGGTGGACGTGCCACACTGATAGGCGGTTTAGGCATATCAGTTGGCTTACGGGGAGTGTAACGGGCGTCTTGCGACGCCGGTGCTACAGGTGCTGATGCGGCAGGTTGGATACGCTTGGCGATGTCTTTCAAGACGTCTAACGAATCACGCTGAACTTGCAACGTGTCGCTAAGGATCTTGTTCGTATCGGTCATGTTCAACGTACGCGTATCGTTTTGCTGACGCGTTGCTGCCATCTGGTCTTGCGCTGAACGAGGAGGCATGAAGCCACCTGCCAACGCACCCATGGATGAACTAGGCAATGGAGTGGCAGTGGGAGCCACAGGGGGAGCTGATGGTGTAGCAGCGACAGGCGCAGGTGGTGCTTTACCTGAGGTATCTGTACCCACCGCGAAAGCTGACTTCGTTGGCGGGGTAGCTGCCGGCACGCTAGGTGCTGTTGCTGGAGGTGGAGCAGTCTTGGGAGAATCCACCAAAGCTTCACCGCCGTCAAACGACAAACCGTTCGTGCCGTTCTTAACCTTCTGGCCCATGTTTTGGTAAATCTGAGCCACTGTCAGGGGATTACTCTGACGGTCGTAGAACACACCCCGGTTCGCTGCTGCTTCTTTCGGCATGACCGTAGCCGCAATTGCACTAGGGTCTAAATTCAAGAACTTACGCGCCCCACCAGGGCCTAAGAAGTGCGACATGTAGACGTCAGTGTCGGTAACGGATCGGCCGATCTTACCATCCAACCCAGCGATTGACATCTTCATGTATTCCGCCCCCATCAGTGCGTTTGCACGCGCGTCCGTTGGCGGGGTACCTGGAGCGATACCGTACTTCTTCCCGAACTTACCCAGCATCCAGTCCCAGGTCGATCGAATGAACTGGAACAGACCGGTTGCACTGGCGTTCGGACCAGGTGCTTTGATGTCAGGATTAAAGCCAGATTCAATCTTGGCCATTGCAGCTAAGAGCTTAGCATCAACTCCCACCATCTTCGCCGCTGCCATGATGGTGTCTTTGACGTTCGCCCAACCTTTGCCTTTTGCCTGTGGGATGTTGTTGATGTCTCCCGCAGTCCCTTTGCCAGGTTGCTCGATGTCACGACCGCCACCCATGGCAGTCGAACCACTAGGCGAAGTCGGGGTAGGTGAAGGGCCCGTAAAGAGACTCTTGATCCCACCCCATGCTGAACTAGCAGCTGCCATCACACCACCGACAATACCACCTGACTTAGGTACGGTGCTGGTGTTCGCTGCCGACTTATTGGCAGTAGGTTGATTGCCAGCTTTCCCACCTGGTTCAGCCAACACAGACGCTTTCACCAAGTCTTTCATGGCTTGGATGTTGCCATCCGTTGAGCGCACATCAGCGTTGAGTTTATAATCAAGCCAAGGTGAAACAGAGACGTTCCACACTGAACCTGATTTACCGTTCGAGGTAAAGACGCTGGTCGCCACTTCAACCGCTTGTGACGCCTTGAGTAAACCTTTACCTTCTTCGGTGTTGTCTTTACCGGTGAAGACCTTTACCACACTGATGTAATTCAGGTACGCCGGTAAGAAACGCTGATTGAACCAGTTCAGCCAGTTCGCTGCCAGATCCGTGTTGGTGATATCCACACCGAAAGCGGCACCTTGGTTTGCCAAGATCTTCTCTAACGAACCATTCCACTTTGCAGTGTTCTTGTCAAAGGTGACGTCTTTTCCGACTTCACGCTCTAACGCCATCAGGGCTTTGACTTTGTCGGACTCCATCTTCACCAACCCGTAGGTCTTCATCCGGACAACATCCAGACCGTCGACGGAGTTACTACCCAGACCAGTCAATACCACGTTCGCACCCACCGCAACCTGGCCACCTTTCAAAGCGGCAACAGAGCCACCAGCAGCTGCGGCAGCCAAGACCTTCTGACTCACACCTGAACCTGGGGTAGCGGGTACGGTAGCTGCTTTCACGGCGACTGCTGCTCCCACTGCGGCAACGCCAGCAATGCCTGAAGCAGGTTTGTCTTTTGCCTTTTTCGTCAGCTCAGTTTCAGCGAGCGAAATTAACATGTTGACGTCACCCTTGCCAGCTTTCAATGACTTGATATCTTTGAACGGCGAAGTCGATTCACCGTAAGGACCTTCAGGGAACCGCGAAGCGTTCATGTACTTCAACGCCACTGCAGGCTCCAAGCCATCAACATCACTGAGCCATTTATCTGGCGCATTCGCTTTCAGGGCAGCCACGTGGGTTAAGAAGACCGGTTTGAAGCGGTTACCAAACCATTGCAAGAAGTTGTTAAGCTCGCGCTCGTTCTTCATGTCAACGTCGAAGTCGCTGGCGAGATCTTCCGCCTTGACATTCTTGGAGTCCAACTTCGGACCTTCTTTACCGAACACCACTGCAGGACGCAGTTTGTCTTCCAAACCAAACACCGCATTGACGTGATCGTTGTCGGTTGGGTAGAAACCATACTGAGCGTAACGAATCCGGGAGAGCAGCCCCAGTTTCTTTTTGCTGAGATACTTGTAGGCCATGTAACCACCCACAGCCAACCCAGCTACTGCTGCTGCACCCAAAAGAACAGGCGCTGACAGCACCGCTCCAACTGCACCAGCGGCGGCACCCAAGCCTGCTCCGATGGCGCCAGCTGCTGCCGCAACGCCACTAGCGACAGCTGACCCAGCACCTAACAACGCGCCACCGATTCCTAAACCTTCCAGACCCAACAACCCTGCCCCAACCTTCCCGATACCTTTGGTTAAGCCCCAGGCTTTTCCGCCCAAGAACTTGGCTTTGCCTTTGAAGCCTTGGGCGTCGCCCCACTTGGCGCCGGGAGGACGAGGTCCACGATTAGCGCTACCGCCAATACCGCCAAGAATGGTAGTATCGCCAGACCCATCATCATCACCATCGGCATTCTTTTTCCCTCGTAATTTATTCCACAAACCACCTAAAAGACTTCCACCTGCAGCTCCCTTAACGCCAGGTGCCGCAGGACCTGCGCCAGGACGACCAGCTTCAGTGCGAGCTTTATCAGTGGCCTTCTGACGCATCTGGTCTTCGTAGCTGCCGTCACGAATACCGTCGTCGTTCTTGTCTTCCGCGGTATGTTTCTTGGGAGCGACCAAACGCGACTTCAGCAGGTCGCGGATCTCTTTCAAGTACCCGTTAGATTGGTTGGTAACGACCATCTGCATTTGCTCGCGGTCACCGTCACCCATCTGACGGAAAGGATTGCGACCACGCGCTAAGTCAAATGCGCCACCGCCAACGGCACCCCCTGCCTTCAGAGCTGCGCCACCTAACATCGCACCGCCCGTGACCAGACCCCGTACAGCTTTGTTAGCGAGGCGACCAGCTTTGACACCTAAGCGCGCAGCCACACCGACACCACCAAACGTAAGGCGTAACATTTTAGACAGACCAGAACGGATTGGTTTATTGTTCTTGTCCACCAACCCTTTACGGATGTCGTCGTGGGTCAACACAACTTCATCACCAGACATCACAGGGCCGTCAACCTGGGAAGGTTTGGAGATGATCTTCCCTGATACAGCTGACATGTAACCACCCGCACGCATGATGCGCGCTGTCAAGGCAGGGTCATCGAGTTTGTCTTTAACGTAAATGTCTTGGGCCATGTCCGTCAGACCCCAGACTTTCTTGACACCCCACCAAGCTGCTTTAAGAATCGGTGGGATTGCGCTCGTCACCATCCCAAGCGCACCCTTCGTCAGATCAAAGCCACCTTTAACAACCACACCCAACGCCTTTAACGTTTTCTTGACGGGTCCAACACGTTGCCAAGCAGCAGCGATTTCTTCAGCTTCCAGAACAACTTCATCCCCAGCAGCCGTACGGCGGATCACCGTACCTGTGATGTCTTTCAAACGGCGAATCGGTTTGTTGGTGGCTTGGTCGAAGTAGACATTCCCTTCTTGCAGAATTCGACCATACAGACGTGGCCGACGTTCAGCCCCAACGTAGATGTCAATGAAGCCTCGGGTGCGGCGATACTGGGAACCCACAATACCTACCGTGGCGTCACCTGCAATACCAGCAACACCTTTACCCAATCCCCAAGCACCACGAATACCAGCCCCGACTGTGTTGTTGACCAGTTTACCACCCAGACCAGCCACACCGGCACCCAGCTTAAACAGACCACCGGCGACATCAGTCAAGCGCATGTTAAGCCGTGAAGCGCCGCGTTTGACCGCACCACCCATACCGCGAACGCCAGAGCGCAGACGTTGCAGGCGGGAAGGGTCTTCAGGCATCGCCATCGTAATGATGCCGTCATCCAGACGCGCTTGAATAGCTAACAGCACATCTTTGATTTCCACCAGCGTCTTGTTCGCCGTTGGCTCCATTTGAGGTTGACGGTTAAACAATCCCGACATGCCTTGCTTCATGCGGTTACCAAAGCCTTGGGCACCAGCTTGGGCGTTTTGAGCTTGTTGACCTGCGAAATTACTAGCTTGCTGCAAACGCTCATTTAAGCGATCTCGCAATTCTTCCAGGCTAGGTCGATCATTCCACATGTCGTTTAACCGACCACCGATCTCATCAACCGAACCCTGGTGTTGCTGGCGCAGTCGACCTGCTTTCACTTGCGCCATGCGCTTGATGCGGGTCGCTTGTTGGTTGCCACTTTGTAACAGCTCTTGCGCCCGTTGTTGCAGTGTGTCGATCGAGCCTTGATGTTGCTGACGCAAACGCCCTGCGGTAACTTGCGCTAAGCGCTTAGCCCGACGCGCAGTTGTCATCCCAGCCTGCCCTGCGCGGTTTGCCATGTCCATGGTGCGATCCATGAAACCTGGGCCCGAAGGTTCCGCATCCGCCTGACGATGTTGTTGCATCTCCAGTAAAATGTCTTTGATGTCTGAAATCAAAGGGCGCGTGTTTTGCTGCTCAATCAGTTCGAGCAAACGCGACAGGTCCGTTGAACCGACTTGCGGTGGTGATGGCTGCCGCTGTGGTTCTGAACCCAGAGTGCGTCGTTGACGCAAACGGTTTTGGGGTGGAGCGCCAGCAGGGCTTGGCAGAGCCCGCACGCCACCACCAGCCATTGCTGCCTGAGCGCTATACGTCTCGCCGCTGAAATAACGCTGCAACTGCTGCATGTCAATTTCATCGGTGCCAGGCTTGAGAATGCGCAAGTCTTCCAACATCTCCCGTGGATAGACTTCCAGCAGCTGCTGAATGTCTGCCCGACGCTCAGATACGGAACGACCTAAAGAGCTGAAGCGTTCAGCAAATTCGTTTGCCGTCACGCCTTGGCTAGCTTGGTTCTTAGCGTGAAGATCTTTGAACAAACCAGCGTATTTCTCGCTATGTTTGCTGCCAGCGAAGCTACTCGAATGTGTGTAGTTAGAAATCTTCCCTGTCTCGTAACCGGCCCGACCTCGCAGGTTGTCGCTCATCAAGAGCTTCGAGAGTTCTTTACGTTGTTTGGCATTCAGTTGACCGCGCGGATCGATCATTTCCAGCATGCGTTTTTGTTCGTTCTGAACGCCATCCATGCCTTGCTTGTCAACCAGTTTGCTAAAGACCGCTTTGCGCACGTCTTTCGTTTTGGAGAACTTACCCTTGGCGTAGTCATACTGGGGCAGGTCGATCGAGGTATCACCCGTCCGAGCAATGCGCGCTTCTTGCAAGATGCGTGCCAGGTAACCTGGGATCACTTCCACTAACGAGCGATGCGCTTGGTTAGAGAACGCAGCCGGATGATGCATCTCATTGATGCCGTTTGTTTTGATCCGGTTATCCGTTGTATTGGCTTGCCGAACCGTGCCGCGCAAAACGTCGATGATTGGATTGAGAATCGCTCCGCCAACACCACCGATATTACGTTTGGCGTTGTCAGAGAGTTTATTACCGAGCCTACCGGAGAGCATCCGTTCAACGTAGGTCTCGCCGTCAACGGAACTGTTAGACCAGTCCGAGGCTAATTGCGAAGCATTTGCTGCAACGAACTGCGCTTTGTTACCGATCTTGCGCACGCCGTTGGCTACTCGGTTATCAGTACCGAGGAATTTCTTACCGTATTTTGATGCGGCAGCTTTCGCTCCCCAACCGGCAACCTGACCACCAACCAAACTACCAGCCATGCGCGTACGGTCCATGCCCATGTCGTTCATGGTGTCAGCAGTGTCACTGACCGTCTCCAAACCTTGCACGCCATCAGACAGACCGCTAGCAAAGCCACGGACATGCCCTAACGCTTGATCGCGGAAAGCTTTGCCAATGTTCTGCATGAAGTTATTGCGCTGACCGAAGATACCGTCTGACAGACTGCCCATCATTTTGGTGCGCATCATGTCTTTGAAACGCTCGCTCGTTTTCATCTTGACCAGGTCAGGCAATGCGGTGTTATGCAAAATGCCGTTTAAGAATTCCTGGGAGCGTACGTTGTGACGTTTCGTTTCGTTGAGCAAATCTACTGAGACGAAATACTGACGGGCTTGCAGTTCAAGCGATTTCTTCTGGTAGTTAAACTCGATGCGCTTTTGGTAAGCTGCCATCGACACCACAGAGCGCCGGATACCATCTAACTGACCGACACTATCAGCGTGGCGCGTTTTCGCCAGCGTCTCTTGCATGCCGTCTTTTACGTCAGCCTTCGCTTCACGGCGCGCATCTTCTTTAGCGCCATACGCAAAGGTGTCTTGCATCATCGCCGCAACAGCCATTTCGTTAGCTGTCTGCGCCCCGACGCCGATTTGCGTCGAACCCTTATTAGCCTCGATGAATTTCTTCACCAGCGCCTGGGCTGACTTAGGTACATATTTCGAATCGGTCGGCATCAATTTTTCAGTGACGCGCGCAACTTCCTTCAGCGCAGGCTTGAGTTCCTTTGCGCCTTCATTGTATAGCCCACGGAGGGTCGAGGCTGATTGATCGGCAAGATCGAGCATATCGCCGTAGCCACGCGGTAAGGCTTTCTTGATCAATTCACGGAAAAACGACGGGCTTTTGAATGTGTCAACTGCGCCTTCTAAAGCACCGCCACCCAAACGCTCAATGGCGTCACGGGCGTTCTTGATCGGTTTAGGCTCCATGCTGAATTCATCGAAATCGAATTCGCTACCGAAGTCGTAATCGTCAAGTGACATTTTTTCGCTGGATGCTGATTTCTTGGCCATGCGTATCACTCCTAATTAGTATATCACCTCTTTCCTGAGGTATTCATAGTTTTAGTTCATAGAGGCAATTCATGCAACGATCTATCGTGCCTTTCAACGTCCAATTGCTTCACCTCACTGATGGTAAGCTGGGCGGTTTGATGCCCATTACGTCCCTGTCGATGTTCGAAGGCATCACCCACAAATACCATCCAGAAGGTCTATTCTCCACGGTCATCTTCGGTCGACAGGGCGACGACGTCCGGATGCGCCGCTTCGCTTATATCGACATCAAAGCTGAAGTATTCCACCCGATCGTTTACGGTTTGCTCATTCAATTGAAGCGCCTGTATGGCGGCATTATGGCGGGTAACGATTACGCCATCTGGAACAAAGAAAAGAAAGACTTCGAGCGCTCTGACCCGGTTGACGGGGAGACTGGCTTTCACTTCTTTATGCAGCACTGGAAACAAATCGAGTTTCCTCGCACTGGCAGCGACAAACGCGACATCGCGATCAAGCTCATCGAGAAATACAAAGTCGAAGCGACGACATCTAAAGTGTTGGTCATGCCTGCTGGTTTGCGGGATGCTGAGATTGGCGCTGATGGCCGGCCACGTGAAGATGAAGTCAATCCGCTTTATCGTCAGCTGCTTTCAGTAGCGAACACGCTCTCACCGATTGCGATCCGCTCGAACCCTGAACTCATTGACCGGGCACGTTTTAAACTGCAGACAACGTTCAATCAGATCTATGAACTTTTCGAGCGTTTGATCTACGGCAAGAACAAACTGATCCAAGGTAAGTGGGCAGGGCGTCGCGTGATGAACGGCACGGGTAACGTCATTACCGCCATGCCGCCAGATACGGACTATCTCGGCGAGACTGGCGCGATCTCGTTTAACGACACCGCTGTGGGTTTGTTCCAAGTCATCAAGGGCTTGCTACCGATTTCGCTGTACTACCTCAAACGTGGTTGGCTGCGGGAAGTGTTCCCTGATTACAACCAGCCAGCGCAGCTGGTGAACAAAACGACTTTGAAACGTGAGTCGGTGGTGTTGAAGACGGTGTACTACGATCGCTACCAAACCAACGAAGGTTTGGAGAAAGTCATCAACTCGTTCCGGGAAGAGTCCTTACGGGACAAACCTCTGGAGATCGAGGGTTACTACGTCGGCCTGATCTACAAAGGCCCTGACGGTTCGTTTAAGATCTTCAATGATATCGACGAACTCCCCGCTTCTCGCAATCGCGCAGACGTCTATCCCTTGACGTTCTGCGAACTGGTTTATCTGTCCGGTTATCGGATCTGGAATAATTATCCAGCCACCGTCACCCGCTACCCCGTAACTGGCGTCGGTTCGATTTATCCGACCATGCTTTATACCCGCACCACCAACGTCTCAGAGCGCCGCCGCGAACTTGGTCAGAACTGGGAACCAAAGAGTGAGGAATACGTGGCCTTGGAGTTCCCGATTGCGGGACCTTACATGAAGTCCATGTCCCCTCACCCAACCCGTCTGGCGCGTTTGGGTGCTGACTACGATGGCGACATGATGAACTGCAACATCAGCTACTCCGATGAATCCATGGCGGAGGTGCGACAATATTTCAAGATGCGCCGCGCCTACATCGGTACTGATGGGCGTTTTACGTCCAGCACCAATGTGTCCACTACGGCCCTTGTGCTTTACAATTTGACTGGGGATTAACGCATGCTTTTAGAATACAAACCGTTTTATCAAGCCTACGGCGTACGGCGCGTTGAGCAATTGACAAAACCGCGCTTTGGTTTGATGAATCACTTCCAGTTGCCGCGTCGTTCGGTGGTCCATCTGGCCCACGGCAACCCAACGAACTACGGACCTTCCGAACAAGAAGTTGCCCTGCAAGGTTTCTCCGCTGCGATCATGCAAGAGAACAAGGTCGTCCAGAAAGCCCAAAGCCGGATCGTGTTGATGCACCACATCACCCAACTAGCACCGGGCTGCTACGGCGCACCGATTAAACAAACTGTGCAGGTTGCGAACTTGCTCAAGCAATACCACCGCTCGCATCGTCGGTTTCAGTTAGCACCGACACTTGACAGCGCTCTGAAGAACACCGAGAGTTTGTTGGTCTACAACTACGACATGATTCAGCACACGATCCGCTATCCGCGTTCGGCGATGAATCACTTCTTTGAATGGTACAACATCGAAAAGACGCTCTGGACGGAAGTGGCGAAGTTAGCTGCTATCTCAGAGCGGCCGCAGTTCATCGTGCGTCACATGCCCCAGGTCTTGCCACCGCGTTCGTCATTGCAGTTGATGGAACAAATGAAGCCATCGGCACCGAACAACAAAGTGTTGGCGGTCTTCAATTCCACCGAGCGGCTGTTCCTAGCTGACATCTGGAAATGGTTGGGGGAAAGCCGAGCCGGTTCGTTGATGGGTCTGGTGCCACGGCATCTGCTATCTCGGGTCAATCTGGTGTTTATCGAGAGTGGGCGCTGGACCACCGTGAATCTCGGAATGCTGGACTCATGGCGTGCTCCTCTGGAAAACGAACTGCAACCGAACGAAGAGGTCCTCACTAACCTGATCGCACCGAAACGTTACCAAGCCCAGATGCTGCGTTTCTTTATGTCGGTCACGCAGTTGCGGACAGTCGCCGCACCTGAAATCACCGACGTCGCTAACGGGCAAGTGTTAGATCACGACGACGCTCAAGAGCTCAAGAAAGAGTTAGCTGTCACAGCTTCTACTTCCGTGACCCGTGTTGACACTGGTCCTGTGAAAGTGGACCCACGTACCGGAGCTGCTCACACCAAAACGGAAATCACCAAAACACAGATCGCGGAGATTGTTGATGACCAACCTGACGACACCGCAGCCACAGTCAAAGTCGATGAGAAGCAAGCTGCGCAGATTGAAGCTGATATTGCGGAGATGGAAAAGATCCGTGCACCAGAAGAGATCGGCACTGACGCTGCGCCAGTAGCCGGTGAACTGGAAGAGCGCGCTAAGTGGGTCACCACCCCGCGGGCTGTGGTAGCACTCGTGCCAGAACTGAAACGCTTGCCGCATAACGAAGCGTTGATGCAAATTGCGAACGGTCACCTGAACTCCGGTTCCTTGTCTGCCGCCCAATACCGCCATTACGAGAAGCTCGCTGTGGCGTATGAAAACATGCCGTCACCTAACCCCAGTCTGCGCCTGGGTGAATTCGCAACGATCCCGCCTGAAGTGCTGAAGGTGACGGAGTCGGTCAAGATGGTCGATATCGCTAGCGTGCCAGACAAGACGATGCTGCAAAGCTCGTTGATGGACTTCGACAAGCGCTATGTAAAAGACGTCATGCAACGTGACATCGCGTCCATGGTGCTCTGCTTGAGTCAGGCAGGTTACGCTGTGAGTGGTTATGAAGTCGAGCCTGTGGAGTCTCTCATGGGTTCGTACAACATGTACACGGTGCGGGTAATGCCCATTGACGGCACCGCTTCAACGATCCGGTTTAAGTTGCCACAGATCGAAGAAGACGGCAGTTACATGTCCAACGGTGTGAAGTACAGCTTGCGTAAACAGCGTACCGAACTGCCAATCGTCAAGACGGCTCCTGACACGGTGACGCTCACGAGTTACTACGGTAAAGCATTCATCCGGCGTAGCGAAAAGAAAGTGAACAACTACGGCGGTTGGCTAACCAACGGCGTGATGGCGAAGTGGTTGGATGAAGGTGATGAAGCTGTCTTTGATGCTCACCCTGGTGACATGTCGGATAACCAGTTCAAATGCCCACGGGTGTATTCCATCTTGGCTTCTGCGTTTTCGTCCTTCAAGGTACGTTTGCAGAACTTCCCTGCTGAAGTTGGCCAGATCACTTTCGAGCTGTCGTTTGATCACACCAAACGCGAAGCTCTTTACGGTAAGCCAGCGATGGCGCGTTTCGAAAAGAATGGCGCGTTGATTATCGGGAAGTCCTTGAACGGCACGCACTACATGCTGATGGGAAAATCGTCCGCGATCGCTATCGTTGGGCCTACACTGGCAGGGCCTGAACAGGTCTTCCAGCTGGGAACGTTCGAAGGCGTCATCAACATGAACCAAATGAAAGCGCCGGTTGATATCGCCGTCATGAAAGTTCAAGGTTCGACGATTCCTGTTGGGGTGGTGTTGGCGTACGAGATGGGCCTGGAGCCGATGTTGGCACTGATGAAATCGCAGATCCGTCGGGTGCCTGCTGGGACACGTTTGAATCTTGGTATGAACGAAGAAGCAGTGATCTTTAACGATGAAACGATCGTGTTCGATAAGAACGATCACTTGACCGGAATGTTTCTCGGCGGCTTTAACGAATACCACCGCGCTATCCGTCGCTACAACGTCCACCTCTTTAACAGTAAAGAAGTCTACCTGAACATTCTGGAAGACGCTGGGCTGGGTGTGCGTTACATCCGTGAGATGAATCTCTTTTACCAGATGTTCATTGACCCGATCACACACGACATTCTGGTGGAGATGAATGAACCCACCGACATGCGGGCGCTGTTGATCCGGGCGGGCAGTATGCTCATCACCGACGAACACCCAGATGAACTGGACGGGGCGTACATGCGTCTCAGGGGTTACGAGCGGATGGCAGGCGCGGTCTATTCAGAGATCGTGCGTTCGATCCGTCAGCACAATGGCTCGGCAGGTAAATCGCGTTCACCATTGAACATGGACCCGTTCGTGGTGTTTACCAACATCCAAACCGATCCAGCTAAAACGCAGGTCGTTGACATCAACCCGATTCAAAACTTGAAAGAGCAAGAAGCGGTGACGTATTCCGGTGTGGGTGGGCGTAACTCACGCACCATGACGAAGAAGACCCGGACGTTCCATCGGAACGACATGGGGATGATCTCAAGCGACACGGTGGATTCCTCCGACGTGGCGATTAACACCTTCACGTCAGCTGACCCACAATTCACATCGCTGCGCGGTTTGCCGAAAGCGTACGACAAAGCGATGGGGATGACGGCACTGTTCTCAACGTCGGTACTGTTAGCACCTGGTACTGATCAAGACGATATGAAGCGGGCTAACTTCATCGGCATTCAACACTCCCACGGTGTTGCTTGTGTGGGTTACCACCAGATGCCTGTTCGAACTGGCTACGAGCAAGTCATCGCTCAGCGTACGAGCGACATGTACGCCGCTGCTGCACCGCAAGACGGTGTGGTTGAATCGGTCAATGCTTTGGGCGTGATTGTCAAGTTCGCTGACGGTACCAAGCAAGGTTACGAAATCGGGCGTCGCTTCGGTAATGCTGCTGGTTTGGTTGTCCCGCATGAAGTCGTTGCGAACGTGAAGGTTGGGCAGAGTTTTAAGAAGGGTCAGATCCTGGTGTACAACACAGGCTTCTTTGAACCGGATATGCTTAACCCAGAGAACGTGGTGTGGAAGGCCGGTATGTTGGTCAAGACGGTATTGATGGAAGTACCTGAAACGCTGGAAGACTCCTCCGCCATTTCCACCCGGATGTCAGACAAGCTGAAAACGAAAGTTTCTAAGTACTCCGACATCGTTGTCACGTTCGAGCAATCGGTGCGCAACTTGAAGAAAGTTGGTGACTTTGTCACGAGCGAAGATATTTTATGCATAATCGAGGACGCAACGACGGCTAACGCGAACCTGTTTGACGCCGAGTCGCTCAGTACCTTGAAGATTCTTAGCAACGCCGCACCGCAAGCCAAAGTCAAAGGGGTCGTTGAACGCATTGAAGTGTATTACCATGGCGACAAAGAAGACATGAGTGATTCGCTGCGTTCAATTGCTAACGCCGGCGACAAAGATCTGGCTGAACGTTTCAAGTCAGTGGGCCGAAAAGTCTTGACTGGCAGTGTCGATGAAGCGTTCCGGGTGGAAGGTGATCCGCTCCAGATGGAATACATGTGTATCCGTATCTACATTACCTCGGAAGTTGATATGGGGGAAGGTGATAAAGGTGTGTTTGCGAACCAGATGAAATCCGTCGCCGGAAAGAAGATGGCAGCAGACTACCGTACGGAAAGCGGTGAACAGATCGACGCGGTCTTCGGTGCCATCAGTATCGAGAACCGGATCGTGGAGTCTCCCGTCGCCATCGGCATGTATAGCGTGCTGTTAGATCTCGTCGGTCAAGAGGCAGTTGCTGCATACGAGTCTTAATTTACACTAGGGGCTCATCACCCCTAGTGCGCTTCTCTCTTTCATATCCAAAGGAAATATCATGCAAAATATCGCATCGCTGCAAACCGTGGCGACGCTGGCTAACGCCTCCGAGCTCGTGTGCAGCATCGCCAAAGAAGTCCTGGGCAACGATGTCGCTGACATGGTGCAAGGCAATGAGCTGACCACCGCTGCTGTGCGCTCGGTGTTCATGGCGCAAGTCCAATCGACGTTCGACCAATACCGTGGAGGCAATTAAATGCTGAGCACAGACGCAATCTTCTCAGCCATTAACCTGGCTGAACAGTTCGATGCCAAGAACATCGTGCTGCAACCGTTGGCAGGCTCGGCGCTCCATCACCTGGTCGCTTCCAATTTCATCACCAGCGACATGGCTACCAAGCTCGACACCGGCGAAGTCTCGATTGACTTCTTCCGTATCGAACAAGGCGCCAATGCCAAAGAAGGTGCATTTGATTGCTCCCGCCATGACGGCGCGATGCTTGACTTCACCAACGTATCCAAGGAAGCGGTTCAGAATGCCCTGAACGCCACCCGCACGATCGTCAAGCCCCGCATCGCTGACCTGCTCGATCTCGTTACCATGCGCTTAACCTCAGCGCCTGTGGCAGAACTGTCGCGCATCAAGATCAGTGAAGAAGAAGACTGCCCGGCGCTGTACCTGCCGGCGATGCGTAAACTGGTTGACCAGTACGCGAACTACCCGAACGGCGAACCGCGCCTGGGTGTGAACGGACCAGAACTCGGTACCGAAGACATCCTGAAGCTGGTGCAAACAGGCGTCGCGTCGATCGATTCGGAGCTGACCCCTTGGGCGGTCTCGCTGCCAGAATGGCAACTGCGCTCAGCTTACGAAAGCTTCTTTACGATTCGTAACGGCGCCGACCGTCGTGGTTTCTTCGGCCGCATGAACAAATCTGCTGTCTACATGGTGTTGGTGTACTGCATCGCCCGCACGCTGGTTGAGAACGACACCGTCCTCGAAGGCGTGACGCAAGATCTGAAATCCTACCGTGAACTGCTCACGGCGATCATGGCGCAATCGGCGCACATGCTGGCAATCCAAATGGAAAAGAACGATGCGGCGATCAAGAACGGAAACATGGTTCGCTCGATCACCCCGTTCGAAGTAAAAGTCTTCCCACCGATCTACCGCGGCTGGCTGGAATCGGGTGGCGACAACGACGTACTCTACGGCATGGCTGTATCGGGTAAACAAAAGTTCACCATCGACGCCATCACGGCCGACCAGGCTGACTACCTGAAATCGTGGCGCAGTTATTCCACGCTCATTTCCTCCCGTGACAGCACCACCAAGTTCACGTTCCTGAAAGAGCAGCTCTGCCTGGCATACGAAAACATCCTGGGCAAAGAGAACGAAGACGGCAGCGTGATGGCGCCGCATTTGATCGTCGACGAAATGAAGACGTTCAAGGAAGTGCTCAAAACGATGACGATTAGCGATAGCGATGACTTGCACGCAATGTGCCAGAAACTCGTTTGCCGTACGTCGTTCCCTGACACGCCGGCTGAAATGATCCTGACCAAGATCGACGAAGAAGCCAAACGCAACCCGTCGTTGTTACCACGCGAAGCTGCTGCCCTGGCCACGCTCTGGTACATCTCGGCCTGGGTCGCTTCCCAGATCGTTCCAGCTTCAGCTTAAAGGTAACCCATGGATCACCGACAATACGTCCATGACGCCGCTAAAGCGCAAAGCTATATCCGTGAAGTAGAAGGGGATCGGTTAGTTACGACTAAGGGACTGAAGATAGTCATTCCTGTTCACTACATCGAAAAGGGCTTAGCCTACGTCGGCATTGAAACCCGTATTGTTGGTATCTACGGCATCATCGTTGAGGATCACTACTACGGCGTTTCAATGGCCTGCGCCATGATGCGCATCACGCCTAGCTCGACAGCCAAAGTCATTTACGATGACGAAGAGTTTTACGAGTTCACCTTTGACCCAGGTGCGACGATCTGCCCATCAGCGAAACTGGTGATGATCGATACGTTGGTGTACAACATCTACGACGAGATCCTCTCCAAAGGTCGGGTGCCTTGGTACTTAAGTTACGATCACATGGGCATGTTGTTCGATACTGCACAAATGCACGCAGGTGCTAACGTCGGTATGCAACAAGAAGTCGTGGAAATGATGGTGTCGTTGATTGCGCGTGACCCCAATGACCGCGCGGTCTACTACCGCCAAGTAATCCAATCCAAAGCGGACTTGGTCAACAAGAAACCTGTCTGGGTGGGAATGCGCAGCGTGAGCTGGTCGGCAACAAACACCTTGAACAAAGTAGCGGGCAGTTATGCCAAAGACGGCATGGTGTCAGCTTTAGTTACACCAACTGTACGCGTTGAGAGAATCGAACAGATTCTCCGGCAATAGAAAGTTTATCATGTCGAATATGTACGGTCCTAATTCCGTGATGTTCGCTTGTACCTCGTTGGTGGGTGTCAACAAGGTCGGCGAACTCAAGAAGACACCGGAAGGGTATTACCCCATGATCGTGGGGGCTCTCAATGTCTTTAATTCCGGTGGCCAGTATTATCCCTTGAAAGGTTCAGAAGACCTCTTCTTGGAGTCGTCATCGCTGCAACGGCGCGTTAAACGCGCCGCTCTGCGTGGTGAATACGGTCACCCCAAACCACCTCCACGGGCAATGTCTCCCGCAGAGCAGAAAGTACGTGAGCAAGAATTCGCTCGCCGCAATCTGTCGATCTACGAAGAGAACGTTTGCTGCCACCACATGAAGTTGTGGTTAGACCCGAACGTCATCAAAGACGCCAAAGGTAACAAGGTCGTGGCCATCATGTCGCTGGTCGCACCGAACGGTCCTTTGGGTAATGTACTGGAAAAGCAACTCCAGAATCCCCATGAGAACGTTTGCTTCTCGATTCGTTCGTTCACCGATAACAAACTGCGGTTCGGTATCGAAGAGCGCACGATCAAAGAAATCGTCACGTTTGACTACGTCAACGAACCCGGTATTTCGCACGCCGAGAAATACTTCAGCCCGGCCCTTGAAAGCCACCAAGACTTCGAGATGTCAATGTCTCGTAGCACGCTTGAGAAAGCGATCTTCGATAACCGCCCTGCCGGCATCTCGAATGAGTCCGTCATCATCTCAGGCGCCGCGTTGTTCAATTCGATGAATTGGCCAATGCCGCATCAAAGCCATCTGCCAGCTTCGCTGCGTTGGTAATACCAACCTCCTTCTCCCGCAATAGGAGAAGGAGGTTGTATGCCGTTAAACCGATATGGCGCTACGCTAAAATAGGACTATATCACTAATCTGACATCGCTAGAGATAGTTGTCTATTTGCAAAATACTGGTAGAAAATTAGTTGGTTCTCCTCTGGTATAGAGAACCGTAGTTCCCTTCACACCCACGAGGTTACCTTAATGTCCAACAATAAACAAAACACAACTCAGTGGAAAGACACCGTGATGACCTTTCACGGCGAGCAGTACAGCTTTCTACAACTGATGGTCGCAGCAGCAGCAGGCCCCACAATCAGCATCGCCGTTCAAGACCTAGACCCTGACCTGCTCAACGATCTTGACCCAGTTTCGATTCAACCACGCGACCCAGAGATCAACGATCACCAAATCGTCTTCTTCAAGTACGACGGCAAGTTCGTTATCGTTTCCGGCTGGAACGAAGTGAGCAAGATCCTGAAGAACAAAGAGCAGTTGATCAGCGGTCGCATGATCTCCAAACACGCTTTCAAGAACACCCGCATTCTCCCACCGAATCTGGCGCCGTCCAACCCTGTCTACCCGACGCCGGCACCAGCGTACCCAACCCGGCGTGATTCCACCGATCGCCGTCCACCTAACCGGGCTTACAGCAAGAACGGTTAATTTTGCAGCACCGTAGCACTTAGTACCCCACCAAGCTCTTACGAGTTATTTAACAAAGGAAAAACAATCATGACTACCGCAACCGCTGACAAGGCTATCAAGCTGCCGGATCTGCACGAAAAGACCACCGGTCACTCCACTGCCCTCGGCAATGAGTTCACCGTTGACATCAAAGGCAAAACCATCGAAGTGGCCAGCGACATCTACGAGCGCCTGCTGCCGCAAGACCTTACCATGGCCCAATGCCGCGCCGTCCACGACTACGAAGCTCACCTGGCCGCCGGCTTCGTCGACGCTGTCGCTACCGCCGCGCTGACCGCTGCCGGCAAACACAAAGGCCTCGACACCGTGTCGGCC
>Ga0265780_10001102_pt1 | contig 39510 bp, 36 predicted proteins | sample P1T30metagenome_FD_192432 | JGI IMG/M metagenome (GOLD analysis project Ga0265780, IMG submission 192432) | Plant litter microbial communities from East Loma Ridge, Irvine, California - P1 T30 | ecosystem: Environmental > Terrestrial > Plant litter > Unclassified | place: USA: California...
CTCCGACTCTCCCTAAAAGCGCGCTCGCTTCGACGACTATGAAGTATACGCATCTCCCACCAAGAAAGGCAAGGGCCCGCAGCCAGCGAAGAAGACGCAACTTGCGTACTGCAAGATAGTCATCGACCAGGCTGATGTCGCTCTCGAGAAGCATGTAGTCCTGCTCCGCGATCTGGTAGAAGATGGCATGTCAATTCTTGATGCGAATCTAAACCTCAACTTCCAGTAAGCTCATCACAAACACCTCTATATGCTAATGCTAATTCTTTCAGCGCTCTATCTTTTGAGAGACTGTTGAACATTCTCGAAAGCTCTGAGATCGTCATCTTCGACCGCGAGTCAGATATGCTCTGCTAGGGACCAGGCGGTATCGTCGATACCAAGGAGGATTTCTTGGCAGTCATCTCAGAGAGCATCCCTGTTGACGGCCTGTATCTCCTCACCATCGATGCGCGTCCAGTTGGGGGTCCTGAGGCTTAGCACCTACACTTGGGGGTTGTGGGGATGATTCGTTCATTTGGGGTTAGGTTTTGGGTTTAGGAGTCTCATGGAAGGGAGTTGGTAGCACTAATAGCTATCTAAGATTTCAGTTCACTTCATGTCTTATGCGCTCAAAGGTCGCAAACATCAGCTGCGGTCTGCTTTGCGCCATGTCTAGAGCGCGCAGCTGAAGACGCCGGCAAACATCGCGCACTGCCTGGATTCACACTATCACATCACCAGCTCGCGTAGGAACTCTCTGCGTTTACTTCTTTGCTTATACAGCAATCTCTAACGTCGCTGTGGTCATGTATCTCACCACTGATCACATACGCTGGCCGCCGCGCCTTCCTCGCCTGGTTGCTCCTTCCTCACAACCTTACCGCCTCACGCGCAAACCTCAACAAGTCGCGTCACCATGCTTCTGCAACTCTCTTACTTTCTTCGCTCTTTATCTCTCTTCTCTAACTGCTTCACTTGCGGAAGACGCGTCGCAGCTGCAGCGCGGCGCAGCCATGGCGCAACCTGAAGACGACGCAATGAAAGCTGCTATTGAAGCCTCACTTGCTACATATGCTCATGTATGTAGCGCACACGTGTCGCAGCTATTGTCAACAGTCACTAACATGTATTTAGGAAAACTCTGCGCAGGCTGCTCTTGACGAAGACACTGCGCTGGCAATGAGGCTATCAGTATCTAGCGCTTATTCTGAGAAGCGCAAAGATGATCTGAGAGCTCTTGTATGTTGGGGATGTCTACTGCTGCTGCTATATGTCTCTAACTAAAGCAGGCATATCACCGAGCGGCTCGCGCAGAGGCTAAGCGCCACCGAAGAGAACTGCGGACGATTATCCCACTGGATGAAGCGCCTGCGCAAGAATATATATCGCCTGATGTTCTCGATCGCTACGACAGTGATGATGCCTGGGAAGAGAAGCATTTTGTAGCTGCGCCACGACTTCCAGTACAGCAGACTTCGGGCAAGAGCAAGGACGAGGACGAGCCAGACGAAGCTGCAGCCTTTGGACTTCTGTCTAAGCATCAGCTGAAGAGGAGTCTGATGCCTATCATGTCAGCGACCTTAAAGAAGGCTAAGCTGACCGAGGACGACCATGGCAAGCTGACTGGAGACGACCATGGCGAGCTGACTGGAGACGACCATGGCGAGCTGACCGGAGACGACCATGGCGAGCTGACCGATGATGAGATCGTGTCTGCTGAGGAAGCTGATGCAGATTTCGCTATTCCTAATAGCAGGCTTTTCGACAGCGATGCTACAACGACTATAGTCCTGGAGGATATTAGCAGTGTAATTCCACAGCTCCACCCATCTCATCCGCACATTAAAGCAATCCTGGAGCGCGTCGAGAGCATGAGCGGCCAGTATAAATTCCTAGTCTTGCTGGTATACGACGCAGATATAAATACTCATCCACCAGCCTTTTTTATTATCTTATACTCCTCGTTCTCCCCACTCCTACCGTTGATGCGTCACTTTCACGTCTCTAGCTCCCATCCGATTCCACTGACCCTCCCCGCCCTGCTCCGTCTCAGGAAAATACCCACGCGCCTGTGCACCCGCCCTGCGCACCGCGGGACTCGGCAGATGCGAACACAGCAGGTTTTCAGAAATCATGCCCTTTTCCGTCGCGGCGATGATGTCTTCTGTGACAGGGTTGAGCGAGGGTTTGCGCGGGGGAAGGACTCCTGACTACAAGTTAATTCCTGCATTGAGTGAAGGTAGGAAGGAGGAGGGGGGGTTCTACTCTCTCCGCTAACATGCTCGGGCGGCGGAATAGCAACTTTGATTTCGTTGTGCGTGTGGCGGGACTTGTGCTGTGTGAGGCGAGTTATAGCGTTGCCCATCTTTCTCATATATAGTATATAGAGAATCAGAAGGATATGTGTGCAACTTGGTGTTGGGATAGAAAGGAAGAGGGCGACTTTTCAAGATATAAACACTCCGAATTCAAATTATAGCATCGCATAGTACCGTCCTCCCTTCGCTTCATATCCAAACATGACGCGCACTTCGGCCGCCCTTTCTTGCCGGCATGTGGTAGCAATGGCGTAGCGTACCACTCGGCCGCGTCTGAACATGCGCATGTCAAACAGCCCCTACCCGCAGCTACTGCGTAATGATCGACGCGGGGGTCGTGAACCCGATGATCGCCAGGCCTTAGCCGCATGAAGATCTGCCCTGCAAAAGAAGTAAAACACAAGGCTTGTGATAAGGAGACAAAGAGAATGAGATAGAGCATGCTAAGAGGATCTAGTTTATTTGGTTGAAAAGTGTGTTATCGTACTGGTAGTGTATTAGGAATCCCACGCCTATACTCCATTAGTCTTTCTTTCTTTTTCGACAATGGTTCAAGGACTCCGATACCGAAAACAGTCAAAGCCACCATAATTGCCCAGCTTTTGCTACAGCATGACCTGTGAGAATCTTGACAGAAAGGGACACAGCCGTTTCCCGTGCGACGAGGCCATGTCTTGGCCGTTGCATACCGACATCATCTCCGCCCAATCCTCACGAAGTGCCACCCTCCTCTGCGGCACTGGCGCCAGCTGCAGCTGGCTCAGTCGTAGATGCCGGCGCACCACGTCGACCCCTCTGCGCATCTGCGTCTCCATTTCTAATCGCGCGCTCAAGGTCGCGAATGCGCTGCTTCAGGATCTCGTTCTCGCGCTTAACGTCCTCCAATTCAGCCCTCTGCTGGGCGACCTCTTCGTAACGTGGCGTGCTGACTACGCTCGAGCTTCTGTGTGACGGGTCGCCTCCTTGCTGTGAAGAGACCGAGTAGCGATGAGGATAGCTGCCCGGTGGCAGACCGCTACGCGATACGCTAGAACTGCTACGGCGTTGACGAGAGGGCATGGGATGCATGCTCCCGGTCATCGAGCCCGCGTGTGCCGAGTCGCTGTCCAGGTGTGGGTTGGATGCAGCGCTCGAAGCTATAGATCCTGTAGACACGACAGACGCCGAGTGCGTGCGCAAGGCAGATAGCTCGCGCGTAAGTCGGTTAACCGCAGCTTCTTGTTCTTTTTCCATTTCCAGATAGATTTGTGCAGGTGTCACTGGCTGCGGGTGTCGCATCGGCGTTCCTGAAGCGTCTACACTGGGAGCCCTGCCACTGATGCTGGGACTAAGCGGAGGGAGTGCGTGGCCTTGGGACGATGCTGACAATGTCCCGCCGGGCGATGCGAGGGGTAGTGGAGGCGGAGACATTGGGTATATCTGCGAAGTTCGGCGAGAGGCGGTAGTTGAGCTCTGTCGTGAAAGCGAGCCGCTTGGGTGACTGGTAATGTTGGGTCGCGGTGAGGTAGGTATAGAGTTTAGATCAGGCGCCATGGTGACCAGGTCTTGCTCCTGTTCTCGTTTGCGGGTATACAGAAGTCTCTAGAAGGTTGGAGTGCTGTGTCCGTGTTGAAGACCCCACTCGCGTCGACTCGTGGTGATGTTCGGCGTGCGGTATGCGACAGCTTTTCTTGTGCGTGAGAATAGATTCGGATGGCTTGCTGGAGTAGAGTAGTTATACAACACGGTCGTGGGCGGTGTAGTGGTGCGCGATGAGTTTCTGGCGATTGTCGTACGTTGAGGGGAGATAAACAGCAGCTGCGACCAAAGAGGGGCGCAAGCGCCTTCAACTGGCCGGCATCATGTCGAATGCCGACTTGCCTGCTCTGGCAACGGCGCAATGTCAGTCACTGCGTGAACTTTGTTGGCTGGCCAAAGATGGCGAGAAGAAAGTACGAGGTCGCCAGCAGGGCCCCGTTGCCCACACAGCGCGTGAACTTTAGCCGTCATGCTATCAACTTGACGCACTCATCTCCCCACACCTGGGCACACACGATCTCACGACAAGGCATTCATGTAGCGTACAGAGATCTGCACAACATGGCGAAGTAGATTGTGTGATGTTCAAACTTTGTCCTTATCTTAGATATCTGATCGTTCATGCCGTCCTTTTGTTTCATCCCGCCAGGCTGCATCCTGGCTGCGGCCCGTCGCGACACCGCCATGCAGTCACGCTATGATCTCAAGCCTAGCGCTTCTCCATGTCTTGGTGGGTCGAGGCGCTGTCCTCTGTAAACGTGCCAAGTGATCCCGCCGGGAAATGCCATGGTTCCCTCTAAAACTCCAAGCCGCAATGCTCCATTGTGATGTGACCGCTTTCTAGAACCAGGGGTGACCCCTAGACGCCCTCCGCCTTGCTTTAGTATGTCCTGGCCAAATTTCGAAGGTACCAGTCGACCAATCTCCGGCCGACCTTGGCCTCAGAAACGTGGATAAGATCCTGCGAGATGTCAGTCACTGCATGTTTCGCATACTTGGTCATCAAACTTACTCCTTCCATGGCGTAGTCTAAATCGGAACTGTGGATCACCTCGCCCTCCAACAGGCCGCCCTCGCTCCACCTTGTTTGCCTGTTCCTCTGCTTGTTGACGAGCAGCCAGCACCTGAGCTTCTCGGGCTCAACCTCGAGGAAACCCGCCAGCTTCTTCAGATCCATGGTGGTGTATAGCTTGAGGTAGCTCTTGACGGTGGGCGACATCATGTTGTTCTTGACCTCGTCAATGAAGATGCGGAGGTGGTGCTCGACAGGGTCGATGTTGACCTCTGGGTTGTCGAAGTCGGGCGGCGTGGGGCTAATGAACTTGGGGCAGGCGGTGCGGAACAGCTCCTCAAACAGGGGAAGGGCGTCTGGGCCACCGCGCTGGAGCCTGTTGAACTGCTCACCGTACTTCTCGCGGAGCGCGGTGTGGATGGTGTCGTCGAGCCTGGTGGGGTGGAAGGCCACGCAGATGGCGACAAGCGCATACATTTGGTCGTTCTTCTTGGTGATGGAGTCATACTGCGCGTTCTTCTGGAAGTTCTTCGTCCGTGAAACGTAGACGAGGATGTGGCTGAACATGCGGATGGCGTCGGCGTAGCGGCGCATCATCATGTAGGAGAAACCCACGTAGTAGTAGGTGGTGAAGTGGGCAGCCATGACGCGGGCGAACATGGCCTTCTTGTTCAGCTCGATGTCGTCGAGCGTCTTGAGGGCGAGGCTGAAGTCGCCGAGCAGGCAGTGCACGCGCAGTAGGCCGATGATGGAGAAGTAGCCGAGCATCTTGTACAGCGGGCGGTTGCCGTACTCGCCGGCGTAGAGGGCCGCGTCCTCGCCGCGCTTCATGGCAGCCAGCTGCTCGCTGATCTGCGAGCGCTGGATGAGCGAGTACAGGACGTTGAGCACGCTGTAGCAGCCCCACGTGTTCGGGTTCTCGCGCAGGAGCGTAATCTCCTCCTCGTTGTCGTTTTTCAGGGCGACCTTCTGGCGGTAGCTGCAGAAGCTGTTGAACTGGTAGATGAACTCGTCGATTACGTCCCAGGCCCAGTAGTACTGCCCCGCGTTAGCCCTGCTTGCTCGCTGCACTCTACGTTGGGCACCCCTGCCGCGGGAAGCCGCCTTACATTTGGCACCTCGAGGTCCACGGGCCCCTCCGAGTTCAGGATGTAGTGGAACAGGTTGCAGTAGTTGTCGTAGCTGGCAAACTTAGTTTCAAGCGTCGCCTGGAATTCGAGGGGCGTGGCGGCGGCCTGCAGCTGCGCATGGATGTCCTGGTTGTTGGAGATGGCGGGCATGCGGTCCATGTCGTCGATGCCGTCGTACTGGACCTGCTCGCGGTAGTCGTTGGCCATGGTCTCCTCCTCGGCGTCGTCGTCGTCGCGGATCTGGTACTGCGGCGCACTCATGGCTGCTGCTGCTGCTGCTGCTGGGCTGATAGTCGATGTACGGCACCAGGGGGGTCAGAGGCGGCGGCTGGTTCGTCGGCGTGTGGTGGTCTCAATGCTCCCCGCGCCTGCCACGCTCGTGTGGAAATTTGGACGTCGAGTTGTGCGCGCGGCTTGGCGGTCGCTATCGATAGTGGAGTGGGAAGCCGCGACCGCGCAGGGATCAGGCAGGTGGGGCACGCTGCCAGCTCTCCAGTAGACCTCCATGGACCGTTTCAACTCTGCACCGCCAGTATCAGCCTTGGTCACCATCTCTAGACTTTCCCAGTAACTCTGGCGAGCCTGTGCCGTCCACGCGGACGCCCGCCGGTAGCCTGTCCCCCTAGCGCATGACAATGCTGAAATTGCTTCGACGAGGCTACTAAATGCGATTTAGTCGATGCTCCTGTGCGAGTCGGTGGGCAAGCCCTTGGGCTTAAAGCCAGAGCCTCTCCACGGAGCTGCTCGCCATGATTCTAGCTACAACTATCCGTGTCTGTCCCGCATCGCCGCGTAGAAACTTGCTTCACTCATTTGCCTTTCGCTTCACCCCCGTCAAAACTTTCTTGTCCCCAGTCGTTCAAGATGCCCTACACCATCATGCTGTTCGTCAGCCGAGACTCGTCGCTCACCTGTGAGGAATTCCAGGACCACTACGAAAACGTGCACATCCCCCTGGCCTACTCGCTGCTGTCGGATGTATGGCCGACCTCATTCCACCGCCGCTACCTCGCACGCATCACGCGCAAAGGCTTCGGGGGACCTGCCAACCCCGACCGTCCTCTGCTCGCCCTACGCGGAGACCTGGCCGAAATGGACTGTGACTGCGTCGCCGAACTGACCTTTCCATCCGAAAAAGACTTCACCAAGTTCTACAAGAAGATCTACGAGAAGGAAATAGCCGCCGTCATCGCCGCCGATGAAAACAAGTTTCTGGAGCCTGGCAAGGTCAGGGTTATCGTGGTCGGCGAAACATGTAGCACCTCTCCGCACGGTGTAACTACAAGCCAAAAGAGCGATATCACAAGGAGCGATGCATCCGACAGCAGCGACATGAGCAGCAGCGATCGAAGTGGATGAACTTTCAAACTTGGCCAATCAATCTCTCCATCGCCTTGCACAGCTTCTGGAAACTTGTCAAAGGAAACCCCTTGCTTTGGCGCAGAGCAAGAAGATGACCAACTGTCGGGACGTGGAGGCGTCGGATCCGCCATGTTGATATTGGCGGTATTCCCGAAATAAGGTTACGGCGTTATCGGCACTAGGTCTGCCTTGTGAGCGACGTTTCAAACGGGTATTGTGGCGTTTTCTTTCGGGTCGTGTTCCGAGCAAGCATTGGCGTTTTGTATTCTACTGCTACTTCTAGAAGTACGTCAAGTTTCAAGTGTTGCATGATGCTTCCCAATGGCGATTGATGCATCGACTCTAAAACGAACCCGTCTCAGAGCTGCAGATCTTCTTCAACTCACAACAAGACGATCCAGCAGAACTGTCTGCAGTTAAAGAGCCTAGCTGGTTGCATGTTGAAGAAATTATCGACGCGAAATGTAAGAATGCTCCTCTCGTTATTCTACCACGTTTTCATACTGTTACTTTATTGTCGACAATCTCCTCCCTTTACAACCTCTCTTTCGCCTTCGAAGAATGTCTGTAATCATAATGCCACCCCTCACTCCCCAAATCCGCCCTAACCTGATAATTCGCCTCCGCATCCTCCAGCACCTGCATGTCAATATCCGCAACCGCCATGCCCTCCGCACTTCCACCCAACTTACTCAACGCCCCCACAAACGGCACCGTGACCTGGCTCAAGCCGCAGAACCCCTTCCCCGGCGGCCCGCCCGCGTTGGCGAAGACGATTGCTAGTATTGCCGTTAGTCGAGTCCGGGAGGCGGGTAAGTAGCACGCACCGCAAGTATTCTCAAACGCACGAGCAGTCAGCATACTCTCCAGGAACAACGCTTCAGCCGTGGGATTGAGTGCCCGGCCCGCTTCATTGCAATCATTGAGGGTCCAGAAAGTTGGTATGATGCTGTCGATCACATTAGGAATTCGATTACTGGTAGCAGACTGGGGTGTGCGAAGTGTACATTATCTTGGCGCCGTTGGCAATGAGTTCCCTGAATGCTTCGGGGAACGCGAGATCCCAGCATATTAGCATGCCTACTTTTCCAATGGGCGTGTCGAAGACTTCGTGTACGTCGCGGCCGCTTCCGGTGAGGTGATCGCGCTCGGGGCCCCTGGTGTGGGTTGGTGAGTATACCGATGCATGATCATGTGGGGAGCATAGTTTCAGTATACGGGAGTGATTCTTAGGCCCAAGACAGAGGCTTGGGAAAGCATGCATACCATAGATTCTTCTTGATGTACTTCCCTGCAATGTTGCCTTCGTGGTCGATGAAGTAGCATACATCTGATCGGGAAGGTCGATTTAGCATCTGTCTGAAATCTAGTTTACTCAAGGACACTCACTCAGAAGTTTGTCTTCCTCTTTATCAGCATCGCGATGCGATTCGACGATTGTGCCTGGTACAATGCCTAGCACCGCCATTAGCGCTTCTATGAGCCGTAGTACCTATACTGCCCCATGCAATACATGAAGCAAACCTACATATCCCACACTCTTTCGCCAAATCACGATACTTCCTCAGATACACCTCCCACTGATCACACAGTCCCACGAACCCGGGGTCTTTCGGTTCCCAGCTCGTCAAATGATACTCTGGTAGTACAGCCAACTCTGCACCCTGAGCTGCAGCCGATCGTACATAGTTTGCTGCTTTGTTGAAATTGTGCTCGAGTTGCATCGGCTGTCGAGGTCAGGGTCTTGTTTGTTGTCTACGCAGATAAGGGTCAAGAAGCAACCTTTGCGTACAACTGAATCACTGCGACTTTGACAATCGGCGCCATGGTATGTTGGTCTTGTTAATTACGTGGTCACGTTATTTGTGATGATAGTGGACATAGGAGTCAAGTGATCGATGGTAGAGAGGAGTGGAGCTCCACTAAGGAAGCTAGAGCGAGCTAGACGCTGATTCGTCCGTCCTACGTACGCCGGACAAGAAAGGTAGAGGGTACATGAAGTGCATATATCACTCTAGAGCAGATAATACTGTTCATGAGAACATCGGTTACTTGGAAGAGAAAGTAGGTAGGTGGTATTGGCCACTAAAGGGGTATCGAGTTATGTAAGGAACCTTTCAACGCCGATGCAACATAGAGATGCTACAAGTGAGGAAAATTACATAGCAACAATTCTGTCTGCCACATACAGATACCCCGTGATACGAGCAGTGGGGTTGCTACTGGTCAGGCCGGTCGTCGGAAATGTGATTGACTGAAGCGCCTCGACGCTGGAGAGACATCCCGATCTGGCTTGTAACATGCACAGCTTCGGTCTTCAAGCTCTACGATGCTGCATGTGCTGGAGAAATCGCACATTAGGCCAGTGCAGCATCCCGCCATTGATGTCGATCGATACGGACGCCTTCAGTAATGTACGAGTCATTCTCAGAACATGAATCGGCATCGGAGCCAGTATCGAGGAGAGCATATGTGTTCGTCATCGCCTTAGGTTTGAAAGTCACCGGCTGCGTGGGGACGTGAACCTTGATCTGTGGCAGCGGAGCTGCACATTCATCCGTATAGTACTCGATGCGGAGGCCCTTGTAAGCCGTCCTTGACATCATGCACGTCCGTCCGAAGAGCGCGTTATGGATAGAGTTGGTAGAAATATAAGCGTCGCCGTTGCGGAATTTGATATCGACGATGACCAGGTTGTGAATGTGGTCCAGGTGGTCTCGGATCTGCTCTGCTAAGAGTTTGCCACCAACACCTCGAACAACAAGATTGCGCGTCGCGCCATTTGCGATCTTGTTTGCAACCTGCGGTCGTAGAGATACTATGTCAGCTAATGTTACACATGACGTGCGCACATGGTAACTTACATGACTTGGGACACGAAATTGACGATCAGCCCAGCGGAACTCTAGCTGTTTACTGTCAGATTGTGTGTTGTGAGAGACCTGGTAGCATCATACTTACGCGTTTCGTATGCATGTAAATGTCATTCCGCTTCGCATAGAGTAAGAACTCGGCAGCGCCCTCGACGAACGAGACGGTGGCCGTACGATCGTTCCTCAGAAATATGTCCAAGAGCCGACCACCGCGGATGATATCAGCGATGTCCTTATGTGTCGTTTGCTCTGACAAGTTCGCGATAAGCACAGTGCGCTGATTGTGAAGCGTCACACGTTGCCCATGCTCTTGATCCCCATCGTCCTTAGCAGCGCTGTCGATGGAAGACTCAGGCTGACCATAGCTGACGCCTCGCCGAAAGTCTTCACGTGGTTGGACATCACGGTGTAGTCTACCTCCAAGCCCAAGCTCAGGGTCCTCGGAGACGGGCGAACTCTCGAAGTCGTAGTGACGACTGAGGCCTGGCGGTGCAAGTTTCGAAGGAGTAAAGGAAGTGTCCGTATGGTAGTCGTAGTGCGAAGGCTCCCCCGCCCCACTGGCACCACCCTCGCCCTCCAGCAACGTCTCAAGGGTCTCATTCGTTAAACCGCCGCGGAACAGTGCGCTCCTTAGCAAGTCTACTTGTGGTTAGTTGATTCAGGAGATGGGGACCCGTCAGATTCGTTTGTGACAGGATACATACGGTAGTCTCGTTCTGATTGGAGCTGTAAAAGTCATCAGCATTCGAAAGCTAAGGTTGAAATTGCAGTCGATTGAGGGGACTTACCAAGTATTCGTGCTCTGCCTTCGATATGGTGACATGATGAAACAGGTTGGGGCTGAAGTCCACATCTTGATGAGAGGTGTGCTGCAAATCGGCGTCAGATGAAAACTTGGGGTGTTGTCTCAACACACTCACAAACTCTGCTCTGCAAACACAAATCAGTATATCTCAGCCCAGAGCTTTGCATGCTTGACTTGAAGCACTTACCTTCGTAACAGGGCCTCGAAATAGGATTTACCTATGGTGACGGTAACCATGGCAGAGATATGAGTACACGCTGGCAAGATCAGCCCCAACGAAATACTTCAGGTTTCTGTATCAGAAAACGAGCAGTCGCGGCGATAGACGTGTATCTGTGTTGGCCCAAGCTTTTGAGACTGCATTAGCGCCCCGTGCCGCTGGGGAAGGCGCTACCCCGGCGGAGATCAGCCCTGTGACTTTCGTCTGCTCAACGTGAGCACAGCCCATGTACTTTTGTTTATATCATGCGGAGAGTGTTTCGTCTTGCCAAAGGCCTTGACAGAGGATCTAATTCGGTTCTACCACCAAGTCTGGGACTTGTGGCACCGATGCACACGGCGTGCAACGACAGCTCACGTTGCTTGGCATTCGCGCCATAGCTCCGCCTGTCGCCTGCTGTGGGAAAAGTTCTGTGCTGGTGACGAGCCTTATGGACAGCAACACGACGCCCAGTCAACAGCTGGCGAAGCAACTTAGCGCCGGCACCGGTCAGCAAACTGGTTCGCTCTTTTCGCAAATCTCAGATAATCCGTTCTTTACTGCCGTACGCTTGAGTCCCGCAATGGTCCGCGAAGCTGGGTGTGCTTACGATTGTTGCAGGGCTTTGGTCTCGCAGCGCTTGGTGTTGCGGCACGCACCGGACAGAAAGGGCTCCAGCATGGCGCTGCTTTTGTGCGGCGGCGCATGCTTGTCGACCTTGAAGTGACGCGCCACGACGAAGCTTATCCGTGGCTCCTTCAATGGATGACGACGTACCATAGGGGACAACAGGCGGGTGTGCCCCCAGCGGCACAGAGTGGCCTCCTCACAAAGGTGCTCAATCGCATTGATCCTCGCATGCATCACCTCCAAGTGCAGACATTCCTTCCGCAGGACGGCCCTTCGCACGCAGCACACTTCTCTTTCGTGCCTGGACCGGGCAGGCATTTCCTACGCTACCGCAATGCCTTCATCCTCGTCGATCGACAGCGCGAACGGAACACCATCAGCGTCAAGGATGGCGTTCCCTTCGAGACCATCAGCCTTACCACCCTTTACTCGCACCGGAATGTCTTTGAGGACATGTTCGCCGAGGCACATAAACTGTACCAGCAGTCGCAGGAAGGGAAGACGTTGATATACAACTCAATGGGCACCATGTGGCAGCAGTTTGGAGAGGCAAAGCGGAAGCGGCCCCTGGACTCTGTAGTCCTTGAGCGCGGCGTCAAGGAGAGGATTGTCGAGGATATGGAGGCGTTCATCTCCTCGCGAACCTGGTATCTCGACCGTGGCATACCGTACCGGAGGGGCTATCTGCTCTATGGACCTCCTGGTACAGGCAAGAGCTCGTTCATACAGGCTGTGGCGGGCCATCTCGACTTCAACATCGCTATACTGAACGTCAGCGAGCGAGGGCTCACAGATGACCGTCTGAACCATTTGTTGACAAAGGTCCCGCGCAGGACCGTTGTTTTGCTCGAGGACGTGGATGTAGCATTCATGAACCGCAAGGAGCCTGGGTCTGATGGTTATGCGAGTGCTTCTGTGACCTTCTCGGGCCTGCTTAATGCGCTTGACGGTGTAGCTAGCGCCGAAGAGCGCATCATTTTCCTGACTACGAACCATGTTGAGAGGCTAGATGAAGCGCTTATTCGACCTGGGCGCGTTGACATGACTGTTCGCCTCGGCGAGGCGACAGAGTACCAGATCGAGCAGCTCTGGGAACGGTTCTACGGTGAGTTCGACACAAGCGGTGAAGCGAAGCGCAGGTTTCTAGCGCGGGTCAAGGAGCTGGGCCTGGTCGACTCGATCAGCACTGCAGCCCTACAAGGTTTATTTTTGTATAACAAAGACGATGCTGAAGGCGCTATTACCATGGTCGAAGGCCTCACCGCTGGGAAGAAGAAAGGCATTCCCGGGCACGTGGACGTGTAACTAGTGGGGCGGTCAGATGTGAAGACATCGCTCGACAGCCATTTTCTAGCTCTGTAGACAGTGCAGCAGTTCTGTAGGCGTATCGCAGCATCTTGGTGCATGAATACATTCAACGTCGACTTCATTTCGTCCAAACATGAGTTCAGTGCGAGCCAAGCACGGTTGATTCTCCATATTCGGGCCCTGGGGTTTTTAGGGTCTCCGTCCGCGTGCTGCGGCTCGCGCGATGATACGCAGAGTGCGAGCCGAGCCACCTCGACAGCAGTTAGCGCTAAGCGTCATCATCCTGCGCCTCGCCCACTCAGACCCCGGTCTCGTGACACCTTCAGTTGATCTCTTGCATGCCACCAAAGCGCTCATTGGTTGTGTGCGCTTCTTCACCGGCATTTTTATCTAATCAGATCATCAAGGAGGTAAGGTTTCGCATGCCGCAGCCTCAGATAATCTGATCGTCTGATTGCGCGAACCGGTTTGGTGAAGTCTCCGGGCACCAACAGGAGACACGCGCGCACACGAACAGCTAGTCGCAGGTCCTTACATATGGCGGACGAGGCCAACTATTTGTCTCCGTCGTCCGCTTCTTTTGCTGACCACGGCCGTGACACGCACTATTCAGCCGATCCTTCCTCTGCCGCTGGTAGCTCCTACGAGTTGCACGTCCTGCCAGAAAAAGCAAGGCACTCGGCCACATCTGAAACAAGACCTGATGACGAGCACTGTGTCCTCCGTGCTTCACGTTCCAACAGCAAGCAAACGGGAGAGATGTCGCATGTGCCTCTCCTCGTGCGATCATCTCCGGCCCAAGGTACAGGTAAGCTAGAGGCGCATGGCAGGCCTGCGGACATGTTGTAGACGCACGCATTCCAGGGCTCGCACATTGCGAAATCTTGCATCCTCGGGAAGCTGACTGATATTTCCAGGTTCCTATGGGGGATTACCCATTCTTTCTCTGAGCCCTGATGACTCCGACGAACATCATGTGACACGAAGTTCTTCGCAAGGGAGAAGGAAGGGGAAGAGCAGACTCGCCACCAGCATCTCCGCCCGGACTTTACGGTCGCAAGGATCCGGACATGGGAGCTCATCAAGACAGGATTCGCGTCGCCGAAATTCCACCACGTCGAGATGGAGGCCAAGGGACGAAAATCGCAGCAGCAACACGCTAGGCGATGAGCTCGACACCCACGACATTACCGGTTTCGAGGCCAGGTTCAATGCGAGTGGCTCAGACCCTGCCGTAGCTGGTCTACGAATCAACGTTGATAGTTCCGAGACCTCATCAACCAGCACGCGACAGGACGAAAGTGACGCATCTGACGACGATGATGATCTCCAAGAGACGAAAGGAAATCCTTCTGACGACTCACCTTATGCCCAGGTCCGCGCCTCTGTTGCGAATACCGACAACACGTCGCTCTCCATTGATACCCCTCGCATGTGGTTTCTCTCCATCATTTTTGCTATTGCCGGTTCTTCCACAAACTTATTCTTTTCCCTACGTTACCCTAGCGTTAGCCTGACTCCTATTATTGCGCTTTTGCTCGTCCACCCTCTTGGTCTGCTCTGGGACCAATTATTAAAACGACATGACGACCCTGAAGAAACATTTGTGAATGGCTGTATCATAAAATCGACGTACTCTTCAGGAATATCTCTTTATAAGACATCCTGGAGACGTCGATTCAGGCTTTGGCTCGCGCAAGGACGTTGGAACTCGAAGGAGCATTGCTGCGTCTATGTCAGCAGTAATGTCTCTTTTGGTTTCGCATTTGCGACAGATGTTAGTACATCGAGAGGTGAACGGCACTTACAAAACACTAACTTGAGCGCAGGTCATTGTTGAACAAGTCAAATTCTACCACCAAGACCTCGGCATCATGTACCAGGTACTCCTCGTTCTGTCAACACAGATTTTAGGATATTCGCTTGCTGGACTAACCCGGCGCTACCTTGTTCGGCCCAGTGGCATGATTTGGCCAGCTACGTTGGTTTCGACATCCATGTTCACTGCCCTGCACCACGAGGTTAACAAGCCCGCCAATGGCTGGAACATTTCACCACGAAAATTCTTCGGACGCGTCTTCATGGGTGGCGTAGCATTCTACTTCCTACCTGGACTCCTCTTTCCCGCCCTGAGTTCCTTCAACGTAATCACATGGTTTGCACCTCGAAACGTTGTTGTCGCCAACCTCGTACGTTTTACACTCGCTAGAAAAGAGAGGACATGCTGACTAGCCTCTAGTTCGGAACCGCGTCAGGCCTTGGTCTGTTTCCAGTGACATTTGACTGGGCCCAGATCGCATATATTGGCTCACCACTTGTTACCCCATTCTGGGCCGCCATGAATATCGTAGGGGGTCTTGTGCTTGTCATGTGGCTCGCGGCGCCAATAATGTGTAGGTGAAGCCCACCCAGTTGTCGATTTGGCACACTAACAATCAACAGACTACATGAACGTGATGTACTCGGCTTATATGCCAATCCTGTCGGCCGCCGTCTGGGACAACCGGGGTAAACCGTACGATGTCAGCAAGATATTGACAGCGGACTTCGTGTTTGATGAAGCTGCATACAACGACTACAGCCGAGTTTATCTCCCAATAACATATGTCCTCAGCTACGCCCTCCAATTCGCTGCCTTGACGGCTTTGCTTTCGCACACGGGCCTGTGGCACGGAAAAGATATCTGGAGACAATGGCGTCGTTCTTGGGCGGAAATTCGCAAGGAGGCAGCAGCCGAATACCAGCCTGTGAGAAATAGCGCCCGAGACGACGGGTACGCAACATCACCCATGCTGCGCAGAGTCCGCTCCAGCACAACGTCGGAGCCGGAGATGGAGGACCTACTCACTGCTCAAGACGTGCACAACCGCCTGATGCAGAAATACGATGACGTGCCAATTTCGTGGTATGTTCTGACAGGCGTCATCATGGCCGCCGTCGGTATGTTCGTCGTGGAGTACTATCCTGTCCACCTGCCCTGGTACGGGTTACTGCTTGCACTGGGAATTGGTGCGATCCTTTTTATTCCCATTGGAATCGTCATGGCCATCACCAACCAACAAAGCAGTATTTACCTCATCTGCCAGCTCATATGCGGAGTCTTGTTTCCCGGTCGACCCGTTGCCAACATGGTCTTTACCACCTTCGGATACATCTCATCCACGCAAGGCCTCAAGTTCGCCTCTGACCTCAAGCTCGGCCACTACATGAAGATTCCGCCACGCATCCTGTTCAAGCTGCAACTTTGCATCACCATCATCTCCAGTCTTGCGCAGATTGGTGTACTCAACTGGATGCTGAGCCATATTCCTGGCATCTGCACGCCAGATGCTATCAATGGCTTCAATTGTCCCATCGCGCGTGTTCATTTCAACGGCAGTATTCTGTGGGGTGTAGTCGGACCCAAGCGCTTCTTCGGCCCCGGCGCCCTCTACCGCCCACTTGTATGGGCGTTCCTTGTCGGTGCTATATCACCCATCCCCATCTGGTACTTCGCTCGCAACAATCGCCGATCTATCTTGCGCAAAGTCAATCCAGCCGTAGTTTTCGGCAGTCTGAGTTGGATTCCGCCCGCGACTGGACTGAACTTTTCCGTGTGGGCCATTGTTTGCTACATCTTCAACTACGAGATCAAGAACCGACGCAAGGAGTGGTGGAAGAAATACAATATGATGTTGAGCGCCGCCTTGGATTCTGGACTTGCTTTTGGTGTCGTTGTCATCTTTTTTGGTATTGTGTACCCGGGCTGGATGAGCGACTTCAAATGGTGGGGTACGGAGGTTTATAAACAGGTAAGTCGTGTCACTTTCCATGCTTTTCATCTTGTACTAATTGTCAACAGGGTTGCGATTGGCAAGCCTGCCCTTACAAAACTTTACCAAAAGGCGGCAAATTTGGGCCGTGAACGAGGAATGATTTTGACGTACCCTTTGTCTTGCATACAAGCAATGGCGTTTTGCATAATGCGGTCACGAAAGCGTTGGATACACCTTTACATATGGAGTTTTGGGCGATACTGTTGGTTGCATACACATTTGGATAGAACGACATTCTTACACACTCTTCACATTATCGCCACGATGCTACAGGTCCATGCAAAAGAGTAATGATTGCCCTGAAATACTACCTCTCACCACATCCTCCAGCCCTGGAGCAAAAGAAACAATCCTTCAGCAAAAATAATAATGGACACAGACAGACTCAAACTGCCAATCTTCCGCATCACGGGCCGCCCGGCTAGCTTGAATGCCTTCACTCCCTGGTAGCCTGAAAGTCGCTTGTCACGCAGTGCTAGATCCGAAAACCTATTGCTTGCTTGCTTGCTTGTCCTTCCTGGAAACCTAGAGCTTGACACCAGCTCGCTAGCTGGGCTTGTGGCCGGACGACCACGCTGGCCTTTGTGTGCGGATGCGTTACCATTACGCCATGCGTCCTTGAGGTGATTTGATGAAGAATGATGCGGTGATTGTGATATATATGGGGCTAAGGAGGTAAGAGAAGATGAGATAGATAGGATCGCAGAAAGGGAACTTTGGTTGGCAAAATAAAATAAGTAGGTAAACTGCAATTTCATGGTATCACATCATCACCACGCAACTGCGCATCCACGGCACACAGATAACAGCTCCAGCTCACTAATTACCACGTCCTCCAACCCACAGTCAAAATATCTGATCCTCCAGCAAAAGAAATGAATACAGCCAGATTCGAGCTGGCAATCTCCCGCATCACCCCGCCCGACGAGAACTGGTAATAATGGGAAACTGGTACGCCGGGCGTGGCTGAGGCCATTGAGTGCGGGCGCCTTACCATTGGGCCATATATCCTTGGTGATGATTGATGAGAGGATGCAGAAATATCAGGGCAATATGTGTGGAGCTCGAGGAGGCGAGATCAGGGTCATAATAATAATGTAGGTTTGAGGGGGGCGGATGAGGAGGCAGTGAGCTGTGCCATTTGCTGGATATTGTAATTCTGCGTAATGCTAACAACGCTATGCTGGGCTTCAGGTGCGTTGCTCAAGGCCTTCACACCTCTCAATACGCCTTCATACTCCTCTCAAACCTCCTCGCAATCTCCAACATCTCCGCATCAAGTCTACTCCCACTCAAAAACGTCACACTAAACGGCAACACACCCTCTTCCTCCTTCCCGCTCAGTTCAGACACCGGATACGTCCCAGCCGGCACCGCAACACCACACAGATCCAACACATTCCCGCAATGCGTAAACTCACCTAGTATGCTATTCTTCTTAATCGGATCAGCAAGCACTTCTTCAATCTTCCAATGCGTGGGCGTGGTGGGCACGACAAGTACATCAACGCCCGAACTGGCGTATACAAAGACTTGCTCTGCTTGCCGCGTATAGAGCGCCTTGGCTTGTAAATCGCGGTACGCGTCTACGGCCGTACTTTTCCGCGCGACGACTGCGTCCATGAGTTGCGCGATCACAGGATGCAGGGCTGAGCGGTTCTTCTCGAGGAAGTCGTCTGGGAGCGATGCGAGGCGTTCGGAAACAAACGTGCCGTCGTACAGAAGCTCGCCGGCTTTTTGGAAAGGCGTCCAGTCTATGGGCTTCAGGATGCCGCCGATTTTCTGGAGATGTGCCAGTGTTTCGTTGAACATTCTGCGTGCGGGGCGGGAGCAGATTGCGAGGGCTGAGGGGGGTGGGATGCCGAATTTGAATGTTCGGGATTGCGGGCCAATGCTGTTGATGTGTCTTTCGAAGCCGAGTGTAGGTTTGGCGTATGGGTCTAAGGGATCGTGACCTTCGAGGGTGTGCCAGACAGTGCGGGCGTCTGTTATGGTTTTGGCGCTGATTGCTAAACAGTCTAGGGAGAGACACGCTGGTGTTATACCGCGAAAGGAGATTGTGCCTCGTGTGGGCTTGAAGCCTACAATGCCGTTGAAGCCTGCTGGTACTCTGCCCGAACCTGCTGTGTCGGTGGCTAAACTGAAGGAGACGAGGTTTGCTCCGACAGACACTGCACTTCCACTGCTAGAACCACCGCTGATGTAGTCCTTGTGGTAGACTGAGTGCGGGATACCAAATGGACTCCGACATCCTACTAGACCTGTAGCTAGCTGGTCTAAGTTCACCTTGCCAATAAAAAGGGCACCATCAGCCATGAGCTTTTCGTACACTACTGCTGAGACAGCGGGTACATGAGAGAGAATCTCGCAGCCAGTAGTAGTCGGAATACCCTGTACATCTATGCTGTCTTTGACGCTAAAAGGTATTCCAAAGAGTCGTGGAAGGCCGTTTCGATTGGTAAACCGAGCAGCGATCTTGTTCGCTGCCTCGAGCGCCTGTGTCATAGGCACGAGATGTATCCACACAGCGGGATCGACAGCTTTGTATGCTTCGATCTTATCGTAAATAGCCTCAATCAGTGAGACAGGAGACAATCCATCCTTATATGCCTGTTGCAGGCTATCGATGGTCAGGTCACCGTTGAAGGTAGGTGGGGTCCGTGGTGGTGTCGACCCGACTGCAGTACCCTGAGTGGAGAGAGTCGCCAGAACGTCTAGAAGGGGTTGTAAGTTACCAATGAACCCGAAAAGACCTTGTGACCAATGTATCATATCTAGAGTCGACTGCTTGAAGCATGCATCGTTGTAACCGCTCGTCGCCTCCTCAATACCGCAGCATTCAAAGCCTCGATCATTTGCTTCACGGATCGTAGTCGCAAAGCAACATTCAGTAGTAACACCCGTGACGATCAGATGTGTAATAGCCCGTGCTTTGAGATCATGCAATATGTTCGTGTTCCAAAAGGAGCCTTTGCCGGGCTTGTCGATGACGACCTCGCCAGGCAGAGGCTGCAATTCGTCGATAATATCATGTCCATACTCCCCTCGCGTCAACAGTCGACCAAGCTCCCCTTTGTCGCCAATAACTAAATAGTGTTGGGTGTTGTTGGGTGCAGCAGACTGCCTAACAAGCTTTGCAGACGGGCAATCTGCTAGGTCTGGGCTGTGGCCCTCTCGTGTGTGAACGATTGTAAGACCAGCAGCTCGACAAGCTTCAAGAAGCTTTTTTGTAGGTGCTATTGAAGCTTGCACAGCCTCCAGATTGCCTCCTTGGATCTCACCGAATCCCTTGGCAAGGAGAAAGTCTCTTTGCATGTCGATGATGAGTAGAGCAGTATGCTCAAGTGGAAAAGTGAAAGCATAAGGCTTGGCCTCAAATGAAAGGACTGGAGTCGCCATGATGTTGAGACCGCCCACGGAGGTGTCAAGGCGTGGGGAAAACGTTGAAAGCTCGAAGAAACCTTGGAAGGAATCACTCTGGACAGAATTGAAGGTGATCGACTGAGAGCAAGATGAAGATGAAGACAATGCGGCACCACAAGCTCAATACTTACATGTTCATCAAGGGATCTACCACTCGGTAGATGTGCTGCTATCAACGCTGGCTAAGGCTGTAATTGCAGCGGGCCTCCGGCGCGCGGGCGGCGCGCAGGCATCTCGGGGCATCTCCAGACGTTATCTGCGGAGGCGATGTGGGCTAACCTATTCTGGATTTAGCATCCCTTCCACGAAGACCCCACGGCCTACTAAAATCATCTCTCCTCCTTCTGATGCATCGAAATCGCCAATTTCGGCGTCTTTGAGATGGCCGAGAAAGGCGGGTAGGCTTGTGGGTCGCTCAATGACTGTAAGGGTTCGCTGGATCTTCGAAGCCGAGCCGGAGGCCCTATCTCTACATATACCAGGTACTGCTGATATACCATGGCTCCGTCGATCGGGTCTGATAGGCATCTTGGGGTAAGCTAGACGTAATTAATTATATGTAGATGCAGGAAGCACGAGGTAGATCGATGCGTGTGGAAGACATTTGAACTCCGTAATTTTCACCCGCCCACAACTGTCACGTCGGACTTGCACTATGACAACCCTCAAAGTGAAGCTCGCACCTCACTTTCGCCTCGAGGTACCTCATGAAAGCGGCAAGTATGGGTCACGCTGGTCTAATGAAGGTCTGCCTCCCTATCTCGTTTCTAAATTCTCGAATATCTGCTAACATGGTTAGATCTGGATCCTGTTCCTCCAGAAAAACGGACTTGGGGACCAGCCGACTACTGGACATATTGGTGTAGCGATATGTTGGCGCCACCTCTAGCTTCCACTGTTAGCAGCGTCATGGCTCTAGGCTTCACGGCTCGGGAGACTCTCCCCATTGTCTTCTTTGGCTTCGCGATTTGCAGTGTGGTAATTACGTTGACGGGGAAGATGGGCGCAACATATGCCGTGCCTTTCCCAGTGATCATACGAAGCACATTTGGGATGTACGGGTCATATCCAGCCATCTGTATACGAGGTGTGTGCTTCTGTCATGCGCATTACTACACGGCTGACCTGGGTTAGCATTTGTTGCACTGCTGTGGACGGCAATTCTTACGGTTCAGGGCGGCGATTTTCTACGGCGGTGCATTGAGGCAATCTGGCCGAGCTTCATTAATTTTCCGAACTACTTATCTGAAGGTGCTGGAATCGACTGTAAGTCTATCGATATGCCTCGATCATTGTGCTGTAACTGAGTCATGAGAAGCTGGTTCTTTACTCTGTTTCTTCCTATACTGGTTTATGCAGACGGGACTATCGCTTATGCCGATCTCAAAACTTCGCATCCTCTTTTGGGTAAAAGGCGCCATCGTGCCGCCCACGTTTCTTGCCCTTTTTCTCTGGGCAGTCGTTGTGACCAAGGGGTAAGCTTCTTCGCCTCTTTGTTGATCATAATGTCTTGGTGACATATCAAGCTAACGTTCACTAAGTGGTGGTCCTCTCGTTCGCGGCAAGGTCGAACTCACATCCGATTACATGAACCAAGCATACTCAGCACTTTCCGGACTGAATGCAATTATAGGCCTATTCAGCTCATTGTCTGTAAACATGCCGGACTTTGGACGTTTCAGCAAGAACAAGCTCGCTGGAAACCATCAATTCTTGGCTCTTCCCGTTATTGGTACTCTTGGTGCGCTCACACCAATCTTTGTTACCGATGCTCACTCGTATATATGGGGAGAGTTCGAATGGTTCGTGTTGTTCTTCAAAGATTCAAGACTAGGCTGACACATCTGAAGGTACATGCCAGCTGTGATAGCAAAGTTCGACTCACGCGCTGCAAAGTTTTTCGTATCTGCTTCCTTCATCCTTGCTACCATCGGTAATCAGATAGCGGCCGACACATATCCGTTCTCGAACGTAAGCAGTCACCAGAGCGCGGAAGCTATGGTCTTGCTACTAACAAATCCATGACAGGACATTACGGGCATGTCTCCGAAGTACATAAACATATTCAGAGCGACAGTCTTCGTTGCAATCTTCTGCGTCGTCTCCACCCCATGGAACATAATCAAGAACGCAGCTGGTCTACTCGCATTTCTCTCTGGGTATTCTTGTTTCATGGGCCCGCTGGCCGGAGTCATGATATGCGACTACTATCTCATCAAGAAGTGCAAGCTCGATGTCGACGAACTCTATACCGATCGTGGTATATACTGGTACAATGGTGGCTGGAATTGGAGAGCATACGTCTCTTTCATCATTGGATTCGCTCCACTTATGCCAGGTTTTGCCAAGAGTATCGATCACAGTCTTAACATTGGCGGTGCATGGAAGATCTACTCTTTTGCATGGACTTTTGGGTTCTTCACTTCAGTGTTTGTGCACTATATCCTCTGCACATACATCTCTGTGCCAACGAAGTCCCTAGTCGAAATTGCTGTGTATCCGCCTCAATTGGGAGAAGAGGCTCCATCCATCATTGAGGGGGAGGATGCGGCATCGAAGTCGACACAGGTTACTGCGAAAGAGAAGGAAGCGGCCGGCATGGTATGAAAGAGTGGCTTGTTTGGTCAACATTGAAGCTTCAATAGTTCTTGTCTAGCAGAGCCAATTTGCTGTTGCGAGATAGTTGACAATGCCCAACTTTTAGACACAGTAATCAAGATGCAGTTCGTCCTTGCATGCAAATTAGTGCTGATCAATTGCCACCCTTTATTGTACATTTTTTCAAAATATTAAGGACAATCTTTCTCGATAATTTTGTTAGTTATATGGCTGAATAATAGCCGCTTGCTTAGCGTTCCAATTGGCCGAGGTTTTATGTCTTATCCCGACCCTGTTCCGTCATCATTGACATTGAGCCGGATGTTCCCAGCGCAGTAGACGGGCCGATGTTTCGCCCCATAATCTCTCTGATGGCAGTTGTTGATGTTCAATCACTACTTCAGGAGGACCCCATAGGACAAGTCAAAGACAGCACTGTATGGCTACAGCTGGATTCATTCTCACCTAACGACTGCCGAGAATACTGTTCGAATATCGCGGTTACAGGATCACTATCGCCAAAGCCGACGACCTTCGGCAGTCCTTCCAGGGCTCTGCGTTGCATGTAAGCTAATATTGGAACATGCGTACCTGATATGTAGGGTGCCTAAAGCGGAAAGGTCCACCATCGAAAGCTCCAACTGTATTGCCTGAGCACTACATTCGCAATCTAACTAGTCTGGGTCCGTCTAGTTGGCTGTTATACCTTGGAAAGATCTTCGAGCATGGAAATCAGTCCGGCACAGTCTGTTTCGCCGAGTGATGGCCTTTCTGTTTCGACAGGACAGCCAGGTGGTGGAAAGACTCGCTCAAGACGGCCATGCGATCCCTGCCGCCGCAGAAAGTCCCGATGCGAGATAGCAGATGGCCATCCGCCATGTCTTCTATGTCGCTTTCATCGACAGGACTGCACGTTCAACGAAGATCCACGACCGAGGAAGCGTCGAGCAGTAGCTATCCATGAAGAAGCCCACCCCGATAGGCTAGGCGGAGTACGAAATGGTTCCGATGTCGTGAGACATATCAGCCCCCCATCTCAGGATGCGGCACACATCCGACAAAATGAGCCTATCGATGACTATGAGAACCTCAAAGGGCCTTCTCTTCTTAAGAAGACGTTGGGGCTGCAACAAAACAAGCACAGCCGGCTCCTAGGGAGTACATCTACATACGAACAAGTCCTTCTGGAACTATACCAAGATGACGAGAGATCAGAAATCGCTGCTGGTACCTCTACCCTCAGAATGGTGGATGATGTGCATACCGCGTTCATATTATCCCCAAATTCCTCAAGCCAGAACTACCAGGACGATATTCCGGATCTGGACGCCATCGAGACGATTGTTGCGCCTCACGGCAAGGCTCTTATACATCTGTATTTTCGTATAGTACATCCAAGCTTTCCAATTCTTCACAAGAAGGTCTACTTAGAAAAGTACGATCGGACGCACAGGGAGTTCTCGCCGCCACTACTTGCGGCAGTCTATCTTCTTGCCCTAAACTGGTGGTCATATTCCAGCGAGCTTGCCTTACTCCCGATACCCGACGTATCTCTACTAGAAAAGCTTGCACTCAAGACAATGGGCAATATCGTTCATCGACCGAAGCTATCAACGATCCAAGCAGGGCTTCTACTTCTCCAGAGACCAGAGGGTGATTCATGGGCCCTTACTTCACAGCTTGTTGGCATAGGAGAGGAGCTTGGCCTGAACCTAGATTGCACATCATGGCGCATCCCATCATGGGAGCGAGGACTGAGGAAGCGACTAGCATGGGCTCTCTTCATGCAAGACAAATGGGGCTCACTTGTCCACGGAAGACCATCTCACATCAATTCAGTGGATTGGGACGTTCAAACTCTTGATGAAGAAGACTTTCCGGAGAATGCAGCAGACGAAGATGAAGAAGATGGAAGCACTGAGGTGGAGAAAGGCCGAACGTTGTTCTGCGAGATGATCAAACTTACAGAGATCTTGGCCCGAATCCTCTCGACTTTTTACACACTGAAAGCAGAGCGAGAAGTCGAGAGACGTGCGGGCGAAGGAGTGCGCTGGATCCTCGAAAGGGCTAAGCCTTTGCAACTACAGCTGCGCCAGTGGTTCTCAAGTCTACCACGAGTACTCAAGATGGAGAACTTGGCAGCGCGGAAATTATCGTCAACAGGTCAGTGCACTCAGGACACGATAGCCTCTGCAGTAAGAGGATGAGAGAAGTACAAAATATCTGACTGGTCATCCAGGATATCTCCATCTCGGCTACTATGCCGTCGAAATGACGCTCCACAGACGCATCCTGCGCTCCTTGTCAGCTGTAGATGACCCATCGCTCCGCTCAATCTGTCGACAAGCCGCAGAAGTCCGACTGAAATCCGCCATGGACTTCGTCTCCAGCCTTCGACCGGAACATCTCCAATCGTTCTGGTACTCTGCATCCAAATACAACTTTGCGCTTGTAGGCACATTCATCTCGCTTCTCTGGGCAACATCAACGGATCTCAACGAGGCAGATCTGTACAAGAAGAGCCTGGACGAGTATCGATGGGTGTTGCGCTTGTCGTCTAAATCTGCAGATTTCCTTGAGCATGCGATTGGTATGCTTGCGACTTCAACGGGCGTGTTGGTCAAAGCCATTCCGGACATACCAGATGCGAATCGCATTCTTAGTCGTTGCCTGGGGCAGAAGAAGAAGAGCTCAAACAACACATACGAATCAGGAATCGAGCTACACAACGACGCTTCACCAGAGAATTTTATTGGCGATACGCCATCAGGCAGTGAAAGCATAGCGAGAGAGTGGAACCAGGATCATGCATGGTTCGGCGCTTCGATTGATGGAGGAGGTGCTTTCGGGGAAACACTAGGAGAAATTGATTTATCAAATCACTACTCAGGGCTGGGCGGGGCGCAAAGCCATTTTATGTACCAGTCTTTGCTATGATGTTCTTGGTCGAAGTCATAGAGAGTTCTGAACTCAGTATGAGCGAGTGTAGTTATCGTCGAGTGTAGTCATCACCCCCACTGTATAGTGAACAGATTTTATTTGAAAGAAATACAACAGTATATCATTTCGTATCGCTCCACATGATTGATTCCCGAGGCTTTGAGCTTTTATCCGATCTTTTGTCTTGATACAGCAATGTCCGTGGCTACCAACTCCAAGACCCAGGCATCCTACTCTTCACTCGTTTCTGTCCCATCCGCGCACGCTCTTTGCGGGATCTGTCCATCATTCGTCGATCGAAGCGAAGACCAATGAGCCTCTGCTCTTCATCGCTGTCTTCGTGGTACCATGGTTTGCTGAATGGCCAGTCTTGTTGGCTCCAAGCATCAGCCCCGAGGCTGATGTGCTCAGATGCAATGAGGTGGCCAGGCGCGGATGTATCGTGAACCCAGATCCATTTCAAGATCCAGTCTCCGCTTTCAGAACGCTCAAATAAGACTTTACGTGGCAATGGAAAAGGGCCATCCAGGAAGCATTCGCCCTTCATATCGACATACGATTCGACGTTGAGACCTAAGCGCTCCAGTAGATTGATAAAAGCCCCTCCAATTTGCGAGCTGTCGATCGATGTTTGTGATCCGAAACTATACAGCAGGCCTCTCACCAACTCGTTACCATCTTCATGATAACGTTGTATCAGACTAGTAGGGACTAGTCTAATCATGAATTCAGTAATGTGGTTGATCTCGTCCAAGTTCTGGAATCGCCAAATCAAGTTTTCAAGAAGACGGAATCGAAGACCTAGTAGCGCGTCGGAACTCAGAGACCCGCCAGCATTGTTCCAGAGCCACTCCAGGATTTCGAGGTTTATCGGAATGATGCTGCTCAGGCTGGATGCTCTGACCCTAGAAGTTGGGTCTTCGAAGTCGTCCACCATCTCACCCTCGTGGAAGAGCAGACGCATGGTCTCAATTCCATTGTCCTTGGAAGGCAATTGCGTCGTTAAAAGCGCTTCTAGAAGAGGTGAGTCACCGTGTGAAGTCAGATCGGGCTCCAGCCCATATTGCATGAGGAGACGAATGACGTCGGCTCTATAGAAGCGCGCAGCCAACTGCAAAGACAATTAGCGGGTTTTAGGCAATTCGAAAAGCTGCGCCTCACATGAAGTAATGAATAACCGCGGGAAGTTCTTGTGAAAGGATGCAGTTTTCCAGACGCGAAAGTTTTCTGTATCTCGACAATGGGCGCCCTAAGAAGCAATGCGGTAAAACCCGAAGCACAATCTACAATAGGGAAGACATTGACTGACGACGGTATGTACGAGTGCTGAGGCTGCTTAGTCCAGTGTATCCCGAACTTCAAGAATTTCCAGACGAGGATCACGTCGTGGCTATATGAAACGACATTTTGATCGTGGTGCAGCTTACGAGTTTTGTTCTCTTCATTCTGGAAGTATGTCGCGGAGCGTCTATGGTACACGCCGATTTGGGCAGGCCACCAGGACTGCTGGGACCGACGTTTCAGTGGCTTCGTAAGTATCCTCGGAGGTGGAAGCTGTTTTTCCACGGATTGATATTGGATGGAGACTGCCTTTCGATCCGCTAGTGGCGATGTCATACATTTCTGTTGATTCTGCAGCATGGTGGGCAGTGCCATCGTTCTGGGTGCATACGCCAGCAGTATGGATCATTTTAAAGATTGCAAACATACAAAATACTCGTTGAGTTTACAGTTAACGCTGCATGTAAATAATCGATATCTCTCTGTATCCGGACCTCAAACTCCGCAATGTCTTTCGTCTCAAAGGCGAACTTGATGTCGTCTTTCCATTTCACCACAGCAGAAACACTCCCGACCTGGCTCTTCTTGTGTTTCTCAACGGTAGCTACAAGTGGCTCGAGGCTATTTTCGCAGCTCTTCAGCGCGTCGAATATCATCGGTGACGGGGCCGGAAAATGCTGGCTCTGCAACGACGTCTGCCGCTTTATGACATCCCGGACGTTCTCGAGAAGCGCATGCAATCTATCGAGTAAGTCTGCCATTCGTTCCAGCTCTTTCGAAGCCCCCTTGACGTCGCGTATAAACGTCTTGACCGTACCAATGGTGTTTAGGAGCTGCAGGGAAAGTGACACAACGGCCATGCCGCTCGCAGCGACGGAGAGGACTTCCATTGTTGAAGGAAATAGAGGAAGAGAGGATGGAGGGCTCAGCTTGCGTGATATGGGAAGTCATTGTCTCAGTCTGATGCACTCAGACCCCTCACCAGGCTGAGCGCACTTGTAGCGATTGGATGGTATGATGGCATAGCCGCGGCCGTGATGCACCACGCCGCATGTCCCCAGCCATGTTGATATATTCACTGAGCCCGATACATTTCCGACTGCGAAGGGAGCAATAAAACAAATGATGGGGTCGGTATTGGCGCAGTGCACCGCTGAGCGACACGACAGTGCGCATGTCATCTTGCGTTGTTCTTGTCCATGCCGCAGGTCGCTTTGGTCTCACTTGCACTGCGCAATCGAGGGGAAAGAAGGGCGATGTTGCACATATTGTGGACTGTGCGTGAGGTCATTCAATGCAATGATATGATAGAGAACATCTTTATACCCCATATCCACATATCTACATCTTAAAATGCTCGGTGCAGACATCTCGCGCAACCCCTTCTATCCCGGGGCCACGGCATACATGAAAAAAAAACTCCACCCATGCTTAAAAACAACCCGCAATCATTCATGCTTCTTTTAATATCATTTCTGAAATCCAAAACACAAATCCACTCGTATCGTTTCCGTCCCCGACCACAGGATAGCACCTAGGTTTCTATAAAAGCATGAACATGGACAGTCGGCTAGCACCGCGTCCTCCTGAAAGGGGGTAATCTTTGGAGAAGTGAATACACACGCATGGATAAACCAAAAACCAGAATGCCAATGACTGTGAAAGAAAGAAAAAAATGATGGTGCACAGACAGGATAGGTGACACTTGGGGTAGGCTGATGGGCAAATTGAGGCTCAGAGAGAATGTTGTTGTGGTGTGGGCGTTCAGGTCGTGGAGGCAAGGAGGGACGCGTAATCTTCAGTCGAGGTCGTAACGAAAGCGATAGCGATGACGATGAGCGCTGTGAGTCAAAGGATGCTGCAAGAGTTGCTCGAGGACCTGTCAAGTTCGGGTTAGCATGCCGTTGAGTCTAGTTAAGAGAAGAGTTTGGTAGCGAGGAGACAGCGGCACCGGCAACGCCGTTAATGCGAGGTCATCTCGTCATCACGAATAGTGATGCACACGACCACAGCCCCATCACGCAGCCGGAACAGACAGAATGCATGCATCGTCGATCGCCGTTGCTATGCTGTACGACATGAATGCTCGATGCCGGCCTAGACTCACTGGTGCATGCCCGAAATTCGTGTAACAGGGAAAATAAATTGCTTGTGTGACTTACCATCGCTGCCCACGAATTCTGCCAATCCACGAGTACACAATCTTTAGGCGCTCGCGGACACGCGTGGTTCGCAGTAGAACATACTTCTCCTCCTCGACAATGGGCACGACGGATGCAAACCAGTACGGGAACAAAGCGGGGTCCTCTGGTGGTTCACCATAGACTTGTATGATGCGTTCCCGAAGCCATGGTGCGCTAGCTTCCCGCATTTCCCGAACGAATGATGTGCAACTGTCAAGCAACTGTTGTGTGGATAGAGCTTCGATGGCCACGTCCGTCGGTAGTGGGCTTTCCGGGTGCTCGCGGAAAAAGACTTCGGCATAGTCGCGTGCCATGGTTGTCTCGCGCTGCTCAGCCGCGCCTTCCTCCGCCAACGAGACGTCTTCAATGCGCTCTACACGGCCGACATTGTACCCGTCTAGCATGCCGTGGTCCCTGACCTTGAAACGACCGATGCCGCGGCTCTCGATGAAACTGCGTCCATCGCGAAGCAATTCATAGTTGACAATCTCGAGCAGTGTTCCATATTCCAGGAACGGAGCTGCGCCAAGACTGCCTTGTGAAGCTGACGTCCGATTGTACATGACCATACCAAATTGCTTGTTGCCTTCGATCACGCGCCTCATCATTAGTCGATAACGGGGTTCGAATACGTGGAGGAAAGTTGGCATGGCAGGAAGCGAGAGCGTGCAGATGAACAGCGGCATGCTAAACATGTTGTCACCTGCTTGTTCTTCGGCTTTCAGCGCCTCGGCTCGCGCCGTGATCAAGTCCGGACAAAGGCTGTTAAGGAGCGAGTTGAGGATGGCGTTTCCAGGTTGGTGCTGCAAAGAAGCTGGGACGTGCAAGCCTCGCCTGCAGAAAGGGCAAATGTTGCTGTGATCCATGACGCGCGACAGACAACGACGGCAGAAGGTGTGACCGCATGATGTCGTCGTGGGATCTAGCATCAAGTTGTAGCACACAAGGCAGTCCAGTTCCTTGATTGCAGCATCCCGGAGGCGCTCGATCAAGACAAGATCCAACGATTCGTAGTTATCGCCACTCGCGGATGTGGTGTGGTAATCAACTTCGGAACTATACCGAAGCTTGCCCATTCCTGCCATGGCATATGTTGCTGCAAGGCGTCCGCCGTTCAACTCTTCCCGGTGACCCTTTTCATTTTGCTCATGTTTTTCTGATGCCTGCGTGATACTATCGTCTTGGATTAATTCCTCGAGTAAAGTCGGTGAAGATCCGGAAGTGGATGCGTGAAGTGCTACCTCGACTCCCATAGCCTCAATGACTTTCGTCAAGGTTACATCAACCGAGCATTCGGCGGATGCATGTTCGGCCCCACATCCCACCAAAGGGCATGCGACACCCGTTAGACGATCTGGCGTATTCGGGTATGATATATTCGTCCGCGGTTGCGGCGCCGGAAGGCAGCCGCGACAGACTGTGTGACCACAGGGCAGCGTCACCGGCGTGCTCAGCGGATGCGAGCAGCGCGGGCACTGCACGAGACGCACGAGATGTCTAGCATCGCGATGGGCGTCCAAGGCCCCGGCATGCGGAGACTCTACCACGGCCTCATCGTCGACCATGAAGGCTTCCAGCGGCACGAGCGGCTCGAAGGCAGGCTCTACGCTTTTAACGACGGAGCAACCTTTGGTTCGTTGTCGATTCATGTATGTCCAGTCTAGTGTGCAGTCGTGGTGCCGGCCATATAAATCTGAAAGCCCGGGGGATTGGGTCGGACTGCGGAGATAGTGGGCGATCTCGGAGGGGTCGAGGGAATCGCGACGTCGAAGCGAGCGTTGTATGTCGAGATAGAGGAACTCAAGATGTCGAAGACAGATAGACCACCAGTGTCCAGAAAGCCTTATTCGAGCAGGTGTCGCGGGCGGTGGTGGCTTCCAGACCAAGGGACCGGGGTGAAGCCGGTTTGCGCGTGCTGACGCAGGGACAAGAAGGAGGAAGTCGGAGGGAAGAAGTTTCGAAGGCGTGATTCAGAAGTCTTTAAAACGAGGCGAGTAAAGGCAGAGCGGCAGTGGAGGCACTTGAGAAGTGCGTGAGGTCGAAGAAGGCGAGTTGGGAGGCGCCAGACAAAGTAGGGGCTTGAATCATGCGCGGAAGAGTGAAGAGGTCATCCATTGTGGATAGTTATGGGATCGGCCGATCCACTCCAACTGCCTGGTGTTTCGTGCAGGCTGGGTTCCCGTTCAAGGTGGCTCCGATCAGTCAGGCAAAGTGTGGCCGCTTCCGAATCGACATTTTGCCCGCGCATCGCGGATTCGCTAAACCATTCTCGGAGATGGCAGTATGAAAATTACGACCCCGTCTACACCAACATGTCTCGCAACCTTGCTGCACGTCTATCCACGAGCATTGCCTAGGGACAAGGTGCCAGAAGACGCGATCCTGCGGATCTTTGTGCCGCAGTGCGTCTAGAAGAGATTACCCATCAGATCACATTGGGACGCCATGGCAAAGTCCCGTGCGCATGACCAGCATCTTGCACCCCTCTCCTCTTTCGCAGTGCCGCGCGAGCCTCGGGCACGACACGATGATAGAGTGGCCACTTGTGCCTATAGAGACCGCACTGCTACGCCGTGGCGGACCAGTAGATACCGTCTTCACCGGCTTCAAAGAATGCTTGCACGCGTCATTGATGCACGTCGAATCAAGGTCATACCAGGCCAATCAGAGCCGCCGCTAAAAGATGCTTAAACCGCAGCTGTCAACATGGCCGGTGCCGATGGACCCCTTCTCGTGACGCACTTGAACGCGGGGCGCATGCTCGCGTGTCTTCACCTGGACGCAGCTCTCTGCAAGGACGCGGACATCGGGTACACCGAAACGAGCTATCATGACCCTCTCATATTCTCGATTCGACTGCTGCCATGAAGTTTGTTCCACCACGGTGCATTGCAAGCAATCCTTTTTTCGCCTAACATGCCCAACATAAGCTACATGCCGGCCAGATTTTGCCGAGCTTATTGGAAATTCAACAAAAATGGTTACCTGGTAACCCCATACTCAAGACTCCCCTAGCCTGAATCTTACCATCCTCGACCCCACCCGCAAGATAGTGTACATTGGACTGCCTATTGTACGCCAGAACGCCGCAAGCCGATATCCCGATTTCATGATGCCTTAGTGCCATTCGTCTCCGTCTGCTCCATGTCCGAGTCTGACTCTGACTCGCTGCTGTCGTCATCCTGCTCCTCGTCTTCTTCCTCAAGCACGATTTGCTGCAGGACCCGCTTATCAAAGAGATCTAGAACAAACCGGCATGCTGGAAGGCGGAAGTGATGTGCTTCTAGAATCTGCATAACCTTGTGGAAAATGGAAGGCCTGCTGAATCCTGATGCTTTTTTCGCCTTGATACTGTTGTCATCATCAGTGTGAGGTCTTTGTGCACGGGGCAGAATACTGACGCTTGCAAGTCGTTTGCAGCCTTCTTTGCAAGTACTGTATTGCCAAGATCGGTCACAAGCTTCAATATGCGAGCATTCACAGCGTCATCATCGGTAATGGCAACCTTCACTTCGGTCTTGCGTGACCAGCTGATGTCTTCCGACTTCGCTATCCATGGCGCCATCTAAGCAGGATTAGCATCTGCGCTGGCAGACCAACTCGGAGACTTGCCGTGAAAAGCTTCTGGAAATGCAGAGGTAGACAGAATCCAAGTGCTTCGCCGGCATCGTTCACAACGCCGTCCCATCCATGTTCCAGCAGAATCTCCTGGCCGTGGAGACTACGCGAGATGAGGCCTAGAACGTAAAAGGCCGTGCCTCTGAGCGACATCACTTCAGACTCTTCGGCAATTTTCACAATCCACTGTACCACGTCGGAGCTCTCGAGGAACGGGGCACCGAGTTCCATCGACCCGACGTTACCTACGGCCCAGAGGCAGCCCTTGACCTTGACGATGATCTCGGGATCATCATCTTCCATAGCAAAGTCACGAATTGTGGCTACGAATTCGTCGAAGTGGCCTTTCTGCTTGAGCAGCTTACACCCCTCTTTCGTTCTAGTGAGTTCGCGGTAGAAGTGTGGCGGCACAAGACCGTATTCAGGGTTCTCTGGCGCGTCGTCGTAGGACATCTGTGCCGATGGCTTCTCGGGGATGTCGGCAAGTGCACGGGCCATCGAGGCTTCAATCAAGGCCACGTAAGTATCATTCCTCCCAAGGAACCAGTCGTCCATCTCTCTTGTGATGTAGTCCAATCCGTCCAGATAGTGGTACCCGACCGAAGTTGACAAGAATCGGAGAAGAAGCGGAGCGCCGATCTCACCGAGATGATCCAAAGCTGGTCGACATTTTACTACAAACTCAAGAGACTCGGTTTGGTTGCAAGCCTCTTCCAGGATTTTGATGGCAACTTCACACACTTCTACATCTGGGTCGTAGAGTTGCGTCACGAGCAGCTTGATTGCCCATTCTGCGACGCCCTGGGGGCCGGTCAATTGCATTGGCTTTGTTGCGTACCTGCGTAACAGTCTTGTAGCAAAGATTCGGATCTCCTTGGAGCATGATGTCATCGCTTTTGAGATGATGATGCGTATGTGACCGTCCAGAGTGTAGTCCATATTGCTTAGAAGGGTCTTGATCAGATCATCGCGGTCGTTGAGCTCTACGATATGGTAGAACATGTTGATGACTCTCCATCGCTCCAGTATCTGGATGCCCCTTTGGTCCTTCGTCAGCGCACCCAGGAGCGCGAAGTAGCCACCAGTCAGTGTCTCGTTCATGCGATCAGCTTGGAAGATAGGTGACTCCGATGTCAAACCGCTCATCCTGTCAAAGTGTGACAAGCACTCCGCGAGCTGCCGAATGAATTTGCTGTCGCCTAGGTGTTTCACGCCTTCAGGACTCTGCAAAAGCGTGTCGATCAAAGCACATCCTGCTCGAACATAACGTTGGTTTGGTTTGGTGTTTTTGACTTCAGAGAATCGATACTTGAAAGGCCGGTAGAAGCCAAGTAGGCGATGGACGAACTTTGTGACTTTTATGGCTTCGTCGAGGCGTTTGGGGTTGTGTAGCGGACCTTGAATGATATTCAAGATGACATCCCATCTCCACTTCTGAAACGATACGGTGTTCAAGACTTGAGTCTCGACCATGAGATTGCGAAAAGCTGTTTCGTCCACCTGCATTGCTGCTTGGAATTTGGACGAGTCAGTCTGGCGAGCTGATGCCTCAGTGTCTGGGTTTGTGGTGGCTTTGTTGTTGTATAGTGTTGTTGGCCCAGAACGATACAAGGTCCTGTTGACGCTGTCAACCTGGTATATCGTGCCAATCGCGACAAATCTATCTTCGGATTGGAATTTTGCAGCGGAGTGCAACAGTTCTGGCATGACCTGTAGTTGAGCACTCCAATTTGGCGGTAGGAGCTCGTTCGCCATCTTCAAGACCTCTCCAATCAACAGTATCGTTTTCCGTTTCAATGCCTGTGTCAGAGACTCTTGTTCTGCGAGCAGCAGTGCTGGCACTAGACCTGCATGCAGGAAAGCCGCGAGAACGACTGAGACATAGTGATCCAACAAGCTCCATTTGTTAGTGTTGTCGTCTGCGCCAGATGCAGACGACTCTTTGATTTGCTGGTTTTTCAGGTTGGTGACACGTCCATAGGTGGTGAGTCTGCGACCTGCGAGAAAAGACGACGACCATGACGGAGGTTTGATTCGGAGAAGGTCGAACAAGAGTTCTAGGATGATGTTGCGAACATGAGGAGTAGGGATCTGTAACGACCAGAGAAGCGAGCGGAGTGGAAGGAAATTGTTCATGCATAAAGAGAGAAGTCCGGGCCAGCTTCTCAACAAAGACGCGATAACTTTGGCGTTGGCCTTCAGCTTTTCCTCATGCGAAGGTCCATGGATTGCATTCGCATCGGTAAACATGGCAAAGGGTGCCTCCAGCTCACGTCCAGATCGTAGGAGCCGGCGGCGGCGTGGTGTGTCAAGAAGATAGATGAAAGAAGCCCCAATGCTCTCAGCGGCGTGGTAGCTGCCTTCTCCAAGTGCGTCTGCCAATACGCCCATTCCCCCTGCATCAACGAGGAGAGAAGGTTTTCTAACAAGAATTTCAGCAAGGGTCAACGTCGCAATGTTCCTGAGGCGATCGTCGGCGTGTTCTGCCACTGCGACAACAATGCGTACTACAGCGCGTGAAATCTCTTCCACGCCATCCTTGACATTGAGGAATGCGCGCACAAACTTCATGGCCTGTTCTCGCTCTACGCTGGCTTTGCCCTCCTTGACCAGTGACAAAATGACTAGGTAGTCGGTGTGCAGTGCTCGCACAATGCGCAAGGATTTGCGATCTGTGAATGCATACCGCATAACTCGATAGGCGGCTGCTACCACTTCGCGGCTGTCGCTCAGCAGCATCGTCTGCATGCGGAGACCGAAGATGGACCAGGCGAGATCGTATTTGAGTGTCGCGTGTCTCTTGAAGAGCAAGACCAGAGAGTTCGCTCGTTCGACGTAGTACTCAGGCTGCATGCCCTGTGACTCGAGTGCCTGCAGTATCTCGGCCAGGACAAAAGTCGGCGATTCTGTCTCGTCGTCGTCCTCGTCTTCGGTCTTGGCGACATGTCGTGATGGTGACCGTGACAGGTTGCGTCGGAACAGATACGACAACCTGCTCTGGGGGTCCGCTGGTGGCGACTTGATGTTCTTGGATCGCTGAATCTCCGCAGCTAAGCCTGACTTGAGCTGCGCTATCTTCCTATTTGATATGTTGAGCTGCTCCTCGACCTGGAGTCGCTGTTCTTTCTTGGCGTTCTTCGCCGTCAAGGCCTCTAGCAGATTCTCGGACCCGATCCTTATCTTAGTCTCTTTCTCTATCTGGTCCTGCAGCTCGGCCTGTCTCTGCTCCGAGGTGGTGTTGTCGCTGTCGTCCACGGTGATGGCGTGCATGTCGAAGCTCGGGCGGGCTCGCGACTCGCCCGACATGGTGGGCGTCAATTGGGTGTTGAAGCTGCCCGGGCCCGTGTTTGCGGTCGCGTACGAGGCGGCATTCCGCGACATGACGCTGGCGGCCGCCGTGGTCGCAGACGAAAGAGCGCGGCCATCTCTGGTTCGACTAGGCGCAAGAAGGGAGCCCTGGTCCGTCATATGGCCTTCACCCTAGGCTTCCCAACCACATCGCATGTCTCGGTCGCGGCGATGCCTTCCTCGTGCCGCATGAGCTGTCGTCGTGGGTCCAAAGTAGTCAGGCGCGGTCGGGCGGGGGCGTGTGGCTGAAGAGAGAAGGAGCGGCGGAGACTGCGTCGGCGGTGTTGGAGGTGTGGCTAGTGAGCGTGTGTGGCGGATAGGGACAGTGAGGGCGCGGGCGAGGGTGAGGGACTGCAATGGTTGGTGTAGCGCGGCTCCAGCGTGGACGTTGCCCGCCAACGTCTCCAAAGTCGCAGCCCTGGAGCGGGACCCTTCTAGGCGTCCGTGCCATCATCAATGATCAATCCATGTGGCCCGCCTTGCCGCATCTGCAGCAGCTGCATGCTCGAGGATCCGCGAACCTCACCATGCTGGCCTGATGTCGCACGCACTTGACCCAACAATTCCTCCGCCAGCAGCAGCTTGACCCTCTCAGGTGGCCTCAACGGCAGAGGCAAGTACCGAGACTGTCACGTGCACCGTGCGCTTGCAGCCGTTGTCCCAGAGCTCCCATGGCGGAGGTCGCCGACAGCCATGCCGACGAATGGCATCGCGTGCCTCGCCGCCTCTCATGTCGGCATCCAGAGCTCGTTCGCGCTCTAATCGTGAAAAGGAACACCGTGCAGTTCGGCGGACGCCGTTAGTGGGCATCAGATAAGAGTTCGCCAGTTGATGCTATAACTGCTTCACTTCTCCATCATCCAAGCTAGCATCACTCACACTCAGCTTCCGACTGACTTCACAGCTACACCACATCAAGCTTCTATCAAAGCTTCCTTCACACAGCTTCATTCATCATGTCTCAGCTCTCTTATGCCCGCTACGGCAAGGACAATGTCCGCCTATACAAGGTCGACAAAGACCCCAAGACTGGCATCCACACCATCGTTGAGCAGACGATCCGCATTCTGCTCGAGGGAGACATTGAGACTTCGTAAGCTGCTTGCACCCGCAAATCCAACTCCTACTAATGCACCAAAGATACACCAAGGCAGACAACTCAGTCGTCGTTGCTACCGACACCCAGAAGCAGACCACGTACATCCTCGCCAAGCAGCACCCGATTGATCCCCCCGAGCAGTTCGCCGCCATCATTGGTGACCACTTCATCACGACCTACCCGCATATTCACGCAGCACACGTCAAGATCATCCAGCACCGATGGACCCGCATGAACATCGACGGCAAGCCGCACCCACACTCGTTCTACCGTGATGGCGATGAGCTCCGCGTCGTCGAGTCTGTTACAAGGGAAGGGCAGGGCGTTTCTATCCGCTCCAAGATTGAGAAGCTGCTTGTACTCAAGAGCACGGGATCTGCTTTCCATGGTTTCCACCGTGACGAGTTCACCAAGCTCCCCGAGACTTGGGACCGCATTCTCAGCACAGACATCGAAGCTGGGTGGCAATGGAAGCTTTTCAAGAACGCAGCGGAATACAAGTCAATCGACTTCAACGCTGCATGGAAAGCTGCAAGAGAGATCACTATGAAAATCTTTGCCGAGGACGAGAGCGCCAGTGTCCAGGCGACAATGTACAAGATGTGCGAGAAGATACTGGCTACCGTTCCGGAAATTGACGCTGTTGACTATGCGCTACCCAACAAGCACTACTTTGAGATTGGTATGTTTGACCAGCTATCTCAAACTGTACATATGGCTAACAAATCTTGCAGACCTCTCATGGCACAAAGGCATTGAGAACACGGGCAAGGATGCAACCGTTCTCGCTCCCCAAAGTGATCCAAACGGTCTCATACAGTGCACCGTCACCCGCAAGAGCAACAAGTCGAAGTTATAGATGAAGACAGTTGTAGTGTTGCTTCTTTCCTTATTACGACATGACGCTTTTCAAACATTGCTGGAATTTTATCGCGTTTTATAGGGGACGTCAGTTATTGAGAGTAGAACGATGATACCACTTGTATAGATTTGAAATGGAGGAAGGAAGGTGGAGAGTAGCAGAGTGCATAGCGAGCAGAACCTGAAACATAATCTGCAGTTACCATATAATAGACCCAACCATCGTGATCCATTGAAGTGGCACCTAAAAGTACCAATATTGAAGAAATCGAGGAATTCTTCTTCGCAGCGATTGGGGTGATGACATAAGCACATGACGCTCGTTCGTTGCTTCCCCAAAAGTTTCTCGAACCGCATCATCGGCAGCGCATCACCGACAAGTTAACATCCCCGCCAAAGCGATTCTTGTACACCCTCAAAGTATGCCTCTGCAGTCGCGATTTAAATCTTCACACGTCTGACACCCCGAGTAGCGCTTTCGACAACGACTTTACGAACATGCCTCCCAAGCAGATCCACGGAAAGGGCCGCACGCTCGCTGAGCCCAGCTTTGCGGCGAATACACTACACGCATTCACAGACAAGGAGAACAGGAGCGTCGTCACTGCAATTGGCCTGTTTGCTGTAAGAACTCCCCAGACCTTGATGGCGATGCTTCCCGGTGAACAGCCATCTTGAGCAAGAACCATAGGATATGATGGTAGCGCATGATGTAGCCAGAGACTGACAGTACATGCGCAGATTGGCGTCACATTTCTCCACAGCAGCTGGGCTGAGATCCTCCTGCCCGCGTAATTGATCTACACGATAAACGATGTCGAAGCACACACCACGAGACCAGACCAGACGAGCCAGAGTGCCCTGTAAGGCTCTCAAACTTGTACAAAAGGAGGGAGATGGCAGAGAAAGGGATATAGATGGCGTTTAGGAAGGACACATCCATGACGGATGGTTAGTTCCGGTCAAAAATGACCATGGCGAGAAATCTGTACGACACCTGAAACAACATCTACACACACAGTACTCGCACTACTCCATCCATGTCAATTCTCGCAATCCAAATCTTCCATCCCGTCTTCAAACTACTCCCACCCCGATCCCTACCTACGCCACGCCTCCAACCCCTCCCGCTCACTGCAAATAATCTGAAACCCAATCTGTACCACCACCCGGCGGGGCCCCCCCCCCCCCCCCCCCCCGCCCCCCC
>Ga0265780_10001103_pt1 | contig 39484 bp, 43 predicted proteins | sample P1T30metagenome_FD_192432 | JGI IMG/M metagenome (GOLD analysis project Ga0265780, IMG submission 192432) | Plant litter microbial communities from East Loma Ridge, Irvine, California - P1 T30 | ecosystem: Environmental > Terrestrial > Plant litter > Unclassified | place: USA: California...
TATAAGAAGAGCTGTTTCCCGATTTCTTGGGACTTGTTCTTCACGATCTAACTATCGTGTTCCTTGCTGAGTTCATCACTTTATCCAAAAACAAAATAATCCACCGGTACGATGCAATCATTATCACTGCAGCGCAACGAGATCTTCTCGACCTCCCTTCTCGTATCGAATACATTCCCGATCAAGTGAACAATGTCATCGCGACATGAGAGCAGGTACCCATCTCAACCAAAAGCTAGCATGGCGGGTGTTCAAGTCCATCTTTGATGGCTTGTTCTGAGATCATACCGTTCAAACTTGATCTGGATAATTCCAGCGAAAGGACAGAGCTGCTTCTTTGATGCCCCCTTTCCCTGCTGTGTGGGCGAACTGATGAGTGTAGATCTACGCGAAGATACAGATATCATGTCGACTGATAAGATTACGTTCCTGACCAATTGGTGCGTTGGGGTGCCTGAGTTATAGACGAAAGGTTGCTGACGTGCGAGAAATAGGCACGCTACGCCTTACCATGCACCTTTGTATCTTGCGCAGGCGAAGGGGTTCTTCAAGGAAGAGGGCATCAAAGTTGCGCTGCTTGAGCCGAATGATCCAAGTGTAAGACCTTACGACGAGGGTGCTCGTATCTATTGAGTCAACGACTTTGGTGTTTAGTGTGTCCTGAAGGTTGACACAATTGATACGAGCACCTTCGTATCAAGCGAGTCGTGCTCCGTGTCAAACACTTACACCATCATAGGATGTGACCGAAATTATCGGATCCGGCAAAGTCGACATGGGCTTCAAAGCCATGATCCACACGCTCGCCGCCGCTGCCCGTGGCTTTCCAGTCACGTCCATCGGCTCACTCCTGAACGAGCCCTTCACCGGCGTCGTGTACCTGACTTCCTCCGGCATCACCCCGGACTTCACGACACTGAGGGGCAAGAAGATCGGCTACGTGGGCGAATTCGGCAAGATTCAGCTCGATGAGTTGACTGCTCATTATGGCATGTCTCCGTCCGACTACTACGCCGTTCGCGTGGGCATGAACGTAACTCGCGCCATCATCACGGGCGAGATCGACGCCGGCATCGGGCTCGAAAATGTGCAGATGGTGGAGCTCGAAGAATGGCTGGTCGGCCAGGGTCGGTCCCGCGACGAAGTTAGGATGCTGCGTATCGACGAGCTGGCTCAGCTTGGGTGCTGCTGCTTTTGCAGCATCCTGTATATCGCCAATGATGCTTTCTTGGCCGCCAATTCCAAGAAAGTCAGCGCCTTTCTGCGCGCATGTAAGCGCGCAACAGACTTTGTGCTCGCGTCGCCCAATGCAGCGTGGGACGAGTTCATCGCGTTCAAGCCTGCTATGGACACTGCGGTCAACCGCAAGATCTTTGAGCGTAGCTTCGCGTACTTCAGCCCTGATCTGCAGAATGTGCAGCGCGACTGGGACAAGGTGACGAGGTACGGCAAGAGGCTTAGTGTGTTGGAGGAAGGGTTCAAGCCGAATTATACGAATGGGTATCTGAGCTGGGGGCTGGAGGTCGAGGCGGAAGATCCAACAGGTGATCAGAAGAGGATGGTGGTGCTACAGAAGAGTGTGAAGGAGAATGGTGGGTTCAAGCGCTTGGAGAGTGTGGCTGGGAAGGTGGTTGTGGGTGCGGCAGCCCCCAAGGACGTTTAGGGTTTGAGGATAGACAGGATGACGCGAGAGAGTGTGTAGGGCGAGGTGGAGGTTACGCTCATTCACTCCATGTTTGCCCAAGACGGAGGTGCAGGTCGAGGCAGTGACCTGCCGTCAATCTGCCTTATGCCTATGGGTACTATTATCGCTTGCTTCGCGATACGTACACCGCGCTTTCGCTGCTTACTTCATTTCCACTATCACTCACTATGTCACATTGTTGTAATGAATGTTATAGGGTGGATAATAATGAGCAATTCATTTGAAACAACTCTGGCATGCTTGTTCGGTAACCTGTTCGACGTTTGATTCAAACTATCGATGCTGCAACACATTTCAACCTACATACCTTTCCAACTCCATCATTCCAAGGGTATCTCCGTCAATTGTATCTCAAGGTCATCATCGCAACACTCAAGATGACTTTGTGTATCCAGGGAACTGCTTCAGTTGATCCTCGTCGAATTTCTGCAACTTTGGGCAAGCCAGCTTACTGGCCATGCTGCCGAGGAGGTTCGTAAGCTGTGTCAATGGAGCAAGAAGCACATCTGGCTTGGCCTGTGCTGCGAACTGGAAAGCGAAACACGCCGCGTTATTGCCCTCGAGCAGGCTATCCGAGTTCATGAGACCACCAGTAAGATCCTCGAGATTGACCCCGGTGAACGAGTTGGTCGTGCCAGTATTGCTATAACATCGTTAGTACACAACACATGCGTAGCGATCAAAGCCTGCGACTTACCCTCCGACAGCCAAGAACTTGGGGTGCAACGCTGCCATGTTCGCAAAATCCGCCAGGAAATAAGGAGTCTCGTAGGGGTACTCTAGTGCACGTCTGTACCAATTCGAGGGGATGGCCTCATGTCCCGGCTTGGCCGTGTAACTTCCGGACTCGCCGCTTACGCCAAACCAACTGGCCAAAACGTCATGGGTAAGCTCGCCTGCCGTATTCTCGGCGCTGTGGTTTGCCATAAATCGGTATATGAAAGTGTATCCAGCAGGTTGGACGAGGACTCCTGTGCTGGAAGTAGATGTACGAAGTCAGTGTATGTCTCACATGCAGTTCGTACAGGGACATTACGTACAAAGGTCCGTTGAAGAAGTAGGGGTTGTTGGCAACCTGGTCATCCCATCGCTTCGAACGGTGCTTGGTAAGTGAATCCAGGGTGACGACACCACCTGGAGAGGCGTCGATGAGATCTTGGTACTGGCTGAGCACAAGCTTGTAATTGTTGCCAGCCTCGTAGAGATCTGGGCGGGTGGGGGAGGAATCGGCGTCATACCTGCCGTTATTGGCATCTCATGAAGAAGTGTGGGAAGGACAGCGCTTACTTGTTGTGAGAGCCGATGAGGCCGTTACCCCCACCAAGAGGGCGGTCGAGGGATGCTGGTGGAGTTCCTCCAATGCTCCTACACAAGCGTAGGAAGTCAGTGTTTGTCTCATACAAGTTCGTACGAGACACTTACCAGCCAGTACCTGAGCCATCGATAGCAGCCCCATACACAGAGAGGAAGGTAGCAAGCAAGGATCCCATTCCTACCACTTTCGTGGTAGCCTCAATAAACTGGGGGATAGAGGCAAAGCCATTCTTCGGAAGGAAGCCGTGGTTGGCAAAGGCGTTCAGGCCGGGGCATGGTCCACGAAGATCATTCGGACCAGGAGCCTGGAACTCGTGTCCACTGCCAGGGCCGACATCGATGAACTGAGCTTTCTCGTTGAATATGGGGATAGGCTCGAAGAGAGCGGTTGCGCCATCCGCCTTGACCTGGCGCTTGTCGTTTGCGGATGCTATCTCGGCAGCACGAGCCATCATTTCTGGTGACTTCATGGCCTCCTCCATCATGTTTGCGGGGAATGCATAGGCCGTAGAGGCCAAAAGGCCAAGAAGGACTTGTGTAGTTGAGAAAGTCATATTGTATAAATGGTGCCCAGGTGGGTGTGATAGTGTTCACAAAGTCTATATGGCAGCCCTAGAAGAGTTTTAGAAGACATCCTTATATGAATACCGCATTAACGCTTCTTAGCGGCGCACATGTTTACCATTTGGCCTCGGTGGCATATTGGTGCGATCTGCAGTGGCGATTTGAAAGGTCGTTGTCATCCTTTCCATGGCCATGTAACTGTCCCGGTTGCTCGACCAATCATTTCATCATCATTTGACCATATAGCCGTGGAGGTGGTGGACCATAGCTAGTCTCGTGTCCGCCAAGGCTAGGCGAGCGGGTTACATTCACCGAACGCCCAGGTGCATTATAAGGGGATATGACTTACCATGGCAAATTTCTAGGGAATTCATCTGCCATACTATGCGAAAGACTTCACAACGAGGGTTTGTTGGTGGTGGATGCGCATCGAAGCATTTGCCGAGCGTTCCAAATCGGGAAGGAATCAAATATGCAAATGACGAACTAGCCTTGCGACTACCATCTAGACTATACTGATATGTGCTGTTAGTGTGCTTTCTACAACGCCCAGAGTGCGGGGTACGCCTAAGTTCTCCCTTTGTGGGTGGTGCAACTTTCATTGTGTTTTTCCAAGCTAGTGTCTAGCACATCGTGACGGGAACTATCCATCCGGGCGATCAAGGCCAAAATCGTTTCTGCTCATGGTGGGTGCGCATCTAACCTCGCCCTGTGATCAAATGAAGGCTCATTTGTCCAGGATATAGTACTATGGAAATAACATCGTGGGTTGGCCTGCTCGATTTGTACTCGACTTGATGTCTAGTCTCATATCATCGCATATTTATACTGCCGGGAATGAACGCGCTCCCTTCCACTAGATTTTTGCATCTTCCAGAGTTCTATAGCACGAACAGGACTTGTCGTTGTGGGCAAGGGCACGGCGGAACTTGTCGTTGCTACTTGCTCGACTGAAGACTCAGCCACCACTCGTATTCTCCGCGATGTTGTATCAGGAACCGATCCCAGGTTGGTGATGATTACGCCGACATGATGATGTTGAGCCGAAGCTGCTGGACGAGATTTTCACACCTCATGCTCGATATCTGCCACTCGGGGTATCTTGTGTAGGCGGAGGCTACAGAACTCCGCGACCAGCTCGATCTATGGATAATCAATAGCTATCACTCTGAGAAATTATTCGCACTTACACATTGCTGTATGGTCTCGACGTCGTCCGCACTCACGCCAATACGTCTGGTGCCTCGTAGATGCCATGCAGTCTCTCTTGGTAGGTTCTGGATCATGATGCCAGTGAGGACCGTGAGCTCCGTCTCCACATCGTTTAGGATGCTCTGGTCGGAGAGATAAAGGCCATACGTAATCTCCTTACTCGTCCAACCTCATGACCGTCAGCCGTGAGCTCAATGCTGTTGAATGCACCCACCAAAATCTCGCTGCGACGCAAACACTTCGTCGTTGCTTTGCATGTTGTGCTGGTAGATCCGGCCGAGCCAGTCCATGCCTCGCTTTCTATTCCCCTCGTCACATTGCCATCCTTCCCTGGACCCATCAGTCGTGATCACATACTACTCAGTTAGCAGCACGTACCTCGAAAAGCTATAGTCCTTGTCTTCCGGTCGCGTGATAGCTTCAATACCAAAAATGGCGTCTAGCGGCTTGCATACGCCAATGATGATGATCAGCTTAAACAGTGTCTCTCGCAACCGCCGCATCAGCGCTTGTCGTTGTTCTGAAGTACTGTGCTCGGCTCGTTTGATGAGTTCCTGGTAAAGGAGTGGTGCGAACTCGGGTTGATTGCCGCCCACCAATGCTGCTAGCTACGTCTTGTCAGTGTTGTAAGAGTACTTTCGCACCGTCGTCGACATACTGCCACTAGATACCATTTGTCCTTGCCCAGCGATTCTGACGGAAACTTCTCCTCAACAGCTTTGAACAGCGCGAGTGCTTCACCTTCGGTGGGGTCGCGCGGTGTTGGGATCTCGTTGCTGGGCATGTTGAAGTTGTATGTATAAGGCGAACCTCTACAGCACGTTTACGATACAACAGTCATCGTGCTCGCATAAGCTTTGGGTCGTGTTCACCAGTTTGGCGATTGTGGTTGGTGGGAGAAGGAACGAATAGCGTCGCGTCTCGAGCACGAGTCAGCATCAAAGTGGGGCAAGAATGACGATACTTTCGACGATACTTTCGACGATACTTCAGCAAGCTCTTACATGCCTGATACCTTCATCAATGTTTTCACTATGGGACATGCCGGTTCTCAAATCAACGAAAGCGAGCGGCAAAAGTGATGTTGGCCATGACTGTCATTTGTTGACATCGCCTGATAAGAACGTCATGGATAGATGAGCCTACATTCGATGCTGGACGCTACCAAGACGCGACAGTAAGTGTCGTCTACTTCGTACCTTAGGTACCTAATATCTCCCGCTGAAGGATGGAAGCTCCTCTATTGGACCCTCTTCTGGAAATACACTCACGGGCCCGACACCTGTACCCTGCCATATAGTCTTCTCGGTATACCGCTCGTGATCATTTACCCAAACATGCCCTTTCCAGGTCGATACATGGTGCTTTTTGAAGCGAGCGCTCGTGCGATAAGATCCAAGCGTCGTCGGGGTCTCGATTGTATATTGGTCCCAACGAACATTGATTTCCTTGTCGCTTGGTCGGATGGACAACTTGTTCAAAAGATGGCTTTCGACATTTGCGACGCCTGCTGGGTAGTCGTTGTAGTCGCCACGCTGGAAAAGTACGGACAGAACACGAGTAGGGATCTCGACGGTATCCAGTTGGTTCAGTAGGTCCTGGGAATACCCGGGTATGCGAGACATCGATCGACCATACAACTCGACATCAACGCGGCAGAAGTTAGCGGCAAGTTTCGCACTGCCCAGATTGATGACGGCTTCAAGGCCCCTCGGATAAGTAGGGTCGACGCAAATGCGGACGTGACGGATGTACGACATCGGGAGTGCTGGCGGCAAGAACGGTTGGTAGGCAGTGATGAGCGTCGTGTTTTGTTTGTAGAAGGTTTTGTATGCCAGCGCTGACAGTTCTGGACAGGCGAGTAGCGGCAGAAGCTTGAACCCGAAGTCTCGCTGAACTTTGACGGTCTTTGGATGTATCTTGGGAAGAAACTTCAGCTGCACAAGACGATCGGGATTAATCTGCATGAACAAGTGTCGAACGAAAGGGCTGAGCTTGGTCGGTGGGAAGTAGAAAGCACCGGACCACATTTCCGAGCGCATGCACACCTGGTTCTGTTTGTAGAAGCACTCGTACGCCATGCACGCGACCTCAGGGCAGGCTAGAAGCGGCAAGACTTCCTTCTCGAACATCTTGAAGTCCTTCGCGGGATAGCTTTTACGGCTTCTGAAACATGGCGGAAACTGATGCTGCAGTGAAGGGACAAAAACGTCCGCTACCAGAGCGACACCAGAAGGCAGTGCTAAGCTGACTACGCGCAACTTCACTTCATCTGGCAACTTGCGCCAACCGTCAATGAAGTCTGTCGTCATGCTAATCGTGGATTGAGGCTGGAGACCCATATCGGAGTTGTGAGTGCAAGATGTGGCGGCGAGGATAGCCAAGAGAGCGTGCCGAATTTATGAGAGCGAGAGTCCAGTAGTGTGGTGTAGCGGTGGTTGTGTGTTGTGGAGATGACGGCGAGGATTGTGTGTTCTGGTGGGGAGACCGAGGGTATATGACTTGAGGGGGCCACGGGGAAGTGATGCTTTCACAGTGGGAATGCATGCTAGTGAACGGAGCGGTTCCCAAAGCGAAGTGCGAAGGTCACTCGTCAACGCAGGGCGTCAGATTCAAGCTCACTCAGATGTATACTGCGCGTTGTCCATCCACAAGCGAGAATTAAATCATGTCCGAGGAGTGCGCTGTCGAAGTACAATAAGTTAACTGACTTGACTAACTATACTGTAGCGATCCTGAGATAATTTGTTTACCGAAGAATCCAACACTTTCACTCGTATGCTCCGAGGGGCGGTACGAAGGTTCTTAGGTTCTCGTATCTATCGAGTCAACGACTTGACCTTTAGCGTATCCTGAAGGCTGACACAATAAAAACGAGCAGCGTCCCTAGTGCATTACAAGCATTGGAAAATTTACACCACCTACTCGCTCCTCCTCCTCGTCTTCACCATCCCCAAAATTGCCTTAGTCAAAACCTGCGAACACAGCTCATCTCCACGACAACCACACCATCTTCCTTCTCCATAAAGCGCACTATTAGCTTCAATCACCACTATCTCCGGCCTAAGATCAATCCTCATATCCCCCAACATATATCCAATGCTACACGCAGCAGCACTCTCACACGCCATCACAATCCTAAATTCCCTCAGCGCCGGAAGCCCCGCCTGCCACGCCGCCTGACCCGCAGTTCCATTCCGAGGACGCACCAAAATGCCCAGATCCCACTCATCTGGAGCGCACGCTTACCTCCCCTGTTCAAAATCCAAGATTCGTCAAAGGTCAAGTCTCTACTTCCATTGCGCGGGCGTTCTTCGATCGCGATGCGGATTTCTACACGGTGTATCAGGGGGGCCATTGTGTGACTGGGCACGCACATGGCTCTCAAGAGATTGGAGATGGAGAGGGGGAAGCTGCCTATGATGACAGTGTTCGTTTGGTAGTAGACTTCTCGAGCGATGGCGCGGAATCTTTTGCTGACGAGGGAGAAACGGGTGATGTTAGAGCTGGGACCGAAGATGTGCGCGTATTGGGCTGTGATGCGGGTGACGCCGAGTGGGTACTGGAGGATTTGGGAGAGGATTTCGTTGGGGAGGTCGTGGGATGGGGCGAGATGTGGTGCAAGGGTTTCACGCCACGGAGTCTTCTAGGCCTGCGAAGACTTTTGTCGTTCAGCTTTTGAGCGAGGTCGCGGAAGGAACCCATGTTGGCTGTGTGGTGAGAAGCTAGTTGTTGTTGGTATGTGAGGAACAGGATGTGCTTTGCGATCAAAGATGATTCGAGAAGAAGGGTTCTAGTGACAATGATGAGTATTACATATGGCTGGTGGAGGAATCATCTACATGTTTTCCAGTGGTTCTTTGGTCGAAGTCGACCATCTACCACGGTTCGGCGAGCGTGTAGTCAGTCATACTTCGCTAGCCCACCAAGAAAGTCTGCACGCAAATTCCGAGCAGTGCAATGATCTCTGTATGAAATAGTACTGTATATGAGCATATTCGACGAAAACCTCAATTCGTGTTCGAATAGTGACCAGGGCGTCCCGGCAAGAACGAAGATATTATCGCGGTAGTAGATATTTCGGGAGAGAGCGTGCATGTTGTGAATCGCGCAATGAGGGTTGGTTTCTCTTTGTAGACGCGCCCCTTGATCGGGATGTGGCGGAGGATGTCGACTTGGAGCTCGTCTGGAAGGTCGGTGAAGCGAGGTGGTTGAACTGGTGCCGGTACGAGAGGCCTTGGACTGAACGTTACTTGCATTGTCTTTTGCGTCTGGGCATCTTCGCGTGAGATGGTTGAGACGGTCATGTTTGTGGTGAGTGGAAGAGTGATGAGGGCGGGATGTTGCTTGTTTCGGATTCAAATTATGCGAGGAAGTGCTTCGAACTTGAAGAAAAGGAATACGCGGTAGGTTGTGGCCTAACGTGGTAATTGATTTTGCGTTTTGTGCTTCAGGTTTGGTTCATGTGTCGAATCGTACTGTGGTTCGGCATTCCTGGGGGCCAACAATTCTTTGCTTGCTCGGTCATTGTACACTCAGCAGAGCAGATGTTTTTCAGCTGTGCTCCGTCGCAATCTAATGTAAAGAGTAGACCGAAAGAGCTGAGAAGCAGCTCCTTGTCAGTCATCACACTCTCGGTGTTGTAGGTATTGAATGAAAATGCCTCGTCGTTGATAGGGTTGCAGAGGAGAGTGCTCACAGCTTGCAAACATCGTCGCGTACGAAGTTAAATCTGATATGATAGCCCACCATCAGGAAAGCTGTAAAGACTTTGAAAATCTCAAATTCAGATTGGGGGTATATCGCAGCGCTCGCCGACGCTCCCAAACTCCGTATATGATACACCGATCGCAAGTGAATCGCGATCACTCGCGCCATTCCTTCGCACACTTCGTACACTACACGTCGTCAGCACACCCAACACCTCCTTCTACAAGCAACTCACCTTGTAAAACGCCGTCATCGGCTCATCCGCACTGCGAATCTGCAACTGATACCAATACGCCTCGTCGTTCCTGCACTTCTCGTTTGGACATTGCACTGCAGCACCATCAGTCTCCAACTGCAACCACACTTCCCTTCTCCCGTCATGTACGACGGCATGGCTGACGCACCTTGTGTCTTGTCGACATTCTTCCACGCATCCTTGCCGCCCAGAATATCCTCGACTTCCTTCTTCTTCATATACTTGCGCTCAAAGTAGCGCTTGTTGATGACGAAGTGGTACGGGCAGGTCAGGCATTCGAAGCGGTTCTGGCCGACGTATTCTTCGGTGGTTGGGTCGCCGGGTGGGACTTTGGAGACGCGGAGCATGTTGCTGCAGTTGGGGCAGACTGTGCGATATCAGCGTTCGTTCGAGAGCGTGCATAGAGTAAGCAAGGGCTTACAGAGCAACATGGTGCCGGTGAAGTGTGAAGGTCAAGTGCACGAGGTTTGACTGGACTTTGCGATGGTATTAAAAGTTATGGTGGACCCTGGGATATGGGACTAGCGCGGCAGGGAAGGTGCGGGGCGAATCACGGACGGCAGACTGAGCCTCTGGACGCGCGTGGGTGAACTTTGTTTCAGGCCACGAGCTCTTGTTTCTACTATATACATAGACAACGTCTTCTCCTTCCACTTCAGATCATACCTCGACTACCTGTGGCCACGTCGACGCAGCACCCCATCGAAACCCCCGAACGCCCCGCATAGCAGCCGCCGCAAGTACTCACTACTTGTACCTGATCACTCACGCGCACAATGGCCGACGAAGAGGTGTGCAATGCGCTCTCGTATATATAGATCGGTACTAATAACATCAGGGTGCAGCCCCCAGTGAGCTCCTCTTCGAATCATGCCGGCGTAACAACACTTCACTCCTCGAGGAGACACTCGCAGACATCACCTCCACAGCCTCAAAGTCTGGCGGCAAGCCTACCGAGCTGGTCGCGCAGATCCTCAACAGTGCACGAGACGGCGTAGGCAACGGCATCCTGCACGTAGCCGCAACATACGGGAGCTGTAAATCAACCTAGACAAACTTCATGTACACATGCTAAGTATATCTATAGACGAAGTCCTCGACATCCTCCTCGACCAAGAAGGCCTCGAGATCGACGAGATCGACCGCATGGAAGCCGACACGCCCCTGCACAAAGCCGTGCGCTACGTCAACAGCCTCGACAAATCTGAGTGGGCGGCTCACGGGCACCCCATTGCTGAGATACTGCTAGATGCCGGCTGCGATCCGAGGATACGGAATAAGGCGAAGCTCAAGCCACTGGAGCTGGTGGACCCGAGGAATACGGAGCTGAGGAGTATATTGCAGAAAGGGGAGTTTGCAATGCAAGCGGGTGGGGATGTGGTCGAGGAGGATGATGATGGGCCGACGGGGAGTGCGAGCGATAGCGATTAGAGGTCACGGGCATGTATGAAGGAGTTGGAGGTTGGACACGTTTTGGGCTCCAAACATGGAGATGCCCGGGGTATATTGGTCGAGTGTGGCTACAAGTGGTTCGAACCACTCACAAGTGCCAGGCGCACGTATACTACCACTTGCGGACCGCCACGTGCAATCGATGGCGTCTTTCAACCTTGACCGCCTTCAGTCTCATCCTTCCCTCATCTCGTATTGCTTCGCTTGTACTCGATGCAGTGTCGTTCCATGCAGCGTGGTGTCTGTCGTCTCGTACTTGGTGTCGAATTGCGCATATCCTTCACGAGCTCCTCAATCCTGTTGCTACACCCGAATGTTAGCCTCCAGTCACATCATCTTCCACTCCATTCTCTCATCAACATGGACTCACCTCAGGAGGCGGTCCAACCGGCCTAATCATCCTCTCCAGCAATTGCACCCTCGTCTTCTCCCGCGGCTGCCCCAACCCAATGCTCATATACTGCAGTAGCGGCGGGTGACCCACATAGCTGGCCAGCGAGTCGCGCTGCATGTTGGATGTCCATTCGTGCTTGTTGGTGTCTGCGCTGCCGACGCCGATGAAGCGTGCCTGGAGCGCTTCGAGTTGTTGCTGGGCGCGGAGTTTGTCGGCCATTGTGGGTGGATGGTGTGTATTGGGACTATGATGGTGAAAGAGGGAAATGTGGATGTAAAAGTTGAGGAAGTCGCGATGTGCAACGCAAGACCAGGATCACTCTCGGGAGTCCGCCAAAGTCCACGCGCTTAGTCACCCACCAAAATCCGGGGTAATCAACCGTCCCGCTCTCACATGCCAACCATCCCAACCCTCACACGACGAACAAATCCCCACAAACCCAACGCATCGCTTTTCTACATCTCAATCCGCCACAAAAATGAATAAACCAAATAATACCAACCCAAAACTCCCTCCAACACCCCCAGACCAAGACCCAACCCCCCAATCCCAACCAACCGTCGACTTCTCCCCCGCAACAGTCCCCTACAACGAATCCTTCGAAAACGACATCATGGACCTCATCCTCCACCCACCTCCACACTCCACCCCACCCACGCCTCCCCCCTCAACACCAGTAATACCCGCCTCCCAACTCCCCGTCCCCCTAACCTCTGCGCACCGCATACACACATCGCCGATCCCCGGCCTGTACCTCACGCACGCAAACGGGTACCACACCGGCGGTCCGGGACCCAGTCCTGCAGTGCTGGACGCATTTGCGCGGCAGTACGGGGACTTGAGCAAAGAGGAACTGGGCAAGCTGGTGGAGGAGAAGATGGGGGTGGTTAGGGCGCGCATGGAGGAGAGGGAGGAGGCGGTCAGGAGGAATAGGGAAATTGAGGGGGAGTTGGAGACGTTGAAGTTGCAGCGGGATGCGGAGGTTAGGGTGTTGGAGAAGATGAAGGGGGGTGGGGGGAAGCGATAGAATTGCGAGGGCGGGCCTGAGATCAAGAAGGACCACAAGGGGTGTATTGAGGACATGGAAGAAGGGGAAGTGGTAGAAACCAAGAAGAAAGACCCCAGAAGGAAGGGTGTTGGGAATACGAAACGAAGGCGCGGACATGATAGGCGGGATAATGGTGTGTATGGGCGCAGATGATGATGGATGCGAGTGAATGCTTTGAGGAGAGATGCTGCTCGATTATAGACCGCGAAAGGTAGAGGCGCATTGTTTTAGGGCATGGATTGGCACAGGTACGACCAGCTCCCAGCTCAGTCCGTACATCCTCGTACTGACTTGCCCAACAGGTCGACACCGAATCGCAAATCATCAAGACAACACTAGACTAGACCGCATGATAGAAGAGAAGCACGGCTCACCAGCGAGCCGTGTCATGTTGTAATACATTATCTCTCCATACACCAAGAACACCCTTGTTCCTCAATCACATCACATCCATCAAAACACGCCCTCTTACCCTCTCACGAATTATCCGCCCCAAACATCGGCACCACACCATCACCCCTCCCCTCCCCCACCTCGCCCCTCCCCTCCACCCCCACCCTCGGACTCCCCACCCGCGACGTCCCCCCCGGCCACGCCCACAACGCATCGAAATCAATCTGCTCATCCTGCCCGCTCTCCTCAGAATGCAAACTCGGCACGCGCGTACCTTCCAGCGCCGACAAATCCAGCATCATGCTCAGCGACGGCGTATTGAGCGGAGTTGTGGATGTGTTGGATATAGGAAAGTGCGGGTCTTGAATGGGCGAGAGGTGCACTGAGAAATTGGCGGGGTGCGTTTGAGGTGGGTATGTGGGTGTTGGCGAAGTCAACGGCGCGGTTTGCATGCCGGGGTAGATGTGTACGGGGACTTGATGGAGTCGCGCCGCAGGATCCGTCGAGTTCGACAGGCCGCCTACATTCGTAGCAGACTGGTGCGAAGCGCCGTAGAGCTGCGACGAAATGCTCGGCAGCGTGGTATTATCGCTGACATTTTGCTTCCTGCGCATGCGCTGCTGCGCAACGACATCGCGGAAGGAACTAAGTATGTACACGAGGCGACTTGCTTGCTGGTCGCTTTCAGCGCAGTAGCTCATTACGGTGATGGCGTTGACGATACATGTATCTGATGCGTCGACGCGGTAGAGGCCTGCGAATTCATTCGCCAGAATAACAAGCGCGGCGGCGAAGAGGAAGTAGATAACGGCTGGGTTGCGGCGCGATAAATGGCCTGCGTCGAACGCGTTCTGGACGAGGAGGATGGTGTGTGTAGATGCGATGACGCATGCTTCGCTGAATTTCTCCATGCGCAGATAGGGCCTTGGGCCTCTGCTGGCGGTTTGCCCGACTTGGCGTTGGGTCTCGAGGTTGAGGATGTAGAGGAAGAAGGGACGTGTGAGCAGGATGATGGAGTGGCAGTAGAAGAGGTTGACGTGCAGGATGGCGACGCCTTGGCTTGGAGAGGCGTTGGCGGCTTGTCGCCAGTGGAGCATAGATGGGAGGGCTCGGGGCCAGGATTTGCAGATATCTGCGATTTCTTGGGCGAGACGGGTGCTGATTTTGCGTTGCTGGTAGACTTTTCGTAGTATGAGGCCGAGGACGGAGCAGCTGCGTACAGCGGCTTCGAGGGCGCAGGGTCCGGTTTCGTTGTAGTCGTGGATTGGGTGGATGTTGAGGTTCGTGGTTTGGGCGTGCGTTGGATCGGCGGGATGGAGGGTGTCTCCGGAGCAGTCGTCCTCTGAGATGGCTGTGGGTCGACCGAGGGAACAGGAAAGCAGTCTATCGAATACGAATAACGACCGCCAGAGGTTCTTCCGTGACATCTGCTCTTCGACGTTGAATATGACCATGGTCTCCTCGCGATGTAGACCGAGAGCGTGTGCAGATCGTGCTGCCATGCCTAGCAAAGCGAACGCAGTGTTGCGTTTCGATTTTGCGGACATGTAGACGGACATCAACAGAAGAGCCTGCACGGCCCAAAAGTCTTGGTCCTCAAGTCCAGTCATAGGATCATTGAGGCTCTTCGCATTAAGGTAAAACACCTCAGCTCTGTCGAGGTGCTCGCTTCGAAGCTTGTCGATCACAAGAGCTTCTGGACTGCCAGAGAGGGGCGTGGCCATGGTGAGACCGATGGCAAAGACCAGATTCAACAAGCAAAGCCATGATGGTTCGACGCTCAGTGGATCAGTATAGCACCTGTCCAGGCTTTCGTAGAACCGATCGCGCTCGAAGACCTGCAGAAGTCCATGAGTATTGATAAAGAATGCCTCGACAAGCACACGAGCGGTTTGTAGATCTGGCAGTAGGTGCGTGTGTCGGTAGCCAGAGGATAGCGAGTACTGCCCTTCGACTATCTTATGCCGTCGCGGATCGTTCGTGAACGGCGATGAGCCCGAAACAGTTTCAACCATCATCCGCAGCAGCTGGAGAAATGATAGGGTCGCTGAGTCACCGATATACAGTACTCTACCAGTAGGGTCCTGCAGCATCCTACTCTGACTGTAGATGACTGCTTCCTCGTCCGGACCACTGTTGACCGTAGTACCTCGTGAAGGCACAGCATGATGCTGTTCGCCATTGATATGATTTGCCGGCAATTGTAAAGCTCCGCCACTTATTTCAATGGTCGGCCTTGGCGCTGGAGACTTGAAAGACTGTTCCTGCTTGACGCCCAGTCGATTCGAGCGACCTGTGGAAGGGCCTTGGGTGGCGGAAGATCTTCTCCTCCGTGGTGTCACTGGTGACGGGTGGCTCTGTCCGTTGCTGGGTGTGTTTGTTGTGGAGTCTTCACCTAGCGGACTCTCATTTTCGCTCTGGTCGATGGCTCGTCTCTTTGCTGGGGGCCTGCCATCAGGCGAAGAAGGGTCTCGGTCCGAGTAAATGCATGTAAACTTCCGCTGCTTCTGTGAGCATTGAGAACGACTAGTACCTTGGCGAGTCTACCTTATCGCATGTATTGCATGGGCACAGACCGTTGCACTTAGGTATGTTAGCTAGGTCTTCTCGAAAGACTAGCGGGTAGCTGGAGGCTCAACGAGATAGAGATTGCTGTTGACAAGCCGATGCTCGGTGTTGAACACCCGAAGTTGGATCCGATACAAGCCTTTCCCAGGGCACATGCTAGCGTGAAAGAAGGGGGACAATGAGTGCAATAGCTGCCGCAATACACCGGTAGAGATGCCGTTACGGCATCAAGCACAATTGAGCTTGTAACGTCCGGCATGAGAATGCATCCCAGTCGAAGAAGAAACAACGGTACTCAAGGTCTTCGGCCCAGAAGCGGTTCAATGAGACGAATTGTGCTTGCCTTTTGCTTCCTTCGTTTACAGCTTTCGCATGCCTGTGCTGTGCGCTGCCTCTGATCTGTGGCGAATGAGAAAGTACCCACTACCGACTCATGCAGAGACTGACCGGGTGGGACCTTGGGTCGTGTCATCTCGAAGATTCGCGGCTGAATAACGATCACGTGTGACGTCCTAGATTTCCAGGTGCTGGGCTGGATCGAGATGTGTGATTGCCGACGCGGCGGATAGGGGTTCACTCGTCGGATGCCTGCTGTTGAGGTGACCAAAGAGTATACCGCATTTCCCCTCCCAAAGATGACGCGGGATGCGCTCCGCCCCTCGTGACCGCGGCTGGCGAATGAACGATGACGAAGATAATGCAGATATCTAATGCTGGAAAGGCTCTGAATGCAGTTGTTCCAGGACTGAGCGCTCGTGCCGCCAAATCTGGGGTCGCGCGGCTGGTTAGCCGAGGACGTCGTCAATCGCGATGTCGGGTGGTGCCGAGGACGTCGTCAATCGCGATGTCGGGTGGTGCCCGCCTATGAACCACCAAATCCGAACATTCACGAGACGGAAGCACGCTACCGCACGTTCTAGTCGACCGTTAGATGCAGGGTGCACGTTCGATGCGATCTCGTTTGCCACCGTCAAAGAAATTTGTTCACTATGCGGCTAATCACTACGGGTGAAGATGTTCTCCTGTCTTCTACGCCTCGGGCCCATCCTCACATCTTTATACCTCGAATGCCATAACCGGATGCGTGGAGCTTTACGAACGACTGTGCCAGACTCACCAGCATGACGCCTTACCTTGGAGATGAAAGGTCAATTAATGAACAAGCCGGAGGAGGGGCAAATGTATTGCTTGAGGGCACCCACTCAGCCCTCCGGCAATTGTTAGCAAAAACAAAAGAACACCTACCAAAAGAAAGCATATCTCACATAGAGAGGGCGAATTTCACCACTGCCAACACCGGAACTCCTTACTTCCCCAGCCCACTCAAGCAGACCGAGGCGATATCGGCACTAAAGGCAGTCGAAGCTGGTGTCGCTTCAGCAATAGCGGACCTCAAAGATGGCTCAACCAGTCGGACTATCAGCGTTGACTTGGAGAGAGCTACTGCGTTCTTGTTTTCGACATATTTAGCTACGGTCGGAGGCATGGATAAGGCCCATCCGAAAGTGAAGACACTGCTGAAAGGCAAGCGCAGCATCACATCTAATGTGTTCCTTCACTAACGTTCGTAGATACCGATCTTCTTCAAGCTCAGTCAATTCTGTACAGAAGATTGTCTGCGAATCTCTACGAGACGAAGAAGCCAGGAGAGTACTTTCACCTTCATGGCTCTCTAGAAGCGACGAAGGCGCTGAACATGATTGGCTTGGAAGGCAGCCGACCGGATCTCACCGACTACCATGAATGCATTAAGATCATTGAGGACCACGTCAGGCAGTTCACGGTAGACCAATTGGAAGAGATGAATTGGAAGATCAAGCAAGCCGGTGTCACTTGCCTGAAGTGGGAAGACTTCCAGGAGACAGAACACGGCCATGAGCTCATCGCACAGCCACCATGGAAGGTTGAATTGTTGGAGACCGAAACACCTCCGGTGCCCTTTCCGTTTGCATCCTCGCCCGCACCAAAGCCTCAGATTCTTTCCGGAATTCGGGTACTAGAGCTCTGCAGAATCATCGCCGGTCCGGCGATGGGCCGAGGACTCGCCGAGTATGGCGCGGAAGTCATCAAGGTCACGTCACCTAACCTCTCGGATGTTCCTTTCTTCCAAGTCGATGCCAATATTGGAAAGCACACCGTCGATCTAGACCTGAAGGAATCGAGCGGCCGAAAAGCGTTCGAGGAGCTTCTACAGTCCGCGGATGTGGTGTTGGATGGCTATCGCCCAGGAAGTCTGAACCGTCTCGGCTATGGACCCCGTCAACTTCTGGAATTGGCAAAGCAACGTGGGCGAGGTTTAATTTACGTCGCGGAGAACTGCTTTGGTCACACAGGTCCATGGTCAACGCGCCCTGGCTGGCAGCAGATTGCAGACTGTGTCACTGGTGTTGCCTGGGCCCAGGGTGAAGCCATGGGTCTTAACGAACCTGTAGTGCCACCGTTCCCGATGAGCGACTACGGCACAGGGTGTATGGGAACAATTGCTGTTCTTACTGCACTGTTCAGAAGAGCCACACAGGGTGGAAGCTACATTGGCACAACGTCTTTGTGTCAGTACGACATCTACCTGCTTCAACTCGGTCTATACGATGAGAAGGTGATGGGAGAACTGCGGAGAGAGCATGATAGCCATTTCTTCGAGCTCCGACATCACGACTCGGTCGATGAGGTTGGCAAGCGAGCTCTCAAGACGATGCGACGGACGCACCCAGAATTGTTCGAAGATCGGCACATGCAAGAGTGCTTCAGCAAAGGTTTCAACGCAAGCGTCAGGACGATACGGCCTGTTGTCGACATGGACGGCTATTGGAACGGGTTTCTGCGGAGCTCAAGACCCAATGGCTTCGATCAGCCAACGTGGGACGACTGGGAGTTCGACCGCGATCTGCTGGAAGCATGATACGGTGGCATCGACGCAACTCTTCTCATCTTTACAACTCAGCCGTACGACTATCGAGCTTAATTTCATTAGAGCATGTTCATTAGCCTTCTCTCTACACCAACCTTTTGTGTACCATGTCGAACTCCAGCTCTGCATACCCGCTCAAAGCCGAGGACGTTCCTTCGGATCACAACATGAAAGGAATGAAGACCCACAGTCCCCACAGTCTGGATCCATCTACAAGACCGCGCTGACACCATGGTGCATCTTCCGACAATGATCACCACACCCACGTGGGTCGGATTTGGGGTCATCAGAGTCCTCACCGATGTTTCACCCGTAGCGAAACCTATCACATAATCCAGTTACAGCAAAATTGCCCCTCAGATTGCACCAAAGAAGTGAAATCCCGTTCTCGCGAAGCGACGGTGAAAAGTAGAGAGGATTTTCCGCTCTCGGCATCTCGCCATCACTACTCTCGGCATCGCCCGGCACGCCTCATAATGTGGAGAAGGCGCTGGAGCTTACTGAAGTGGATCAATTTGATCACTCGATTTAGATAGGAATTCGACAGTGGGGTAGAGATACAACGCTAACGGATAATATGCGGGAAGGGCATGGTTCGAAGATGATGTGCATGCCAAGTCGGAACCGTCCCAGACCAGAGTCAACGTCCGACGACGTCCTTGTGCTTGAAAGACTCGACTCATCCTACACGATCATCCGTTTCGCATTGTACAGAACGGCGAAGCATTAGAATGTATCCTTGGACCAGCCTGTTCGATTGCTATGCGTGAGTATCGAATGCTTCTTTCACAATGTCAGAAGAGTGCATACCACGCTGATCGCATCCTTCTTTCACATGCTCGTCTCACCGGTCGAATCAATCTAAGTGGGCATCGTGCGGGGAGTGGGGAAGGTGCAGCTGCCATGGAAGCTCGCTTCTTCGCATGCTTACATGCGTGCATCCACATGTGCTTTGCATCGAGCAGCGCAAGATCTTCCCTTAATAGGATCATCTTGAGCCAAATGGATTAGAAGGTAAACGAAGCATGCTCATCGAAAGAAGTTGCGGCAATAGACGTCTGTCACAACAGCGTGGAAGTAATGAGCTTCGACTTTGGGATGACGCACATCAGAATCGTGCTGCTCTGTCTTGAACCTGGCCTTCTTCGCATCGATGGCATCTGTCGAATAAAAGATAGATTATGAGGGCGATGCTCGGATTTGACCTCCGAGATGATGTCGCTTCCTCTTCCAAAGCTGTGGCAAGATTACTGATGACAGGCAAGACGCAGCAGTGGAACGATCATCTTATCACCCTCTTCTTCTTCTTCTTCTTCTTCTTCTTCTTCTTCTTCTTCTTCTTCTTCTTCTTCTTCTTCTTCACCTGTGTTTCGCATTCATCGCTCCCCATGTCGACCATCAAGGTACCTCCCGTCTCCTTCTGTGATTTTCCCATGTCTCTCAAATGGTCGGCTCATGCTGTGTATGCCATCTACCTGTCCACGTCCACGCCATCGCTTGCACAATGTCATGGTTGCTCCGCTACGGCAATGCGAAACGGGCCTGCAGTCTGCTTCGACGTAGAGCGTCTCGCACGCCAGTTCTCTGGCGGCGAGAGGTGGCGACTACGATGTGTTGATCGTGCTTGTCTTCGTCACCGTTTACGAGCTCGTGGTGTCGTCGTTACTGCTGCTTGTGACTGTCGCGTTGCGAGTCTCGTAGGACAGCTCATTGTTGCAGCGCAGTGGGACTGGTACTCGGCGAGATTAGGAGCCGCAGAGCGACCTGGTGCCGTGGCCGCTGCCGTTGCCGGCTCGTGCGAGAGCGGCGCCTGTCGTACCGAAGTGCGCTATGGGTACTCTCAGTCAGAGTGGAGGTCATTGAATCAACGCGTCTCTGTCTTTCGCGCTGATTGCTGCCCTCGAGATCTCTGCCCGGGTGGTCATGAGCGCAAAGTCGGCGCGCCTTCAGGATTCGCGCCCGCGGACGGACTGACCACGACAGAGCAGCTCACACAGACTTCGAACTAGGCTAGGGGAACTTTGGTCGATGGACTCCGTCTCGCCCTGCTGGATTAGACGATTTTCGCATTGTGGCGAGCCGTAGTCTGCGCCTGCGCAGCCGTCGGCGTCCCCTGCTCCATCCCTACAGGCACCGCGAGGCACGCCTGTTCACAGTGTACAGTCTCAGAATGCTCTATGATACTCAATTGACATTACTCTCTCACCGCAGGACTGCCTGTGCGCGCGATCGGGAGCTTCGTTGATTCATGGGTCATTTTGATCGAGTTCGCTCAACAGCCCCGAGCACCTGAAAACAAACACCCAACATCAAAAGTGATAAGAGCATTTGCAACTCACGTCGCCCTCAACAAGGCTGCTGTAAAGCTCGTTCTGATCGGCAAGCAATGAACTCCAGCCGAACACAAACAGCATTCTGGCATACCAGTGAGCAGTGAGCAGTGAGCACATCGCCGCCGGACACTTGGGTAACGTACGCGCCCGCTTCAAAGAGCAAGCAACGAACTCCTGAGTGAATTGCATGCTTCTCATGGATCCCGCCTGTAGGAGACGAGCAGAACCATGAGCACCCAGCTGCACTGCGAGGGTTCGACCCAGAGCAGTCGCCTATGTCGACAGTGTCTCACAACTCGAGACCTGCCAAACATAGATCCTGTCTATCCTCAACATTTGCTTGCCACGTCACTTTCCGTCACATTTATTGGGGGTCTGCCGCTAGTTTCTGCACTCGACATCGCTGCCTTCGGCTAATACTGCCGCCCAAAAGGTCACCCAACCTCCCCTCCGCTTCACCTTGCCCTTCACAACCGGCAGAACATCGCAGAAAACCCGGGCACTGCCCAAGATCACGCAACTAGGGCCGTCACGTGTGCGCTGATTTAGCGTCTGGCGTTTTGGATACTTCAACGGCCTTTGGCCATCACCACGACCAACTTTTTCCTTCCACCACCACAGAAGTTTCAACAACATCGACACTCTTCACTCGATTACCACTTCCACTTCTACCTCAAGCTTCCACAACAACTTTTTCGGAGTTCAACATGTTCATCAATAACATGTCCTTCACCTACCTTCACCCATCCTGTCTTGGCACTTCACCACATGACATCAACAACTTTCTCACACCTTGAACTGTCTTCCATCTTCATGTGAGTTGATTAGCCCTCACTACCATCTTACTCACGTGGCACTGTCACATTTCGAAGTTACTTTGCTGACAGGCTATGCCTGCGTCCGTCATAGATCATTGAACACTACACACAAGCCTGGCTTCCTCAAGATACATTCAGTGAGTACTCTCTCGCTCAGCTCCCCCCTCATTTCCTTTCCTTTCCTTTCCTTGCTGACAGTGAGTGGATCTAGTACTGAGCTCGCTCAACCACATCATCCCACCTCCGCTCTCATACCTCATCGTTCCATCGCCTCGGCTTTCGATCCCACTATCTCGCACATTTCCTCGATATCTCGCTACAACATCACCAAATCACCTTCGACAATGCACACCCTTGATGGCGCCCTCACAGATCACGTCAATTCAAGGATGCATCTCCACCTCAACTCAACCTCAACCACCACAACAACACACCACCTCTTCATCTACCTTCGAAACACACCCATCATCGCATACGTTCGACCGCGGCGCACGACAATGTTGGAGCATGGATACATTTGCGACACTGCTTATCGGTTGGCCAGCTGCACGTCACACCGCTCAGCTCTCACGGCGTACACACATGGTGCTGGAGGACAGAGCGTCTTTGCACGTGGCCTACCATGTGTCGCTGTCATCCTTCAGAGTGCTTGTGGAGCAACAGTTGCAGCTGGCTTGACACCCATTTGCAATCGCTCGGGCGAAAGACAGAAGGAGGTGGAGACCCAATTTACGAGGCTGCTGGCGTATACGGTTTACATCTTCACGACATCGACACAACGACTTCACTTGGCATGGAACATCATGGATGGTAAAGGCATGTACAACCATGTCGGCTTGGATGGATGGCTTCGGTGGTGATTGGATACTTCAGTGGGTTGGTATGGCTGGATGGTTTTCTCAACCTCAATGCAGCTTGCTCATAACATCAATGAAACATGTCCGCATCACATGTTCGCTTCGCTTCTACTCTTGACTTGTGATATGTCTCTTTCCCTCCTTGCTTGACTCTCTACTACCATACTTCATGTGCTGTCTTCATGCCCTGTTGCCCGCCCTCTGCAACCTTGCAGCCGCCATCTCTCATGCTGTCACTTCATGGCCTGGAGGTGACACGCTCCGTGTACCTGTGCCGCTGCAGAAGCCATCTCGATCGCCTGCACCAAGCGACACGATCCACAGCTGTCGCGCGTAACGCAATTGAGGCGACTCTCGCCCTGAAGACGTCTGGCTCATCCGACGATACCTAAGTGTAGCAGAAGCCAATCGAGGACCTCCTCCGTCGCTACACCAACGTTCGAGCTGAGAGCGCCCAGTAGCCTTACTAGCAAGCGCCTTCTAATCACGAAAGACCGCGTTCCAACACGAAATAGATCGAAATTGACTTGCGTTGCCTAGAACTGGCCCCGCACTGCTATGCGATCAGATCGACTCGACGTTACGAGGAAGAGAGAGCTGGCTGTGCGCAGAAGAGCGCGAGGTCAGTGTGAGGCCATTCTCGCGTGCAGTTGCTGGGTGTATAGCAGCTCGACCGGCAGACCAGCGAAGGATGGGAGAGTGAGCGTAGTGTGTGCGAATGAGATGTTTGAAGAAGGGGGCCCTTCGCTTGCGGCCATGTTTGCGGGTGCACGGTGGGCTAGAATTTTCGCAGTCGGCCTGGCTTGAATCACTTCAAGCAGTCTGTGGACGGAAGATGCGTGAAGTCCACGATATATTGCGACGCAAATAATGCCCGAGCCTATCTACCGCCTACCAGACATAAGCTCCAGCAGCCCAAACGCAGCATTGCCCTTCACAGCACTACTCGTCAGATCACCCCCGGCTTCATAGCTCTGCTCTTTCATGCGCTGCAGCCTCCGGTGCGCAGCCACGGCGCCCTCCTCGATATCCTCGTCATCGTGCTCGCCCAGGCTCGAGCTCATAGTTGTTCCTGAAGTGATTCGAAGCTGTTCGGGCGAGATGGATTGCGGCAGCTGCTCTTCTGGGGACGGTGAGAGATCGTCGTAGCCGTGGACGGTGCGGGAAGATATCTGTGTGCCGTCTTTGGGTGCTGCGAAGTGTATGGGAGGCTGGCCTAGCTTGCCAATGGGGCGGAAGGGGTCCAGGTTCACCTGCACGAATTTGGCCTTGGGCGAGGAGACTGTGATGTCTGGCACGCCCTGGGCAGACGCGTAGCGATCATCGTAAGGCCTGGATGCATTCGCAGTACTTTGGGCGGACCCGTGCGAGTTCGTGATGGCTGGCGATTTGGACTCGAACGTCGATATGATGTCCATGTCCCTCTTGCTCGCCTGGTTCGTCTGTACTTTATAGGACGCGAATCTCAGACGCGTGCGTAGGCGTTCGGCGCGCGACTGTCTCTTTACCTGCGCAACCGGTGCTGACTCTACTGCTGCTTCACTCTTCTGGCTGGCGCAAAGGTCGTAGTGAAGGAGGTCGGAGAAGGACTGGTTGCTGCGCTGGGAGTCTTGTATGGGTTCGGGCTCTGGTGTGGGCGTGTTGCGCTCAGTAGGCGAGCCGGGGTCTGCGAGGCCGATAGGGTTGTTTTGCTGGATAGGTCAGTATGCAAGAGACGCGTCATGGATCGCATGCATCTTACCGTGTGCTGCTGCATGTTGTCCGAGGTCAGGCGCATGCGCGGGTCCCACAGGCCCTCGTCGCGTCCACGCGCAAGCATCTTCGCGTGGCCAGCCGTCTCCACGTCGTCGACGTCTTCGATGCCGCGCTTCCTGCTCTGTGATGGATCGTTGCTGGCGAGAAAGTTCTCTTTGTCTGCGAAGACGGAGGGAATATGCGACGTGATCTTCTTCAGCGGGCTTCTGGGCCGTATAGCATCGGCCGGCTCGACAACATTCTTGGGCTGAGTCGGTGAGTTGACGGCGCGCGGTGTCAGGTCGCCCAATGCGCGTCTTGAAGATGTCTTAGCTGGGTTATGCTCAGTCGCCATGTTTGTGCTGTACGCTGTGGTGGCGGCGCTCATCGCGACGACTTGTCGTATATCAGCTACGTATCTCAGACGCGTTGAGACGGGACGAATCGCGGGCGGTGATCCTGGTGCCTGGGTGGATTCGCAGAAGAAATGACGGTGAAGAATGTGTTTTGCGTCTTGTCTGCAAATATGCACAGTAGAAGATTAATTCACGGTGAGTCAAGTGTTGTTGTGTTCCAAGTCGCGACTTCCTAGGCGGATTGAGGATGTTGAAGGTCCGCAAGCGCGACGCGATCATTGGTGGGGCTGGGCCCTGCATCGTCCCGCATCCGCTACGGTCCAACACTCCACACCACGGTTATCCATCCTATCGCCACACCTACTACTGCATTAGCACTACCTAGACATCACAAATTCCGCGTCCGCGTTCCTCATCCTACGACATCGCCTAATTATGTGAGTAAATTCCGCTTGTGGCTCATTGAAGGCGCTCGCACTTCAGGAGCCCAGATCTGCATTCCATCTCCTAGTGAAGAGCATCCACACGTTACAATTCTGGGCGCTTCCAGCTTACCAAGACACAAGGAATTTTGCCGAGCCGATAGACTCCCATAGAGATTACTTGCAGGTATTTACAAACATCATGCACTTTCTGTTCTTCTTTCTGACGCTCTGCAGCGCAGCAAGCATGACAGGATACATACAGACTGCGAAAGCTGAGGTGCGAGCCGTAGCACAGCGCAGCCTCCTTAATAACATTTATCGGAGCCCTGCCTCACAGTCACCACGTCCCCCAAACAAACCATCTAATGGCATGCATCAGGGACCTTACAACATACGTGAACCTACCCCTCTAGACATCATTCGATATCGGTATCAATGGGGCACGAATCTTGGATCTGTCTTTGTCATTGAACGCTGGATGACAGAGTCTCGCTTTCCGGACGGCGCCGAAGGTTCGAGCGAGCTGGCTGCTGTGAAGGCATGGGTCGACAAGATCGGCATCGTGGCGACTCAGCGCAAGTTCGAAGACGCCTGGGGTAGTGCTGTTACAGACAAAGACATCCAATGGCTCGTCAAGGCCAAGTGCAACACCATTCGCTTACCTATCGGCTACTTCGATCTGGGTCGGAATTTCACCAAGGGCACTCCTTTCGAGCCGTATGCTCAGGTCTACAGTGCAGCGTGGGACTACATTCGCATCCTCATTCAGCGTCTCCGAACCTACAACATCGGTGTCTTATTGGATCTCCACGCACTTCCAGGAGGGGCCAACGGAGGTGACCATTCTGGCACGAATAGCGGCAAGGCCGAGCTCTGGCAGTCGACTTTCAACCGCAATCTTGCAGTGAAATGCTGTCGCTTCCTGGCTCGCGATGCTCAGACCGGATCTGACATTGCGGGCATACAAATCGTCAACGAGGCCAATTGGGAAGCTCCAGGCATGTACGAATACTACAATGAATGCTTGGATGCCATATCCGCAATCGATTCCTCCATCCCGGTCATCATCTCCGACGGCTGGAACTTCGACAAAGCTATTAGCTACACGCTTGGCAAGAACTCAGTGTCCGTCGAGAAGCCGACAGCGCCCGTAGTCATTGACACGCACTACTACTGGGCATTCACGGATGACGATAGGAAGAAGACGCCACAACAGATCACAACAGAAGTGGCTACCAAACTGAAGGAGCTCGATGGCAAAGAAGGAATGGTTCTTGGGTAAGTCTGTGCCGCTTTAATGTTGTGGCATTTCACGTTAACCAATGATTCAGTAAGTCCTGTCTATACTTGAAGCGTCGTCCGACCCGCGTTGATGCTCTTCCCGCTAATACATATGTTCACGTTCAATTGTCAATCACCTTCGCTGACCAGAGCGTTTGTATAGACATCGGTGCCGTTCAGGCGATTGTGGGTGAGTGGTCGTGTGTCCTCACCGAAGACTCGTGGAAATTGGACACTGGCTCGAGGAACGACTCTGTGAAGTCCTTTGGTCTAGCGCAAAGCAAGCGATATCAGGAACGTGCCGGGGGTAGTTTCTTCTGGTCATGGAAGGTATGAAGCTCGATCTTCGCATCAAAATGAGCAGCACTAACTTTCACAGCACGACAAGGGCGATGGCGGCGAATGGGGTTTCAAGCCTCAGAGCGACCAAGCCAATATCGTCCCCCCAAAGCACGCTCTGCTGTCGCAAACCGATCGTATAGCGCTACTTCAGAAGGCCACCAAGGAGCGCGACACTCGCCGCAGCGGCGCCGTGCAATCACACATCGACTACTGGAGTCGCCAAGACCCTAAAGGTACCTTCGAGCACGAGAAGTATGAGCAGGGATGGCAGGTTGGGTATAACGATGCCTTTACATTCCTGGAGGGCCGTGCCACGCAGGGTGACAAGATCGGAATGCGGGAGGTATGGATTCTAAAACGTATAAAGGAGAGCGGGTACAAGGGCGGATTCACGTGGGAATTTGAGCAAGGCATGCGCAAGGGCATGCAAGATTTTTATTCGTGTGTAGGGCTCTGATCAGAGGTGCGTATCAATACTGATTCACCGGTTACCTACGGACGGTTCCGTTTGCTATGACGCCGGTATCACAATCTCTCGTGATACATCATCGCAGCCGTCTTTTCTGATCTCAGCGCAAACAATACCTGCCATCAACACCAACTCCCTCCCCGGTCTCATCGCCATGGAAAGCCGTAGTCATCATTCTTATCGCATCTGCATTGCTGCCAGTCGACAACAGTTCAGAAATCTACGAAAACCGTGTGCGTTGCGCCGTCCTCCGGAACACACCAATGGCTTCCGACAAATTCGCATGTACAAGAGCTAGGCCTGAGATGAGCGATGAGGTGTCGGCGTTGTTGTTCCGCAATCGCCAGATACGACCATATCAAGCCTACTGTGTGACAGAAGCATCGTCGTCGAGAGCTCCGAGCCCAGTTGCGATACCGCCAACACTCCTCCACCATCAACGACAGACCAAGGATTTTAGCTACGAGAAGCCTAATCTACGACACGGCCGACATGACTCTCCGCCAAAATCATCAGCATCGCATATCAAGCCCAACGACAATCTCATCAAATTACTCAGTCAGGAAAAGGAACGCAATCAACCGGATCTCTCCACCAACCAGCTTCCATCACCATGCGATACAAAGAACACTAGCAAATATCACATTACACCAACTGTCTCTCCACGCGGAAGCCACCCACTAGCGGCCTGCCAAACTCAAGTGTGCGACGCAGCACCATCACAATTGCGGGTACCACCGCCTGTACGAGCCCACGTAGCAACATCTAAAGCGTATCAGAGGAAAGCACCCCCGCGTAATATTCAAAGACGCGAGATGGACGGTCGCCCGTTGCCGGCGCTGCCGAAGGAAGGGTCACCGGAGGGTAAATCCGACGAGCAACCAGTACCTAAAAAAAAAAAGAGAGTCCCGAGTAGAGAATATATGGAGAGCGGAGCCAAAGGTCTCGGATCTACCGCAAAAATCAAACAGGATGATCGCTTACCGGCGATCAAAACTATTATCACTAGTCGCGCGCGGCCCCCTGGGAAAAGCGTTACCTTTCGAGACGAGCCAGAAGTACTCGTTCAAAAAGATGAGGAGACTCCTCGCCAGGTCAGTAACAATTCATCCGACGCAGCGCAATGTCTGTCGTCACTGGAATTGTACACTCCGCGTGTCGCGCTCGAGGAGATGAGGAAAGAGAGGCAAGCGCATCGCCGAACACAGATGAATGATGACCGGCTTGGACGGAAGTCTTCGTCGCAAATCGATATCGCACGACCTACGCCGACACATCAGTATTCGACTAAGCCAGTGGAAAAAATCCTATCGGATACTTCGCAACCCACCTCTAGCCAGGCCACTCTTCTGGCAACCTCGCAGTCCTCTAGCGAGACTCCAAATGTGCCTTTGCCACCAGCTTCGCCCAAACACCACCACCTCCCAAAACCAGTAGCCAGTACCAAACCCCTTCCTCATCCCACCACCACCCCACTCCCACCATCTCCCTTTCCCATACCCAGCCCAAACATCGGCCCGCGCCCACCCCCATGGCAATCCTACACCAACCTCGAGTCCCAGCGGCGCTCACGCACGGAAGCACGAAGTAAAACACGCTTAACCTGGGAAACGAACTCGTCCGATTCTATGCGCAAGGGGTATGCGTCGACGGCGAGTTTTGATGACAGTCCGATGAGGAGGGAGGTGGAGGAGTATAGGGAGCAGGTAGTGCGGTTGTATCCGGATTTAAGGTTTGAGGGTGGGAAAGGAGGGAAGGGGAAGAGGAGGTGGTGTTGGGGGGGATGGAAGTGGGGATGGGGGTGGGGGTGTTTTGGGGGGTGATAGGGAGAGGCATGATGAGTTTGGTGGCACCGCTCAACGGTGATTGAGCGCGTGGTTTGGCGTCGCATAGCGGGTCACAATCTTGGAACTACAAGATCTCGTTTACTGCTTCTAGCATCAGGAAGTGCTGCTGCTACTCGAATCGAGCGTTTTTCTTCTTCTTGCAATTCTACGCCGCGCACTATCCTCGATTTCATCCTGCGAGTATACCCAGCACACCTAAACACCCATTAGCACAGCTCCACAATATGCCTAATTCTCTAATTCCGAGCACCGCATGCTCTTCTCCCTTGCTAACTCCCTCCATCAAATCCAACACTCCCAATCCCACATCGGACATCCCATGGTTCGAGCGCGGCGAATAACTTAAAGGCTCGTACGCTATCAGGGAGTCGACTCGAAGTAGAAGAGGAAATGATCTACGAATCCTTGAAAGTCATGGGGATCTACGTCGAGAGACTCTTGAGCTCTGAACGACTGCTTGAAGAAGTGGAAAACCCACAAGTTGAGCTTGTCGAATGAAACGTCTTCTAATACCACATTTCAAGCGTGTCCTTCCTGACGATGCACTCCTCAAAACTCGTTGTGTCGATATGGTGATCGGATGATCGCTTTAGTAGCCTCGAGACGTTGGGAAGTTCATTGCTGATTTGGGTCTTCACCAATGGGACTATCTCGAACGTGATAAAGTCTTCGCGCCGGGCGTACTGAAGGTTTTGTGCTTTTGCGGTACTTTCATACCTCTGTCGTATGACAACAATCAAGCGCGGCACCGCGAACTCGATTGGTTCGCGGGTGGACTTTGGCGATTGGTGCATGGCTCGGCGGACCGTGAAAGACATTGTTTAGGCAATACGTCGTTAATTTCCTTGTTGACGCACAGTCCCTGAGACGCTTTCGCTCACTTCCCAACGTTTCGCACCACTATCTCTTCTCTCCAATCACGAAACAAGTAGCAAGCAGAACTTCAGTATCTCAACATGTCAGCTAATAAAGTCAACAAAATATTGAACCAGACCGTGGTGACGAACAGCACGTGTTTGTCAAACGCTCGCAAGAGAAAAAGAAGGCGCGGAGAGAGAAGATGGAAACAAGAGCAAAGGCGCTAGAAGCTGAGTATATGGCGAAACTGCGAGCATTAGAGCAGAAACGAGGTGAATCATCTACTCCATAAGGTTTGCGTGACGAGCAATAGCAACATGAAATAGATGCCTAACTTAATAACGATAATCGCTCAGTTTCCACGACAAAGAAAACCACCCCTAGATATAGTCAATGTGATGCCCTTGAGTCACGGCCGTGAAATGCGACTCGTGATCAACCATGACACATCAAGACTACGCCACAGCGTCCGTTCCATGCTCGTAGTTGAAGAAAGGTGTCACAGTCTCACAGAATGCTGGTCGCCTTAATCACAGTGCGCAGGTCCTCACCGGTGGCACCATATAAGATCAAACATACTGACGCTTCCGTGAGTTGAGAATCGAACACACTCCATAAATATTCTGTCAGTCCTACCTTACTCATGTCTGCGACTCCACCCTGGCGGCGATTCATCATCAACAGCAACCAACAAAACATCATCGACCAAATCCAGCTTCTACGCTCCAGCTAGGTCATAAAGCACACTTCGTTTTATTAGCCACAAATATCTGCTACAGCCGTTAACCCGCCTTGTTTCAACCACACACCTCTCCCAAGAATACTCCCGTCGTTTCGAACGCCATCGCCTTGAAATGGTCAACAACCGAAACGCTAGCGGCCCACGCCTCAATGGCGAAAGATATCAGCTAAACACCGAAATTCGGGACACGCGACCTGCAGCTGTACATATGTTAGCAGCGGGAAACTCCAAGAAGTTCCAGAAAGCGGATGCTAGAGCGGTAAAGCTAGGGGAGAAACGGCGGAGGGAGGCACTTGAGGGCAAAGAGAAGAGTAAGGGATGTTGTGTTGTGATGTAAGATAAAGCTATCAGGGAGATAGCAGAATGTGGAGGATATTTTTTGGACAAAGAAGGCTCGCAGATGCTTTGCCATGTAAATGTGATCCGCAAGTGGCAGGACTAGATTGAGATTCAGTTAGTATTTAGGTGAATGGTAATTTGAAGCAGTCGGAATCATTTCTTTTTGATTGGCGGATCTATCAAGCATGGTTCATCGTGTTTTGACTTCGGGAGGAAAATGCAGCGCTACACATCAGATTTCGACGGCGCAAGCTGTGTCTTAAACATTTTGCAAAATAGCGTGTCAAACGATCCAAGAACATCGCTCGAGGCGGCGAGCTGCGGGACTTCACTCCAAGTAGCCCTCGTGCGCAAAATATAACTTGCGCACGCCTTTCCTTCACTCACCCAACCAACCCGCACCTTCCTTACCCAATATATCCCTACCAATTCCCAACTCCTTCATAATATCCATGCGATTGGAACATCGCATGGTCAGAGTTCGCACCTGTTCACATCGATCTGCGTCAGTGACATCACTTCTGAGATGTTACTGGCGCTGTCACATTGGGTCCAGGGTTCGACTCTGAATGATAACCGAGAGTTGCGCATCCTCTGAGTTTCCCATAATTACCTCAAGTATGAGGGGTCATTGTGTTTTTTGCAGTATTTTTGGACTTGGATGCTGGAGCATGGAATGCTGATGGGAGTAGTAGACACGCGGAATAGATCCAGGTAAACCAGTTGATTTTTTGACCTTTCCATGTTCTTTTGTCGCTAAATATAAATTGCAGCATACACCTTCACAGGCTTTCTCACATCTTACCACGCATAGCTTCACATTTAAGACATTGAACTGAGACTCCCCATTGACGTGTGCGACATATTCAAATGCGCACGAACCCGTGCGATCAATGATTCCACCTTCACAGTCATAGATAGGTACTTAACATCCACGCTCCGCTGCACAGAACTCTAGACAACTCAGCGAAAAGACACCAGTCACCAGCCATACCAAAACAACTCACCACCTCCACGCCCGTCCATCCACCGTCACAATATCGAAGCAACCCATCTCCATTTCCAATACCATCACACCCTCTACAAGCATATCTCCACACCGCCAAAGCAACATCACCACCGACCGCCCATCATGCCTAAGCCATCCCCACGAGGAATGGAGACAAGAGCGGCTTATCAGCACATAACCGGCGGTCATAGCGACGCCCGCATGCGAGAACTGAGGAGAGGGAAAGCGGTTCAGGAGCAAGTAAAGAGGAGAGACGAGTACAATGAGAAGACGAAGTATAAGGAGTGTCTTTGCGTTGTTATGTGAGCGAATGGGCTCAGCGCTGGACGTGGGCGTGGAAAGGGTTGCTTTTTGGAGAGGCATAGGTTTGTGGAAGCGAGAATGGAGTACTGCTACAATTGTGGCTTTTCCTCTGTGTGTGACGCAATGTGATGGAGAAGCATATGCGTTGGTATAACTGCGAGGGTAGCCAGGGTGACTCTTCATGATTAGCCAACGAGCTTGGCTCAGCTCGATGTCATTTGGCAAGGAAATGTGATGGAAGCTTGCGAACATGGATGTTGACATCGATAGTAAACTTTTCATTTACAACTGACATGCAGCACTGTATCTGCAAGACGCTATACTACGCAGCTCTTCCCACAACGGGTCGACCAGGCCTCTTTCTAATCACGCCAACCTGTTGCCGGCGGCGGCAAGAGAATTATGTACAAGAAGCGTAGCATGAGAGGTATAAAACATCCGCGCTTTCCAAGAGGCATGCTGAAAGTGGTGGTGCTGGTGTTGAATACAATGATCGGAACAGTCCAGAAAATGGCAACAAATCATTAGGTTGAATCGCGTATCGCGATTCGGCGGAGACGTTTGGATGGCGGCGATAACTCCGAGGATGCAGGAATGGATATTGACTGGGGTTCTCGGTGCCGTATGTCCAAGCTACTAGCCAAATAGGATTGCGCGAAAAGTGCAGGCAGGGTATCATTAAACGTTCTCGGTGAACTTCGAGCTCCGGGACCCATCTGCTGATTGCAAACTCCGACCGAGTGTGCCTCGTGGTCTCTCTGGGTTCGGCGACTGGGGCGGACTAAGATGCGAGCGACCTTTGGGAAATGGAGCAGGATCCGCGAAAGGGTTGGCATCCTCGTCAGGATGGCGAATGACTGGCGTTCTCGCGGGACTTGGGCGTATGTTCATCATACCCACACCTGCAGCTGTGGGTGAACCACCAGCCTCTTTGCCCAGCTCTTTCGGAAAACCTGGACCTCCATACGTGCCATGATCGTCTTGATAGAAGGACGATCCGGTAGGTGCGAATTGTTCCGATGTCATGCCTTCGCTAAAGGCGGAGGGAAGCTTGCGTCCAGACACCCTCTGAAAGCTGCGCTCGCCACCACCACTTGTGCTTGTATCGACCGTCGATCGTGAGATGCCTGAGAAGCGGTTGAGGAAGGCTGAAGGGATACGGTTGTTCCGCGAGACTTCTTGCGACATGGGAGGAGCTCGGTCGGTGGGTTCGTCGTTGCCGAGCTGAAGAGCGCCCTTCCGCTTCCGCTTGTGGCGTCGGAGTAAAATTAGGATAACGGCTAGTATCAGCGCAGCACCGGCCAGACTACCGACCACACTGCCGACTACCTGTGGCGGGGCAAGAGGTGCAGTAGTTCCGGTAGAGCTGGCGTCTGCTGCAGATGAGGTTTGTGCAGCAGGAGCACCTGGGTTGCCCGGTTGTCCACCAACAATGCCACCCCCGCCATTTGATGAAGGATTGGCTGGCTTCGAAGATGCAGTCAGACTTCCAGTAAAAGCCTGGTCGGTCTCTGTGCTCGTGAAAAACGGTATTAAGCTGGAAGGTGATATTGATACGGAAGGAGATGCTGATAACGAGGAAACGCTGTCGAAGGATGCGGTGGATGTGGTAGGCGAGATCGAAGGTGTGCTGGCGGGAGGCGACTGTGACGTTGAACTGGTTATAGATGCAAAACTACTTCCAGAAGCGCTTGAAGATGTCGAGCTCAGCGCTGGGGTAGTAACTTGCAATGCGAGTGCAGATGCGCCAGATCCATACGGGTATGCAGGAACAGAGAAACCACTGGGAAACGGTGGTACTGCTGGAACTTGGGGTAAGGCATCGGTCGGAAAGGGAGGAACGGCTGGAACTTGTGGTAATGACGGTACTGGAGGTGTCGAGGGCACAGCTGGATCCACCGCGTCTAGGGCGCCAGAGAGGACACGGCCGGCTGCTGAGTCTACGGCATTCACAACGGGTGATGCTACAGGCGCGACAGGCGCTATTACCGCGCCTAACGAATCGACAATACCTGGAGTAGGCGTAGCTGGAACGCCAGGAGTTTTCGTCTCTTGGCCAATCAGATTGCCGCTGGAGTCCACGGTAGCAACCACGTCCACATTGACAGTCACCACTCTCGTGGCGGGCTGCGCCTGCCGACGATGATAGAAACGATGGTCCTTCGTCATAACGGCTCCCTGTGTCTCCTTCTCTGGTCGAATCAACGGCTGATGACCTGAACTACCGTCTCTGCCCTCCTTTTCTTCGTTCACTGCCTCCTTCTGTTTGTTGCAGTCTCGATCGTTTTGTTCGCGGCGGCGGTGTCGTAGATCAGATCTGTATCTGCGCGACGATGTTTCCGTGATATCCATACAGTGTGGGGTAGACTAATGCGACTTGCGCAAAAGTAATGCTTCCAAAGCGGTGGTGGCGAAGGCGCAATGTTTGCGTGGCATGTGGTTAAATGAGCGTAAAGAGTTGGGTGTTTGCCGCTGGCGGTACAAAGGAGGGAACTTGGTGGTGTTTGTGGAGGCCCAATCTATGGGGCGGTGCTGTATGTGATGTGATGGAACGATCGTCGAAAAACCTTGGAACGAATGTGGGCTGCCAGGTGACAGAGTGAAGGGAAGGACTTGGCGGGAGATCAGCATCGGCAGTCACAACTCGCAGCGCAGAGACATACCAGAGTGTTAATTGACGAGCATTCACGATGCGCCGAAAACCAGCTGCGGTGAGGCAGGAGATTGTTAGAGGTCGTAGAGGGCAGACCCTGGAACTGCAATGGTTTCTTATGTCAGTTGGCTCCTGTTGGGAGGTGGGTGCGCCGAAGTCGAAGTCGGTTTCTGCGTGCAGCAAAAACCTCCACAAATTGGCCCGTTGCGCCCTCTTTCAATCCTGGCCACGCCCCAAAGGTGTTGTCGGACGTCCGCGTGGATGTCGTGGTTGAGGAGGATGGACAAGAGTCGATAGCGACCGACCGACCAAACCGCAGCACGAAGCACCATTCGCTAGTGTTAGGTGCGAGATGCTCTGCGTTGATTGGGTACCAGCCGAATCACTTGGTTGCACCTTCCCCCGTTTGCTCCAGTGCGCCTTCCGAAATAGCAACTCACGCAGAGCCGGAAATGAGTACGAACTAAAATCCACCACCCCTCCAGAGTCAGCGATATCTTCTCTGTGGAACTGCTTCTTTCCAACGTGCATCACGACGAGCCAGCGCGACACATAGACACAACGACTCAACAGAGACCCTCCTGAGCCGCATTCCAGCAGAAAAGACTGCACTCATTGCCACGTTTTCCCGTTGAGTCGCCTGTGCCTGATTTCTTCCCGCGCACACGTGCGGCCATGCCGCCCCTTGCATCAAACGGCTCCAACGCCCCACTGTGTCGCTGACACCGTACTTTTGTAGAGTTCAGGCTCTGAGGCAGCCATCACCGTTTATAGCACTGTCGCTGTCGCACCTCCAAAGCACAGAAACGACGATGAAGTCTTCGTATTTCCAAGTCGCAAGCTACTGCCTTTAGCCATCGCAAAGAATATTGCCAAGCACGTTTAGGAGGTCTTACGAGATTTGGCAGGGATGCACATCCGCTTCCAGAAAACAATCAAACAGGCTGGGCCAGACCAGCAGTAAAATTGAGATCTCCCGTGGGGACTTTTTGTCTTGTTCCACCACGTGAATCTGGGGATGAGCATTCCCGATTGTGCGTCATGGGCATATTGGCAATCTTATGGTGATCGAAACCAGTGAACGTTGTTTTATGAAACAACCAGAACCCCTGCGTAATCCCACCCACAGTTGCCAGCTACGAAAGGGTTGAAGTTCGAGACTTCAGAGGGCGCAGTTTTCTTCACTCGGGACGTTGACATGCAATGGACACTGCAGCGTGTTGCGCACAATGAACGTTTGCGCCTCGTAGTGCACGCGGTGATGGCTTGACGTGACCCCATAGAGCAAGACGTTGCGGACTTCAATACTACTACTACTTATTACCTCCGATGTGCTCTGATGCTCATGGGTTGGACGGGCGTGTGAGTGAAAAACAGGACTGGCTACGTTCAAAAGTCCAGCATTTGTACTGTACACACGCAGACAACTGAACAATTACAGGAACACCATTGGAAGTTCCTGTGAACAGCCTATGAAGAGGACGTAGGTATGCTATTGCAACGTAAGGTGTACCTACAGAAGGTTGCAGCCTCGTGGAGCGGCGCCTGCATGAGACCTGATTCGATTCGCACCTGCCCCTCCAACAACACCACGCTATCGATAACGATCTTCACGAACGCAAACACGTTTCCTGCCTTTACCCGAGTGAGATTAGACAGCCGACTGCCTCGATGGAAATCTACGACTTCGTGGCTCGCACTTACACCGTATAAACACTCGGTAAGTAAATATGACATCAAACGTGCAGGAGACAGGAGCAACCCAGAATGAAGCCCAATATCCACCACCACCGTACGAAGTTCGGTACCCACCACCACCACTACCACCAAGGGCATCTGGCAACGATATTCCGCAACGGAAATTGATGACCATGTCTTCTCACGATCCGCGGTCGTCTTCGACCCAATCACTGGTACCAGACCCTGCAGTTGATAGCTCTGGTCTTCGGCGAGGTGCGTACTTTTGAGTGAAGTAGGATGTGAAATAAAATTTAACAGAAGGTCCTCAACAGTCTTGCTGGTGTATCTACATGGCTTCATGGGCAATGAGACAAGCTTCAGGTCTTTCCCAGCTCATGTACATAACCTCGTGACCGTAACATTAGCAGCCACCAACGTGGTCCACAGCAAGGTTTATCCGAGATACCGATCGCGGGACACAATGGAGCTCGCAAGAGACAACTTCTCCAAATGGTGGTTCTATTCATTTTATTGTAGAGAGCTGAACTGACGATCATAGGCTAGCACCCCACGAAGACCAATGGACCGATGTGATCTTGCTTGGGCACTCTATGGGCGGTCTGCTTGCGGCAGATATCGCTCTGGCGTTTCGACATCGTATCGTTGGCGTCATCAACTTTGACGTCCCATTTCTGGGTATGCATCCTGGCATCATCAAGGCTGGACTTGGCAGTCTCTTTTCGAAGCCGCCAGCACCTGTGGATGAGATACTGGAAGAGCAGCCCGGGAAGAAGCCTAGCAGAATTGGCACGCTCTTCAACCCTAAACCTTCAGATCCGAACTTCAACCCGTCCTTCGAAAACGATGTCCGCCTGCCTGTGCGCAATGGGTGGGTCAATACCATGCACTGGCTAAACAAGCACTACGATAAAGGCCTACGGCAAGCTACTAAAGGACTTGTGAAGTCGCACTTCGAGTTTGGTAGCTCTATGGCAGACTACAAGGAGTTGAAGGATCGGTACGCCAGGATAAGAGTATTGGAAGAAGAGGATGAAGGGAAAAGGAAGTCAGCAAACCCCGGAGTTCAGCACCCACCTCGGGTGCGCTTCATCAACTACTACACTGCGAGTACCGGCAGGCCGAAAAAGCCTAAGTCGAAGTCACCATCGCCGTCTCGTCCATCAAGCCCGAGTAGAGACGAGTCTCGTGACAGCCACATCGACGCAATTGCCTCGGCATCGATGGTGCATCCAGGATTAGCAAGCCTACGAACTCCATCGGACGTCAACAGTCCACGGATCTCGGTGGAAGAGCACCGCGGTAGTGAAGTGGTACCCGTCAGCCCACAGGAGCCACTATCAGCGACGAGCCCAATAGACGGCTTCTCTGTTCGAAGCAATACAACTTCCACGCTTGATGGCCCACCCATCCTGCCTGAGATTCCACCGATCCCACAAGAACCGCCATTTGTGGATCTCATGCAGTATACTGACAGGAAGGAACGCAAAGCTGCTGAGAAAGAACACGATCAGGCACTGAAGGAGTACCAGAAGCTCGTTAAGGCACGCAACAAGGCCATCAACGAGCGGGACAAACTCGAGGAGAAGTGGGAGAAGCAGCAGGCGAAATCTGAGACGCAGCACGAGAAGCAAGAAAGGAAGAGAATTGAGGAAGAGAAGAAGAGAATGGAGCAAGAAGAGAAGAGGCTTCGAGGTGAGAAAGAGCCCGTATCACATCAGAAGTTGGAACACGAGGACGAGTCAACGAGCGACTCGCATCCCAGCAAAGATATGGATGCTGGGTACGAGGTGCACGCTGATGAAGGACCCGAGATACAAGCTCTGGAGGAAGATGTCGGAACAATCGATCTTGGCGAGGAAACACATCACCAGCACGAGTCAAGTCGCCCATACAGCAATTACGACTTCAGCCGCAGCACCATCATGAACACAACCTCGCCCGACGACCAAGCCTCAATGACCGAATCTTCCTACACCCTCGCAACAACCGACAGCAACATGTCCCACCCACCGACATCAGGGGCAGACGGCGAGCCAGCGAAGCAGAAGAAGAAGAAGCTGGGCAAATTCTGCATGTTGCCGCCAAAGGACGATAATGGCAACAAAGACCCCACGTGGGTCAGGGTGTTCATGAAGGACATGGATGAGGTTACGGCGCATACGTCGCTGTTCTTTGTGAATGAGACATATGAGCGGTTGGTGGGCGATGTTGGGGACAGGATAGAGGATTGGATACGTGAGGCGGATACGATGAGGGTCATTAGGGAGATGCAGCATCAGTAGCTCTCCACTGCAGTGCAGGCTTGTTTCGAATAACGATTTATGACGACTGTGAAAACCTTGGACGCTAAAATTGGTGTTGCGAACACTTCGTACGCTTGAAAACGTTTGCCCTCGATGAATCTTGGCGCCTTTTCCACCGTGCTATAGTCACTTCCTTCCGCTCCATAACAAAAGTCTCACTCGATCACAGTCACCTGAATCTGCAGCCTAGATAGCCTCAAAGTGCTTGCGCGATTTGAACTCCAATCTAAACACGCAGCCTGAATAGCCTCACTCTAATCACGCGCGTCAAACACCCATCTGATACCATAGCCTGGATATTCTTGATGTGCTCGAACATGGCGCCAATGACTACATTCCTAGATGGATGGCTGGGTTTGCCTGAAGACCTGCGACTTCAAGTTCTCAGGTACGCTGTCCCTTGCGATAAGCAGGTGTACTAGACCCAATTCAACTGCAACACCGACGCTCGAAACCGACTAATTAGGATAGCAGAGGAGGACGCAGTACTCTCATCAGAATATTAAAACTTATTAGAGTATCGAGAGGGACTGTTACAGTTTGAAACTTACGTCGTCCTGCTCCTCGCTTGCACTTATACCTCTTAGCTA
>Ga0265780_10001104_pt1 | contig 39482 bp, 28 predicted proteins | sample P1T30metagenome_FD_192432 | JGI IMG/M metagenome (GOLD analysis project Ga0265780, IMG submission 192432) | Plant litter microbial communities from East Loma Ridge, Irvine, California - P1 T30 | ecosystem: Environmental > Terrestrial > Plant litter > Unclassified | place: USA: California...
AGGTCGGCGGTGAAGGTGACGATCTCGCAGCCGTAATTGTCTTGCAGCCATTTCAGGATGACGGAGGTGTCGAGGCCGCCCGAGTAGGCGAGAACTACTTTTTTGATGTCGCTCATGGTGTTCCAGTGTGGAGGGAGGAGAGGTCGGTCAGCCGGCCCCGAAGGGCCGACGATCTAACTAAGGGTGCTGCGTTTATGGTGCTGCTTAAAAAACGTGACTATTTTACTGGTCTTCGATGCGGCCGAGCAGCAGGTATTCGATCAGCGCCTTCTGCACGTGCAGGCGGTTCTCGGCTTCGTCCCAGACCACCGACTGCGGGCCGTCGATGACCTCGGCCGCGACTTCCTCGCCGCGATGCGCCGGCAGGCAGTGCATGAACAGGGCGTCCGGCGTGGCGCGCGCCATTTTCGCGGCATCCACGATGAAGCCGTCGAAGGCCTTCAGGCGCTCGGCGTTTTCCTTCTCGAAGCCCATGCTGGTCCAGACGTCGGTGCTGACCAGGTGCGCGCCTTCGCAGGCGTCCGACGGGTTGTCGAACAGCGTGTAGCGCTTGGTCGACACCAGCGACGGGTCGAGTTCATAGCCCTTGGGCGTGGCGATGTTCAGGTGGAAGCCAAAGACTTCGGCCGCCTGCAGCCAGGAATACAGCATGTTGTTGGCGTCGCCGATCCAGGCCACGGTCTTGCCGGTAATCGCCCCGCGGTGTTCGTGGAAAGTGAAGATATCGGCCAGCACCTGGCAAGGATGGTGTTCGTTGGTCAGGCCATTGATCACCGGGACGCGCGAGTGCGCGGCGAAGCGTTCGATGATGTCCTGGCCGAAGGTGCGCACCATGATGATGTCGCACATGCGGCTCATCACCTGGCCCGCGTCTTCCACCGGCTCGCCGCGGCCCAGCTGGCTGTCGCGCGTGTTCAGGTAGATCGCGGCGCCGCCCAGCTGGTGCATGCCGGCTTCGAACGACAGGCGCGTACGCGTCGAGCTCTTCTCGAACACCATCACCAGCGTGCGGTCGACCAGCGGGTGGTAGACCTCATAGGCCTTGAACTTGCGCTTGATGACGGTCGCGCGCTCGATGACGTAATTGAAGTCGTCGAGCGAGAAGTCGGAGAACTGCAGGAAGTGCTTGATCGGTTTGGAGACTGGCATATCGTTTTCGCTTGTCTGTTATCCCTTCGATTATAAGGGCTTTTGTTTCCGGCGGGGGAGCCAGGGTGGACGGCATGGCCGCCCCTCGTGGCCCGGTCCACCCTGCGGTTCGGAGACGGATAATCAATACAGCGTCTGCGCCGACTCGTGCAGCAACTGCGCATACAGTTCATGCCGGTGCTTCGCGATCTTCCCGGCCGCCACGGCGTCCAGCACCGCGCACTGCGGCTCGGCCAAGTGCCGGCAGTTGTAGTACTTGCACCCGCCCAGGTAAGGCTTGAACTCGACAAAGGCCCGCTCCAGCATCCCTTCGCTCAGGTGATACAGCCCGAACTCCTGGAAGCCGGGCGAATCGATGATCGCCGCGCCGCCCGGCAGCCAGTACAGGCGCGTAAAGGTGGTGGTGTGCTTGCCCGTGTCCAGCGCCGATGAAATCTCGCGCACGGCGATGTCGGCGTCCGGCACCAGCAGGTTGATGAGCGAGGACTTGCCCATGCCCGACTGCCCGATGAAGATCGACGACTGCCCGGCCAGCAGCGGCCGCAGCACTTCCAGCGCATGTTCGGGATCCGCGCGCGCCGACACCTCGTGCACCGGATACCCCAGCGCGCCGTACACGGCGGCGCGTTCGCGCGCACGCGGCAGCAGATCGAGCACGTCGGTCTTGTTCAGGATGAGGTGGGCCTCGATGCCCGCCGCTTCGGCCGCCACCAGCGAGCGCGAGACCAGGTCGTCGGCGAAGCCCGGCTCGGTGGCCACCACGATGAACAGGCGCGAGATGTTCGCCGCCAGCAGCTTCGACTTGTATTGGTCGGAGCGGTAGATCAGGGTGGTGCGGTCGGCGATCTGTTCGATCACGGCCTGGTCGTTCGAGGTCTGCTGCAGGTGGACCACGTCGCCGACGGCCACGTTGGTCTTCTTCCCGCGCGTGACGCACTGGAACTTGGCGCCGTCGACATCGGCCAGGTAGTGGCGGCCGTGGGCCGCGATAATGGTACCAAGCATGCTCATGCGCGGCGTTCCTCGTAGATTGCGTCGGCTTTCGCAGCGCAGATAAAGTCATTGATCGACACGGCATGGCCGGCCGAATGGGTGGTAAAGGCGACCAGGCAGTGGCGGTAGCGCACGCGCAGTTCGGGATGGTGGTCCTGCTGGTGGATCATCGCGGCCAGCGCATCGACGAAGGCGATGGTCTCGCGGTAACCGGTGAAGGCATATTCGCGTTCGATGTGCTGGTCGACCAGGCGCCAGCCAGGCAGCGCGGCCAGGTGCGTGCCGACGGCGCCGGCATCGAGCGCCGGCGCGCCGTGGCTGCAATGCTGGTCAAGCAGGTTCATGCCGCCGCCGCATTCAAATGCGCAATCCGCACCGACGCCGGCGGATGCGAATCATAGAACGCCGAGTGCAGCGGATCCGGCGTCAGCGTCGATGCATTGTCCTCGTACATCTTGACCAGCGCCGAGACCAGGTCGTTGGCGCTGCTGTGCCGGGCCGCAAAGGCATCGGCCTCGAACTCGTGCTTGCGCGAGGTGATCGCGCTCAGGGGCCCGAACACGAAGGTAAAGATCGGCAGCACCAGCATGAACAGCAGCAGGGCCATGGCGTCGTTCGGCGCGCCCAGCATCGGCGTCACGCCCAGGCCCGTATAGAACCAGCTTTGTTCCTTCAGGTAGCCGAGCAGGGCGAGGAAGGCCAGCGACAGCGCGAACATGACCACGATGCGCTTGACGATGTGGCGCAGCTTGAAGTGGCCGAGTTCATGCGCCAGCACGGCCTCGATTTCCTGCGGCGCCAGGCGCTCGACCAGGGTGTCGAAGAAGACGATGCGCTTGGCTGCGCCGAAGCCGGAAAAGTAGGCGTTGCCGTGGGCGCTGCGGCGGCTGCCGTCCATCACGAACAAGCCTTTCGACGCGAAGCCGACGCGCGCCATCAGGCCTTCGATGCGCGCCTTCAAACCGGCGTCTTCGAGCGGCGTGAACTTGTTGAACAGCGGCGCGATCACGGTCGGGTACAAGACCATCATCAGGAGCTGGAAGCCGCTCCACACGCACCAGGCCCAGAACCACCAGAGCGAGCCGGTGCTCTCCATCAGCTTCAGCACCACCCACACCAGCGGCAGGCCGATGACGGCGCCGACCAGGGTGCCTTTCACCATGTCGGCCAGCCAGAGGCCGGGCGTCATCTTGTTGAAGCCGAAGCGCGCCTCCAGCACGAACTGGCGGTAATAGTCGAAGGGCAGGTCGAGCACGCCGGAGATGGCGGCGAACGCGACCACCAGCAGGATCTGGTGCAGCATGCCCGGTCCCGCCACCGGGAGCAGGGCCGAGGACAGCGACTGCAGGCCGCCGAGCAGGGTGAAGCCGATCAGCACCAGCGCGCCCCAGAGCAGGGCGGCGATGCCGAAGCGGGTCTTGGCCACCGTGTAGTCGGCCGCTTTCTGGTGGGTCTCGAGCGAGACCTTGGGTGCGAATTCGGCTGGCACGCTGGCGCGCTTGCGCAGCACGTGGCGGATCTGGCGCTGCGCCAGCCAGAAACGCAGGCTGAGCGTCAGCACGAAGAAAACCACGAACAAGACCGAAAACGCGAGTGAAGACATGCTGTGCCTGTGAGAAAATGCAGGATTGTTTAAGGCAAAGAGAGAATTATGTCACAAGCTAACGAATCCACCGCGGCAGCCGGCGCGCCTGCCGCTCGTCCGAACGAATTCAACCTGGTCTGGGTTGACATGGAAATGACCGGCCTCGATCCGGACAACGACCGCATCATCGAAGTGGCCGTCGTGGTCACCGACCCCGACCTCAACGTGATCGCCGAAGGCCCCGTGTTCGCCATCCACCAGTCCGACGCCACGCTGGACAAGATGGACAACTGGAACAAGGGCACCCACGGCAAGTCGGGCCTGATCGACCGCGTGAAAGCCTCGACCGTCAGCGAAGCCGACGCCGAAGCCCAGCTGATCGCCTTCCTCAAGCAGTACGTCCCGGCCAACAAGTCGCCGATGTGCGGCAATTCGATCTGCCAGGACCGCCGCTTCATGGCGCGCGGCATGCCGAAGCTGGAAGCCTTCTTCCACTACCGTAACCTGGACGTGTCGACGCTGAAGGAACTGTGCCGCCGCTGGAAGCCGGAACTGGCCTCCGGCTTCAAGAAGCACCAGAAGCACACGGCGCTGGCCGACATCATGGAATCGGTCGAGGAGCTGAAGTACTACCGCGAGCACTTCATTAAAGTTTAACTACCAGCTCATCCGTGCACCGTCATGGGGCCTCATGTGGGAAAATGACAATATGCACGGATACTTGCGCGGCGGCCATGATGCCGTCCCCGCCACCCTGCGCGCCCTGATCGGCGCGCACGACTGGCGCGGTTCTCCCCTCGGACACCCCGACGACTGGCCGCCCCAGCTGGCGACCGCGGTCGCCATGGCGCTCGACTCGGCGCTGCCGATGTTCATCGCCTGGGGTTCCGACCTGCGCATGCTGTACAACGACGCCTACGTGCAGATGCTGGGCGAGCGCCACCCGGCGGCGCTCGGCGCGCCTTTCCAGCGCGTCTGGTCCGATGCCTGGCCTCAGCTGGTGCCGATCATCGACCGCGCCCTGTCGGGCAAGCGCGTCCACTTCGAAGACCTGGAAATCCCCATCGTGCGCGACGGCGCCACCCAGCCCGCCTACTTCACGTTTTCGTATTCGCCGCTGCACGACGGCGCCGGACGCGTGGCCGGCATGTACTGCACCGCCGTGGAAACCACCGAGCGCGTGCGCGCCGAACGCCGCGCGGCGCTCGACCTGAAACTCTCCGACGCCCTGCGTCCGCTGCACGCGCCGGCCGAGGTGCTGGCTACTGCAGGCGCCCTGCTGGGCGAAGAGCTCGGCCTGGCGCGGGTGCTGTACGGCGAGGTCGATGCCCAAGGCGAGCGCTTCACGCTGGCCAGCCAGTGGCTGCGCGCGGGCACGCCCGGCCTGTCGCAGGCCAGCTACCGGATCGACGACTTCGGCCCCGGACTCGGCGCCGCGCTGCGCGCCGGCGAGACCGTGGTCATCGAGGATGCCGCGCTCGACGCCCTTACCGCCGGCTGGCCGGTACGCTTTCACGAGGAAGGGATCGGCGCGCTGGTCACGGTGCCGCTGGTGCGCGCCGGCCGCCTCGACGCCTTCCTCAGCATCAACCGCAGCGCGCCGCACCGCTGGAACGCCGACGAACTGCGCTTCATGCGCGACACCGCCGAGCGCACCTGGACCGCGCTCGACGGCGCGCGCACCCAGGCCGCGCTGCGCGCCGAACGCGACCGCAGCCGCTACATCTTCGACACCATCGGCGAAGGCTTCGCGCTGCTCGACCGCGACTGGCGCATCGTCGAAATGAATGCGGAGGGCCTGCGCATCTGCCACCTGAGCCTGGATCAGGTGGTCGGCCGCACGCACTGGGAACTGTTCCCCGAATCGGCCGACGCCGAAGCCAGCCTCATGCTGCGCCGGGTGATGGAAGGGCGCCGCGCCGGCGCCGCCGAGTACCAGCTGCCGCCGGTCGACGGGCGCTGCGGCTGGAACGAGATCCGCGCTTTTCCGGTGCAGGACGGCGGCATCGCGATCTTTTTCCGCGACATCACCGACCGCAAGTCGGTCGAGGAAAAGCTGAAGGAAGCCGACCAGCGCAAGGACGAATTCCTGGCCATGCTGGCGCACGAGCTGCGCAACCCGCTGGCGCCGATCAAGTCGGCCGCGATGCTGCTCGACATGGGCATGGTCAACGAGACCCGGGTGCGCCAGAGCAGCGCCATCATCGGGCGCCAGGTGAAGCACATGACGCGCCTGGTGGATGATTTGCTCGACGTGTCGCGCGTGACGCGCGGCCTGATCGTGCTCGACAAGACGGTGCTGGACGTGCGCACCATCGTCGACGAGGCCGCCGAACAGGTGCGCCCGCAATTGCTGGCGCGGCGCCAGACCCTGGGCGTGCACTTGCCGGCGTCCCCCGTCAGCGTCGAGGGCGACCGCGCACGTTTGGTGCAGGTGCTGGCGAATTTGCTCGGCAACGCCATCAAGTACACGCCCGAGGCATGCGCGATCGAGGTCCAGGTGCGGCATGGCCGGGACGACGGCATGCTGGAGCTGGCGGTCTGCGACGAGGGCATCGGCATGGAGCAGGAACTGACGGAGCGCGCCTTCGACCTGTTCGCCCAGGCCAAGCGCTCCAGCGACCGTTCGCAGGGCGGGCTCGGCCTCGGCCTGGCGCTGGTGCGCAACCTGGTCGAGCTGCATGGCGGGACGGTGGCGTGCGCCAGCCCGGGGCCGGGGCGCGGTAGTACCTTTACCGTGAAGCTGCCGCTGGCCCTGCCCGCAGCCTTGCCGGAGCCGGTTGCCGCCGGCGTGGCCGTGGCAGGCGGGCCCTTGAAGGTGATGGTGGTGGACGACAACGTCGACGCCGCCGAAACGCTGGCGATGCTGCTCGACGCGGCCGGGCACGACGTGGCGGTCGAACACGACTCGCGGCGCGCATTCGAGCTTGCCCGCGCCGCGCCGCCCGACGTCTTCCTGCTCGACATCGGCCTGCCCGAGATCGACGGCAATGAACTGGCGCGGCGTCTGCTGGCGCAGCCGGAAACGGCAGGCGCGGTGCTGATCGCGGTGTCCGGCTACGGCCAGGACCAGGACAAGCGCGAAGCCCGCGCGGCGGGGTTCCGGCATCACCTGGTCAAGCCGGTGGATTTCGAGGCGCTGGCGGGCTTGCTGGCCGAGGTGCGCGGCGCGGCGCGTCCATGATCATCGCCGGGGCTCGCGGCAAGGCGCTCCTGTGCCCACGCGTCGATTGTCAGCAGCCCGTGACCCACGCCGGGTGAGCTTGCCGCGAACGATCACCGCGTGGACGAGGACGCTTATTTCTTCGCCGCGAACGCTTTCTTCAGCGCGTCAGCCGCGAACTGTTCCGCTTCCCTGGCTTTCGGCACCACGGCGCCCATGCCGAAGAATTCGTGGGTCACGCCGCTGTATTCCTTGTAGTTCACGGCGATGCCATCCTTCTTCAGCTTGTCGGCATAGGCCTTGCCTTCCGACAGCAGCGGGTCGATCTCGGCCGCGACAATCGTCGCCGGCGGCAAGCCCTTGAGCGAGGTCGCCTTCATCGGCAGCGCGTACGGATTCTTCGGATCGCCGCCGTAGTGCTTGAAGAACCATGCCATCATCGGCTTGTTGAGCGGCTTGGCCTGCGCGTTCTGCTTGTACGACGCCGTGTTCATGTCGTCGTTGACGACTGGATACACCAGCAGCTGGTGCAGCGGCAGGGCGACTTTCTTGTCGCGCGCCATCATCGAGACCACGGTCGCCAGGTTGCCGCCGGCGCTTTCGCCGCCGACCGCCACGCGGCTTGGGTCGCCGTTGATTTCCTTGGCATGGGCCAGCACCCACTGGTAGGCCGCAAACGCGTCGTTCGGCGCGGCCGGGAATGTGTGCTCGGGCGCGCGGCGGTAATCCACCGACACCATGATCGCGTTCGCCATCTTGGCCAGCGCGCGCGGGGTCGCGTCGTACACCTGCGTGTCGGCGATCACGAAGCCGCCGCCGTGGTAATAGACCATGACCGGGAACGGGCCCTTGCCTTCAGGCGTGTAGACGTGGATCGGGACGCTGGCGTCGCCGCTCTTGATGGTCATGTCCTTGACCGTCACGCCGGGTTCCGGCGCGGTTGGACGGCCCATGTCGGCCAGGACTTTCTTGACGCCGTCGGCAGGCGTCGGCTGCTTGCGCGCTTCTTCGGGCGTGAGGGTTTCGATCGGCTTCGGTTTCAGCGAGGCCTGGGCGTCGAGCACCTTTTGCATCGAGGCCTCGGCCTTCGCTGGCTGCGACTGGGCAAAGGCCGAGGTGGCCAGCAGGGCGGCGCCGGCGAGCAGCGTCAGTGGAAGTGTTTTTTTCATGTTGGGTACTCCCTTTTCGTCAAATTCGGCATCACGCGGCGCGGTGTGCCGCTCGTGCTTACCTGTGGACAGGGTCGGCGTGCACGATTGCACTGTCCGTGCGCCAACGCGCTTTGACGAATTTGCGTACGTAATCCCTGCCCAGCGGGACGATTTGCAAGCAATCGCGGACGTTCGGCGTTCAGCGGGCCCGGCAAGGTTTATGGTGTAATGCGGGTCTTTGCTCCCAGTACCTTCTGTCTTCTGTCATGCCAGCAAGTTTCACCCAATGGCTGCACGGCTTCCTGCCGCAGCCGCTCGCCGCCAGCCGCACCGAGCGCCTGCGCGCCACCGCCGGGGCCTGCATCGGCCTGTTCATCACCGCACTCCTGAGCCACATGCTGGCGCCCGGCCTGGCCGCCTGGCTGATCGCCCCCATGGGCGCTTCGGCGGTGCTGCTGTTCTGCGTGCCGGCCAGCCCGCTGGCCCAGCCCTGGCCGGTGGTCGGCGGGAATACCCTGTCGGCCCTGGTCGGCATCGCCTGCTGGCACCTGGTGCCCGATCCGCTGCTGGCCGCGCCCCTGGCCGGCTGCCTGGCGATCGCCGCCATGTTCGCGCTGCGCTGCCTGCATCCGCCGGGCGGCGCGGTGGCCCTGACGGCCGTGCTGGGCGGAACGGCGGTGCATGCGGCCGGCTGGCAGTTCGCGCTGCTGCCGGTGGCGCTCAATTCCATCGTCATCGTCAGCGCCGCGCTCATCTATAACAACCTGACGCACCGCCGGTATCCGCACGCGCCGCATGCGGCCGACCGCAACCCGCACGCCACCGGCGACCCGGCCCCGGCCGCGCGCCTCGGCATCACCGAAGGCGACCTGGAAGCGGCCCTGGCGCGCTACGGCGACGTGCTCGATGTCGGACGCGACGACTTGCTGGCGATCCTCGACGACGCCCGCCAGCTGGCCCTGCACCGGCACTTCCGCGACCGCAGCTGCGCCGAGCTGATGTCGCGCCACGTGATCGCGCTCGGCCCGCGCGACACGCTGGCGCATGCGCGCGAACTGCTGCTGCGCCACCGCCTGCAGGAAGCGCCGGTGCTCGACGGCGAGCGGCGCCTCCTCGGCTTCCTGTCTCAGGAAGACCTGCTGCGCCAGGCAGGCCGGGGCGTCTCGCTGCGCGCCTCGCTGCCGGGCGCCGCGCCGCGCGTGCAGGACGCCATGCACCGGGACGCCGCCGTGCTCGACGCCGCTGCGCCGCTGGCGCGGCTGCTGCCGCTGCTGGGCGACGCGCGCCATCACCAGGTGGCGGTTACCAGCGCCGGCGGCGCGGTGGTGGGTGTGGTCGGGCGCTCGGATTTGCTGGCGGCGCTGTGCGAACGGCAGCTCGAGACGAGCGCCTGAACGCTGGCGCGCACGCCGTATTGACATCTGGGCGATGCCCGCGGCCTATCCGCCGTACCATGCAGGCTGGATAAGCAGCCGGCCGGGAGTGCCACGCATGCGCCACGCGAGTGAGCGCGAACCCGGCGCCAGCGATCTGTCGCCCGCCGCGCAGCGCATCAAGACTGCTCAGCCCCGCAGCACTTCTTGAACTTCTTGCCGCTGCCGCAAGGGCAGTCGTCGTTGCGGCCGGTCTTCGGGCCGTCGTTGCGGATGGTCTCGACGGCGGGTTTACGCAGCGGCAGCCAGTAGCGGTAAATCGCCGGCAGGTTGGCTTCGATTTCCAGCGCCAGCTGGTGGGCCTTGACCGGGTCTTCGACCAGCGGCAGCTCGGCTTCCTCGATCTCGTCGGCGCCGAGCAGGTACAAGGGGCGCATCAGCTCGGCGACTTCGGATTCCCACACCGGATCCCAGGAGCCCGGACGCAGTTCCATGCCTTCCCAGAAGCCCCAGCACCAGGCTTCGGCGTCGATCAGGGTCTGGCCGTTGTGTTCGTGCTCGCAGTACAGCGGCTCGAATTCCTTGGGCGCGACTTCGAAGGTGATCAGCACTTCGTTCATGAAGCGCATGATGAGGTTGAGGATGCGTTCTTCCTCGCGCGGGTTCTTCCATTTCGGCGCCTGCTGGCCGTCCTGGCCCCAGACGCGCGGCAGCCACTCGGCCGGCATGATGGTTTCCGGGCCGATCGCAATCGCCGTCAGGTAACCATGGAGGGTGTCCATCGTCATCGCGTCTTCCGGGCTGCGCTCGGAGAGGAGGAACTGGTCGAGTTCGTCGAATTCTTTTTCGGTGAGGGGCTGTTCGAGTTGCATGGGGGGCCTTGTTGCGGTGAAGCCGCCAGTTTAACGCGTGGCGGGCGCCCAGCGCACGAAAATCTGCGCGCCGCCTTACAATGGCTACATGGATAATCTGTCTAGTTTGCCGGACTCATCAGGCGCCCACCCGTTTTCATCGCTCGGTCCGGAACGCGTGCTCGACGCCCTCGAAAGCCTTGGCCTGTACGGCGACGGCCGCCTGCTGGCCCTGAACAGCTACGAAAACCGGGTCTACCAGGTGGGGCGCGAGGAGGGGCCGCCGGTGGTGGTCAAGTTCTACCGGCCGGAGCGCTGGAGCGACGACGCCATCCTCGAAGAGCACGCGTTTGTCGCCGAACTGCACGAGCGCGAAGTGCCGGTCGTGCCGGCCATGACGATCGGCGGCCGCACCCTGCACACCTTCGACGGCTTCCGCTTTGCCGTGTTCCCGCGCCGCGGCGGACGCGCGCCGGAACTGGGCGACCCGGCCACGCTGGAATGGATCGGGCGCTTCATCGGCCGCATCCACGCCGTCGGCGCCATTGCGCCGTATGCGCTGCGCCCGGCGCTCGACCCGCACACGTTCGGACGCGAACCCTTCGACTGGCTGATGCGGCACGATTTCCTGCCGCCGGAACTGCGCGCGACCTACGCCAGCGTGGCCGAGCAGGCCCTGGCCGGCGTGGCGCGCTGCTACGAACGGGCAGGGCAGCTGCCGATCCTGCGCCTGCACGGCGACTGCCACGTCGGCAACGTGCTCTGGACCGATGACGGCCCGCACTTCGTCGACTTCGACGACAGCCGCATGGGACCGGCGGTGCAGGACCTGTGGATGCTGCTCGCGGGCGAGCGCCAGGACATGGTGCGCCAGATGGGCGACGTGCTGGCCGGCTACGAGGATTTTTGCGACTTCGACCCGCGCCAGCTCTACCTGGTCGAGGCCTTGCGCACCCTGCGCCTGATCCATTACTCGGCCTGGCTGGCGATGCGCTGGAACGACCCCGCCTTCCCGGCCGCCTTCCCCTGGTTTAATGGCCAGCGCTACTGGCAAGACCGGATCCTGGAGCTGCGCGAACAGGTGGCGCTGATGGACGAGCCGCCACTCTGGCCAGCCTGAAAGCCGGATGACGACCGACAGTCGGTTGTCATTCTTGAAGGCCGGAATTGCAGGCCTTTTGCCGCGCAGCTCGGCGTGACACGATCCGCCACTTTCATCGATAATGGTTTGGCACGCCCGATTTTCCAGACCGAGACAAGCATGGACCAGCGACCCGCTCCCCACGACGATACCGACTTCACGATCGACCTGCCGCCGCCGGCCAGCCGGCACGTGCAAGCCGTTGGCACGGGTTCAGCTGTAGCCTCGGCCGCATCCGCGCCTGTAGCTGCCGCAGCCGCATCCACGCCCGTATCCGCCGCACCCGCGCCCGCGCCCGGCCGCGGCGCGCTGGAAAAGTCCGCGATCAAGGAAGCGATCGCCCGCGTCGAGGCCGAGGCCAAGGCGAACGTCGCCGCCGAAAGCCGCGCCGCCGCCGAGTCGCATGCGCGCGCGCTGGCCGAGGAGCGCGCCGCGTCCGACGCGGCCACCGCCGCCGCCGCGCTGGCCAACGCCCAGGCCTCGGAGCAGGCCATCGAAGCCAACCGCGACCGCCTGGAAACCCTGCGCGCCGCGGCCCAGGCCTCGAGCGACCGGCTGGAAGCGATGCGCCAGGAAACCGTGGAACTGCGCGCGCGCGTGCAGGCCGACACCGAAAGCCGCCTGGCCACCGAAACCCGCGCCCGCGCCGCCGAGGAAGCGCGGCGCCGCGCCGCCGAGCAGATCGAAGCCGAGGCGGCAATGGCGATGGAAGCGGCGCGCGCCGCCGAGGAATTGCTGGCCCAGACCGAGGAAGCGCGGCGCCAGGCCGTCGAGCGCGTGGCCGCCGTGCATGCGGCGCGCGAAGAGGTGCTGCACAGCGCCAGCGCCGACGCGCGCGTGGCCGTGCTGGCGCGCGAACGCGAACGCGCCGAAAAGGCCGCGCGCCAGACCGCCGAGAAGTTGGCGGAAACCGAAGCCGAGGCGCTGGAACTGGCATTGCAGCGCGAGCGCGCCGACCAGGTGGCCCTGGCCTCGGCCTTTGCGCGCGCCGCCGCCGAGGCGCGCATGCTGGAAGAAGCGCGCGCCCTGGCCCACGTCGAACACGAACGCGAAAGCATTGCCCAGGCCCAGGCCGACTCGCAGCGGGTCGCGGCCGACACCGTGCGCTCGCGCCTGCAGCTGGAAAAGGAATTGCGCGACGCCGCCGTGCACCGCGAGCGCCTCGAGCAGATGGCATCGGCCACCGCCGAAGCGCGGCGCGAAGCCGAAGCGAAGATCGTCGCCGCCACCGAGGCGCGCATCGAGGCCGACCGCAAGCTGCGCGAAGCGGCGCTGCTGCGCGCCCAGGCCGAGGAAGAAGCCGTGATGCAGGTCGACGCCCGCCTGCGCGCCGAGCTGACGGCGGCCGAACACGCGCAGCAGCGCGCCGAGGCCGACCGCGTCGCCGCCGACGCGGCGGGACGCGAGGCCGAGCAGCAAGCGCGGGCGCGCGAACTGGCCGAGGAGCGCGCCGCCCAGGCCGCATCCGCCGCCGAAGCGCGCGCCGCCGAGAATGCCTCGGCCGAAGCCGCGCTGGCGCTGGCCGCCGAACAGGCGGCGCTGGCGCGCGAAGCGGCGCAGCTGGCGGCGCGCCGCGAAGCCGACGCCGAGCAGCTGGCCGCGGCCGAGCGCGAACGTGTACGGGTCGAAGAAACGGCGCTGGCGCGCCTGCAGGAAAAGCTGGAACACGAACGCGCACTGGCGGCGGCGGCCCAGGCGCGCGCGCAAGCCGAGGAAGGGCAGGCGGCGCTGATGCGCGACGAATTCGAGGCCGAGCGCCGCATCGGGGCGGCCCAGCAGGCGGCCCTGGAGGCCAAGCGCGAGGCGGCCGCCCGGGTGTTCGAGCAGGCGGCGAGCGAAGAAGCGGCGGCAACGGCGGCCCAGGCCGAAGCGGCTGCGGCGGCGCAGCTGGCCGGCATCCAGGCCGAACGTGCCGCGCTTGCACAAGCGCGCCTGGCCGCGGCGACGGCTGCTGCCGAGGCGGAACAGGCGGCCGCCGACGCCGAGCGCGCAGCGGCGCAGGCGGCCCAGTCCGCGCTCCATTCGGCCCAGGCCGCGCAGGCGCTGGCCGAACAGAAGCTGGCGGCGCAGCGCCAGCAAGCCGAATCCGAAGCCCGCACCGAGGAGGCCGCCGCGGCGCGCCTGGCGGCCGAGCAGGCCGCGGCCGACGCCGCGCGGATGCGCGCCGACGCCGAAGCCGAGGCGGCGCGCCTGGCCGTGGCGCGCGAAGCGGCCGAGCAGGAAGCCGCGCAGGCGGCGCTGGAAAAACGCGAGGCCCAGCGCGCACTGCTCGAACGCGCCCAGGCGCACGCCGAGATGCAGCGCCGTACGGCCGCCACCACCATGCAGATGGCCGACGCCCGGCGCGAATTGCTGGAGCTGGAAACGAAGCGGCTGGAAGAGCAGGCGGCGGAACTATCGGCCACCGAGGATGCGATCAACGAGCGCAAGGCCGAGGCCCGCCAGCGCGCCGCGTCCGAGAACATCACCCGCGAAGTGCTGGGGCGCTTGAAAAAGCAGCCGTCGGCGCAGCAGGCCGCGGCCAGGCTGGCGGAGGTGATCATGAACCAGCGGCGGACGAACGGGGAGTAAATCGCAGCGGCGGGATGTTGATGTTCCACGCTGGACTGACCGTGCTCCCGCATGAACCGCGGCGGGAGCTTGATTTGCTACGGTTGGATGCCTATCGCCCACGTTGAATCGGGACGGGATGTCGATTCGGTAAAGCTTGTGAAAAAAACGTCAGGGCAAGGGATACGGCCTACCGGCGCCGAGTCGAAGACAGTACGAGCGTACGGCCAGACGAGGCAATGCCGCCATGGCGATTTTTTCAGAAGCGCGCAGGGTGGGCACAGGAGCGCCTGGCGCGGCCCGGCCCACCCTACGTTGTCAACCTGAAACGTATCACCGCACCCCAGCCGGCGCCTCGCTCGGCGCCACCGGATTCACCGGCCCGGTATTCACGCTTTCCACGAAATACTCGGTTTCGCCGAAGCAGCTGGTCGGCACGCCGCGGTGCTGTTCGTAGCTGATTTCCACGCGCTGGCCCATGGTCGATTGCAGCTTCTGCACCAGCTTGTCGTCGCGCACGGTGAACGCGAAGCGCTCGGGAATCGCGCCCGGCATACTCGACAGCAAAATCTCGCCTTCCCAGGTCTTGCACAGCCAGCCCTTGTTCGAGAACTTTTGCAGGTAGCCGGCGCGCGTGCCTTCGGAGTAGGACCAGGTCAGCGTGAACCAGGTGTACAGGCCGAACACCACCACGAGGGCGACGAGCAGGGACAGCAGGACGGCGAGGGCGCGCTTGGGCAGGGCTTTCGGCATGGTCGGTCTGGATCAAGAGTGGAAGAGGTTGCGCGGCAGTCCGCGCGGCGCCCATTCTGCCATGACCGCGCGGATTATCAAAACGTCAGGCTTAAGCGGGGCTTAGGCCGGCGTCACGATGAGGTCAGGACGAGACACCGAGGCCGGCGCGCGCTTCCTCGGCCTCGACGCGCTTGCGGTAGCGCACCGACGACCACAGCGACACCAGGATAAAGGCCAGTCCCGACAAGCCCGTAAACCATTCCGGGATATGGAAGTGCACGCTGGCGAACATGATCAGGGCCAGGATGCCGATCGCGTAGTGGGCGCCGTGTTCGAGGAAGACGAATTCCTGCAGCGTGCCCTTGTAGACCAGGAACACCGTCATCGAACGCACGAACATCGCGCCGATCGCCAGGCCCAGCATGATGACGACCACGTCGTTGGTAATTGCAAAGGCGCCGATCACGCCGTCGAAACTGAACGAGGCGTCCAGCACTTCCAGGTAGAGGAAGCCGCCGATGCTGCCTTGCGAGATCATCTTGCCGACCGTCGGGTCGTGCTCTTCTGCCTCGAGCAGGCTGCTGACCCAGTTCACGCCGATGTACACCGCGACCCCGACCACGCCCGAGATCAGCACCGCCAGCTTGCGCTGTTCCGGCATCAGCGACATGGCGAAGAACACCGCCAGCAGGGTCAGCAGCACGGCCAGGCCTTCGGAGCCGTACTTGCCGACTTTCTCTTCGATCCAGCCGAGCCAGTGGAGCTCCTTTTCCTCGTCGAACAGGAAATTCAGGAAGACCAGCATCAGGAAGGCGCCGCCGAAGGCCGACACTTCCGCATGGTGCTCGGTCAGGTGGCGCGAGTATTCCTGCGGCGTGTCGATCGCCATGTGCCAGACGTCGAGCAGGCCGAGGCCGGTGGCTACCGAGACGATCACCAGCGGGAACAGCAAACGCATGCCGAACACCGCTACCAGGATGCCGACGGTAAGGAACAACTTGCGCCAGAACTCGTTCCAGTGGCGCAGCACGGAGGCGTTGACGACCGCGTTGTCGAAGGAGAGCGAGACTTCGAGCACGCCCAGGATCGCCGTGATCCACAGCGCCGACAGCAGGCCGGCCATGCCGCCATGCTCGTAGCCCCACCAGCCCGACAATGCCATGAGCACGGCAGTGACGATGAACGATAAACGGAAGTGTTGCATTGGATTCCTCTTGTTATTCGAATATTGGTTTAAATGACACAGTTTTCCGGCATCTTACCTGTTTCGCGGCGGAGCAGGTCGCCGCGCAGGCCGCCGCTGTGCCGTCTTCTGCCATAATTCCGGCCGGCACTTATTTATTGAATCATTCTGGATCATCCATGGACCTTTCCTACCTCATCACGCCTTTCCTGACCTGGCTCGTCGTCGGCCCCATCAAGTTCCTGATCAACAGCGCGCGCCAGCGGCGCTGGGCCTTCAACCTGGTCGGGAATGGCGGCTTTCCGAGCAACCATAGCTCGGTGGTCACCAGCATGGCGACCCTGATCGCCCTGCGCGAAGGGATCGGGCACCCGGCCTTCGGCGTGGCCGTGACCCTGGCCTTCATCGTGATGATCGACGCCAACAGCCTGCGCCAGCACGTCGGGCGCCAGGCCGCCGCCATCAACCGCCTGGCTGTCGAGGTCACCGGCCACGTCACGCTGCGCGAACGCATGGGCCATACCCTGGTCGAAATCTGCGGCGGCATCGCCACCGGTATCGGCATGGGCTTCCTGGTCTACCATCTGTTCGTGGCGTGACGGTGGGGTGACCGGCGCGGGTGTCCGCAGGCTGTCCGCCGATTGTCCGCCCTTTGTCCGGTCCGCTTGCAGTTCATCGCGCCAGGACGCAGTTCATCCATCGAAAACCACAATGCGCAGGCAGGCCGATTGACGGGTGCGGCCGGCTCCCGGATACTGCGCGCTGGTGAAATCCGCCTCTCATAATTATTAAATTTTCAGCGTCCATCTGGAGAGACTCAACATGCTGCGCAACACTTTACTCGTCCTTGCCATCGCGTCGGCCCTGGCCGCCTGCAGCAAGGAGGGCAAGGATCCGGCCAAGGCCGGTCCGAACGCCACCGCCCAGGCCAAGGACAACAAGCCGAGCCAGCTGCTGGTCGCTCCCGAAGACCTGCTCACCGTACGCAGCGATGCGCTGGCCTCGGGGCCAGTGATCACCGGCTCGATCCAGCCGGAACGCCGCGCCGACCTGCGCGCGGAAGTCTCGGCCGTGGTGCTGCAGGTGTTGAAGGAAAACGGCGAGCCGGTCAAGCGCGGCGATTTGCTGGTGAAACTCGACGAAACCGCGATCCGCGACACGCTGCTGTCGGCCGACGAAGCCGTGCGCGCCGCCAGCCAGGCCCTGGACCAGTCGAACCGCCAGCTGGAACGCCTGAAAACCCTGCGCGCCTCGGGCATGACCTCGGCCTCGGCTTTTGACGAAGCCGAAGTGCGCCGCAACAGCGCCCTGAGCGAAGTGTCGGCCGCCAAGAGCCGCGCCGCCCTGGCGCGCCAGCAAACCAGCCGCACGCAAGTGCGCGCGCCCTTCGACGGCATCGTCAGCGACCGCAAGGTCTCCGCCGGCGACACCGCCACTATCGGCAAGGAACTGGTGAAAGTGATCGACCCGAACAGCATGCGCTTCGAAGGCCGCGTCTCGACCGACAAGATCGCTACCGTCAAGCTCGGCCAGCCGGTGAAGTTCCACATCAACGGCTACGGCAACCAGCAGTTCACCGGCGTGGTCAAGCGCATCGATCCGTCGGCCAACGACATCACGCGCCAGGTCGAGGTGCTGGTCGGCCTGACTGGCGAACAACCCCGTGTCGCCGGCCTGTATGCGGAAGGGCGGATCGACGCCGAAACCTCGAGCGCGCTGATGCTGCCGGAAAGCGCCATCGTGCGCAACGGCGACGAGGTGTATACCTGGCGCGTGAAGGGCGGCGCCCTGGCCAAGGCCAACCTGGAAGTCGGCATGCGCGACCAGCGCACCGGGGCCTATGAAATCAAGGCCGGCCTGGCCGCCGGCGACACCGTGCTGCGCAGCCCGAGCTCGAACCTGAAGGATGGCCAGAAGGTCGAAATGGCCAACGCACGGGTCGCGTCCGCTCCGCAGCCCAAAGGGAAATAAGCCATGTTCCTCTCGAACTTCAGTGTCAAGAAGCCGGTCGCGACGATCGTGCTGATCCTGGGCATGATGTGCATCGGCTTGCTGGCCTTGTCGAAGCTGCGCGTCAACCAGAATCCCGACGTCGATATTCCGGTGATCGTGGTCAACGTGCCATACCCGGGCGCCTCGCCCGAGACGGCCGAGCGCGAGATCATCGACCGCCTGGAAAAGCAGATGCAGAGCGTGCAGGGCGTGACCGAGGTCACTTCCTACGCCAACGAAGGCAGCGCCACCCTGGTGCTCGAATTCGACTTCAAGCGCAACCTGATCGAAGCCTCGGACGACGTACGCAACGCCATCTCGGCCGTGCGCTACAAATTGCCGCTGGAAATGCGCGAACCGATCCTGCGCCGCGTCGACCCTTCGGCCCAGCCGATCATGCAGCTGGCGCTGTCGTCCAGCAGCCAGAGCCACGCGACGATTTCGCGCCTGGCCGAGGACGTGCTGGCCGACCGCTTCCGCGCGATCGACGGCGTGTCCACGGTCAACGTGAACGGTTCGCTGCGGCGTGAACTGTCGGTGCTGTTGCGCGCCGACCAGCTGCGCGAATACAACGTGTCCGTCACCGAAGTGACCAATGCGCTGCAAAAACAGAACACCAACGCCCCGGTGGGCAAGGTGCGCGGCGTGCTCGACGAAAAGGGCATCCGCCTGATCGGCCGCATCGAGCGTCCCGAGGACTTCGCGCAGATCGTGGTCAAGCGCAATGGCGACACCATCGTGCGCCTGAACCAGGTGGCCACCATCGAGGATGGCTTCGCCGACATCGACAGCGCCTCGATCCACAGCGGCAGCCCGAACGTCGGCATCTCGATCGTGCGCACCCGCGACGCCTCGACCGTGTCGATCGCCAAGCGCGTGCACGAACTGACCGCCGAGATCAACAAGGAACTGCCGAAAGGCACCACCCTGACGATCACCCGCGACGGCGGCGAAGAAGCGCAAAGCAGCCTGAACAACGTGATCGAGTCGCTCGTGTTCGGCGCCGTATTGACCGTGTTCGTGGTATACGCCTTCCTGAATTCCTGGCGTTCGACGCTGATCACCGCGCTGTCGCTGCCGACCTCGGTGCTGGCCGCCTTCATCGCGGTCTGGCTGTGCGGCTTCACGCTGAACTTCATGACCCTGCTCGGGCTGTCGCTAGCCATCGGCGTGCTGATCGACGACGCCATCGTGGTGCGCGAAAACATCGTGCGCCACATGGAAAACGGCGCCGACCGCCGCACCGCGGCCCTGGTCGGCACCTCCGAGATCGGCATGGCGGTGGCCGCCACCACCTTCTCGATCATGGCGGTGTTCATCCCGGTCGCCTTCATGCCGGGCATCGCCGGCGAATGGTTCCGTCCGTTCGCGCTGACCGTCACCTGCTCGGTGCTGGTGTCGCTGTTCATTTCCTTCACGCTCGACCCGATGCTGTCGGCCTACTGGGGCGACCCGCCGGGCCACCACCTGGAGCCGAAGCGCGGCCTGTCGAAGGTGCTGGCGCGCTTCAACGCCTGGTTCGACCGCCTGGCCGGCCGCTATGGCAACGTGATCGCCTGGGCCCTGCATCACCGCCGCTGGATGGGCGTGATCGCGGTGCTGAGTTTCATTGCGGCGATCGCGATGCAGGTGACCTTGGGCGGCACCAGTTTCCTGCCCAAGGGCGACGGCAACAAGATCATGATCGAGGTGCGCACCCCGGCCTCGTCGAGCCTGGCGTTCGCGCGCCTGAAGATGGAGCAGGCGGCCCAGCTTGCCCACGCACTGCCGGAAACCCGCGCCACCGACATCGTGGCGCGCCCGAGCGGCGGCTCGATCTACGTCGAGATCGGCAAACGCAATACCCGTACCCGCAGCGCGGCCGAGATCGGCGCCGATTTGCGCGCCAAGGTCGCGCGCCTGGTGGGCGCCGAGTACACCGTGCTCGACGATCTGTCGGGCGGCGGCAAGCCGGTGCAGATCGAATTCACCGGCAACGACTCGCGCAAACTGATGGAGCTGACCACGGCCTATATGGAAAAGCTGCGCCAGGTGCCGGGCGCGGTGGACGTGACGCTGTCGCAGCAGGATCCGAAGGACGAGCTGCAGATCGAACTCGACCGCGGCCTGGCGAACTCGATGGGCGTGTCGGTGGGCGACGCCGCCACCGCGCTGCGCGTGGCCTTTGCCGGCATCGAGGTCGGCGACTGGGTCGACCCGACCGGCGAGACGCGCGACGTGGCGGTGCGCCTGCATCCGGAAGACCGGGTCAGCATCGAGAACATCGAGCGCTTGCCGATCGCGATTGCCGGCACCAATACCATGGTGCCGCTGGAACAGATCGCCCGCATCAGCATGGGTAAAGGCCCATCGGAAATCATGCACAAGGATGGCAAGCGCGTGATCACCGTGTCGGCGAATGCCCAGGGCCGTTCGAACGGCGAAGTGACGGCCGACGCGATGGCGCTGGCCAAGAGCTTCGACTTCCCGCCGGGCTATGGCCTGGCGCTGGGCGGCGCCGGCAAGGACCAGGCCGAACTGTTCCGTGAGATGACGATCGCCTTGTTCGGCGGCATCGGCCTGATGTATTTGATCCTGGTGATGCAGTTCGGTTCCTTCACCGCGCCGCTGGGCGTGATGATGTCGCTGCCGCTGTCGCTGTTCGGCGTGGTGGTGGCGCTGCTGCTGACCGGCGGCACCCTCAACCTGATGAGCTTTATCGGCGTCATCATGCTGATGGGCCTGGTGGCGAAGAACGCGATCCTGCTGCTGGAAGCGGCGCGCGCGCTGGAACACGAAGGCCATGACCGCGAGGAAGCGCTGATGAAGGCCGGCCGCGTGCGCCTGCGTCCGATCCTGATGACCACCTTCGCGCTGATCGCCGGCATGCTGCCGGTGGCGCTGGCGCTCGGTCCGGACGGCAAGTTCTACCAGCCGCTGGCGGTGGCGATCATCGGCGGCACCATCACCTCGACTTTCCTGACGCTGCTGGTGGTGCCGACCTTCTACGACAGCATCGAGGTCTCGCGTGACCGCATGGCAGCCAAGTTCGGTCGCCGCGCCGAGCGCTGGACCGTGCTGCCGGCCTTCCTCGTCACGTTCATCGAGGCGATCCTGACCCTGCTGCTGGTGCGCTTCGTGTTCCGCATGCTGGTGTTGCTGTTCCGCCTGCTGACCGGCCGCGGCCGTGGTCCGGGCGCCGGCAAGACGGTGCCGCTGGCGAAGAAGCCGGGCAAGGTGGTCGAGGGCGTGTAAGGCTGCGCGGCCTTCTGGCCGGGCAATCCGGAAATGCAAAGAGCCCGCACATGTGCGGGCTCTTTTGTATTTTGGCGTCTGCCGCGTTGCGGTCAGCGTCATTGGCCAGGCTCAGTGGCTGGACTCGATCAGCAGACTCGATCAGCAGACTCAGCGGCCGGTGCCGGGAGCTGGATTCAGCGGGCCGGATTCGCCGCTGCCGGCGCGGGTCGACGCCGGGCCGGTGCCGGTGGTATTGCCGGTGGAGCCGCTGGAGACGGCGCCTTCGTTGGCGCCGGCGGCCGGGGCCGCGGCCATCGGCGCGCCGCCCGGGTTGGCGCCGCCGGTGGTGCTGCCGTTCGGGCCGACCACTTCGCCGCCACTCACGCCGCTGGCGCCGCCGATGGCGCCCTGCACGTTGTCCTTGTGGCCGCGTTCGGTTTCACCGACGGTGCGCGGGGTGTTGTTGGTGTTGTACTCGATGCCGGCGAGGCCGGTATCGCCGGTGTTGCCGGTGCCGCCCACGGTGCCGGCGGCACTGCCGGCGCCCGAACCTTCGCTGCGGCTGGTGACGGCCGCGGCATCGCCGTCGCCGCCGATGCCATTGTCTTCCTTGCGGCAGCCGCCGAGGACGGCTGCGAGGAGGGCGGTGGTCATGATGATGGCTGGGATTTTACGTGTCGTTTTCATGGTGTGTCCTTTGTCTGTCGTAATGGTGGTGCGCCAGGACGGAGGCAGGCGCCTGCCGTGCTGGCCTGCCGCGGTGGCTAGTGTTGCTTGCAGTCTTATTGGCCGGTCGTGGTAGCGCCGGTGCCGGTGTCGCGGTTGTTCGCGCCGGTGCCGTTGCCGGCGCCGGTGGTGGCGGCATTCGTGCCGTCGGCGTTGGCCGGGGTCATGGTGTTGGCGCCAGGTCCGCCCGAGACCGTGCTGCCGGACGCGCCCGAGCTGGTGCCGCCGTTGTTGCCGGCCGCGCCTTCGTTGTCGCCTTGCACGCCGATGTTCGTGGTTTCGCCGTTGGTCGGGTTCACGCCGGCGTTCGGATTGGCGGTGACATTGTCGACGCCGCTGCCGACGGCGCCGGCGGCGCCGCTGGTGCCGACCGCGGTGCTGGTGCTCAGGCCGCTGCCCGAAACCGGTCCGCCTTGAGCGCCCTGGGCGACCGGGTCGCCGGCTGGCTCATCCTTGCGGCAGCCGCCCAGCATGGCAGCAACGACGGCCGTGGCCAGGAGAATTTTTGGAAAGCTGGTCGTGCGGTTCATGATGAAGCTCCTCGCAAAGTATGAGAAATGAATTGGCAGCATTGCCGCCCTGGTTCCCATTCTCGGGGGCCGCACGCGCGCAGTCGGTGCGCAGGCCAACGTAAGGCGCAAGCTTTCGGTGTCGAGCGTGCGGTGCGGGGGAATTCCAGGGTGGAGATGTGTCACCGGTGCTAAGGAAACGATAACCGGAGACGGGGCAAGCAGGACGTGTGGACGAGGACGTGCTGAAGGACAATGTGCTGAAGGATGATGCGCTGGAAGAGGGCGAGCTGAACGAAGACGTGCTGAAGACTCAGTACCGAAGAAGTGGGTACTGAAGCGAAACGTGCGAACAGCCTAAAACCACGCAACACCGGCGCAAATGCCGGCGGCGTGATGCTTCATTACCATGCTCACACCGCAGAGCCTGCAGAAAGCAGGCCCTGCTGAGTGGTCATGCGCGGCCAGATTAACGGCCGGTGGTGCCCGAGGTACCGGTGGTGCCGGTGGTGCCGGTGCCCGACGAGTCGGTGCTGCCGGTGGTGCCGGTGGCGCCAGTAACGCCGGTGGTGCCAGCAGCGCCGGTGCCGGTGGTGTCGCCGGTCGCGCCAGTACCCATGGTGCCGGTGCCGGTGGCGCCGGTGCCCGTGGTGTCGCCGGTGGTGCCGGTTGCGCCCGTGGCGCCGGTGCCGGTTGCGCCGGTGCCGGTGGTGTCGCCCGTGGTGCCGGTGCCGGTGGCGCCCGTGCCGGTATCACCGGTGGTGCCGGTGGTGCCGCTCGTGCCCGACGTCGAGCTCGGCGAGGTTGCCGAGGTGTCGCCGGCGCCAGTGGTGCTGGCGGTGTCGTTCTTCTTGCATGCGCCCAGCATGGTGGCCAGGAGGGCGGCGGTCAGCAGGATTTTTGGTGCTTTGGTCATTGCGTTCATTTTATATACTCCTCGTTCACGTCTATCTTGTGCCGTTGGCTCCAGGTGAGGCGCTGGAGGGATAACGGCGCCAGTTCAGTTTCACCATGGAACCTCGCTGGGCCCATTGGCAAAACACTCAGGGAACCGACGCAACACGCGGCCCCGTTCGGTGCACGAATCCGACTGTGAATTAGACTGACATCGCTACCGTCAGTTCGTCAGATTGCGCACATCTTGCTTTATTCCGCGGTACGGCATGCGGATTTTGATACCAGTCAAACGGCTTCCCGTTCCACTGTTTCCTCCGGCACAGGCCGGATGGTCTTTTCGTCGCCTGCAACGCTGCCGGCAACCGATTCGAGCAGGGCGGGGATCTCGTTCGGGATCTCGCGCGCCAAATAACCCAGTACACCCATGCGCTCGGCCAGGCGTTCGCCGGCGCGCGCATGCAGGGCCACGCCCCAGCAGGCCGCTTGTTCGAGCGTGGCGCCGCGTGCCGCCAGGCCGGTGATGATGCCCGACAGGGTGTCGCCGGAACCGGAAATCCCCAGGCCGGCGTTGCCGCCTTCGTGCTGCCAGAGTTCGCCGCCCGGCGAAGCGATGACGGTGCGCGCACCCTTCAGCGCCACCACGGCGTTCCAGTCGGCGGCCGAGGCCAGCGCCCGCGCATCGGGGCCGGACACGATGTCGGGCTTGGCGATGCCGGTCAGGTGCGCCATTTCGCCGCAGTGCGGGGTGACGATCACAGGCTGGGAGAAGCGGTAGTGCTTGTCCGGGTCCCAGTCCGACGGCGCGTGCAGCAGGGTGCCCATGGCGCAGGCATCGAGCACCACCGCCGTGTCGCCGCCCTGCAGGCGTTCGAGCAGGCCGTGCACCAGTTCGGCGGCGGCCGCTTCGTCCTGCATGCCGGGGCCGATGAGCACGGCGCTGACGCGGTCGGCCAGCGGGTCGAGTTTGGCGATCGCCTCGGGCGTAAAGCCGCCGGCCTCGGTTTCGGCGAGGCCGATCACGCGCGCCTCGGGCATGGCCAGCGCCACCAGCTGGGCCACGCTGGCGCCGGTGGCGATGGTCAGCTTGCCGGCCCCGGCGCGCAGGGCGGCGGTGGCGGCCAGGATGACGGCGCCCGGCATTTCGCGCGAGCCGCCCAGCACCAGCACGTGCCCGCGCACTTCCTTGTCGCTGTCTTCGCCGGGCATGGGCAGCGGCCACGCGCGCAACAGCTCGGTGGTGACGTCGTGCACGGCGGGTGCGCTGTGGATGGCGTTCATGGCGTGTCCGGTGTGTGCGTCGATGTGAACGGTGATGTGAACGTCAGGCCTTGGGCGCGGCCGGCACGTCCTTGCTGACCGTGACCGGGGTGCCGCTCGCTTCGAGCGGGGCGACGAAATTCACCAGGCGCAGCACCAGCTTGCCGCGCTTGCCGGCGTCGGCATCGAAGGCATAGGAGGTGACCGAGCAGTTCGGCACATCGCCGGCACGGTCGAAGGCCAGGATGCTGGCTTCGTCGAGACGTTCGATGAGGTAGCGGAAGCAATTCACGATCACCTGGTGCGCAACGATCAGCACGCGGTCGCCGTTGTATTCGCGCGAGATGGTGTCGAGCAGGCTGCGCAGGCGCAGGACGACGTCGCACCAGCTTTCGCCGCCCGGTGGACGGAAATAGAACTTGCCGACGTGCTGGCGCTGTTCGTACAGCTCGGGATACTTGTGGGCGATGCCGTGCGTGGTGAGGCGGTCGAGGATGCCGAATTCCTTTTCGCGCAGGCGCTCGTCGGCATGCACGGCCAGCAGGGCCTCGCGCTCGAGGCGGCGCATCAGGATGTTGGCGGTCTCGGCGGCGCGCACGTAGGGCGAGTGCAACACCACGTTCGGGCGCTCCGACTCGGGCAGGGCGGCGAACCAGGAGGCCAGGGCCTGGGACTGGCGGATGCCGAGCTCGGACAGGGGCACGTCGACGTCGCGCTCGGCGATGTCGATCATGTGCCCGGCCGCCGCCTCGGCCACGTCGCGCGCGACATTACCCGCGCTTTGACCGTGCCTGACCAGCCAGATTTCCTGAGGCCACTTCTGTTCCATTCGCTGCCCGCCATGAACTATTGACATGACGTCATCATAGACGGATTCGGCAGCGGGTCAGCGCACGATACTTTTTGCTAACAAATCAAGAAAAAAACAAAGCGTCAAAACCTCAGGCGGTTTGCTCTTCGCTGTCCAGGCTAGCCTCGGTTTCGCTGTTGAATACGGCCATGTTGCCCGCACCCAGGGCGCGTGCGGTCAAGGCGCCGGCGGTGATCGATCCGCTCACGTTGAGGGCGGTGCGGCCCATGTCGATCAGCGGTTCGATCGAGATCAGCAAGCCCGCGAGCGCCACCGGCAGGTCGAGCGCCGACAGCACGATCAGGGCGGCGAAGGTGGCGCCGCCGCCCACGCCGGCCACGCCGATCGAGCCGAACACGACGATCGCCACCAGCGGCAGCAGGAAGCCCATGCTCCATGGATCGATGCCGACCGTCGGCGCGATCATCACCGCCAGCATGGCCGGGTAGATGCCGGCGCAGCCGTTCTGGCCGATGGTGGCGCCGAACGAGGCCGCGAAGTTGGCGATGCCCTCGGGTACGCCGAGGCGGCGGGTCTGGGTCGCCACGTTCATCGGGATCGCGCCGGCGCTGGTGCGCGAGGTGAACGCAAACACCAGCACGGGCAGGATTTTCTTCACGTAGCGCAGCGGGTTGTAGCCGGCCAGGAACACTAGCAGCAGGTGCACGCCGAACATCAGGAACAGCGCGCTGTACGAGGCCAGCACGAAGTTCAGCAGGTTCAAGATATCCTGCAGGCTGGAGCCGGCCACGACCCTGGTCATCAGGGCGAACACGCCGAACGGGGTCAGGCGCAGCACCAGGGTCACCATCCGCATCACGATGGTGTGGGCCACATGCACGAAGTGGCTGAACGAGGCGAATTCGCTTGGCTTCTTGGCCGCGACGCCGATTGCGGAAATGCCCACGAACATCGAGAACAGGACCACGGCAATCGTCGAGGTCTTGCGCGCGCCTGTCATGTCGAGGAAAGGGTTTTCCGGAATAAAGGACAGGAGCATCGAGGGCAGGGAGATGTCCTTGGCCGTCGCGAGCGAGCCTTGCAGGTATTCGCCGCGGGCCACTTCGGCGGCGGAGGCGGTGAGGCCGACCGCCGACAGCCCGAAGACCTTGGCCATGGCGATGCCGATCAGGGCCGCCACGCCGGTGGTGGCGATCAGGATGCCGATGGTGAGCGCGCTGATCTTGCCGAGCGAAGCGGCGTCGCGCAGCTTGAGGATGGCGCCGACGATGGAGACCATGATCAGCGGGATCACGATCATCTGAAGGAGCTTCACGTAGCCGCTGCCGATCACGTTCAGCCAGGCATTCGTGCCGCCGATTTCCGGGGAGCCGGCGCCATAGATGGCTTGCAGCGCCGCGCCCAGCACCACGCCCAGCCCGAGACCGGTGAACACGCGCCGCGTGAACGACTGGTGGCTGGCCTGCATGCGGTAGAGCAAGAAGCAGACGGCGGCGGCAACGGCCAGGTTCAGCAGAATGGGAAGGGTCATGAAAGCCTCTTGTTGTTGAGTAGAGCAATTGCGTTGAATCAAAGCATTCTATCGCCAAACCGCGTCGGCCGCTGATCGTGGCCTGTCCATGCCTGATGGCGTGCTGTCAACGTTTGTTGTGCAAGGGCGACGAGAAACCCATGAAAGCAGTAGGGTATTGCCCATAAAGTTTCCGCATGGATTCACTTGTTCCTATAATCAAGGAATCCGGCCGGTCCCGCACCTGCTGCCGACCAACCTGTTACCCGCCTACCGGCTTCTACATGTTCAAGAATCTCACCATCAGGACACGCCTGATCTTCGTGCTCGGCTTTCTCGTCTTCGAGCTGGTCGTCGGCTTTGCCATCGGCATCCTCAACCTGAGCAAGGCCAACGGCACGCTCGAAAAAATGTACAGCGACCGCCTGCTGGCGCTGGCCGAGCTCGATGAAGTCGGACGCCTGATGACGCTGAACCAGCTCAGCCTGGCCAGGGCCAGCCTGCCGAACGCCCAGGATACCGGCGCGGCGATGGACGCGGTCGAGGCGAATGCCAAGCGCGTAGCCGCGCGCTGGGCGGAGTACACCGCCACCGAGATGGATCCGGCGGAAAAAGTGCTGGCCGGCCGTTTCGTGGTGGAGCGCAAGAACTTTGTCGAGCAGGGCCTGAACCCGGCCATCGCCGCCATTCGCGCGCAGGACGCGGCGCGCGCCGCCGACATCGTGAACGGCGACATGGCGCGCCTGTTCACGCCGATGAACAAGACCATCACCGAGCTGGTGGAAGCCCAGCAGAGCGCGGCCAGGGAAGACTATGCGCGCTCGCAGGAACTCTACAGCCTGGTGCTGGCCATCTGCCTGGCCGGCCTGGTATTCGGCGTGGTGGTGGCCGTGGTGCTCGGCTGGACCCTGGTGCGCGCCATCGTCGGCCCGCTGCAGATGGCGGTGAAGATCGCCGGCGGCGTGGCCCAGGGCGACCTGACCCAGAAGATCGAAGTGCGTTCGAATGACGAGACCGGCCGCCTGATGGCCGCGCTGAAGGACATGAACGATTCGCTGGTCGAGATCGTGACCCGCGTGCGCGCCGGCACCGACAACATCGCCACCGCTTCGAGCGAGATCGCGGACGGCAACCTGGACCTGTCCTCGCGCACCGAGCAGCAGGCGGGCTCGCTGGAAGAAACCGCGTCCTCGATGGAAGAGCTGACCTCGACCGTGAAGCAGAACGCCGACAACGCGCGCCAGGCCAACATGCTGGCCGGCTCGGCCTCGGACGTGGCGGGCAAGGGCGGCGTGGTGGTGGCGCAGGTGGTCGAGACCATGGGTGCGATCAACACCTCGGCCGGCAAGATCGTCGAGATCATTTCGGTGATCGACGGCATCGCCTTCCAGACCAATATCCTGGCCCTGAACGCCGCCGTGGAAGCGGCCCGTGCCGGCGAGCAGGGCCGCGGCTTCGCGGTCGTGGCCGGCGAAGTGCGCAGCCTGGCCCAGCGCAGCGCCGCCGCCGCCAAGGAAATCAAGCTGCTGATCGACGACTCGGTGGACAAGGTGCACCACGGCGCGGCCCTGGTCGACCAGGCCGGCGCCACCATGAACGAGATCGTGCAGAGCGTCGGCCGCGTGACCGACATCATGGCCGAGATCACCGCCGCCAGCCAGGAGCAGACCGCCGGCATCGAGCAGGTCAATGCGGCGATTGCCCAGATGGACCAGGCCACCCAGCAGAACGCGGCCCTGGTCGAAGAGGCATCGGCCGCCGCCCAGTCGCTGCAGCAGGAAGCCTCGACCCTGGCGCGCACCGTCGGCGCCTTCCGCATCGAGGGGCGCGCCGCCCGTACGAGCGCCCCGGCCGCCCGCGCACAACTAGCCAGGCCCGCCGCTGCCGAAGCCTGGGAAGAATTTTAGGGCGCAACGCAGGGTGGGCCGCGCCGCGCAAGGCACCCGTGCCCACGCGGAACGATGAACATGCTTGGCCGTCCAAACTGAACACCGTTACCCCCGACAGCACCACGAACGCTTGAAACGCAAGCGTTTAAAAAAAGGCCGACCCCCGGCCTTTTTCTCACCCGCAAACAAATTCCTTGCGATAAATCGATCTCTATCCCGGCTGCGCTTGCGCAAACGCGCAGCCAACGCGGCAGTTACGCTGACTGCACAGACCGATTTTTCATGGAGGATCTCATGCTTACCCCGTCCCTGGCACGGCTTGCCGCCGGCCTGTTCCTGGCCCTGCCGCTGCTGGCCGCCGCCGACCCGCGCTACACCGTCAACGTCCTGGCCGGCCCCGACAGCCGCGCCTGGGGCATCAACCTGTCCGGCCACGTGGTCGGCGACATCGGCGGCAACGCCTGGGTGCACGACGGTTCCACGTACACCGGCCTCGGCAGCGGTATCGCCTTCGGCATCAATGACTCCGGCCAGATCGCGGGCGCTTCCGGCAACAACGGCTTCTTCTACAGCGACGGCGTGATGACCATGATCACCGGCTGGGGCTTCACCACGGCGCGCGGACTGAACAACAACGGCGTCGTGGTCGGCATGGCCGAGTTCGAAGACGCCGAAAATGGCTTCGTGCGCCACGCCATCAGCTGGCAGGACGGCGTTTCCACCGACCTCGGCACCGTGTACGGCTTCCAGAGCCGCGCCTATGGCGTCAACAGCCAGGGCCACGTGGTGGGCGGCAGCGACATCGGCGGCGCCCCCAACTACCCGTTCACGCCCTTCCTCTACCGCGACGGCGCCATGACCGAGATCGCCCAGTTCCCAGGGCCATGGAGCGAGGCAACGGCCATCAACGACCACGACCAGGTCGTCGGCTTCGGCAACCTGTTCCCGAACGGCCCTGAACTGTATCCGCGCACCGCCTTCCTCTGGGACGACGGCGTGCTCACCGATATCGGCGCGCTGAGCGGTGGCGCGAACAGCTTTGCCTACGGTATCAATAACGCGAGCCAGGTGGTCGGCTGGTTCGGCGACTTTGGCAACCCGCACGCCTTCCTGTTCGAAGCCGGCAGCTTCCTCGACGTGAACGCCCTGGTCGACCCGGCCTCCGGCTGGGTCATCTCGGAAGCCAATGCCATCAACGACCTCGGCCAGATCGCCGGCACCGCCTGCCGCGACGGCAGCTGCCATGCGGTCAGGCTGGACCTGGTGCCGGCCGTGCCGGAACCGGCTACCTGGGGCATGTTGCTGGCCGGCTGCACCCTGGTCGGCTGGCGCCGCCGCAGCAAGCGAGCCCAGCGCTAATGTGTTGACACTTTCATACCTTTTTGCAACACTCGGGTGACTGTCGAGCCAGGGCATGCATCGTGCGCGCCATGCGGCTGGCAGCCATTACCAGTCGGAGAACCGATGCGCGCCTTGCCCCGAGTGTTGTTCCTGATGGCTTACTCTTTCTGCGGCCAGGCCTTGCAGGCCCAGGCGCAGGGGCCAGGCCCTGCACCGGCGCAGATGCCGACGCAGGCGCAAGTGCAAATGCAAGCGCCAGCGCCAGCGCAGGGGCAGGCCACACCCGCCGCTCCGGCCCCGGCCACGGCACAGACCGTCGTCGAATCCTTTTCTCCGGAAGGGCAGGTGCGTAAGGTCAGGCAAGTCACCGCGCGCTTCACCCAGCCGATGGTGGCCTTCGGCGACCCGCGCGGCGCTGATCCCTTTGCCATCGACTGCATGGCGCAGGGCAAGGGGAGGTGGATTGACGGCACTACCTGGAGCTACGATTTCGACGCCGATTTGCCTGGCGCCGTCGGCTGCCGCTTCACGCTGCATGAGAACAGCCGCGATCTCGCCGGACGGCCCCTGGGCGGGCAGCGTGTCTTCAGCTTCAATACCGGCGGCCCGGCGGTGGCGCGCACCCAGCCCTACGAGGGTTCGGGCAGCGTTGACGAAAACCAGATCTTCGTGCTGGCCCTCGACGCCCAGGTGGCGCGTGCCAGCGTCGAGCGCCATGCCTGGTGCCGCGCCGACGGCATCAACGAGAAGATCCCGGTGCGCGTGCTGGAAGGCGAGGAGCGCGAACGCATCCGCGCCGTGCAGCGCGGTTTCATCGACGGCCACATCGGCCGCTGGTTCAAGGCGCGCAAGCTGCCCTGGAGCGACAAGAAGCCGCTGGCAGGCGACCTGCCGCTGGCCGTGCTGCAGTGCCGCCGCACGCTGCCGGCCGACAAGAAAATCGCGATCATGTGGGGCAAGGGCATGGCGGCGCCGAACGGCATCGCCACCACCGAGGACCAGCAGCTCGATTTCGAAACCCGGCCCGATTTCACCATGACCATGGGCTGCGACCGGGTCAATGCGCGTGCCGGCTGCGTGCCCTTCCTGCCGGTGCGGGTGGGTTTCAGCGCGCCGGTTCCGTTGAAAGATGCCCAGGCCATCGCCCTCGAAGGCCCGGGCGGCAAGCGCTTCCCGGCCAAGTTCGACGAGGAGAACCGCGGGTTTGTCACCGCACTCTCGTTCGCCGGCCCCTTCCCGGAACGTGCCGACCTGCGCCTGCTGCTGCCGCCCGACCTGAAGGACGACGCCGGCCGCCGCCTGGTGCTGCGCGCGAAGAACAAGCTGGTGCTGCGCACCGACCGCCAGCCGCCGCTGGTCAAGTTCGCCGCGCCCTTCGGCATCATCGAAGCGAAGGGTGACCGCATGCTGCCGGTCACGGTACGCAATGTCGAACCCGCGCTGGCCACGGCCGTGCGCAGCAGCGGCGCCAGTGTGCGCGTCAGCCAGGAAGCGGACATCATCGCCTGGATGCGGCGCCTGAACGGGTCGCAGGCCGATGACTGGGAGCCGCGCGAGCAGTATGGCAGCAGCCTGGAGCGGTCCGTGTTGGGCAAGAACGCAAGCGGCAGCATCGAACGCTTCGCCCTGCCCAAGCCAAACGGCCGCCGCGCCTTCGAGGTGATCGGCATCCCGCTGCGCAAGCCGGGCTTCTACATTGTCGAGCTCAGCAGCCCGCAACTGGGCGCGGCCCTGCTTGAGAAGGGCAAGACAGCCTATGTCCACACCGGCGCCCTGGTGACCAACATGGCGGCCCACTTCAAGCACGGCGCGGCCTCGGCGCTGGTCTGGGTGACCTCGCTCGACAAGGGCCGTCCGGTGCCGGGCGCCCAGGTCGCGGTGCGCGACTGCGCCGGCAAACCACTGTGGAGCGGTACGGCCGACGCCGACGGTGTCGCCCGGATCCGCCAGGAACTGCGCGCCGCGCAATGCAAGGGCGGCGGCGGCTTCTTTGTCACGGCGCGTAGTGGCGACGACTTCACCTTTACCCTGTCGGACTGGCAGCGCGGCATCGAGGCATGGCGCTTCAATTTTTCTACCGCCAGCGTCGACGCCGACAGCCGCCTGGTCGCCACCGTCTTCGACCGCACGCTGCTGCGCGCCGGCGAGACCGTGCACATGAAGCATTTCCTGCGCCGCCGCGTGCCCGCCGGTTTCGCCCTGGTGCGCCCTGGCGACAAGGCGCCGACCGGGGTGCCGGAATGGCCGGAAGAAGACACTGCCGGGGACGGCGCCGGGGACACCACCAACGAGGCCGCCAAGGACAAGAGGCCGCTGCCCGCCCGGGCCTGGCTGGTGCACAGCGGCAGCGGCGAGAAGGTCAGCTTCCCGCTGCGCTGGTCGGCAGGCGCCGCCCACGGCGAATGGAAGATCCCGCAAGAGGCCAAGCTCGGCCAGTACCAGGTGGTGATCGGCGGCCAGGTGGCGGGCGAGTTCCGGGTCGAGCAGTTCCGCGTGCCGACCATGAAGGCCATCCTGAAAGGCCCGAGCGAGCCGGTCGTGGCCGCGCGCGGCGTGCACATCGACGCCCAGGTGAATTACCTGAACGGCGGCCCCGCCGCGCGTGCGCCGGTCAAGCTGCGCACGGTGATCGAAGGCGGTAGCGCCTCCGTCCCGGCCTTCCCGGGCTTCACGTTCGCCGCCGGCGACGTCAAGGAAGGCGTCGAACGCGAGGGAGGCGGCTATGGCGGGGATGACTACGACGCGGACGAAGAAGGCGGGGCCGAGGAAGAGGGCGGGGCCGAGGAGGAGGGCAAGACCGGCCGCGGCGCCGCCGGCGGCGCCACGGCCGCGCGCACCCAGAGCGCCACGCTCGACCGCAACGGCGGCGCCCGCATCGCGGTGCGCGACCTGCCGCCGATCGACGGTCCGCGTACCCTGATGGCCGAGCTGAGCTACCAGGACGCGAACGGCGAAACCCTGACCACGTCGACCCGGGTCGCGCTGCTGGCGTCGGAACTGATGGTCGGCGTCAAGGCCGGCAACTGGCTGAGCAAGGAACCGGTCAAGCTGCAGGTCGCCGTCGTCGACGCGCAAGGCAAGCCGGTGGCAGGCAGGCAGGTCGAGGTCGATGCCTTCGAGCGCGTCAGCTATGCGCACCGGCGGCGCCTGGTGGGCGGCTTCTACGCCTACGAGAACAGCAGCGAGGTCAAGCGCATCGGCCTCGTCTGCAGCGCCACCACGGGCGCCGACGGCCTGGTGGCCTGCGCGATGCCGGCGCCGGCCCAGGGCAACCTGATCCTGCGCGCACGCACGGTCGACCTCGACGGCAAGGCCCTGGCGACCCACACCGACGTCTGGGCCGGCGCGCGCGAGGACAACTGGTTCGAGGCTTCCGACAACGACCGCATCGACCTGCTGCCCGTGAAGCCGCGCTTCGAGCCGGGCGATGAGGCACGCTTCCAGGTGCGCGCGCCGTTCCGCTCCGCCACCGTGCTGGTGACGGTGGAACGCGAAGGCATCCTCGAGACGTATGTGCGGCGTTTCTCCGCGAAGAACCCGGTCATCTCGGTGCCGATCAAGGGCAGCTACGCGCCGAATGTCTACGTGTCGGCGATGCTGGTGCGCGGGCGCGTGGCCGGCGTGCAGCCGACCGCGCTGGTCGACCTCGGCAAGCCCGCCTACAAGCTCGGCATCGCCGACATCAAGGTCGGCTGGGCCGCGCACGAACTCAAGGTGCAGGTATCCGCCGACAAGGAAGTCTACAAGGTGCGCGAGCGCGCCCAGGTACGGGTGAAAGTCACGCGAGCCGACGGCAAGGCGCCGCCGGCCGGGGCCGAGGTGGCCGTCGCCGCGGTCGACGTCGGCCTGCTCGAGCTGATGCCGAACGAGAGCTGGAAGCTGCTCGAGACCATGATGCGCGAGCGCAGCCTGCAGGTGCAGACCTCGACCGCGCAGATGCAGGTGGTCGGCAAGCGCCACTTCGGCCGCAAGGCGGTGGCGCACGGCGGTGGCGGCGGGCGCGGCATCAGCCGCGAGCTGTTCGAGACCCTGCTGCTGTGGCAGGGCAAGGTCAAGCTCGACGCGAAGGGCGAAGCCACGCTGCCGGTGCCGCTCAACGATTCCCTGACGGGATTTCGCATCGTCGCCGTGGCGAACGCCGGCACCGGCATGTTCGGCACCGGCTCCCTGGATATCCGCAGCACGCAGGACCTGATGCTGATGTCGGGCCTGCCGCCGCTGGTGCGCGAGGGCGACCGCCTGCGCGCCGGCTTCACGCTGCGCAATGCCTCCGAGCGCAGCCTGCAGGTGCAGCTGACCGCCAGCGTCAGCGCCGACGGCGCCGCGGCGCGAGCGCAGGCGCCGCAAAGCCTGACCCTGGAGCCGGGCGAGTCGCGCGAGGTCGGCTGGGACTACGCCGTACCGCAGGCGCAGGCCTTGCGCTGGCAGGTCGATGCCCGCACCGAGGGGTTCAGCGACAGCATCCGCATCGTCCAGAAGGTGACGGCCGCGGTGCCGGTGCGTACCCTGCAGGCCACCTTGCTCCAGCTCGACGCACCGAAGACCATCCCGGTGGCGCGTCCGGCCGACGCCTTGCCGGGCCATGGCGGCGTGCGTACCACCTTCACGCCGCGCCTGGCCGGCAGCATGCCGGGCGTGCGCGACTACATGACCGCCTATCCCTACACCTGCTTCGAGCAGACCACCTCGCGCGCCGTGGCCCTGCGCGACGAAAAAATGTGGAACGGCCTGGCCGCCACGCTGCCGACCCACCTGGACGGCGACGGCCTGCTCAAGTATTTCGCCAACATGCAACAGGGCAGCGACAGCCTGACCGCCTACGTGCTGTCGGTCACGCACGAAGCCGGCTACGAGATCGACGCCGAGCAGCGCGAGCGCATGGAGGCGGCCCTGGTCGCCTTTGTCGAGGGCAGGATCACGCGCGGCTATTCGGTGCGCAGCGGCGACCTCGCGGTGCGCAAGCTCGCCGCGCTGGAGGCGCTGTCGCGCACCCAGGACGTGCGCGACGAGTGGCTGCAATCGATCCGCATCGAGCCCAACCTGTGGCCGACCTCGGCGGTGCTCGACTGGTACCTGGTGCTGCAGCGCGCTTCCAATCTAGCCGACCGCGAGGCCCGGCTGACCCAGGCCGAACGCATCCTGCGCGCGCGCCTGACCCTGGCCGGCACCACCATGGGCTTTTCCACCGAGGCCAGCGACGACTGGTGGTGGCTAATGGCCTCGCCGGACGTGAACGCCAACCGCCTGCTGCTGGCGATGCTCGACAACCCGTCCTGGCAGACCGACATGGGCCGCCTGGCGCGCGGCGCCCTCGGCCGCCAGCAGCGCGGCCACTGGAACACCACGCTGGCGAATGCCTGGGGCGTGCTGGCGATGGAAAAGTTTTCAGGCAAGTTCGAGGCGACGCCGGTGACGGGCAATAGCAGCGCGGTGCTGGCCGGCGCGGCCGGTGCTACCGACGCAGGCAAGGCCGCTAGCTGGAGCGGCAACGTGCCCGCGACCGTATTGCAAGCCTGGCCACAGGCCGGCGGCGGCCAGCTGAGCTTGCGCCACGAAGGCGGTGGCAAGCCCTGGGCGACGGTACAGAGCCTGGCGGCGGTGCCATTGAAGGCGCCCCTGAACGCCGGCTACCGCATCACACGCAGCGTGACGCCGGTCGAGCAGGCCAAGATGGGCGCCTGGAGCCGCGGCGACGTCTATCGCGTGCAATTGACGGTCGATGCCCAGTCCGACATGAGCTGGGTGGTGGTGGACGACCCGATTCCGGCCAGCGCCACCATCCTCGGCAGCGGCCTGGGCGGCGACTCGGCGCTGGCAAGCAGTGGCAGCGGCGGCCGCGCCTGGCCGGAATACCAGGAGCGCACCCACGGCGCCTTCCGCAGCTATTACGCCTGGGTGCCGAAGGGCCAGTTCAGCATCGAATACACGGTGCGCCTGAACAACGCCGGCAACTTCAGCCTGCCGGCGACGCGGGTCGAGGCCATGTACAACCCCGAAACCTTCGGCGAGCTGCCGAATGCGGCGATGGCCGTGGGACCATGATGCGGCGCTGCCTGATCCTGTCGCTGGCGCTGCTGCACCTGGGTGCATTGGCCGCCGTGCCGACTCCGCAGCAGGTGCGCGCCGCCTTCAAGCCGTCGAACGCGCAGCTGCTCGACCGCCACGGCGTGCCGGTCGAATCGGTGCGCATCGACATGCGTGCGCGCAGGATGGCCTGGACGCCGCTGGCCGACATCTCGCCGGCCCTGGGCGTGGCCGTGCTCCAGGCCGAAGATCAGCGCTTCATGGAGCATGGCGGCATCGATGTGCGCGCCATTGGCCAGGCCGCCTGGGACAACCTGTTCCGCGAGCGCCCGCGCGGCGCCTCGACCATCACCATGCAGCTGGCCGGCCTGCTCGACGCCGAACTGAAGGCCAGCGCCGGCGGCCGCAACTGGACCCAGAAATTCAACCAGGCCCTGGCCGCGCGCGAGCTGGAAGCGGGCTGGAGCAAGGCGCAGATCCTCGAGGCCTACCTGAACCTGGCCAGCTATCGCGGCGAACTGCAGGGCATCGGGGCCGCCTCGGAGGCCCTGTTCGGCAAGGCGCCGTCCGGCCTGGACCTGGCCGAAGCGACGATCCTGGCGGCGCTGCTGCGCGCCCCCGGCGCCGCGCCGAAAGCGGTGGCGCGGCGCGCCTGTGCGCTGGCCGGCGAACTGAAGCTGCGCGCGGGCTGCAACAGCATCGAATGGCAGACCGAGGTCGCGCTCGGGCGTCCCGCTGCGGCCGCGATCAGGGCGCAGGCGCCGCAGGTGGCGCGCAAGCTGCTCGGCCAGGGTGGACAGGACGTGCGCAGCACCCTCGACGCCGGCCTGCAGCGCTTCGCCATCGAATCGCTGCGGCGCCACCTGCGCGAACTGGGCGACCGCAACGTGGCCGACGGCGCCGCGGTCGTCATCGACAACGCCAGCGGCGAGCTGCTGGCCTACGTCGGCAATGCCGGCAGGGGCGAGGTCGATGGCGTGGCCGCCCTGCGCCAGGCCGGCTCGACCCTGAAACCCTTTCTCTACCAGCTGGCGCTCGAGCGGCGCCTGCTCACCGCTGCCTCGCTGCTCGACGACAGCCCGGTCGACGTCGCGGGCGAAGCCGGCCTGTACGTGCCGCAGAACTACGACCGCCAGTTCAAGGGCTATGCCAGCGTACGCACCAGCCTGGCCAGCTCGCTGAACATCCCGGCGGTGCGCACCTTGCTGCTGCTCGGCACGGAACGCTTCCACGACCGCCTGCAGGACCTGGGCCTGAGCTCGCTCAAGGAAGACGCCGCGTTTTACGGCCCTTCGCTGGCGCTGGGCTCGGCCGACGTCTCGCTGCTGGAACTGAGCAATGCCTACCGTACGCTGGCCAATGGCGGTCTCTACAGTTCCATCACGCTGCGCCCGCGCGCAGCCGAGCCCTTTCGCCGCGTACTCGACGCCGGCGCGGCCTGGATCGTCGGCGACATCCTGTCCGACCGCGCCGCGCGCAGCCCGACCTTCGGCCTGCGCAGCGACCTCGCCACCGCCTACTGGAGCGCGGTCAAGACCGGCACCAGCAAGGACATGCGCGACAACTGGTGCGTAGGCTATTCGGCGCGCTACACGGTCGGCGTCTGGGTTGGTAATTTCGACGGCCAGCCGATGTGGGACGTGTCCGGCGTGTCCGGCGCCGCGCCGGTCTGGCGCGACGTGCTGGACCACCTGCACCGCGAGCAGCCTTCGCGCCAGGCTGCCGCACCCGGCGCCGTGCTCAGCCGCCAGGTCAGTTATGCGCCGGCGCACGAAGCCACGCGCCAGGAATGGTTCCTGCGCGGCACCGAGACCACGCTGGTCGAAGCCGTGGCGCCCGAACGCCGCGTGCCAAAGATCCTCTACCCGGTCGACGGCAGCATCCTGGCCACCGATCCGGATATTCCGCCGGAACGCGAGCGCGTGCTATTCCAGGCCCAGGCCGCGCACGGCTTGCGCTGGCGCCTCGACAATGCCGAGGCCGGTGCCGCCGACACGGTGCTGGTCTGGCGCCCATTGCCCGGCAGCCACCGCCTCGACCTGCTCGACGCGGCTGGCAAGGTACTCGCCACGAGCCGCTTCGAGGTGCGCGGCAACCGTGCGGCGCCAGATCAGAAGCCGGACTTATAGATGCGCTCGTCGTATCGGCAAATCCGATAGGTTCTCATTTGCCGATCCAGCTGCGCTCGCCGAGCCGCTGGCCTTCGGGAAAGCGTCCGTGCCGGATCAGGATGCGTTCGACCGGGCCATCCGGCAGGTATTCGACGGTGAGGCTGCCGTCACGCGAACTGAGCAGGTTGGACGAAACCGGGAATATCTGGCGCCGGTAATGATCGTTCAGGTCGACATACAGCTGCTGGTCGACGAGGCGCAGGCGCACGTCGAGGCCGCTCGCCAGCCGGTACTGTCCGGCGACGGCGTCCTTCAGGTCTTCCGCATCGCTGCGATCAGGCGTGGGCGCGGCAAGGCTGGACGAAAAGAAAGCGGTGGATGAAACGAAGGCAAGGCAAAGCAGGACACGCATGGCTGACTCCTTCATCGAAAGGTGGATAAGCTCCTTCCGAAGATTGGACAGGGTAGCGTCCAATGCGACTGCACATATGTATCAAATTCTATTTTGGCAAACTTGCCGATGGCGCTGCGTTGTTCACGCCTGTTTCATGATGCCGATGAGCTCCGCAATCAAGGTCGCCGTGCCGATCGTCAGCACATGCACGGTAACCAACACCAGCCAGCGCCAGCAGGTGGCGCTAAGACTCCCGCCGTACACGCGCCGCATCGCGATCGGCAAACAGGCGATCAGGCAGAGCAAAGGGAGGAACTGGAACATATCCCAGGCCGATACGCCGCGCATGCCTTTGTTGGGCAAGAACGGCGCCATCGCCGCCCAACCCACGCTGCCCGGTATGACAATCATGAGCGCCGTCACCAGGAAGGCAAATGAATTGCTGTGCAGGGCACATACCAGATGCTCGCCATAACGAAAACCCGAACGCCGATACAGCAGTTTCAGGTACAGCGCGAACAGGGGCAGGGCGCCAATCAGCATGTAGGGAACATAGGTTAGGAAACGGTGAGGTACCCTGACTTTTTCGGACACTCCTGTTTGGTAAACTTCACTGACAGGAGAACGTATGAAACGAACGAGAACATACACGCCGGAGCTTCGCGAGGAAGCGGTGAAACTGGTCTTGGCCCAAGGCCTGACGCTTGAAGAGGCGGCCACACGTATCGCCATTCCAAAGGGGACTTTGGCCAATTGGGTAAGCGCCGCGAAGAATGGCGCCGCGCCCTCTGTGGCACCAGGGAGCCGGACTGTTCCCGAGCTCGAGGCGGAAAACGCGAAGCTGCGCAAGGAGCTCGCCGAAGCCCGTATGGAGCGAGATATCGTAAAAAAGGCGGCAGCGTACTTTGCGCGGGAGTCGCTGCCAAGTACG
>Ga0265780_10001105_pt1 | contig 39474 bp, 25 predicted proteins | sample P1T30metagenome_FD_192432 | JGI IMG/M metagenome (GOLD analysis project Ga0265780, IMG submission 192432) | Plant litter microbial communities from East Loma Ridge, Irvine, California - P1 T30 | ecosystem: Environmental > Terrestrial > Plant litter > Unclassified | place: USA: California...
CCCGTGTGCCTGGCTGCGGCCCAGTGGGTGACCGGGGCTGCGCCCATCTCGCGCAGGGTGCGTGGGGAGTCTTCCCGTGTGCCTGGCTGCGGCCCAGTGGGTGACCGGGGCTGCACCCTTGTCGCGCAGGGGGCGTGGGGAGTCTTCCCGTACGCCCCGCGGCTCCTCGCGACACGAAGATGACCATTTCGTCACGACAGGCGGACACGGACCTGATCGTGTGTCATCATCTGCCTCAGGAACTCCCAACCAGGGTTCCCGACCTCGCTCCCGCCTCACCAGCGGGGGTTCCGGATCAGGTGGCGAGCGCGCTCGCCAGGATGAGAGAAACGCATGCGCAGGCACGCGTCGCTTCGGGGTACCCGTGTGCCCTCGGCAGCGTACGACTGGACACGACGGAACTTCGGTGCCGACGGACGGGCTCGACGACGAGCATCGGACGGCCGGCGTCTCCTGCTGCGCGGCGGTGTGGTCGCCACGGTGACGGCGCTCGTCGCCGCCACCGTGGCGATCCAACCCGCGGCGGCGGCCGCGACCGACGTCGCGGAGGCCGAGGGCCTCCTCCTCAGCGGCTCGGGCATCGTCGACCTCGACGGGATCGCGCAGCTCGGCGGCGCGTACTCCGCCCGCGCGGCGACCTCCGGCGGCGGGACGACGAACCAGCCGCTGAACCTCACCGCCCTGAACACGGTGGGCGTCGACCTCGGCAACGACGTCGACCTCGTCGGGCAGAACGGCCTCCTCACCCTCGGGGTGGACGGCCAGTACGCCAGGACGTCGGCCACCGGGGCGACCGCGTCCTCCGGCCTCCTCACGAACGACGGCGGGATCGGCGTGGGGACCGGGGTCGGCACCGGCGCGTCGACGCTGGACCTGAACCCCCTGTTCTCGCGTGTCGGCGCGGACACGACGGTGCTGTCGAACGCGCGGCTCCGGATCGGGGCGCTCGCGTCCACCATCACCGCCACGCGGGGCGCGCAGGTCACCACGACGAGCGACTACCGGATCGCCGGGGCGGAGCTGCAGCTGACGAGCCCCGCGGTCGCCGGACTCACGACCTCGCTGCGGACGGACCTCCGGGCCGTGTCGAGCGCGGTGAACTCCGGCCTCGGGGCCAATGGCGCACTCGCCGGCACGACGACGGCCCTCACCGCGGAGCTCCAGCGACTGCTGCGGACGACGTCGCTCGGGCTCGTGAACGTGAACGGTACGAACGTCACCGCCACGGTCGACCTCAACCTCGACGACACGCTCACCCGGGTGCTGCAGCAGCCGATCACCGACGGCGCCGTGACCATCACCCCGTCCACCGGTGCCGTCACCGTGGACCTGGACAGGCTCACCACCCTGAACGGCCAGCCCGCGAACACACCGGTGCTCACGACCGCCACGGTGGCCGCGATCAACCAGAGCATCACGACGATCCTCGGCACGCAGCTCCCCACGGCACTGCAGACCGCAGTCGTCGCCACGATCAACTCGACGGCGGTCGCGATCACCGTCACGGCGAACGTGAACCTCGCCGGGATCCCGCTCGCGGGCCTGGCCCTCCGGGCGGACACGACGCTCGGCGCGCTCGCCGGGACCGCGCCCGCGACGGCGACGGTGACCGCGACGGGCGGGCCGCTCGGCCTCTCCGTCCTCAGCACGCTGCTCGCCCCGGCGGTGAACGGCATCGTCATCCCGGCCGCACAGGCCATCGTCCGGCCGCTCGTCGGCGGCACCGCTCTGACGGCGCTCGGCACCACGCTGACGAACACCACGCGCGCCGTCGCGACCGTGCTCACGCCGGTCGTGGCACTGCTCCGCCAGGTCGTCGACCTCACCGTGAACGCGCAGGACACCGCGGGCTTCCGGGACACCCGCGGGTACGACCCCGGTTCGCGGAGCGTGCACGCCCTGCGTCTGACGGTGCTGCCGGGCGTGGACGCCGCGACCGTCGACCTCGCGACGTCCACCGTGCGAGCGGCAGCGTTCGTCGCGCCGACCATCACGGCGCCGACGACGGACCAGCAGTTCACCGTCCCCTCGGCCTCCGCCACCCGCACCGTGACCGTGAGCGGCGCCGGCGAGCCCGGCGCGACCATCGCACTGGACGGTGGCGACGGCCGCGCCGCGACGACCACCGTCGCCGCGGACGGCACCTGGACCGCCCCCCTCGCGGACGTCCCCGTCGGCGACCGGACGGTGACGGCGACACAGACCGTCGGCGGCACGGCGGCGGGCACCGCGACGCAGCGGTTCTCCGTGGTGGCCCAGCGCCCGCTCGTGGTGTCGACGCCGACCGCCGGGCAGACCATCGTCACCACCGGGTCGACCGTCCCCGTGACCCTCACCGGCACCGCGACCGTCGACGCCCGGATCGACGTCGACCTCGGCGGCGGTCGCACGGCCTCCGGCACGGCGGACGGCACCGGCGCGTGGAGCGTGACGGTGCCGGGCGTGCCGGTCGGCGACCAGACCGCGACCGTGACCCAGACGGTCGGCGACAGCACCTCCGCCCCGGTCACCCGCCCCTTCCGCGTCGTCGCCGCGGCCGACCTCACCGTCTCGACCCCCACGGACGGCCAGGACCTCCTGCTCGTCGGTGACACCCGTGCGGTGCCCTTCTCCGGCACGGCGCAGCCCGGCGCGCGCGTGGACGTCGACCTCGGCGACGGACGGACCGCCAGCACGACGGCGAACGCCGGCGGTGCCTGGTCCACCACGGTCGGGGACGTCCCAGCGGGGTCGTACACCGCGAGCGTGACCCAGACCGTCGGGGCCTCGACGAGCGCCCCGGTGACCCGGGACGTCACCGTGACCGCGGCGCCCGGCGTGACCATCGACGCTCCCGCCGACGGCAGCACGATCACGCTCGCCGACGCGGACGCCACGACGCCCGTCACCGTGTCCGGCACCGCCGCCCCGGGTGCCCGCGTCGACGTGGGCATCGGCGGATCCTTCGCCGCCACGGTCACCGCGGACGGCGACGGCGACTGGACGACGACCTTCGCCGACGTGCCCGTGGGGGAGCGCACCGCCACCGCGCGTCAGACGGTCGACGGCACGACCTCCGCCCCGGTCACCTCCGCCTTCGACATCGTGGCAGGACAGCCGATCGCCGTCACGTCCCCGGCGTCGGGGGCCGTCGTCACGGTCCTCGACGCCGACACGACCACCGACCTCGAGGTCACCGGCACCGCCGAACCGGGGGCGGACGTGTCCGTGTCGCTCGGCGGCGACCTGACCGCCACCACGCAGGCGTCGGACGACGGCGACTGGACGGTGACGGTCACCGACGTCCCGGTGGGCCGGCACACGATCGCCGCGACGCAGACCGTCGGGGGGACCACCTCCGGACCCGTGCGGCAGGTCGTCACCGTCGCCGCCGGAGCGCCGCTCGCGGTGACGGCACCGGCACCGGGCAGCACCACGACCGTCGCCACCGACGACTCGACGATCGACGTCACGGTCACCGGCACCGCGCAGCCGGGAGCCGACGTCGCGGTCGTCCTCGACGCCGACGGGGAGCCCGTGACGACGACGGCGGGGGCCGACGGCACCTGGACGGTCACGCTGGCCGCCGTGGGCACCGGCGGCCACACCGCGCGGGTCACGCAGACCGTCGGCGGCGAGACCTCGGCCCCGGTCGACCGCGACTTCGGCGTCGAGGCCAGCGCTCCGCTCGTCATCGAGACGCCGACCGACCAGCAGGCCGTCCCGGCCGGCGCGGACGGTCAGGCCGCCGTCGTCGTCCGCGGCACCGCCGAACCCGGAGCGACGGTCGTCGTGCGGGTCGACGGCGGGCCGGCCGTGACGGTCACCGCCGACGCCACCGGCGCCTGGGCGACCGACCCGGTCCAGCTCGGCGTCGACGACCACACGGTCGAGGCCGTGCAGGTCGTGAACGGCACGACCGGACCGACCGGGACACGGGACTTCACCGTCGTGCCCGGCACCGCGATCACCATCGACTCGCCCGCAACCGGCTCGCGCTTCGTCGTGGTCGACGCGGACGCCACGGCGACCGTGCCGATCACGGGGTCCGCCGAGCCGGGGGCCGACGTGTCCGTCTCGGTCGGCCCGGACACGCGGTACACGACCCGCGCCGCAGCCGACGGGAGCTGGACCGTCACCGCCACCGGCCTCGCACGGACCGGCACGGTCACGGTGAACGCCACCCAGACCGTGGGCAGCGTCGGGACCTCGGCGCTCCCGACGACCTTCGCGGTCGTCGCCGCGGCTCCGCTCGCCGTCACCGCCCCCGGCACCGCGGCGATCACCGTCGCCGGTCCCGACGTCGAGCGCGACGTCACCGTCACCGGCACCGGCCAGCCCGGCGCCACCGTCACCGCGACCACCGCGGGGACGGACGACCAGCGGGCGACGGTCGCGGCGGACGGCACCTGGACGGTGACGTTCCCCGCACTCGGCGTCGGCGAGCACCCGGTGACGGTCAGGCAGACCCTCGCCGGCACCGTCTCCGACCCCGCGACGTCCGACCCCGTCACCCGCACGGTGACGATCGCGGCGGCGGACGCGGTCACGATCACCGACCCGGAGGACGGCGCGGAGCTGCTCGTGCCGGACGCCGACGCCACCCGACCGGTGACGGTCTCCGGTACGGCGGAGGCGGGCGCCCCGGTGACGGTGCGCCTCGGTGACGAGGAACGCACCGCCGCCGCCGACACCGACGGCACGTGGAGCGTGACCTTCGACGGCGTCGGTGTCGGCGACCGTCCGCTCACCGCGACCCAGACGGTGGACGCCACCCGCGCCTCCAGCCCGGAGCAGACCCTGACGGTCGTCGCAGGAGCGCCGCTCACGCTGGAGCGCCCCGACGACGGCGAGGTCCTGACGGTCGCCGACGCGACCGGCACGACCGACGTCGTGGCTGCCGGGCGGGCGCAGCCGCAGGCGCGCGTCACCGTCACGCTGTCGATCGGCGCGACCGCGACGGTGACCGCCGAGGCGGACGGCACCTGGACGCACACCTTCGCGGACGTCGCGGTCGGCGACCACACGGTCCGCGCGACGCAGGTCGTCGGCGGCCAGGAGTCCGCTCCGGTCAGCGCCGCCGTGTCCGTCCGGGCCGGCGCACCGCTCGCGGTCACCACCCCGGCCGGTGCCACCACCGTCACCGTGGCGGACGACGCCGCGACCACCGACGTCGGCTTCGCGGGCACCGGGCAGCCGGGCGCCACCGTGACCGTCGACCTCGGCGACGGCGGCTCCGCCACCGCCGAGGTGGCGGACGACGGCACCTGGACCGCCACCGTGCGGGACGTCCCGACCGGTTCGTGGACGGCATCCGTGACCCAGACGGTCGGCGGCACCACGAGCGCCCCCGTCGGACGAGCCGTCGCCGTGGTCGCCGCGGCCGAGCTCACCGTGCGGCAGCCGGGCGACGAGGCGATCACGGTCGCCGGACCCGACACCACGACGACCGTCGTGATCGCCGGCGACGCCGAGCCGGGCGCCACCGTCACCGTCACCGTGGACGACCGCGACCCGGTCGAGGCCACCGCGGGTGCCGACGGGGCGTGGGCCGTCGAGGTCCCCGGCGTCGGGACCGGCACCCACACCGTCACCGCGACGCAGACCGTCGACGGCTCCACCTCGACCGGTCCGGTCCGCAGGACGTTCGAGGTCGAGGCGGGCGAACCCGTCACGATCGACGAGCCGACCGACGGCACCGAGTACGTCGTGGCGGGCGAGGGGGCGACCACCACGGTCGCGGTGGACGGCACCGCCGAGCCCCGCGCCACCGTCGTCGTCGACCTCGGCGGTGGACGCAGCGAGTCGACGACGGCCGACGCCGCCGGCGACTGGGCGGTCTCCGTGCCGGACGTGCCGGCCGGCGACCACACCGTCAGCGTGTCCCAGCGGATCGGCGACACCGAGTCCGCACCGGTCACGGTCGGCATCCGCGTGCTCGTGGCGGACCCCGTCACGATCGCCACCCCGGCGGACGGCTCCACCGTCCTCGTCGCGCAGCGCGACTCCCGCGCCGACGTCACCGCGAACGGCGCGGCCGAGGTCGGTGCCACCGTCCGCGTGTCGCTCGACGGCGGCGACCCGCAGACCGTCACCGCGACGCAGGCCGGCACCTGGTCGGCCGTGTTCGCGGACGTCGGCACGGGCGAGCACACGGTCCGCGCGACGCAGACCGTCGCGGGTTCGACGTCGGCACCGGTGGCGAACGCCTTCACGGTCGCGCCGGGCGCGGCGCTCGCCGTGGACACGCCCGCCGACGGCGCGACCGTGACCGTCCCGGCCGGCACCACCGCGACCGTCCCGGTCAGCGGCCGTGGCCAGGCGGGCGCCACCGTCACGGTGTCGGTCGACGGCGGCGACCCGGTCGAGGTGCCGGTGCTCGCCGACGGCCGCTGGTCGACGGACGTCACCGGACTCGGCGGCGGTGACCACACGATCACCGTGCGGCAGGTCGTGGACGGCACGACGTCGAGCCCCGTCGAGCGCGACCTCACGGTCGCCGTGGCCGACCCCGGCGCGGTCGTCGTGACCGCCCCGACGGACGGCACGGCGTACCGCGTGGTCGACGGCACCGCGGACGTGCGGGTCACGGGCGTCGCCGAGCCGGGAGCCGACGTGGCGGTCCGCGTCGACGGGGGCGACCCCGTCACGACGACCGCCGACGAGGACGGCGACTGGACGGTCACGGTGCCGGGTGTCGGCACCGGCGAGCACACCGTCGCGGCGACCCAGACGGTCGACGGCGCCACGAGCGCCGCGCCGGAGGTCCGGTTCGCCGTGGTCGCCGCCGCCCCCGTCCGCGTCACCAGCCCGACCGACGGCCAGGCGCTCCCGGTCACGGCCGCGCCGACGACGGTCCCGGTGAGCGGCACCGCCGAGCCCGGCGCGACCGTCACGGTCGACGTCGACGGCCGCACCGCGACGACGACCGCCGGGGACGACGGCTCGTGGACCGTCACGGTTGGCGGCGTCCCCGCCGGCGAGCACACCGTGTCCGTCACGCAGACGGTGGGCGGGGACACCTCCGCACCGACGACGAGCACCGTGACCGTTGTGGTCGCCGACCCGACGGACGTCGTGGTCACGAGCCCGGCAACCGACACGCTCGTCCCCGCGGACGGCGCCGGCGACACCGCGTCGCTCACGGTCACCGGGCACGCCACCCCGGGCGCGACCGTCACCGTGCGGCTGTCCAACGGGCAGGTGCGCGTCACCACGGCCGACGCCCGCGGCGACTGGTCCGTCACGTTCGACCGGGTGCCGGAGGGGGAGTGGACGATCACCGCGTCCCAGTCGGTGGACGGCACGGACAGCGCCGCCGAGCCGGTCGCGGTCGTCGTCGACGACGTCGACCCGCTCGCGGTCACCTCGCCGATGCCCGGCTCGCACCAGACCGCGGAAGCCGGCGGCTACGCCGACTGGCGGGTCACCGGCACCGCGGAGCCCGGCGCCACCGTCACCGTGGTGCCGGAGGACGGGCAGTCCGTGACGGCCACGGCCGCCGCGGACGGCACCTGGGCCGTCGTGCTCCGGCTCGGCGTCGGGCGGCACACGCTGCGGGTCACGCAGACCGTCGACGGTGCCACGTCGGCCGCGCAGTCCGTGCTCGTCGTCGTCGACGCCCCGACGGCGGCCCAGCCGGGCACGCCGGGCGACCCGGAGCTGCCGGGCATCGGGAGCGACGACGTCGCCGGGACCGACCCCGACGCGGGGATCGGAGTCGACACGGGCACCGGAACCGGTGTCGGAACCGGGATCGGCAGCGGCTCCGGCTCCGGCTCCGGGGACGGCACCGCTCCCGGGACCGGGTCCGGCTCGGGCTCCGGCGGCCTCGCGTTCACCGGCGCCGACGTCGCCCCGCTCGCCGGCGCGGCCGGCGGTCTGGTGGTCCTCGGGTTCCTCCTGCTGGGGCTGTCCGCTCTCGCCCGTGGGATCCGCCGCCGCGGACGCGCCTGACCGGTCCGCACCACCCGTGCCGCGCCTCCCGTCCGTCATCCGCACGGACGGGAGGCGCGGCGCGGTCCCGCCCCGTCGCGGACCGCCCACAGGCGGTCCGTCCGGCGCTCGCGGTGTCGGCCGTCCCGGCTACCCTTGGGGCGTGGTCACCGCCCTGTATCGCCGTTACCGGCCCGAGAACTTCGCCGAGCTGATCGGGCAGTCGCAGGTCACCGATCCGCTCCGGACCGCCCTCCGGACCAACCGCGTGAACCACGCCTACCTGTTCAGCGGGCCCCGCGGCTGCGGCAAGACGACGTCGGCGCGCATCCTCGCGCGCTGCCTGAACTGCGCCGAGGGTCCGACCGACACCCCGTGCGGCGTCTGCCCGAGCTGCGTCGAGCTCGCCCGCGGCGGCGGTGGGTCGCTCGACGTGATCGAGATCGACGCCGCGAGCCACAACGGCGTCGACGACGCTCGCGACCTCCGCGACCGTGCCGTGTTCGCGCCAGCGCGCGACCGCTACAAGATCTTCATCCTCGACGAGGCGCACATGGTGACGCCGCAGGGCTTCAACGCGCTGCTGAAGCTGGTCGAGGAGCCGCCGGAGCACGTCAAGTTCATCTTCGCGACGACCGAGCCCGAGAAGGTCATCGGCACCATCCGGTCCCGCACCCACCACTACCCGTTCCGGCTCGTCCCGCCGGCCTCGATGCTCGAGTACGTCGAACAGCTCTGTGAGCAGGAGTCCGTGTCCGTGGCGCCCGGGGTGCTCCCGCTCGTCGTCCGTGCCGGCGGCGGGTCCGTCCGCGACACGCTGTCCCTGCTCGACCAGCTCATGGCAGGCAGCGAGGACGGGGCGATCGCCTACGACCGCGCCGTCGCCCTCCTCGGGTACACCGACGCCGCGCTGCTCGACGACGTCGTGGACGCGCTCGCGGTCGCCGACCCGGCATCGGCCTTCGCGGCGATCGACCGCGTCGTGCAGACCGGACAGGACCCGCGACGGTTCGTCGAGGACCTGCTCGAGCGGCTCCGCGACCTGATCGTCGTCGCCGCGACGAACGAGAGCGCGGCCGCCGTGCTGCGCGGCGTCTCGCCCGAGGAACTCGACACCATGACCCGGCAGGCGGGCGTCTTCGGCGCGGTCGGGCTCTCCCGGGCCGCCGACATCGCGAACCGCGCGCTCACGGAGATGACCGGCGCGACCTCGCCCCGGCTCCACCTCGAGCTCATGACCGCACGCATGCTCGTGCCGGAGTCGGACGACACGCAGCGGGGCGCCCTGGCCCGGGTCGAGCGGCTGGAACGTCGGATCGGCGTCGGCGACGCGGGCGGCCACCAGGGTGAGCCGGCCGCGGCGTCGGCCCCGGTGGCCCAGTCCGCGGCTCCCAGCACCCCCGCACCCTCCGGCACCACCGAGCCGCAGCCGCAGCGGACGCCGCCTGCTCCGCGTGCCGGCGGGGACACGTCCGCACGCCCATCGGCGGTCGCCGCGCCCCCGGCCCCGCAGACCGACCCCGGGGCGGCGGCACGGGACGCCGCGGCATCGTGGGCGGCGGCCGTCCCCAGCGCACCGGAGGCCCCGGCGGCGGGGTCGGGCACGAGCGAGCAGGACCGGCCGACGGCCCCGCAGCCAGCCGGTCCGACCGCCGCGTCCGGGTCGGCCAGCCCGTCGTCGACCGGGCAGGGGACCGCGGTCGGCGACGAGCCCGTCGTCCGTCCCGTCGGTGCCGTCGGGTTCCAGCAGCTCCGTGACGCCTGGCCCCAGATCGTCGAGCACGTGCAGCACGCTCGACGCTCCGCGTGGTCCGTGGTCGTCACCGCGCAGGTGACCGCCCTGCGTGACGACGTCCTCACGCTGACGTTCCCGAGCCAGCAGGACGTCGCCTCCTTCAAGGAGATGTCCGACCCCTCGACCAGCGTCAGCGAGCTCCTGCGGGCAGCGATCGTCGACGTGCTCGGTCTGCGGGTGAAGTTCGTGGCCCGCGGGCCCGGGGGAGCCGGACAGCAGCGCCCCCAGCAGTCGGGCGGGCAGCAGTCGAGCGGGCAGCAGCAGAGTGCTCCGCAGCAGAGCGCTCCGCAGCAGTCCGCTGCGCCGCAGCAGCGTGCGCCGCAGCAGGGCGGTCAGCAGCGCGACGAGCAGTCGGCGCAGCAGCAGCGGCCGACGCAGCAGCAGAGCCCGCAGCAGCAGAGCTCGCAGCAGCAGACCGCGCAGCAGACCGCGCAGCAGCAGCAGCCCACGCCGAGGGACCAGCCGGAGCCGCAGCGCTCCGCACCGCAGCAGCCCGCACCGCAGCAGGCCGCACCGCAGCAGCCCGCCCCGCGACAGGCGGACGAGCCGAGCGCCCCAGTGACGGAGTGGGCGGTGGCCACCATCCCCGCGACCGACCCGACGGCCGGCGCGGTGCCCGAGCACGTCGAGCCCTCGTGGTCGGCGCCCTTCGGCACCACGGACACGGGGGAGCCCGTCGCGCCGGCGCCGGTCGTCTCCGATCCGACGGCGGACGCCGCGCTCGCCGCGCAGCTGCGTCCCGCGTCGTCGCTCGGCGGAGGGGCCCAGCGTGGCACGGCCCCGGCGGCCCCGGCGGCCCCGGCTGCCCCGACGACCCCTGCGACGCCGGCGGCGTCGTCGGGCGCGACCGCCCCGGCCGCCGACGTCCCGGTGGACGACTACCCGCTCGACGACGACCCGTACGACGACGGCGCGCCGTTCCCGGACCCGGCGTCCACGGGGGCGCCCGCGCCGCAGCCGCCCGTGCCACAGCCGACCGGGCAGCAGCAGGCCGCTCCCCAGCAGGCGGCACCCCAGCAGGCAGCTCCGCAGCAGGCCGCGCCGCAGCAGACGGCGCCACGGCAGCAGCCGCCGCAGGTCCGACGGACCCCGGTCGCCGGCCGGTACGGCGAGGCGGTGGTGCGTGAGATCCTCAACGCCCAGTTCATCGAGGAGACCGCGATCAACGAGGGAGGCGCCTGATGTACGACGGCATCGTGCAGGACCTCATCGACGAGTTCGGCCGGCTCCCGGGGATCGGCCCGAAGTCCGCGCAGCGGATCGCGTTCCACATCCTCCAGACGGAGTCGTTCGACCCGTCGCGCCTCGCCGAGCTCCTCGCCGAGGTGAAGGAAAAGGTCCGCTTCTGCGAGATCTGCGGCAACGTCACCGAGAACGTCCAGTGCAGCATCTGCCGTGACCCGCGGCGGTCGCCGGCCGTGATCTGCGTGGTCGAGGAGGCGAAGGACGTCGCCGCCATCGAGCGGACGCGGGAGTTCCGGGGGCTCTACCACGTCCTCGGCGGCGCGATCAGTCCGATCGACGGCGTCGGCCCGGACGACCTCCGCATCCAGCAGCTCATGACGCGGCTCGCGGACGGCACGGTCGACGAGGTCATCATCGCGACCGACCCGAACCTCGAGGGCGAGGCCACCGCGACGTACCTCAGCCGGCTGCTCGTCCCGATGGGCATCCGCACGACGCGACTCGCGTCGGGTCTGCCCGTCGGCGGCGACCTCGAGTACGCGGACGAGGTCACGCTCGGCCGGGCGTTCGAGGGACGGCGGCTGGTCGGGGGCTGACGCCCGCGGCTGCAGTGGCCGCCGGGTCCGCGCCGTCGGCCAGGCGGCTCACACGCAGGATCGTTGCGCGTACCGCGCTCGGACGCAACATCCGCGAAACACCCTCTAGCATTGTCAGACCGCGTCACAGTCGCGGCACCGTCGTCCCCGGGAGTACCAGCCAGTGGCCCTGATCGTGCAGAAGTTCGGTGGATCGTCCGTCGCGGACGCCGAGAGCATCAAGCGCGTGGCGAAGCGGATCGTCGAGACGAAGAAGGCCGGGAACGACGTCGTCGTGGCCGTCTCGGCGATGGGCGACACCACCGACGAGCTCGTCGACCTCGCGCACTCCGTGACGCCGATCCCGGCCGGCCGCGAGCTGGACATGCTGCTGACGGCGGGGGAGCGCATCTCGATGGCGCTGCTCGCGATGGCGATCAAGAGCCTCGGGGTCGAGGCGTCGTCGTACACCGGCAGCCAGGCGGGCATGCTCACCGACGCCCAGCACGGCCGGGCCCGCATCGTCGACGTCACCCCGAAGCGGGTGCGCGAGGCGCTCGACGCCGGCCACGTCGCGATCGTCGCCGGCTTCCAGGGGTTCAACCGGACGACGGGCGAGATCACGACGCTCGGGCGCGGCGGATCGGACACCACGGCGGTGGCCCTCGCCGCCGCGCTGGACGCCGACATCTGCGAGATCTACACCGACGTCGACGGCATCTTCACCGCCGACCCGCGCGTGGTCCCGAAGGCGAAGAAGGTCGACCGCATCACCAGCGAGGAGATGCTCGAACTCGCAGCCTCCGGTGCGAAGGTCCTCTACATCCGTGCCGTCGAGTACGCCCGCCGGCACGGGGTCACCCTGCACGTCCGCTCCTCCTTCAGCAACGCCGAGGGAACCATCGTCTACAACCCTGCAGAGGGGGAAACCGTGGAAGAACCGATCATCACCGGCATCGCCGGAGACCTCTCCGAGGGCAAGATCACCGTCGTCGGCGTGCCCGACCAGCCCGGCAAGGCCGCGGAGATCTTCACGATCGTCGCCCGCGCCGGTGCGAACATCGACATGATCGTGCAGAACGTCTCGGAGGCGGTGACCGGCCGCACCGACATCTCCTTCACACTGCCGAAGGACCAGGGGCAGGGCGTGCTCACGGCGCTCGAGGTCGCGAAGGCGGACATCGGGTACGAGGGCATCCAGTACGACGACCAGATCGGCAAGCTCGCGCTCGTCGGCGCGGGCATGCGCACGAACGCCGGTGTCTCCGCCGCCCTGTTCCGCGCCCTGCACGAGGCGTCGATCAACATCGAGATGATCTCGACCTCGGAGATCCGCATCTCGGTCGTCACGCGTGCGGACACCCTCAACGAAGCCATGCGCGTCGTGCACACCGCGTTCGGGCTGGACGCCGACCAGGAGGCCGTCGTCTACGCCGGCACCGGCCGCTGAGCACCCGACGCCGAACGAGCAGGAGCACCACATGAGCACCCTCACCGTCGCCGTCGTCGGCGCCACCGGACAGGTCGGTGCCGTCATGCGCCGGCTGCTGGAGGAGCGCGCGTTCCCGGCCGACTCCGTCCGGTTCTTCGCGAGCGCCCGGTCCGCGGGCACGACCCTGCCGTTCCGCGGCGAGGAGATCGTCGTCGAGGACTCCGAGACCGCCGACCCGTCGGGCATCGACATCGCGCTGTTCTCCGCCGGCGCCACCGCGTCCCGCTCCCTCGCCCCGCGGTTCGCCGCGGCGGGCGCCGTCGTCGTCGACAACTCCAGCGCCTGGCGGATGGACCCGGAGGTCCCCCTCGTGGTGAGCGAGGTCAACCCGCACGCGATCGACGACGCCCCGAAGGGCATCATCGCGAACCCGAACTGCACGACCATGGCGATCATGCCGGTCCTCAAGGTCCTCGACACCGAGGCCGGTCTTCGTCGACTCGTCGCGACGACGTACCAGGCCGTGTCCGGTTCGGGGCTCGCCGGCGTCGACGAGCTCCTCGGCCAGGCACGGGCAGCGCTCGAGCAGGACGCCGCCGGGCTCACCCACGACGGGTCGGCCGTGACGTTCCCGGAGCCGGTGAAGTACGTCCGTCCCATCGCCTTCGACGTGGTCCCGCTCGCGGGCAGCATCGTCGAGGACGGCCTCGGCGAGACCGACGAGGAGAAGAAGCTCCGCAACGAGAGCCGGAAGATCCTCGACCTGCCGGACCTCCTCGTCGCGGGCACGTGCGTGCGGGTCCCGGTGTTCACGGGGCACTCGATCTCGGTCAACGCCGAGTTCGACCGCCCGCTCTCGCCCGAGCGGGCGACGGAGCTGCTCGCGGCCGCCCCGGGCGTCGAGCTCGCGGACGTCCCGACCCCGCTGCAGGCCGCCGGCCAGGACCCGTCCTTCGTCGGACGCATCCGCACCGACCAGTCCGCCCCGGAGGGGCACGGTCTGGCGCTCTTCGTGAGCAACGACAACCTCCGCAAGGGGGCCGCGCTGAACGCGGTGCAGATCGCCGAGGCGATCGTCGCGCGTCGTTCCGTGGCCGCGTAGCCGACGGCGGTCGGACGGGAGGCGCGTTGGGGGCCCGCCACGCGCCTCCCGTCCGTGTGCCCGCCCTGCCAGGCCGCGCGGTTAGGATCGTGGGGTGGCAGTGAAGCAGGTGGACCCCATCGACGTCGTCCTGGTCGGGGGAGGGATCATGAGCGCCACGCTCGGCGCCATCATCCACCGCCTCGAGCCCACGTGGAAGATCCGCGTGTACGAGCGGCTCGGGTCCGTCGCGCAGGAGAGCTCCAACCCCTGGAACAACGCCGGCACGGGGCACTCGGCGCTCTGCGAGCTGAACTACACGCCGGAGATGCCGGACGGCCGGGTCGACATCGCGAAGGCCGTCACCGTGAACGAGCAGTTCCAGGTGTCGCGGCAGTTCTGGTCCTTCCTCGTCGAGAGCGGTGCGCTGCCCGACCCGTCGAGCTTCATCAACCCGACGCCGCACATCTCCTTCGTCTGGGGCGCCGACAACGTCGAGTACATGCGGAAGCGGTACGAGGCGCTCAAGGACCACCCGCTGTTCGCCGGCATCGAGTACTCCGACGACCCGGCGCAGATCCGGAAGTGGGCGCCGGCGCTCATCCCGGGCCGGAAGAAGGACCAGCCGATCGCCGCCACCTACTCGGCGGCGGGCTCGGACGTGGACTTCGGTTCGCTCACGCGGCAGCTCTTCGACCAGCTCGAGATCGACGGCGTCGAGTTCGAGCCGAACCACCAGGTCACCGGCCTCCGACGCTCCAAGGTCTCCGAGGGGTGGGCCCTCGACGTCCGCAACGAGATCGGTCGGTCCACGCAGCGGATCGCCGCGAAGTTCGTCTTCGTCGGCGCCGGCGGCGGGGCGCTGCACCTGCTGCAGAAGTCCGGGATCCCGGAGATCCGCGGCTACGGCGGGTTCCCGGTCTCCGGCGAGTTCCTCCGCACCGACGACCCCGAGGTCGTGCAGAAGCACGCGGCGAAGGTCTACGGGAAGGCCAGCGTCGGCGCCCCGCCGATGTCGGTGCCGCACCTCGACACCCGCATCGTCGACGGCAGCGCCTCGCTCATGTTCGGGCCGTACGCGGGGTTCAGCCCCAAGTTCCTCAAGCAGGGCTCGCTGCTCGACCTGTTCCGGTCGATCCGGCCGCACAACCTCCGACCGATGCTCAGCGTCGCGTTCTCGAACTTCGACCTCGTCCGCTACCTCGTCGGGCAGCTGCTCGCGTCGAAGCGGACGAAGTTCGACGCGCTCCGCGACTTCATGCCGCGCGCGGAGCCGGAGCACTGGCACCGGATCACGGCGGGGCAGCGCGTGCAGGTGATCAAGCCGGACCCGGACAAGGGCGGCGTGCTGCAGTTCGGGACCGAGGTCATCACCGGTGCGGACGGCTCGATCGCCGGGCTGCTCGGCGCGAGCCCCGGCGCGTCCACGGCCGTGCCGATCATGCTGACGATGCTGCAGCGCTGCTTCCCGGACCGCTGGTCGACGTGGGAGCCCGCCGTGCGGGTGATGGTCCCGACCTACGGGCAGGACCTCGGGTCGGACGCGCAGCTCGCCGACGAGACGCTCGAGCGCACGGCGAAGGTGCTCGGCCTGCACCACTGACGTCCGCGGCTTGCGGTCCGTTCGAACGTGTGTTCGAATGACGGCATGAGGTGGAGCGGTCAGGCGGTCGGTGCCGAGCGGAGTGACGCGCTCCCCGGTCTCGAGTCGAACAGCGGTCTCGTCCGGAGCGTGACGACGCCGGAGTTCGCGGGCGTGACGTTCCACGAGGTCCTGGCGAAGAGCGCGCTCAACCGGGTGCCGGCAGCGGACGGGTCGGGCACGTACGGGTGGACGATCAACCCGTACCGGGGGTGCAGCCACGCCTGCGTCTACTGCTTCGCACGACCGACGCACACGTACCTCGAGTTCGACGGCGGTGCGGACTTCGACCAGCAGATCGTCGTGAAGACCAACGTGGCCGACGTGCTGCGCCGCGAGCTCCGCCGCCCGAGCTGGGACCGGCACCCGGTCGCCCTCGGCACGAACACGGATCCGTACCAGCGGGCCGAGGGGCGCTACCGGCTGATGCCGGGCGTGATCCGCGCCCTCGCCGAGTCGGGCACGCCGTTCAGCATCCTGACGAAGGGCACCCTCCTCCGCCGCGACCTGCCGCTGCTGGTCGAGGCGTCGCGGTCGGTCCCGGTCGACCTCGCGATGTCGATCGCGGTGTACGACGACACCCTGCAGCAGCAGGTGGAGTCCGGCACGCCGACCACCGCGGCGCGGCTGGCGACGGTGCGGGCGATCCGCGACGCCGGCCTCGACTGCTCGGTGTTCCTCATGCCCGTGCTGCCGTACATCACGGACACCCGGGCGCACCTCGACGACGCGATCGGCCGTGCCGCGGCGGCCGGCGCGACGAGCGTGATGTACTCCGCGCTGCACCTCCGGCCCGGGGTCAAGCCGTGGTGGTTCGCCTGGCTCGAGCGGACCCGGCCGGACCTGGTGCAGCGCTACCGCGCGATGTACCTCGACAACACCTACGCGCCCGCCGACTACCGGCGGTGGCTCGCCGAGCGGGTGCGTCCGATCCTCCGTGCGCACGGCCTCGGCCTCGGCAGGGTCGACCCGGCGACGGGCTCGATGGGGTTCTCGGACCGCCCGGCCGCCGACCCGACGACCGGGACAGGCGACCCCGCGTCCGCTCCCGGACCGGCACCGGGCCGCGCTCCGGACCGGCGCCGCGCGTCCGACCGGCGTGGCGTCGCCGACGAGCTCGCCGAGCAGTCCGTCCCCGCGACGTCACCGCTGAAGCGGGCCGACCCCGGCTTCGACCGGCGCTCGGTGCGGTCCGCTCCGAGCGGGGTGCCGACGCTGTTCTGACGTCCCGTCGATCCGCGTTCGGGGGACACCGGGTGTCGGGGGCGCCCGGTATCATCGTCCGGGTCGCCGATCGACCAGACAACCGGGGTACACGATCGTGCCATCGGTGGTTTGATCGGGGTCGGCGTTCCCGTCTCCCGGAAGGACCCACCGCTCGTGCTCGGCATCCCCACGCATCTCGCTCCGCGGGTGAACGCGTGGTCGACCGTGCGGGCCTTCCACGCCGCCGCCATCGGCTCGCTCGTGGCCGCGGCGATCGCCCTGCTCCTGTACTGGGTGGCCGAGCCGGACGTCCACGTCGCGGGCGCGGTCCTCGCACTCGTCCCGATGCTCGGCATGATCGGCGTCCACGTGCAGTTCGGCACCTGGCGTTCCGCCGTCGCCTTCCTGGCCGTCGGCGGCGTCTGCGCGTGGTGGTTCGCGGTCGTCGTGCAGCGCGAGGTGCCGGCCGGGTGGATCGTGTCCTACCTGCTGTCGCTGGTGGTCATCCCGCTCGTGCTCGTCGGCGGGGCCGGAGCCGTGGCCGGTCGGGTGGTCCTGTGGTCGGTCGGGGGCTTCGCGGTGGGGCGCGCGGCGACGGCGATCGCCCTCGCGCAGACCGGCGGCAGCGTGCACCCCCTCGTGCTCGCCTGGTCGACACTGGCCTTCGTCATCGCGCTCGTGCTCTTCACCAGTCGGAACACCGCCCGGTCGGAGCGGGTGCAGCCGGAACTGCTCCGCTCCGCTCGTGAGGAGCACGTCTCCGCCTACCGTGCCGGTGTGGAGGCGGAGGCGGCGGCGATCCTGCACGACACCGTCCTCAACCACCTCGGTGCGATCGCGCTCGCCCCGGACGGGCCGATGGACGCACAGCTCGCCCGCACCGTCGAGGCCGACGTGACGATGCTCACCGGACGGCAGTGGCTCGCTCCGCAGCAGGCGGCCGTTCCGGAGCCAGGAGCCGCCGAGCGGGCGTTCGCGGAGATGGTGGACGGGTACCGGTCGCAGGGCCTCGCCGTCGCCGTGACCGGGGACCCGGCCGTCCTGGCCGGACTCGACGCGGACGCCGAGACGGCGCTGCTCCGGGCGGTGGGGCAGTGCCTGGCGAACGTCCGCAAGCACGCCGGCGTCGACCAGGCCGAGGTCAGCGTGTTCGACGACGGCGCCTCGTGCACCGTGATGGTCGTCGACGACGGGCGGGGCTTCGACGAGCGCGAGACGAGCCCGGACCGGATGGGTCTGCGCGGATCGGTGCGGGAGCGCATCGGCCGGGTGGGCGGCGACGTGCAGGTCTGGTCGTCGCCCGGGTCGGGCACGAGCGTCATGATGACCGTGCCGTACCGCACGCGGACGGACGCGGTCGGCGTCGCGGCCGACGGTGGGCAGGGGACGGACCGGTGAAGCGCCTCCGTGGGACCGGCCGCACGGCCCAGCAGTACGACCCGCTCGGCGCGATGGGGTCCCGTCCGCTGGCGGCCCTGCTCGTGGCCGGCGGGGTGCTGTGGGCGCTGCTGGTCTCGGTGTTCGACCGCGACGTCGTCGGCAGCCCGACCCTCAGCGCGCTCACGGTGCTCCTCGTCGCGGCGTCCGGGACGGTCGTGCTCGCGGCGTCGAGTCCGTTCCGCGCGCCGTTCCCGCGCTGGGCGTTCGTGGTGCACGTGGTCCTGCTCGCCGCCGCCACGGTGACGAGCATCGCCGCGCAGTTCGGTCCGGACCGGAACGCCCTGAACGACTTCATGACCCTGCTCACGGCGATCGGGATCGTGATGACGGCGCCGTACCGTCCGTGGGGCGACCTGGCCGTCGGCGGTCTGGTGCTGGCGGTCGTGCAGGCGGTGTCCTGGGGGGCCTCGGCGGCGGTGTTCCCGCACCACGTGCCGGTCCTCGTGGCGGCGTTCCTCGCGGCGGCGCCGACCCTCGTGCTCACGGTGGCGTCCGTGGTGTTCGCGTGGACGTTCGCCGGCCTGGCGGAGCGGGTGCAGATCCGCGCGGGCTCCTACTCAGTCGCCCGTGCGGAACGGGACGGCATCGCCGAGAGCGTCCAGCACGACCGGTCGACCATCCTCGCCAGGGACGTCGCACCGTTCCTCGCCGAGCTCCGGACGCGTGAGACGGTGACCGACGCCGACCGCGCGCGCGCCCGCAGCATCGCGGACGGCATCCGACGCACGATGGTCGCGGACGCCGACCGCACCTGGTTCCAGTACGCGCTCGCCGTCGAGGGGGCGGCCACGGCCGAGGTCGACGACCCGGACGGGCTCATCGCCACCATGGACGCGGACCAGCGGACCGTGGTCCGCACGTTCCTCCGCGCCGCACTCCGCGCCTCCACCGTGGACGCCGCGGGGTTCCGCGCGACCGTCCGACGGGTCGAGGGCGCGGTGACAGCGCGGTCGCGCGTCGCCGGTCTGGCGGCGACGGCCCCCCGTGTGGCCGTCCACCTGGACCTCGCCGTGGCCGACTCCGACATCGGCATCCACCGCACGTTCGACCCGTACTTCGCGGTCCTCCGCGTGACGTTCCCCGACCTGGACGTCGCGGTCCGACCGTCCGCCCTCGCACTAAGGTTCTCGTATGACCAGCACTGACCCGAGCCGGATCACGGAGGGCTCGTCCGCCCTGCCGAACCCGGGGACACGACGCGTGCGGCTGGCGATCCTCGACGACCACGAGGTGCTGTTGGACAGCCTGTCGAGCTGGATCGCGGTGAACGCGTTCGACTTCGACCTCGCGCTGACCGCGCACACGTGGCTCGAGATGGTCCACAGCGAGAACTTCCCGACCGACCTGGTGTTCCTCGACTTCCAGCTCAAGGAACCCGTGTCGATCGAGGCCCGCGTCCGGACCTGCCGCGCCGCCGGTGCGAAGGTCATCGTGCTGTCGAGCGTCGACAGCCGCGAGTCGCGCGACCGGGCCCTCGCGGCAGGCGCGGCGGCGTTCCTGTCGAAGTCGCTGCCGATGCGCGAGGTGATGGACATCGCCCGCGAGATCATGGGCGTCGAGCGGGAGACCCCGCCGCAGCGCGACTGGCGTCCCCTGCCGACCGGGGCGAACGCGCACCAGCGGCCGAAGCTCAGCCACGGCGAAGAGGAAGCGCTCCGCCTGTACGTGTCCGGCTACTCGACGAACGAGGTCGCCGCGCAGATGAACGTGCAGTACGAGACCGCGAAGACATACCTCCGCCGCGTGCGCGAGAAGTACAGCAAGGTGGGACGCCCCGCGTCGAAGAAGTCCGACCTCATCCGCCGCGCGGCCGAGGACGGGTTCCTCGCGTAGTGGCGAAGCTCTACTTCCGCTACGGCGCGATGAACAGCGGCAAGAGCACGGGGCTCCTGCAGGCCGCCTTCAACTACGAGGAGCGCGGGCAGCGCGTGCTCCTGGCGAAGCCGTCGGTCGACACCAAGGGTGACCGCGAGATCGTCTCCCGCCTCGGGGTCACCCGCGAGGTCGACGTCGTCTTCACGCCGGACGCCGACGTGCGCGCCGCCGTGGCGGACGCGGGAGCGACGGACCCGGACTCCGCCCGGCTCGACGGGATGGTCCGGCCGGTCAGCTGCGTGCTCGTCGACGAGGCGCAGTTCCTCACCCCGCGGCAGGTCGACGACCTCCTCCGCGTCGCGGTCCTCGACGGCATCCCGGTGCTCGCCTACGGCATCCGGACCGACTTCCGCACCGAGGCGTTCCCCGGCAGCGCCCGCCTGCTCGAGGTGGCGCACTCGCTCGAGGAGCTCAAGACCATCTGCCGGTGCGGTCGCAAGGCCGTGTTCAACGCGCGCAAGGTCGACGGGCGGTTCGTCTTCGACGGCTCGCAGGTCGCCATCGACGGTGTCGACGTCACCTACGAGTCGCTCTGCGCGAACTGCTACCTCACCGAGTCCGGCGGGCGGCTCGACGGCGCCTGAGGGCCACGTCGCCGAGACGCGACCACCGGGCGGTCTGGAGGCGCGGTGCGGGCCCGCACCGCGCCTCCCGTCCGTCGTCGGTGCGGAATGGACGTGCGCCGGCGGCGGTTGGTGACCACATGAGCGACGCTTCCGTGCACCTGTCCGTCCTCGACCTCGCCACCCGCGAGTACGGCCAGACGAACACCGAGGCCCTGCAGGGCTCCATCGACATGGCCGTGCACGCCGAGCAGCTCGGCTACGAGCGCATCTGGGTCGCGGAGCACCACGGCATGCCGGGGATCACGTCCTCCGCGCCGGCGGTCCTCCTCAGCGCGGTGGGCGCCGCGACGTCGACGATCCGGATCGGCTCCGGCGGCGTCATGCTGCCGAACCACGCGCCGCTCGTCGTCGCCGAGCAGTTCGGCACGCTCCGCGCGCTGTACGGCGACCGCGTCGACCTCGGCATCGGCCGTGCACCCGGTACCGACGGCGCGACCGCGATGGCGCTGCGCCGCACCGACCGGCTCGACGTCGACGACTTCCCGCAGCAGCTCGCCGACCTCATCGGGTTCTTCACCGGCATGGACGCGGACAACCCGCTCGCGCGGATCCGCGCGGTGCCGGGCTACGGCGACGTCCCGGAGTTCTGGCTGCTCGGCTCCTCCGGGTACAGCGCCCAGGTCGCCGGCGCGCTCGGCGTCTCGTTCGCGTTCGCGCACCACTTCGCGTCGGACAACACGGAGGCGGCGCTCGCGCTCTACCGCGACTCGTTCCGGCCGTCGCGCTTCCGCTCCACCCCGAACGCGCTCATCGGCGTGCAGGTCGTCACCGACGAGGACCCGGCCGTCATCGAGGAGCAGAGCGCCCCGGGCATGATCTCCTTCATCCGGATGCGGCAGGGCGCCAAGCCCGAGCCGGTGTCGATGGAGGAGGCCCGCGCGTACGAGTTCAACGACCTCGAGCGCCGCTTCATCGCGGCACGGACCGAGCGTCAGGCGTACGGGAACGCCGACGAGGTGGCGGCGAAGATCAACGCGCTCGTCGCGTCGACCGGCGCGGACGGCGTCATCGTCGCTCCCGGGGCGGCGCAGGCCCGGTACCGGCACCAGGCGCTCGACGTGGTCGCGCGCCTGCACGCCGAGGGGCGGCTGGTGCCCGCGGGCGCGACGGTCTGACGCCGGCGGGTTGTCCGGCCGTCGGGCTGCCGCGTCCGCGCGGCCAGGGGCCGGGCAGCCGCGCCCGGGCAGCCGTGCCCGCCCGCAGCGCCTCGTCCAGTGAGCAGGAATCGTCGGGTCGCGATCCCGTACCCGACGATTCCTGCTCACCCGACGCGTCGGAACGGCGCCGGGTCGGCGCCGGCAGGTGGTCGGGGCGTCAGGCGAGCAGGCCGAGGCGGTTCGCGGCGGCGATCGCGCCGACGCGCGACCCCACGTCGAGCTTCCGGAACACGTTGTACACGTGCCGCTTCACCGTGCCGACCGCCAGCCCGAGGTCCGCGGCGATCTGCGCGTTCGAGCGGGCGGCCGCGACGAGCCGAAGGACCTCGAGCTCGCGGTCGCTCAGCGGCGTCCCCGCACGTGCCTCGGTGACGAGGTCGATCGGGAACGTCACCGGAGCGGCGTCCGTGCGGGTGGCCCGGACGATCCGGTCGACCAGCTCCCGGCTCGGGGTGTCCTTCGTCACGAAGTCGACCGCCCCGGCGTCGAGCAGCGCACGGCGCAGGACCGCGTCGCGGTGCATCGTCAGCACGACCACCTTGATGCGCGGGTGGTTCCGACGCACGGTGGCGATGGTCGTGCGTGCCGGCGGCCCGTCGAGTTCGACGTCGAGCAGGAGGACGTCGATCGCCGCGGCCTCGGGGGAGTCGAGCACGTCGGCCGGACGCTCGCCGTGCGCGACGACACGGATGGTCGGCACGGCGGCGAGGAGCGTCGCCAGCCCCTCGCGGAACAGCCGGTGGTCGTCGACGAGCGCGACGTGGGTGATGCCGGTCACGCGGACCCCCGCGGGACGGTCAGGCGGACGGTCGTGCCGGCCCCGGGTGCGCTCTCCACGTCGAGCCGCGCGCCGAGCACACCGGCACGCTCGCGCATCGTGTGCTGCCCGAGGCGCCCGTCGGCGTCCGAGCCCGTCACGAAGCCCGGACCGTCGTCCCGCACCGTGACGACCACGGCGGCCTCGGACCACGCGAAGGTGACCGTGGCCGTCGAGCCGGGCGCGTGCTTGCGGCGGTTCGTGAGCGCTTCGAGCAGGATCGTCAGCGCCTCCTCGGCCTTCCAGTTCGGCAGCGTGCCGTCGACGCCCGTGGTCGTGATCGTCAACCGGTCGTCGCCGGGGAACAGGTCGTCGACGTGCCGGCGCAGCGCGTCGTCCAGCCGGTCGTCGCCGACCCGGGCGTGCAGGGAGACCGCGAGGTCCTGCACGTCCTTCAGTGCGGCGCGGAGGAGCCGTCCGGCTGCCTCCAGCTGCGCGGTCCGCTCCGGTGCCGGCGGGTCCGCGAGCAGCACCAGGTCCAGCCGCTGCAGGCCCGCCAGCACACCGTGCGCGACGCGGTCGTGCAGGTCGCGGGCGATGCGCGTCCGCGAGTCGAGGTTCGTCGTGGTCACCCGCTGCCGGAGCGCCTCGGTGTAGGCGATCGCCCCGGCCGGGAACCGGCTCCAGACGCCCGCGTGCAGGGCACGGGTGGCGCGCAGCACCTCGTCGGTCGTGCGCGCACCGACCTCGTCGACGAACACCGGCAGGTAGGCGTCGAACAGCATCTCGGCGGCGAGCATGGCCCCGGCCGGGTGCTGGGCGTGCTCGGCGTGCAGGGCGCCCGTCTCGAGGTGCGCCGGGTCGAGGTACCGGTCGCTGACGATGCTGCCCGCGGCGACATCTGCGCCGGTGCTGGCGGCGTACCGCTCGTGCGCGTCGTCGACCATCGAGGTGACGTTCTCGAGCAGGCTCTGCGCGAGCACGGGGTCGTCGGCCAGGTCCGGGAAGCGGGCGCCGATCTCCTGCAGGACGGCGGCGAGGGGAGCGGGGATGGTCATGACGGTTGCGAGCGTAGCGGGGGAGCGGTACCGCGGGGGTGCCGGTTCGGGTCGGTGTGCCGATGGACACACCCCTGCCGGCGGCTCCGTCACGCCAGCCTCGGGTCCGTCGCCCAGAGCAGGACCACGAAGGCGAACGGGACGACACCGATCGCCGTGGACACGATCCACCGCGTCCGCGTCCGCGCCGCGCGGGTGGTCAGCGCGACCGACGTCGTGGCGAGGACCGCGGCGGCGACGAGGTGCGTTCCCCAGAGCGCCGTGGCGGTCCGGAACGAGACGGCCGCCCGCCACGGCGGTCCGCTCTGGGGGAGCGTCAGGGCCAGGACCGGGACGGCGGCGAGGCCGAGCAGCAGCCAGCCGATCCACAGTGCGGCGTGCCCTGCGTCGCGGGGGAGGACCGGGCGGAGGGCGGCGACCACGGCTGGCGGGAGGACGACGAGTGGGAGCAGGAGTGCAGCGGCCTCGAGGTACATCCGGCCGAGGTCGGTCGACGGCGCGACGGTGAGCGGGAGCAGAAGGTTCCAGAGGTAGGCGGCGACCAGCACGGCCGGCACGAGCGCCAGCACGAGCACGGACGAGAGGACCTGGACGACGACGCGGAGTGGGCGGGGCACGCGATCACCGTACGGACGATCGGGTCGCGCAGCGGTGCCCGCCCCGGAGGTGTGCCCGCGGGCCCAACGGGGCGGCCGGCCGGAGTGGACCGGTCCGGACGAAGCAGTCCGGACGAAGCAGTCCGGACAAAGCAGAAGCCCGGGTCGTGGACCCGGGCTTCTTCACTGTCTCAACACAGTGTCGGGGTGACAGGATTTGAACCTGCGACCTCCTCGTCCCGAACGAGGCGCGCTACCAAGCTGCGCCACACCCCGCGGTGTGGTCGCTCCGTACCGGAGCAACCCCAGAAGTCTATCCGATGATCAGGGGTGCTCGTGACCATCTCGCGCACGCCCGGGCGCGTCGTGTCGCGTGGCGGTCAGTCGGTGCGCGCGGTCAGGGTGACGACGACCGCCTCGGGGCGGCAGGCGAACCGCACCGGCGCGTAGATCGAGGTGCCGAGCCCGGCGGAGACCTCGAGCCACGACCAGTGTCCGCGGTGCTGCCACTTGTGCAACCCGCTGACGTACCGGCGCGGGAGGTCGCAGTTCGTCACGAGCGCGCCGACCCCGGGGACCTGGAGCTGCCCGCCGTGGGTGTGCCCGGCGAAGACGATGTCGGCGCCCTGGGTCACGAAGGCGTCGAGCACGCGGCGGTACGGCGCGTGCGTGATGCCGATGGCGACGGGGGAGGGGCCGTCCTCGTCCTCGGACCACGCCACCTCGCTGCGCATCTCGTCGACGTTCGTCGGCAGCAGGTCGAGCCGGTCCCAGTCCCGGTGCGCGTCGGAGGTGCCGAAGAGCTCGAACCGTGAGCCGCGGAGCTCGATCGCGTGCGCACGGTCGTTGACGTCCAGCCAGCCCAGCGACCCGAAGAACGCCGTCTGGCGATCGATGTCGAGCTCGACGGGGCGGCGCTGCACTTGCGTCGTGCTCGGCCCGGAGAAGTACTTCAACGGGTTCCGCGGGGACGGGCCGTAGAAGTCGTTCGAGCCGTACGCGAAGGCACCCGGCACACCGCGGAACGGTTCGAGGGCGTACTCGACCGCCGCGTTCGCCGTCGGGTGCCCGAGGTTGTCACCCGTGTTGACGACGAAGTCGGGCTCCACCAGGCTCAGGTCGCGCAGCCACTGCTGCTTGTCGGCCTGCCACGGCGCCATGTGGATGTCGGACAGGTGCAGGACCGTGACGTCACGGGACCCCGCCGGCAGCACGGGCACGGTCTCCCACCGGATCCCGAACCGCTTCCGCTCCACCAGCGATCCCCAGGCCGCCGAGGCGGCGCCGACGGCCGCGCCCGCTGCGAGGACCCCGAGCGCGGCGCGACCGCGGGTCACCGGCAGCCCTTCGGCGCCTTGCCGTCCTCGTCCCCGTAGAGCTTCACCTCGACGGGAGCGCCCTTCGTGGCGGTCGACCCCGGACGGGGCGCGATCGCCGCGACGAGGCACTCCTGGCCGTCTCCGCCCTTCGCGTACTCGCGGAGGACCTCGACGTCTCCGAGGCCCGCGTCGGAGAACTCGGCGCGAGCGTCCTGCAGTGACTTCTCGCGGGCATCGGGCACGGCGACCTTCGAGCCGTCGGAGGTGTAGACCGTCACGCTCGAACCGTTCGACAGCAGCTGGTTCGCCGCCGGGGACGTGGAGGTGACCGTCCCGGGAGCAGCGGAGCCGGGCTGCACGCCGCCGTCGACGTAGCTGAAGCCGGCCGCGGCGATCAGCGACCGGGCCTCGTCGGTGGTCTTGCCGGTGACGTCCGGGACGGGCTTGCTGTTGCCGCGCAGGGCGGTGGGGGCCGGGTCGGTGAAGGGGCCGGCCGGGTACAGCGCGTTGATCGGGGCCTGCGCCTTCGACCACGCGTAGGCGCGGTAGCCGGCGTAGGTGCCGCTCACGCCGTTGCTGTAGTGGCGGAGGTTGATCTTCTTGCCGTCGGTGTTGCCCTGCCAGTAGGCGGTGGCGACGCGCGAGCTGGAGCCCACGAGCCAGATCTGGTCGGCGTCGTCGGTGGTGCCGGTCTTGCCGAACAGCTGGGTGCCGTCCGGGGTCTGGGCGCCGACCGCGGTGCCGCCGGTGATCGTGCCCTTCATGGCGTAGATCGCGGCCTGCGCGACCGCGGGCTCGAGGACCTGCTTGCAGGACTTGGGCTGGCCGCCGAGCTTCTTGCCGTCGGCGTTCGTGACGTTGTCGATCGCGATCGGCGCGCAGAACGTGCCGTTGTTGGCGATGCCGGCGTAGGCGGTGGCCATCGTCAGCGGCGCGATGTTGTTGGTCCCGAGGATCGACGACGGGTACGAGTTCAGCTCGGTCTTGTCGTCACCGGAGTGCACGCCGAGGTCCTGGGCGGTCTGCTTGATGTCGCAGAGGTCGAGCTTCGCCGCCATCGATGCGAACGCCGCGTTCACCGAGAGCGCGGTCGCGCGCGCGACGGTGTAGCTGCCCGCCTCGCCCAGGGAGTCGTTCTTCGGGTTCCACGGGTTCGTGATCGTCTCGCCGCAGTGCTGCCAGGTGGTCGTGTTGTGCGGCGTGCCGTTGACTGTCTCGTTGAGCCCGTGACCGGCCTTCAGCCAGTCGAGGAGCGTGAACACCTTGTAGGTCGACCCGACCTGGAAGCCGATGCCGCCGCCGTACTTGCGGTCGACGCTGTAGTTGATCGACGTCGACGTCGGCGGGGACTGCAGGGACTGGTCGTAGTCCTTGTTCTGCGCCATCGTCAGGATGCGACCGGTGCCCACCTCGACCGAGTCGAGGGCGGCGCCGAGCTTGAGCTGGGTCTCGGCCTTGTTGTCGTAGGTGTTGAGCACCTGCTTCTGGGCGGCGTTGGCGCCGATGTCGAGCGTCGTCTGGATCGTGTAGCCGCCGTTGCGCCACGCGGTGTCGCGCTCCTTCTGGGTCGCGCCCAGCTGCGACATCTCCTTGACGACCTGCACGGCGTAGTCGCAGAAGAACTGCGAGCCGTCGCCGGTGGAGGCACGGCAGCCCTGCGAGGGGGCCGTCAGGTGGACGTAGTCCTTCGGGTTCGACGCGACGGCCTTGTCGTAGTCCGCCTTCTCCAGGTGTCCCTGGGCGTACATCGACTTCAGGATGACGTTGCGCCGCGCGACGTTCGCCTCGTACTTGGACGGGTCCGAGAGGTTGCGGGCCTCGGGGTACTGCACGATCGCGATGAGCGACGCGGCCTCGGCCGGCGTCAGGTCGCTCGCGTTCTTGTTGTAGTAGTGCTGCGCGGCGGCCTGCACGCCGTAGGTCTGGTCGCCGAAGTACGCGATGTTGAGGTACCCGGTGAGGATCTCCTTCTTCGTGTACTTCTTCGCGAGCCCGATCGCGAGCTTCATCTCCTCGAGCTTGCGGGGGATGGTCGTCTCGGTGGCTTCCTGGTACGCCTTGACCCGCTCCTCCTTGGTGGGGAGCTCCTGCGCCTGGTTCATCTTGATGTTGCGCACGAGCTGCATCGTGAGCGTCGAACCACCGCCGGAGTCGCCCAGGCCGCCCGCGAGGCTGCCCACGCCCGCGCGGACGAGGGACGTCATGTCGACGCCGCCGTGGTCGTAGAAGCGCTTGTCCTCGCCGTCGACCGCCGCGTACTTCAGCTGGTCGCTGATCTGCTCGAACTTGAGCTCCTGCCGGTTCTGGTCGTAGACCGTGGCGAAGTGCACCGGCTTGCCGCCCTTGTACGCGTACAGCTCGTTGCGCTGCGGGAGGTCACCGATCTCGATGTACTCCGGCAGGGACTCGAACACGCCGATGGTCGACGTCGTCGTGACACCGGCGACCGCGATGGCCGGGGTGACACCGATCGTCACGAGCAGTCCGGCGAGTGCGCTGAAGCCGACGAACCCGACGAAGGCGCCGAGCGCGGAGACGGGCTTGGTCCGCGAGGCAGACTTCTGGGCAGACATAGGATGCAGCCTAAACGACACCGCCGACTGGAAGGCTGGCAAGGAACTCCATGACTCGCTGGGAATACCTCACGACGCCGTTGATCATCCACAACACCACGGCCATCCTCAACAACTTCGGCGACGAGGGCTGGGAGCTGGTGCAGGTCGTCACGGGTCCGGAGGGCGGGCTCGTCGCCTACCTGAAGCGTCCGAAGGCCGACGCGTGAGCGTCGCGGACCGCCTCGCCGCCCTCGGGCTGACCGTCCCCGCCGTCGCCGCGCCCGTCGCCGCGCCCGTCGCCGCGTACGTGCCGGCGGTCGTCACCGGCCGGTACGTGTACACCGCCGGTCAGCTGCCCTTCGTGGACGGCGCGCTGCCGGTGACCGGCAAGGTCGGCGCCGAGGTCGACGCGGAGACCGCCAGCGCCGAGGCACGCACCGCCGCGCTCAACGCCCTCGCGGCCGTCGAGTCGGTCGCCGGATCGCTCGACCGTGTCGCGCGCGTGGTCAAGGTCACGGTCTTCGTCGCCTCCGACCCGTCGTTCACGGGCCAGCCCGGGGTCGCGAACGGCGCCTCGACGCTCGTCGGCGAGGTCTTCGGGGACGCCGGCGTCCACGCGCGCAGCGCGGTGGGCGTCGCCGTGCTCCCGCTCGACGCGCCGGTCGAGGTGGAGCTGGTGGTGGAGCTGACCGACTGACGGACCGTCGGCGACGCACGTCACGCGAGCCGCGCCTCTCCCCACCGGCACGGCCGGTCCGCCGCTGGCGCGTCGGCCCGGAACCGGCGGCGTGGGCCCAGGCAGGACGCCCTGGAGGCGCGGCTCGCGTCGTCTGCGCTACATGAGTTCCGCGATGGTCGCCATGATCGTCGGGTCGGCCAGCGTGGTCGTGTCCCCGATGCGGCGGCCCTCGGCCGCGTCGCGGAGCAGGCGGCGCATGATCTTGCCGGACCGGGTCTTCGGCAGCTCCGGCACCACGACCACCTGGCGTGGCTTCGCGATCGCGCCGATGCGCTTGCCCACCCAGTTGCGGAGCTCGGCTGCGACGGTGTCCCGGTCCACCGCCTCCGCCGCTTCCGCGGTGAGGATCACGAACGCGACGACCGCCTGCCCGGTGGTCTCGTCGGCGGCCCCGACGACCGCGGCCTCGGCGACGCCCTCGTGCCCGACCAGCGCGGACTCGATCTCGGCCGTGGAGAGGCGGTGCCCGGACACGTTCATCACGTCGTCCACGCGGCCCTGCACCCAGATGTCGCCCTGCCCGTCGAGCCGCGCGCCGTCGCCGGCGAAGTAGCGGCCGGGGAACCGGGACCAGTACGTCTCCACGAAGCGGTCCGGGTCGTTCCAGATGCCGCGGGCCATCGACGGCCACGGTTCGGTGATGGTGAGGTAGCCGCTCGCGCCTGGGTCGGCGCGGTTCCCGTCCTCGTCGACGATCTCGGCGGTGATGCCGGGGAGCGGGGTCTGTGCGGCGCCGGGCTTGAGCTTCGTGACGCCGGGCAGCGCGGAGATCATGATGGCGCCGGTCTCGGTCTGCCACCACGTGTCGACGATCGGGGTGCGGTCGTGGCCGATGACCTGCCGGTACCACTGCCAGGCCTCGGGGTTGATCGGCTCGCCGACGCTGCCGAGCAGCCGCAGGGTCTCGAGGCTGCGCGCCTCGGGGATCTGCCGGCCGGCCTTCATCGCGGCACGCACCGCCGTCGGCGCCGTGTACAGGACCGTCACGCCGTAGGCGTCGACGAGGTCCCACCAGCGGCCGGGCTCCGGCTCGTCGGGGGTGCCCTCGTAGAGGACCTGCGTGACGCCGTTCGCGAGCGGGCCGTAGACGACGTAGGTGTGCCCGGTGATCCAACCGATGTCGGCCGTGCACCAGTACACGTCCTCCTCGGGGTGCATGTCGAAGACGTTGCGGTGCGTGTACGCCGCCTGCGTCAGGTAGCCGGCGGAGGTGTGCACGATGCCCTTCGGCTTCCCGGTCGTGCCCGACGTGTAGAGGATGAACAGCGGGTTCTCGGCGGGGAACGGCTGCGCCTCGTGCTCCGGGGCGGCCTTCGCCATCTCGTCGTGCCACCACAGGTCCCGGTCGTGCCAGTCGACGTCGTTGCCGCCGCGCCGCACCACGAGCACGTGCTCGACGCTGTCGGTGCCCTCGCCGGCGAGTGCCTCGTCGACCGCGGGCTTGAGCGGGGAGACCGCGCCGCGCCGCCACCCGCCGTCCGCGGTGACGACGACCGTGGCGCCGGCGTCCTCGATACGTGCGCGGAGGCTCTCGGCGCTGAACCCGCCGAAGACGACCGAGTGCACGGCGCCGATCCTGGCCACCGCGAGCATGGTCACCACGGCCTCCGGGATGAGCGGCATGTAGACGACCACGCGGTCGCCCGGCCCGACGCCGAGCGACTCGAGCATGTTCGCGGCGCGCTGCACCTCGGCGGTCAGCTCGGCGTAGGTGATCCGCCTGGTGTCGCCCGGTGCGCCCTCGAAGTGGATCGCGACCCGGTCGCCGTTCCCGGACCGGACGTGCCGGTCGAGGCAGTTCTCCGCGACGTTGAGCGTGCCGTCGGCGAACCACTCCGCGAACGGCGCGCCGGACCAGTCCAGGGTCTGCGTGAACGGGGTGCGCCAATCGAGGAGCGTGCGCGACTGGTCCGCCCAGAACGCCTCGCGGTCGCCGCGTGCGGCGTCGTGGAGGTCCTCGTGCGCGACGGCTCCGGCGACGAACTCCGGCGAGGGCGCGAAGGTCGCGGCGTCCTCGGCGTGCGTTCCGTCGTCCGCTCCGTCGGGACGGGGATCGGTTCGGGTCGGAGTGGACATCGGTGTCCTTTCGCGTCGTTGCGGCGGCGACCGGCCGGAGGTGCGGCGGCGTGCGTCGGAGACTACCCCTCGGACGGTTCCCGGTGCGGCGCGCCCGGTCTCGTGTCGGACTTGCCATCCACGGGCACCGTTGGGGTACACTCATTCCTGCCGGACTCGTTTCCGGCGGCAACGGTTCGGATTCCCCCCAATCCACCGATGTCAAGGCGGCACCAGTTCCCCCCAACCGGTGCCGCCTCTTCTGTTTCCCGGGCGCGGTGCGTCCGGCTGTGCCGACCGTCGACGGCGTGTCCCGCGGGATGACGCGGAAGAGTGGACAGACCTGTCCACGCGCGCCGGTCGGAGGAGCGCCGCGCTCGTCCGGTTGCGCGGAGCGTCTCGGCGGCGGAATCCCGGCTCTGGCCGAGCAGCCGGGCTCGCCGACAGGTGTCGGCGACCACTGGGGTACGGGATCGCGCTCCGGGGTACAAAGCGGTCCGTTGCTCGTGCACTGCCCGATCGTCCACAGCACGGCCGGCGTTCTGCCCGGCGGAACGAGGGCGGATCTAGCGTCGTCCTCCATGCACCGACACCGAGCCGAGACACCCTTCCTCCCCGGCGCGAGCCGACCCGCTCGGCGTCGCACCGTCGCCGCCGAGGACTTCGAGGAGCTCGCCGCACTCGTCGTCGACGCGTCCGTCACCGACGTGCTCGTGGTGGGCGACGGCGGGACGTGGGTCGACCGCGGCGCCGGACTCGAACGGGTGCGTCCCCACCTCCCCGAGCGGCGCGTCCGCGAACTCGCGGCCGAACTGGTCGCGCGCGGCGGGCGGCACGTCGACGAGTCGACCCCCTGCGCCGACGTCCGACACGGCGACGGCATCCGGGTGCACGTGGTCCTGTCCCCGGTCGCCGTCGGCGGGACCGCGCTGTCGATCCGGCTGCCGCGTCCCGAACTGCCCACGCTCGCCGGTCTCGAACGGGCCGGCGCCTTCACCCGTGTGCCCCGCTCCGTCGTGGAACGCGCCGTCGAGGCGCGCCGCAACGTGCTCGTCACCGGCGCCACCGGCAGCGGCAAGACCACCGTGCTCGCCGCGATGCTCGGCGCGGTGCCGCGTTCGGAGCGGATCGTCACGGTCGAGGACGTCGCCGAGTTGCGGATCGACCACCCGCACGTCGTCGCCCTCGAAGCACGGCAACCGAACGCCGAGGGGGCCGGCGCGATCCCGCTCGGCCGCCTCGTCCGCGAGGCGCTGCGCATGCGCCCCGACCGCATCGTCGTCGGCGAGTGCCGCGGGGCCGAGGTCCGCGAGCTGCTCTCCGCGCTGAACACCGGGCACGACGGCGGGGCGGGCACCGTGCACGCGAACGGGTTGGACGACGTCGCAGCACGGCTCGAGGCGCTCGGCGCGCTGGCGGGCCTCGGACCGGAGGCGCTCGCCCGACAGGCGGTCAGCGCGATCGACCTGGTCCTGCACCTGGAGCGACGGGGCGGACGTCGCCGGGTCGCGGCGGTGGGCAGGCTGCGGACCGACCCGGACGGGAGGCTCGTGGTGCGTCCGGAGGACGGGCGACGGTGACCGGGCGGCCGCGGTGGCCGAGACGGGACGCACGGCCGCCGCGGCGGGGCGCGGCGGTGCCGGGTCGCGGCGGTCCCGTTCCGCCCGCCGGTGCCGCCGCGCCCACGTCCGCGTCCGACGCGGCGCGGGTGCTCGACCGGGTGGCGACGCTCGTGTCCGCCGGGGTGCCGCCGCCCCGGGCATGGGACCTCGTCGGCGGCCTGCCGAGCACCACGGACCCCGCCTGGCAGGACGTCGCTGCCGTCCTGCGGATCGCGGAGCGCACCGGCGCGCCGTCCGCGGTGACCCTCCGCGCCCTCGCCGCCGCACTCCGGCGGTCGGCGACCGCGGACCGTGCCGTCCGCGTCGCGCTCGCCGGTCCGCGCACGAGCGCCCGCGTCGTCCTCGCGCTCCCGCTGTTCGGGCTCGCCCTGGCGACGACCTGGGGAGCCGGCGCCGTCGGGGTGCTCGTCGGGACACCCGTCGGATGGGCGTGCTGCGTCGCCGCCGCGGTCCTCGTCGCCGTCGGGCGGACCTGGACCCGGCGGCTCGTCCGCGCGGCGACGCCGGACGGACGGATCCCGGGCGTGCTGCTCGACGCCTGGGCGGTGGCGGTCTCCGGCGGCGGGTCGTGGGCGTCCGGGGGAGCGGCGGTCGTCGACGCCCTCGGGGAGCGGCCCCGGCCGAGCGATGAAGCGGCGCGGCTGCGCGAGGTGCTCGCCCTCGCACAGCAGGCGGGCGTGCCCGCGGCGACGCTGCTCCGTGCAGCGGCCGAGGACGTCCGCGACGACGCCGCCGCGAGTCGGCTCGCCGCGGCGGAACGGCTGGCGGTCCGGCTCGTGCTGCCGCTCGGGGTGTGCGTGCTGCCCGCGTTCGTCCTCGTCGGCGTGGTCCCCGTGGTCGTCGGGGTCCTCTCCTCCACCGTCACGGGGATCCGCTGACCCGTCCACAGGTCGTCGGCCCGGGACCCGACGGGAGTCGTCGGCGCACGAGGCTGGGGGCACACCGAAGGGAAGGACACGACCATGACCCACACCCGGACCGACGACACGCTGGCAGCCGACACGCTGGCCGCCGACACGCTGGCCGTCGACACGTTGGCCGACGACACGCTGGCCGCCGACACGCTGGGAGCCCACGCAGGGACGGCCGAGACACGGAGGGGCGACGCACGGACGGCCGCCGGTCCGGTCCACGGCACGTCGACCGTCGGGCAGCGGCCCCGACTGCGGCGCCTCGGTCCACTGCGGCGGAGGTGCCGGGACGACCGGGGCTCGGCGACCGCCGAGTACGCGGTCGTCATCCTCGCCGCCGTCGCGTTCGCCGGGGTGCTCGTCGCCGTGATGCGTTCCGGCGAGGTGCAGGCCCTCCTCACCGAGCTCGTCCGTGGTGCGCTGTCGCTCTGACCGCGCTCCGGCCGGGGGCGCCCGCCGCCGTGGCACGCGGCGCGGGGAGCGCGGGTCCGTGAGCGTCGAGTTCGCGGTCGCGCTCCCCGTCGTCGTCCTCGTGCTGACGACGCTCGTCGCCGCCGTCCTCGTGGTCGACGGGCTCGGACGGCTGCACCTCGCCGCGGCGTCCGTCGCCAGGGCCGAGGGACGGGGGGACAGCGACGCCCGCGGGGCGGCGGAACGGAGCGTGCCGGACGCGGCCGTCACGGTGCACCGCGACGCCGGCCTGGTCTGCGTGACGCTCGACCGGCGCGGGAGCGGTCCGTTCGCGGTCCTCCCGCTCCTCCGTCCGCCCGCGCCGCGCGGACACCGGGAGCGCGACCGTGGTCGTCGCGGTGGTCTTCGCCGTGGCGGTGCTCCTCGCGTCGGCGGCACTCGCCGGAGCGGCGCACCGGGTCGCCCTGATCCGCGCGCAGGACGCGGCCGACGCGGCGGCCCTCGGGGCGGCCGCGGCCGTCGTGGGTCTCGTCCCCGGCCCCGGCTGCGCGGTCGCGGAGCGGGTCGCACGTGCGGACGGCGCCGTGCTGGCCGGGTGCCGGACGGCCTCGTCGAGCGCTCGTGTCCGCGTCGTCGTCGGCGCCGGACCGTTCGCCGTGGGCGCGGTGGCGGTCGCCGGTCCGGCGGTCGAGGCGCCCGAACACTATGTGTATGGTGTGCCTGTCGGCCCCCGGTCATCGATGCCTCGGTCGACCCGGACGCTCGCGTGGTCCAGGGCCGACGAGCACCATCGATCAAGGAGACACGTGCCAGGCACGAAGAAGCTCGTGATCGTCGAGAGCCCCGCGAAGGCCAAGACGATCGCGCAATACCTCGGTGACGGATACGAGGTCCAGGCGTCCGTGGGACACATCCGTGACCTCGTCGAGCCCAAGAACCTCCCCGCCGAGCTGAAGAAGGGCTCCCTCGGGAAGTTCTCGGTCGACGTGGACAACGGCTTCGAGCCGTACTACGTGGTGTCCGACGCCAAGAAGAAGACGGTCTCCGAGCTGAAGCGCGCCCTCAAGGACGCCGACGAGCTCTACCTCGCCACTGATGAGGACCGCGAGGGCGAGGCCATCGCGTGGCACCTCCTCCAGGTGCTGAAGCCGAAGGTGCCGGTCAAGCGCATGGTGTTCCACGAGATCACGAAGGAGGCCATCCAGCGCGCGCAGGAGGCCACCCGTGAGCTCGACACCGCCCTCGTCGACGCGCAGGAGACCCGCCGGATCCTCGACCGCCTGTACGGGTACGAGGTCTCTCCGGTGCTCTGGCGGAAGGTCGGCCCGGGTCTGTCGGCCGGCCGCGTGCAGTCCGCCGCGACACGTCTCGTCGTCGACCGCGAGCGCGAGCGTCTCGCCTTCGTCTCCGCGAACTACTGGGACCTCAGCGCGCGGTTCGAGAAGGTCGGCGACACCGCCTTCACGGCCCGGCTCGCCCGGATCGCCGGCACCCGTGTCGCCTCCGGTCGCGACTTCGACGACCGCGGCGGTCTGAAGGGCGAGGCCGTGCGCCTCGACGCGGCGTCCGCGGCGGCGCTCACCGCGGTGCTCGAGCGCGCCGGCGACGCCGTCGTCCGCAGCGTCGAGTCGAAGCCGTACACCCGTCGGCCGGCCGCGCCGTTCACGACCTCGACCCTGCAGCAGGAGGCGGCGCGCAAGCTCCGCTTCTCCGCGCGGCAGACGATGAGCGTGGCCCAGTCCCTGTACGAGAACGGCCACATCACCTACATGCGGACCGACTCGGCGTCGCTCTCGCAGCAGGCGGTCACCGCGGCGCGCAAGCAGGCGGCGGCGCTCTACGGCTCGGAGACGGTCCCGGACAATCCGCGGTCGTACGCGGGCAAGAGCAAGAACGCGCAGGAGGCGCACGAGGCCATCCGGCCCGCGGGCGACACCTTCCGCACGCCCTCCGAGATGGACGGGGTGCTGCGCGGCAACGACTGGAAGCTCTACGACCTCATCTGGAAGCGCACCGTCGCGTCGCAGATGGCCGACGCCAAGGGCTCGACGGCCTCTGTCGTGCTGGGCATGACCTCGACCGAGTCGGTCGAGGGGATCGCGGCGACGGCGAACGGCACCGACGCGGAGTTCACCGCGTCGGGCACCGTGATCACGTTCCGCGGGTTCCTGAACGCCTACGAGGAAGGTCGTGACGAGGAACGCCACGAGGGCGGCTCCGAGGGGTCCGGCGACGCGAAGCTGCCGCAGATGGCCGAGGGCGACCACCTCGGCGTCAGCGACGTCGAGGCGAAGGGGCACGACACGTCGGCACCGCCGCGCTACACCGAGGCCAGCCTCGTGAAGACGCTGGAGGAGCTCGGTATCGGGCGTCCGTCGACCTACGCGGCGATCCTCTCGACGATCATGGACCGCGGCTACGTCACGCAGCGCGGCAGCGCACTCGTGCCGAACTGGATCGCGTTCAGCGTGGTCCGGCTCCTCGAGGACCACTTCGCCGACCTCGTGCAGTACGACTTCACGGCCGGCATGGAAGAGGACCTCGACCGCATCGCCAGCGGTGACGCGGACCGCATCGACTGGTTGAAGGGGTTCTACTTCGGCGGCGGCGACCACCGCGGGCTCCGCACCGTCATCGACAACCTCGGCGAGATCGACGCGCGCGACATCAACTCCGTCGAGCTCGCCCCGGGCCTGACGCTCCGCATCGGCCGGTACGGCCCCTACATCGAGGTGCCGAGCGACGACCCGGAGAAGCCGCGGCGCGTGAACGTCCCCGAGGACCTCGCACCGGACGAGCTCACGGCCGACAAGGCGCGCGAGCTCGTCGAGGCGCCGGTCGTCGGCGACCGTGTCGTCGGCATCAACCCGGAGAACGGGAAAGAGGTCCTGGCGAAGGACGGCCGCTTCGGCCCGTACGTGACCGAGCGGACGCCGGAACCCGAGCCCGCGGTCGACCCGGCCACCGGCGAGGTCCTCGACGCCTCGGCCGCGTCCTCGACCGCAGCACCGGCGGCCGACACCGCGACGGCCGACGCCCCGGCGAAGGCCGGCGCGAAGAAGGCGCCCGCGAAGAAGACGACGAAGAAGGCCGCCGCGCCGAAGGAGCGCACCGCGTCCCTGTTCAAGTCGATGGACCCGCAGACGGTCGACCTCGAGACCGCGCTCAAGCTGCTCGACCTGCCGCGCGTGGTCGGCACCGACCCGGAGTCGGGCGAGGAGATCACGGCGCAGAACGGCCGGTACGGCCCGTACCTCAAGAAGGGCACGGACACCCGGACGCTGCCCTCCGAGGACGCCATCTTCGACGTCGACCTGCCCGGTGCGCTCGAGCTCTTCGCCCAGCCGAAGTACGGCGGCCGCCGTGCCGCGAGCGCCGCGCTCAAGGAGTTCGACGCCGACCCGGTCTCCGGGAAGCCGATCAAGATGAAGGACGGCCGCTTCGGGCCGTACGTCACCGACGGCGAGACGAACGCGACGATCCCGCGCGGTGAGGACATCGAGACGGTCGACCACGCCCGCGCGGTCCAGCTCATCGCGGACAAGCGCGCCAAGGGCCCGGTGAAGAAGAAGGCGCCGGCGCGGAGGACGGCGGCCAAGAAGAAGTGACCGGCCGGTTCTTCACGCTCGAGGGCGGCGACGGCGCGGGCAAGACGACGCAGGCGGAGCTGCTCACCGCGTGGTTGTCGGACCACGGGCTGACCGTGGTCCGCACCCGCGAGCCCGGCGGCACCGACCTCGGCACCCGGATCCGCGAGATCGTGCTGCACGAGCGCGGCCACGTCGCGCCGCGGGCCGAGGCCCTGCTGTACGCGGCGGACCGGGCACACCACGTCGAGACGCTCGTCCGTCCGGCGCTCGCCCGCGGCGAGGTCGTCCTGCAGGACCGCTACATCGACTCGTCGGTGGCGTACCAGGGCGTCGCCAGGGGCCTCGGCGCCGAGCACATCCGGCAGGTCTCCGACTGGGCGGCCGACGGTCTCACGCCCGACCTCACGATCCTGCTCGACCTCGACGTCACCGTCGGGCGGGCACGGGTCGCAGCGGCGCGCGGTGACACCTTCGACCGGCTCGAGGCCGAGGCCGAGGTGTTCCACGAGACCGTCCGGCGGGCGTTCCTGACGATGGCGGCGGCGGAACCCGAGCGTTTCCTCGTGCTCGACGCCGCAGCACCGGCGGACGAGGTGCAGGGGGCGATCCGCGCCGCGGTCGGCCCGCTTGTCGGCATCGGCGGGGCATGACGGTGGCGACTGGCAGGATGACCGCGTGAGCGTGTGGGACGGCCTGACCGGGCAGGAGGAGGCGGTCGCGTCGCTCCGGAGCGCGGCCGAGTCGACCGACGGCACCGGGGGCATGACGCACTCGTGGCTCATCACGGGACCGCCGGGGTCGGGCCGGTCCAACGTCGCCGCCGCGTTCGCCGCGGCCCTGGTGGGCAACGGCCCCGACGACGACCACACCCTCCAGCAGATCACGGCGCGGACGCACCCCGACGTGTCCGTGCTGACGACGCAGCGCGTCATCATCACGATCGACGAGATCCGGCACCTCGTGACGTCGTCGCACTACGCGCCCTCGGTCGGGCGCTACCGCGTCGTCATCATCGAGGACGCGGACCGCATGACGGAGCGCACCTCGAACCTGCTCCTCAAGGCGCTCGAGGAACCGCCCGAGCGCACCGTGTGGATCCTGTGCGCCCCGAGCGAGGCGGACCTGCTGCCCACCATCCGGTCGCGTGTCCGGTCGGTCCGGCTCCGGGTGCCGGGGATCGAGTCGGTCGCCGACCTCCTCGTGGCGCGGACCGGTGTCGACCGCGTCCTCGCGATGGACGCCGCCCGGCAGGCGCAGAGCCACATCGGCATGGCGCAACGGCTCGCGACGAGCGCCGACGCCCGCGACCGTCGGCGGCGCACCCTGACGACGGTGCTCGGTGTGCAGACGGTGGGCGACGCCGTCATGGCCGCCGCCGAGCTGCTCGCCGTCGCCGACGAGGACGCCAAGGCGATCACCGAGCAGCGTGACGCCGAGGAACGCGACGCGGCGCTCCGGTCGCTCGGGATCGAGCCCGGCGGCACGATCCCGCCGGCGCTCCGGTCGCAGCTCCGCGCCCTCGAGGAGGACCAGAAGCGCCGGGCCACCCGCAGTCTCCGCGACGGACTCGACCGGATCCTGGTGGACGTGTCGTCGCTGTACCGGGACCTCCTGCTCCTCGGCCTCGGCGCGCCGGCCGAACCGGTGAACCTGTCGATGCGCGAGCACCTCGACCGTGCCCTGCCGTCGGTACCGCCGTCGGCGGCCCTCGAGGTCCTCGACGCCGTCGCCCTCGCCCGGCAGCGCATCGCCGCGAACGTCGCAGCGCTCCTCGCGCTCGAGTCGCTCCTGGTGACGATCGTCCGCGCGTCCCGCTTACGGTCCCCTGCGCGGGCAGGCCTACGGGGCCGCGCCGAGCGGGCCGCGTCCGGCGCGGGGGGCGCGCCGCATCGGCGCGCCCGCGTACCCGATGACGGACGGGAGGCGCGCCACC